>Ga0233436_1000425_pt1 | contig 48357 bp, 37 predicted proteins | sample SI_122_August201_2_FD_182723 | JGI IMG/M metagenome (GOLD analysis project Ga0233436, IMG submission 182723) | Seawater microbial communities from Saanich Inlet, British Columbia, Canada - SI_122_August2016_150_MG | ecosystem: Environmental > Aquatic > Marine > Inlet | place: Canada: British... | reverse complement strand
GTTGCTAAAAACTGATTAAAAACTAAAAAAGCAACAAAAAAACCTCGAAAAATCGAGGTTTAGAAGTATTTTGTAATTTTTCAGCTATATTGATATATAGTTTTCTTTTTTGTTAAAGTTTAAGAAATAGAGACTAAGTATTGTATATTCTTTAATAAAATTTTTGTAAATAGATATTGTATCCTTTCTTATTAACTTTATTTGTTCTTTAGTTAAGTTATTATTTGTTAATAAAGTATTCAAATTATAAATAACTTCATTTGCTTTTTTATAAATTGAAAGAGTTGCTTGTTTTCTTCTTATTTTATTAAACAAAATTATTTGTATTTTTTGTATTTTTTTACTATTATATTTTATGTACTTTAGATTCTCTCAATCAACATAAATAATTCCTACCTTTAAACTATTGTTGTAATCCTTTAATTCTTTATGTTTTAATAAAAAATCTTTATAATTTACTCTAGCTTTATTAAAATCTTTTTTTAAAGCATTTTCTTCTAAATATTTTAAACAATTTAACCAATTATTATATTTATCTAAATAATCTTGTTTTTGTTTTTCTATATTTTTTCATAAATATAACAAATCATCAAAATTTTTTTCTATACTTATTAAATCTTTTTTCTTTTTTAAATATATATTTTCTAATGCATTGATTTTAAATGTTATTTTTTCTTCTATTTCTTTAACTGATTTGTATATTTCTATATTTTCTTCCTCTATAATTTCTTTTATTTCAACTTCTTTTTCTATACTACATTCTTTTCATACATTTCATCATATACAACTAAATCATGATTTTTTATACCATTTAAATAATGTCTTTGATCATGCAACTGGTCTACATTCTAACCATTCTTGTTTACATGTTACATAACTAACTCATCATCAACCACCTCATCAAGATGAAACAGGTGCTGTACTTGTTGTAACACTATATATATCGCTTACTCATCATATAGTTAAGGTTGTATCTGTTTTTGCAGAATAAGATGATGATGATGTTTGTCTTACAGTAATAATGTCTCAAGAATTAGTTGTAGCAGTAGTTGCTGTATAAACTCATGAATTTATACTATAATCTCCTCATATTATTGAAATAGTTGATCAAGAATTTATTCAAGTTACTGATATGGTATTTGATATATACTGTGTAGATAAATTTGCGCTTTTTATATCTGTAAAAATAAAATTGTCTGGTATATCATCTGTAGGTGTGGCTAAAGCAAATAATGAAAATCTATCTGTATTAAAACTACATTTTCAATCTGTTATTATACATATTCAAATATTATTATATGTAGCTCATTTATCTGATGATCTAAATACAGCTTTTTTATTTCCATTATATTGAGTTCAAATACTTAAATTAACTTGAGCTGTAGTTCAACTTAACACTAACTCTGAATCACTACTTCATATATCAAAAGATAAGTCTGTATCTAAGTTGTATCAAGTATTTGTAAAACTTCAACTAAATGTTGTTTTTTCAGGTGGGTTAAATACTCAATCCCATGAACTTGAACTAATTGTTAATCAACTCAAACTTAACACAACACTTGACTCTCAATCATTATCTTTTATATCCAGACTTCATGTTGAATTAAATATCGCTCATGTTGAACTAAAATTATTTCATTTCAATAATATAGATCATGTATTTGATAAATCTCAAGATAGAGACAATATATCTAAAGATTTTGCTGTTCTAAATTTTTTTATAACCGATAAAGCTCAAGAATAAGTATTATTATTTCACCTTACTTTATAATAATATATACTATTTTCTAATAAATTATTTATTATCTTTGAATGTTTTAATCAATTTGTTCATAAAACTAAACTATTGTTTAGATTAGATTCTCATGTTCCATATAATATTTCTCATGTTGATGTTAAATTTGTATCAAAACTAATAATAACAGATCATGTTCAAGCTATTTTTTGCTTTATATTAGAAACAGTTGTTGTTCTTATGATATTTATAGATCCTGTCATAGAATTTCAAGCCTTATCTAATACTTCATAAGAAATATCATTGTCTCATCAATTTAAACTAATTTCTATATCAAAAACTCATCAACTAAATGTAACTCAACTAGAGTTTATTATTAAGTTATCTATTCAATTTGTATCAAATACAGATCAAGTTAAGTTTATACTATTAGTCTCTACTTTTTCATTATTTGTATGTGAATTAATATTTATTGTTGCTAATGTTTGATCTAATAGTATTGCTCATGTATAAGTTTGACTTATGTTTCAATTAATATCTTCAAAAAATACTTCTAAATTTTTTTCTCAATCTCAATTTGTTAGTTCTATATTTACTCATGTTGCACTAGTTATTGTTCATGTAACAGTTGATGTTATTGATCAAGTAATTGTATAATCTACTGGATATTCTGAAGATATTAAATTAACAATAGTTGCTGTTTGATTTGTAATACTAGATAAACTAATACTTCCTGTTGATGCAATAGTATCTTTTAAAGTTGTTCATGTGGCAACTTCTCATATGTTTCATAGTGTGTCATTAATATTTATACTATAATTAATATCTCCTTCTTTTAAGTTTTGTAAGTCTATTCATGTAAAACTAAAACTTTCTCAAACTAATAATCATGTTCATACTAAAACTCATGTTCATGAATCTGAAAAAATATAATTAACTTTTCATCATGATTCAATAATATTTCAAGAACCTGATATAGAAATATTATTAAAAGTATTTGAATTAATAGTTTCTCAATTGTTTATAATAATATTAGTTGGAGCTTCCGGTCAATTATTATCTAAAATATATCATGTAAATATATCAGTTCATGTATTTCATAATAAATCTTTATAACTAATTGTAACGCTTACTCATGTTGAGGTAATTCAACTTAATGTATAACTTAGTCATGCAACTGTATATGCATTAATATTATTTGACCACAATATACTTGATGCATCAAAATCTATATCTGTAATATCTATATTCATTACTAATTCTTTTGTTGCTTCTCATGGAGAAACATTTTTTTGAACTGATACCATTGGTGCAGTTTGATCTAATTCAATACTTCATGTAAATACAGGACTTTTTTGGTTTACCTGATTAGTTAATACTCAAGAAAATGTTTTAATTCAATCTCAAGAGCTTAATTCTACATCTATAGATTTATTATTTTGTGTTAATGTTCATGTATAAACTCAAACTAATCAATTTCAACTAATTTCATAGTTAACTGGATTATGTGTTGTTTCAAAATATATTTTTGATAAAGTATTATTTGTTTTATTTTTACATAATCATAACAATCTTTCTAATTCATTACAAATAAATTCTCATCTAAAACTTGATGGTAAATAATTAAATGAAAAATCAGTTAATTCTGTTCATGCTACATGCAAATCAATGTTTTTAGATATAGCTCATGATAAAGTTGTTTTATTTGCTTTTCATAAAATACTTAATGTTCATGTGAAACTGTTATTAATATTAATTAAATTATTTAATTTTCAAGTTTGTGTTAAGATTCAATTTATATATAAATCTAGATCTATAGCTGTATCTTGATTTATAGTTCATGTATTACTTATAATTATAGAATTACCATAAGTTATTGCTCACGAACTATCTATTAATTGTCAGTTTTGATTTTTTATTATTAATCAAAAATCATCTGACACTGAAAATAATTCTATTCAAGAATTTTTAATATTTATTCATTGTTTTCCTGCTACATTCAATTTTCATGTTCCTATAATTTCAGAATCTATCATTTTTAAAACATCTCATGATCATACCAAATTAATTGTTGTGTTGTCTATTTCTATTATTTTTGTATTTAAATCTATTTTTTCTACTAAATTTCCTGTATGTAAGAAAGATCCAGAGTTAAATACTCAATTTTTTGTAATTCAATAATCAGAAATCAAACTAGACAGTGATTCTTTTAAATTTAATTTTCAAGAACTAAGTACTTTTCAGCTAAGAGTTGAAAAATTATCAACATTATCAAGTAATAGATTTTTAATTTGTAAATATGTTAAATCTGGCTTGTAACTCCAAAGTGTTGTTGCAGCTCATGTTACAACAGGTGAAGCCATAGATGTTCCTTGAAGTTGTCTATAAATTGATCTAGTATCATCATACTTTATTATACTAAAATTATCAAAGGCACATCAATACGAAACAGAAACATCTGAATTTGTAGTAAATCTAAGTTTCAATTCTGATCATGTTGAATATAAGTTTGATGGTATTGGTAATATAACATTTCAATAACTAACTGATCTATTATAGGTCATTCCAGGATAAGCATTTCATATAACTTGATCATTAATAATTATTTCTAAATTATCTCAACTCTTTAATGCACACTCAATATGTCAATCAAATTTTGCAAATTTAGCTCATGATAAATCAAACTTTGTATCAAATGTTAATGTTTTATCTTCTGATCATGTATAACTAGTATTCCATTGTTCTGCTCAGGATTGTGTTTCTATCATTCAAGAAGTGATATTCCAATCTAATCAAGTTCAAGAAAAGCTTATTGAAGAAAAACTATTCATATTATGATAAAATATTTCTTCATCATAAATAGAACTTGATAATATTCAGCCATCTATACTGGTATTTCATCAAGGTGCTGCTATATCTACTGTTGTACTTCAATAATTTGAATAAGGTGCTAGATTATCATCTCATCACACAGAAGCAACAGTTATTATATTATCTAAATCATAAGCTGCTGGATAAAATTTAGTTAATCAATCATTGTCATTATTATTATTTCATGCTGCTACAACAAATAAAACTCAAGCATCTCTTGCTTCTGATATAGAATCGTATTCTGCCTGACTAAAACTAGATCATCAATAACTACCATTAACTATTTTTGCTCAATTTTGTACCGCAAAATTAAGTGCTTTTATTGTATTTGAAACATAAAATATATTAGACGTGTTATTGTAAGTATCTATTCTAGATCAGATTAAGCTAGCATTCTGACTTACTCAAGTAACACCTGTACCATTATTTATTGTTGCTCATATTGTTCAAGCTACATGAGTTCAGTGTCAGTTTATATCATATATTTCATTATCTGGAAATACTGAATTACTTGTATCAAAATTCCGTCAACTATTTGGACATCATCAAGAAATTATTGCTCAAGTATCACTTTTACAATTTTCTGATAAATCTTTCATGCTTCATTTTAAATCTATATGATTGTACATAATTCAAGAATCATTTACAGATACTGTTATTTTATTTTCAGTGTCATTATAGATTTTTAATGCTTCTTCTGCTTTTATAGAAGTTAAGTGCCACATATATGAAGAATACGTATCTGTAGTATTTACTCCTTCATACTGAAAATCTCTTATATAGTCATACTCTACATATTCTACATTACTTAGGCTATTTAAACCTGTTTTTATTTTTTCTATATTATTTGTTTTTTTATTAAAAGAAACTACTCACATTCAAATTTCTTTAAAAACTTCAAGTTTTTGTGCTCACTTATTTTTAAATGAAGAAAAATTATTCATTTCTTTTCATTTTTTAAACTTTACTATAAGCTTATCCTCTGAATAGTTCTTATTATTTAATATAACTGGTTTTTTATTGTTTTCTATAATAATTGTTGTATCATTAGCATAACTAATTGGTGTTATTGTTATAGATAATATACTAGAAAACATATTAAATATGAGCAAATATAAAGAAAGGTAAGATAATATTTTTTTTAATTTATTCATTATTTATTTATTATTTAATATTAAAAAGGTTTTGAAATTAATCATCAAAACCTTCTATTGTTTTTTCTCAAAATTTAGTTGCTTGTTCATAGACATTTGCTATTTCAAATAACCTTTGTTCTTCTAATCTAGGAGTTAGTATTTGTAATCAAACAGGTAATTCCTCTTTTTCATCATCTTCACTTTTGGCAAATCATGCTGGTATAGATATTCATGGTAATCAAGCTAAACTAGCTGGTATTGTATAAACATCAGATAAATACATTTTTACAGGATCATCTATTTTTTCTCAGGTTTTCCATGCTACTGTTGGGGCAACTGGTGAAACTATAGCATCTACATCATTAAAGGCTTTTTTGAAATCTTCTATTATTAATGTTCTTACTTGTGTAGCTTTTTTAAAATAAGCATCATAATATCAAGCAGATAAAACATATGATCATAAAACTATTCTTCTTTTTGCTTCATCTCAAAATCATTCTTCCCTATTATTCATAAATAATTCATCCATACTTCAATATGCTTTTTCTGAATTATGTCAAAATCTAATACCATCATATCTTGAAAGATTTGTTGATACTTCTGCTGGCATTATTATATAATAAGTAGCAACTGCGTATTTTGTCATTGGGAGACTTATTTCCTTAATTTCAGCTCATATTTCTTTTAATTTTTCTATAGCTTCTTCTACTCTATTTTTTACTCACTCTTCTAATCATTCCTCAAAATATTCTTTTGGAACTCCTATTTTTATTCATTTTAAATCTTTTTTATCCCATATTTTTGGATCTATTATATCTTTTCATGCTACTCATGTACTATCATTTTTATCTTCTCCATTTGTTATTTCATATAATAATGCAGAATCTTTTACTGTCTTTGTAATTGTTCATGGACAATCTAAGCTTGATGACATTGCCATAACTCAATATCTAGAATTTCTTCAGTAACTTGGTTTAAATCAAACTACTCAACACATTGATGCTGGTTGTCTAATACTTCATCATGTATCTGTTCATAAAGCAGCTGGTGCTAATCATGCTGCAACACAAGCTGCGCTTCATCCACTTGATCATCAAGGTATTCTATCTATTCACCAAGGATTTAATGTTTTATTCAATGCTGATGATTCTGAAGTAGATCACATAGCAAATTCATCCATATTTACTTTTCATAAACTACTTATTCATGCTTTATTTAATTTTTCTATAACAGTTGAATTGTATGGTGGTTTAAATCATCTTAACATATTTGAACCGCAAGTTGTTATAACTCATTTTTCACAAAATATATCTTTTATTGCTATTGGAACTCATGCTAAACTAGAATCATCATTTTCTTGTAATCATTCTTTGTTTAAGTAATTATATGATTTGATTTTTTTATCATATTTTTCTATCCTTTTTAAAAAATAATTAAATACTTCTGTTGAAGTTGTTTCTTTGTTTTTTATTTTTCCTATTATTTCTTCTAAATTTAAGTCTTTAAAATTCATATTTATTAGTTAATTATAAAACAAAACTAGTATATATAAAAAATAAAATAATACAACAAAAAAATCAGCAAAATTTTGCTGATTTTTTTTTATATTATTTTTGTTTTTTTACTTCTTTTAATCTAGCTGCTTTACCAGTAAGATCTCTAATAAATTTAATTGATTTTCTTCTAACTTTAAATTGTCTTATAATATCAATTTTTTGTATAGTTGAAGAGTGTATTGCAAATACTTTTTCAACTCCAAAAGCACCTATTTTTCTTCTAACAGTTATTGTTCTTTCTAGTTCTGATTTACCAGCTGTTTTTATAACTAAACCTTTATATCTTTGAATTCTTTCTTTGTTACCTTCTTTAATGATTTGGTAAACTTCTACTTCCATTCATGTTTTTATTTCCTCTCTACCATCTTGTAAAAAACCAACTTGAACCTTTTTTATTAATTCACTATTTGTCATATTTTTTATATTAAAAATAAATATTTCTATTGAAATTGCCCATATCATATTAAAAAATGTAATTATGTCAAATTTTTTTATTTTTTAATTATTTGCAATTAATTAAAAAATATAGTAACATTATATTAATAATATTTAATTAATCATGTATGGACTTTAATAAATTAAAAGCAAAAGCTATAGAACTGAAAAATAAAACTATTAATTCAGCAGCAAAAACTTTAACAGAATCTAGTATTACAATAGCACAAAAACAAAATCTTTCTAATTTAATAGAAAAATCAAAAACTACTTCTTTTAAAAATAAGGAAACTGGTGAAGAAAAAAAATACAAACACAAATCTATTGTTATTTTTGCTGAAGAATGATCTATTTTTTTCAAAAATGCATTATATATATTCCCTGTAATTTCAGCTAAATGCTTTAGTCAAAATATAGTTTTTAAATTAGCTAAATCAAAAATCGAATGAGTAAACTTATCTGATTACAATATAGAAACTCTTCCTAGTCTAGTTGTTTTTGAAGAAGAAAAAGCTTATAAAACTATATCATGAGAAGAAAACATATTAAAACTTGTAAAATCTTTTGATTTAGATATAAATAAATTAATTAATGAAATAAAATAAAAATATGATAACTTTAACTATTCTAGAAATATTATACATTGTACTTATAATATTTACATCAATTGTTTGAACTCTTTTAACTATAATCTTAATTAAGGTCTTAAAAATACTATGACCAATTTCAGAAGTGGTTGAAATTTATAATAAAATAAAACAAGTGTTTTCAGCTTATGCAAACATACCAGATATGATAAAAGAAAAGATATCTAGCATTATAAGTAAGAAATAAAAGAATCTTATTTTAAAAATAAGGTTTTTTTATTTGCCTTTTTTTTAAACTTTTATAGTATTGTTATAATATTTATATTTTTTTTAACAATATTATGTCAAAAATTATAAAACTTGATAAAAACTTAGCAAACCAAATTGCTGCATGAGAAGTTGTTGAAAGACCAGTATCAATAATAAAAGAACTCATAGAAAATTCAATTGATGCAAATGCAAATAATATAAAAATAGAAATATCTTGAGGTTGAATAGATAATATAACAATAACAGATGATGGTGATTGAATTGAAAAAGAAGACCTTCCTTTAGTTATAGAAAAATACTCTACTTCTAAAATTAAAAATATTGAAGATTTATATAATATTATGACTTTTTGATTTAGATGAGAGGCTGTTGCATCAATATCTTCAGTTTCTAATATAGAGATAATAACAAAGAACAATAAAGAAAATTATTGATCTAGTTTTAAAGTTATAGCATGAGAACCTGAAAAAATAATTAAATATGCTTGTGAAACAGGAACAAAAATAATAGTTGAAAACCTTTTTTACAACACTCCTGCAAGACTTAATTATTTGAAAAAACCTAGAACTGAATATAATCACATTTTATCATTCTTACAAGAAGTAAGCTTATCTTACCCTAAAGTAGGTTTTGAATTTTTTTCAGATTCAAAACAAATTTTTAAATATCCTGAAAATGAAAAACTAAAAACAAGGATATATAGTATTTATTGAAATGATTTTTCTGATAATCTGCTTAAAATTAACTTTGATTTAAATTGAATAAATATTAGTTGATATATATCAGACCCTAAAAAAAGTTTTGCTAATAGAAATAGGCAATCTCTTTTTGTGAATAATAGAGTTATAAAATCTAATTTAATATATAAGGCAATAAATGATGCTTATAATAGATTTATTCCTAATAACATGTTCCCTGCTTATGTCTTAAATTTACAAATAGATCCAACTCTGGTTGATGTAAATGTCCATCCAAGAAAATTAGAAGTAAGATTTGCTTCTGAACAAAACATTTTTAGATCTGTATATCATGCTATTCAGGAAAAATTAGAAAAAGTTAGCTTAGTTATAAATCAAAATAATCAAGAAAATACTGGGACAACTAATAAGTTTTATAAACCTAGTTTTTCTAATCCTAAAGAAAGCTCAAATTGAAATTGAGCTTGAGCGTGAGGTTACACATGATCATGAACAAAATTTAAAGCCTATTCACCATATTCAGATAAAACAGCTAATATCAATCAAACAAAAATAGATAATGCTTTAAATTTTTCTAAAGCTCTTTTACAAAATACAGAGGAAAATAATACTATTTTTGAAAAATCTAATGATTTACATGATACCCCTTTAGGAAAAATTATATGACAAGCTCATAATTCATATATTATAATTCAAACTAATGAGTGAATAAAATTTTTAGATCAGCACGCTTTAGCTGAAAGGATTATTTATGAGAAATTAGCTAGAAAAGATAAAAAATCTTCTATTCAATGATTATTAATATGAGAAAGTTTATCTTTAACTCCTAAAGAAATAGATATAGTAGAAAATAATAAAAATACTTTTTTGGATATGTGATTTGATTTTGAAATAATGCCTCCTAATATTATAATTATAAATGCAATACCTAGTTTTATAAAAAAAGAAAATGTTTGAGAGATCTTTATGTGAATAATTGAAGATATTTGAAAACACAATTTTGCAAAATCTAAAACCATTGATGAAGTAAAAAATAAAATATGGGCATATACATCTTGTAGATCTGCTATAAAATTCTGACACAAATTAAATTTATTTGAAATGAATAAATTATTAAATGATTCTATTTTAGACTATTCATCTACCTGTCCACATTGAAGACCTGTTGTTTTCGATATCAGCTTAAATGAACTAAAAGATAAATATGAAAGATAAAAAAATATGTCCAATATGGACATATTTTTTATTTTTTATTTTATGGTATCCCCAGTTGGAATCGAACCAACATCTAACCCTTAGGAGGGGTTTGTTCTATCCATTGAACTATGGAGACTAAAAAAAGTTCCTATATTCTATTCAAAAATAGGAACTTTTCAAGTTTATATTTTAAAAAACCATACTAATCAAACTATTGCTAATAATACAACTACAAAAACTATAAGTAATATATTTGTTGTTTTTTCATATTTTAATTCTCATATTAGTGTTCATTTTTCTTTTTTCAAATTTACCAACTCATCATTTAGACTTTGTTTAGATTCTTCTAAAAGAAACTGTGATTTCTTAAAATCTATTAATGAAACCGAATTTTTAGCAACTTCTTCTGATTTTCATACCCTCATTGCCAATGTTTGGATTAATTGATCTTTTTTTTGTATTTCTTCTTTTAAATCCTTATATATAAATCATAAAGTTGATGCTTGGTTTTCGTTAGTCTTTGTAGTTTTTATTTCTTTTGTTTTTTCTTCAACTTTAACTTTTTTATTAATTATTACTTCCTGCTTTTTTTCTCATTCTCAAAGCATATTTTTTACATCATCATCATTAACATAAACAATTTTTCAATCTTTTTTTGATCTAAGTTTTCAAGACTTAATATATCTATCAACACTACGAGTTGATATATTTAATTTTTCAGCAACTTCTTGCCTTGTAAAAGTATACATAAAATATTATATTTAAATAGTAATGTCCACTATTGTATACAACTTTGCTAATTAATCAAGTTTTTTTGTAGACATTGTGGACATTTTTATTTTTTTGTCCATTTTATTTATAAATTGGAAAATTTTCACAAAGAGATAATATTTCATTTTTTAGCATATTTAATTGTTTTTCATCATCTTTATTAACAATAGCTTCTTTAAAAATTTTGGCAATTATTTTCATTTCATTTTCTTTCATTCACCTTGTAGTTACAGCTGGTGTTCAAACTCTGATTCATGATGGATCAAGAGGTTTTCTTGAATCATAAGGTATCATATTTTTATTTGTTGATAATCATACTTTTTCTAAAGCTAATTCTGCTTCTTTTCATGTAACTCATAAACTTCAATAAACATCAATAAGTATTAAATGATTATCTGTTCAACCTGAAGTTATTTTAAAACCTTGTTTAATAAGTTCATTAGCTAAAATATTAGCATTGTCTATAACCTGTCTAACATATATTCCAAATTCTGGTTTTAATGCTTCTTTAAAAGCAACAGCTTTAGCAGCAATTAAATTTTCATGAGGTCATCATTGTACTCATGGGAAAACTGCTCTTGCTAAATCTTTAGCATATTTTTCTTTAGACATAATTATAGCTCATCTTGGTCCTCTCAATGTTTTATGAGTAGTTGTTGTAACAACATCACAATATGGTATAGGATTTTCAAGAGCTCATCATGCTATTAATCAGGCAATATGAGCAATATCAGCCATTAAAATTGCTCATACTTTGTCTGCAATTTGTCTAAACCTTTTCCAATCTAAATTTCTAGAATATGCTGAAAATCAAGCTAATATCATTTTTGGTTTTTTTTCTAAAGCAATTTTTTCAACTTCTTCCATATCTATAATTCCAGTATGTTTATCTAAGTGATATGGAATTATATCATAAAGTAAACCTGAAAAATTGAGAGGATGTCAATGACTTAAATGTCATCATTGATCTAGACTTAATCATAAAACTTTATCTCCTGGTTTAAGTAATCATAAATAAACAGCCAAGTTTGCTGGACTTCAACTTAAAGGTTGTACATTTACATACTCTGCTCAAAATAATTCCTTAGCTCTGTTAATAGCTATATTTTCAATTTTATCAATATATTCTTGCCCTGCATAATATCTTCTTCATGGATATCATTCTGAATATTTATTTGTTAAAATACTTCCTGCTGCTTCTAAAACATCTAATGATGCATAATTTTCAGATGCTATTAGTTCTATTTCTGTTTCTTGTCTATTTTTTTCTTTATTTATTAAATCAAAAATTTCTTTATCATTTTGTTCTAACATATTTTTTATTTTTAGTTATTAAAATATAAATATTTAATTACTTATAATCATAAAACAAAAAAAAGCTATAAATTATAGCTTTTTTTTGTTAAAAATTAATTTACTCTTTTTCTTCAAATAACTTATTAGCTTTTTCTATACTTAATTTATATGCTTTATTATTTATAAATATTTCTAAAACTTTTTTTGCTTCTTCGAACTGTCTGTCATATTCATTTTTATAATCTTCTTCTTTAAAACTAATTTCAACATCTGGGTTTATTCACTCTTTATCTATATTAATATCTTCTGGTGTAAACCATTTAGCAATTGTTAGTTTTAACATACTTCAATCATCCAAATCAAAAGGTTTTTGAACAGATCATTTTCAATAAGACTTCTTTCAAACTAAAATTGCTTTTTTATAATCTTTTAATGCTCATGCTGTTATTTCTGAAGCAGAAGCAGAGTTTTCGTTTATAAGAATAACTATTTTTCATTTATAAATATATCAATCATTTATACTAGGATAAGATATATTTGAAAACAAATCTTTATATTTAGTAACAACTAAAGTTTCATCTTTTTCTACAAAATTACTTAATATACTAACAGCACTCTGTAAATATCATCATCAATTATCTCTTAAATCAACTATAATTCAATCTTTTTTATCAAATTTTGATAGTGCTCTCATAAACTCTATAGCAGTATCTTGTCAAAACATATTAATAGAAATATATCATATATTAGAATTTTCTATATCTTTAGAATCTACTGAAGGTATTTTTATCTTTTGCCTTATTATTTCAATTTTTAATATTTCCTTTTCTCATGATCTTAAAACATCTAAGACAACTTTTGATCATGCTGGTCATTTTATTTTAGCTACAGCTTCATATAAACCTAATCATTCTAGTTTTTCATCATTTGCTTTTATTATTATATCTTTTGATCTTAATCATGATTTTTTTGCAGGTGATCATTTAATAATTCTTTCTACTAGTACTCATAATTCATTTTTTTCAACTACAGCTCATATTCATTCAAAATCTCATGATAGCACATCATTAAATTTTTTTGTTTCATCAGGAGTCATATAAGAACTAAACTTATCTCATAAACCATCAACCATTCATTTTATTGCACCATCTATTAATTTATCTTTATTTATTCAATCTACATCATAATTATGTTTTTTTATTATATTATACACTTCCCAAAATTTTGTTAAATCAAGTTCATCATCTTGTAAAAACTCTAAAGCTTTAATATTATTATCACTTTTTAACAATTGAAAATCTGCACTATTCCCTATATAGTAGGAAAAGAATATTCATCAGATAAAACTTGTTAAAAAAATTATAAAAAATTGTAAAAAATTAGAACTTATCTTTTTATTTTCCATTTGTTGTTTAATAATTATAAAATAAAATTTAACAAACCAAATATAATAATTTAATAAAAAAAAACAAGTCAATAATTTTTTTAATTGCATGTAAAAAAATTGTTAATTTCTTTTTTTAGCTTTATTTAAGGAATAATTTTATGTTTTTTTATTTTTTAACTATTGTTTAATTTCCCCCCCCCTTCATTAATCCCTATTTTAAAGGGTTTTAACATTTTAACAATTTTTATTAATAATAATACTATATATAAATAAACAATTAAAATATATATAAGCAAATAAAATAGTTAAATATTTTGATTTATATTAACTTATATGATAAAATATAAATATATAATAAATAATAAATAAAATATAAAATATAAATATATAATAAATAATAAATAATAAATAAAATATAAAATATAAATTATGTTATTTAAATACTTGAAAAAACAAAAAGAAATTAATAAAAAAATTAAAAATATAAAAATTATGGTTATTTCTTTAAATATACCAGATAGTCAAAAAGAGTTATATTTAGAATCAATTTCAATTCTAGAAGAAAAAGATTTAGAAAATCTTTATAATACTTTAGTTAATTTTACAAAACAATTAGAGATAGAAGAAAATAAAAATAGCAAAAACAAAAATATGAAAAACCATACAAATTTTAAAAAAGATGAAATAAAAGAAAAGCAAAAAGAATTAAACTCGTTTTCCTTTTTAATTAATAATTTATAATATATAAAAAATATGTCAGAAAATTTTGAAAACAATGATATAAACGTTGAACAAAGCAATATATTAAAAGATGCTAATATTTTATATAATGATTTTAAACAACAAAACCCAATAGAATGACAATTAATTGCAGAAATATGAAAAAATACAAATTTCATTTCTTATTTTAGTAAAACCATTGAATCCATAACAATAAGGGGAAATACTAAAAGTAAACTAAGTGACTTTAAAACAAACTTACCAACAAATATAGTTTAAAAAAACATATGCAAAATTATAAAATAACAGTTTCTAAAAACTTAAAGAGATTTACAATATTTTTAAAAGCTGAAAATGAAGTTTCAGCAAGAGAAAGAGTTCATAAAGAATGATACTCTATTTTAACTATTGAAGAAGCTGAACAAAAAAATAATATATGAAATGTTTTTTTATTTTCATGATATAATAAAAATTGAGAATTAAAAAATGGAAAAATTGTATGAGATGATATTTTTAAAACTTACATAAAATTAAGAAAAAGTCTTGAATATGATGTTATTTATTTATTTTCAGAAAATGATAAAAATATAACAGATGAAGAAAAACAAAAAATAATTATAGATTTAAAAGAAGAATTTTTATTATTATATAAAAATAAAAGTAATATAATAAAAGAAAAACAAAATAGAAAAAAAGAAAAACAAGAAAAAGATAATTATTTAAAAAAAGAATTGGAAGAAACAGATAAATTAATTTCATTTATTTTAGAAAAATTAAATAAAGTAATAACAAACCAAATCGAATTAAATATTGATAATTTTAAAAAAGAAAAATTAAAAAATATATATAATTGAATCATTAAGCTAAAAAAATCAACAAATATAATAAAAAAGAGAGAAATTTGAATTATTGCTTTAGAAAAATTAGGTTCTTTTGAATTAGAAGAATTAGAAAATAATAATAAACAAGAAACAAAAGAATTAATAAAAGAAACAAATATTTTATTAAAAAAATTATGATCAAATAAAAATTTTATAGAAAAACACAAAGATATATCATATATAATAAATAGTTTTTTTGAATGATTAAATCAATATTTTCTAGATTTTAAACAAAAACACAAAAAAGAGAAAAAACAAATTGATAAAAAATCACATTCTTATGCAAAAAATCAACTTTTTTTAAAAAAATATAAAGAAAAACTATGATTAAATACAGTATATATAATAAAAAATTTAATAAAATTACTATTAAATAAAAACGATAGACAAAATACTTTTATTAGAAGAAAAGTAATAAAACAAAATATAATATTATTTGAAGCAAAGGAAAAAGGAATTGGTTTTTCATATACATATATTAAAAAAGGTATATCAAGAATTTTTAATATAATATTAAGTTTTTTAATAAATTTGAAATATTATATTTTATTAGTAATTTTTAGTTTTATATTACTGTTTATAGTAATATTTAACATAAATTATTATTTTAATTTTCAGGATATTTGATATATAGGGATATTTTATCTTATAGTGCTTTTATTAATATATATATTATTAAATATTAATAAGAATTTGATTTTAATGATATTTAATTTTGTAATTTTATTTTTTATAGTTATATTTGGGGTAGTTAACTTTTAATTATTTGTTATGAAGTTTCTACTCTTTTTTATTTCTTTGTTTTTTAGTTTTGTTTATTATGTTTTTTATTCTCTTTCAGAATGAAAAACAATTTTATGAAAAAAACTAGAAGTTGACCTTGAAAAAACACAAACATGAGAAACAATATCTAATTATAATATAGTTAGTATTGATTCTATATCTTGAAATTTATTAATAGAAAGTTTTATTTTTATAATAATTTGAGTTATTTTTTTATATATATTTTCAGATATAAAATATAATAAATCAAATAAACCAAGTAAATTATGAGCCTATAAACTAGAAATAATATATTTTTTATTTTATTTAATAGGAACTTTTTATTTATTATTTATTTGAGAAAAAATAAATATTTTTTTAATAAGTATTTTATCTATATTTATTTTTTCAGATATAATTTTTAATCATATTTCAACAATAAAAAGATTAGCAACAAAAAAAATAATTTTTAGATACATTTGATTATTATTAAATTATATTTCATCAATTTTAATTATTTTTTATACTATAAACAAATGAATTTATTTTATACCATTATTTATTTTGCTGTATAATTTTATTTTTAATATATTTGTTCATAAAAAATATAATAATATAATTTCATTAATTATATCAATATTATTATTATTATTTTTTATTTATGTTTTGTTTTTTTCTAAATTAGAAGTATATATAGGTTTGTAATATTATTTAATTAAAAATTATGAATAAAAATAAAACAATTTATTTAAAAGATTATAAAATACCTGTCTATCAAGTAAAAAAGTTAGATATGGAATTTGATTTATATGAAGATTATACAATTGTTATTTCGAAAGCTAATTATATAAAAAATGAACAATCAGAAGAAATAAATTATTTAGAACTATTTTGAGAAGAGTTAGAACTTATTGATATATTTTTAAATGAAAGAATTTTAGAAAAAAAAGATTATAAGATTATAGACAATATTTTGTCTATAAAAAATACCCCAGAAAAATTTAAATTAAAAATTATTACAAAAATTCATCCTGAAACAAACACATCTTTAGAATGATTATATATGTCTTGATGAAAATTCTGTACACAATGCGAATCTCAAGGCTTCAGAAGAATGACATATTATCAAGACAGACCTGATGTAATGACAAAGTTTACTACAAAAATTAATGCAGATAAAGAAAAATATCCTGTTTTACTTTCAAATGGAAACAAGATTGAAGAATGAAATTTAGATAATAATAGACATTATGTAGTATGGGATGACCCTTTCGTTAAACCTTCTTATTTATTTGCATTAGTTGCATGAAATTTAGAATATATAGAAGATAATTATATAACAAAATCTTGAAAGAATGTTATTTTAAGGATCTTTACAGAAACTCATAATATATTAAAATGTGATTTTGCAATGGAATCACTTAAAAAATCTATGAAATGGGATGAGGAAAAATTTTGAAGAGAATATGATTTATGATTATTTATGATAGTTGCTGTTGACGATTTTAATTCATGAGCAATGGAAAATAAAGGTCTTAATATATTTAATTCAAAATTTGTATTTGCAAACCCTAAAAGCGCAACAGATACAGATTATATATATATAGAGCGTGTTATATGACATGAATATTTTCATAATTGGACATGAAATAGAATAACTTGTAGGGATTGGTTTCAATTAAGTCTAAAGGAAGGGTTAACTGTTTTTAGAGATAGTGAATTTACTGCAGATATGCAATCAAGATCTGTTAAAAGAATAGAAGATGTTAAACTTTTACGTAATCATCAATTTAGAGAGGATGCTAGTCCCCTTGCCCATCCTATAAGACCATCTTTTTTTGAAGAAATAAGTAATTTTTATACACTTACTGTTTATGAAAAATGATCAGAAGTTGTTAAAATGTATCAAACTATTTTATGAGTTGATGGTTTTAGAAAAGCAATGGATTTGTATTTTGATAGACATGATTGACAAGCTGTAACTACCGAGGATTTTTTAAAATGTATGGAAGATGCAAATAAAATAGATCTTTGACAATTTCAAACATGGTATAATCAAGCATGAACTCCAATTGTTGAAGTAAAAACAGAATATAATCAAGAAAAAAAGAGATATACTATTTATTTAAAACAAAGTTGCCCACAAACACCAGAAACAAAAAATAAAAAACCTTTTATTATACCAATTAAGTTTTGATTAATCAAAGAAAATTGAGAAGAAGTTATTTTAGATAATGATTTAATAATTTTAACAGACTTTGAACAAAGTTTTAACTTTGATAATATAGATTCAAAAGTTATTCCTTCATTATTAAGAGGTTTTTCAGCTCCAGTAAGGTTAAAATATGATTATTCAAATGAAGAATACGGTTTTTTATTAAAAAATGATAGTGATGATTTTAATAAATTTGAAGCATGACAAAATTTTATAAAGAAGATTATCTTAGATATATTTAATTCATGAGAGTATAAAATTGATAATAGACTTATAGTTTCTTTAAAAACCGTTTTATTAGATACAAACTTAGATAATGCATTAAAAGCAGAAATTTTAACTATAACATCAGAATTAGAAATTGCTGATATAATTAATAAAAACATTAATCCAGAAAAAATACATAAAATAAGAGAATTTTTAGTAAAAAGTATATCTAAAGAGTTAGAGATAGATTTCGAAAATATTTATAATAAATTAAATATAATACATGACTACAGATTCAAATCAAAAGATATTTGAGATAGAAAATTAAAAAATGTTTGTTTAGAATATTTAAGCTATAATTTATGACCAAAACTGGCTTTTACTCAATATAATAATTCAAATAATATGACAGATAAACTTGCTTCCCTATCTTGTTTATCTAATATAGATTGTATTGAAAGAATAAAAGCTTTAGATGATTTCTATAATCAATGGAAAAAAGATACAAATGTTATAGATAAATGGTTTACTATTCAAGCTACTTCTAAACTTAATAATACATTAAATATAGTGAAAAAATTATCTAAACATAAGTTATTTGATATAAAAAATCCAAATAAAGTAAGATCTTTAATAAATTCATTTGCAAATCTTAATCCTACTTTATTTAATACAACAAAATGATATGAGTTTGTTGCAGATAAAGTTATTGAACTTGATAAAATTAATCCTATGGTAGCTTCTAGATTAGCAAAAAATCTTATAAATTGGAAACAATTAGGAGAACCATTAATCTCTAGTTTAAAAGAACAACTTATTAGAATATCAGAATTAGAATTATCAAAAGATTTGAGAGAAGTTATAAACAAATCATTAACATAAATGTTTAAAACTTGTAAAATTCAATTTTAAGCATTTAAAATATGTAAGATGTATAAAACCATATAATATTAATAATTATATCTCTAAAACATATTAAACGATTATATTTCAGTATATTTATAAATAATAAAACTAATGTTTAAGTTCTTAAAAGATATTCTTGCTCCTAAAAAGTGTTATTCTTGTAATAAAGAGTGACACTTTTTATGTCAAAAATGTTTGTCTAAAACAATTGCTTATGAAGAGGTTTGTTATGTATGTAAAGGAAAAACAGAGAATTTTAATGTCCATAATAATTGTAAAAAAGATGTCTATTATGATAAGATTATAATATTATCTCATTACAAAAATAAAAATATTTCAAAATTAATAAAAGATTTAAAGTTTTATAATATAAAAGATATTGCTGAAGAATTTTGAAATTATCTATCAGAATTATTTTTTGAAAATGAGATATATAAAAATACAGATGATTATATTTTACTTTTCCCCCCTATGAAATTTTTTAAAAAATTGAAAAAATGATATAATCATTCAGAAATTATTGCAAGATATATTAGTAAGAATACTAATATAAAATTAGAAAAAAATTTAATAAAAAAAATAAAAACAACTAGACAACAAGCAATTTTATCAAGAGAACAAAGATTAAAAAACCTTAAAAATGCTTTTAAAATAGCAAATAATAAAATAGACAACTTTGACAAAAAAATATTTATCATAGTCGACGATGTTATTTCAACAGGATCAACTATAAATGAAATTTCAAAGGTTTTAAAAAAAGCATGAGCAAAAAAAGTTATAGGGTTGGTTGTGGGTTCTGATTAATCTAGTATAGAAAGAGTTATTTTATATAAATAGAAAAAATTATATTCAAAAAGATTTTGAATATAATTTTTTTTGAGTATAATCTAATGATGAAATTATTTTATAAATTATTATTATGTCAAAATATTTAGAAGTTATTTGAGCAAAAACACATAATCTAAAAAATGTATCAGTAAAAATACCTAAAAATAAAATGACAGTTATTACAGGGGTATCAGGTAGTTGAAAGTCTTCATTGGCTTTTAATACTATTTATAATGTTGGCCAACAAAAATATTTAGAAAGCCTTTCTAGTTATGCACGTATGTTTATTTGATGAATGAAAGAAGAAGCAGATGTTTCAGAAATAAACTGATTATCCCCTACTATTTCAATAGATCAGAAAACAACAAGTAAAAATCCAAGATCCACAGTATGAACAATAACAGAAATTTATGATTATTATAAACTTCTTTATTTGAATATATGAGAAAGAAAATGTATAAATTGTAATACAGTTGTTAAGAAAGATACAATATTAGACATTGTAGAATATGTGTCTAATTTGGATGAAAATGATAAATTTATGATTAAATCCCCACTAAAGTGAGAGTTTAAGGACTTTGATAAATTAAAAAAAGAAGTATTAGAATTTGGATTTATTAGGTTTTCAGTATGAGATAAAATATATACAGTTAACGATAAAATTGAAGAAAAAAATTTAACAAATTGTTATATAGTTATTGACAGACTTGTTAAAAAAGATTATGGAAATCCAGAATCTTCAGATACAAAAAGATTAAAAGATTCAATAAATTTAGCATATAAAGTAGGAAAATGAATTTTGTTTATAGATATCATAAATAAAGAAGCTAAAAGTTTTTCAAACATCTTTATATGTTCTAATTGTGGACACATACCTAAAGAATTAAATATATCAAGTTTTTCTTTTAATTCTCATGCTTGAGCATGTGAAGAATGTCATTGATTATGAGTTAAAAAAGTATTCTTAGAAGAAAAAATAATTAATCCAAATTTAACTTTATTAGAATGAGCAGTTATAGCTCCATGATTTTGATGAGATTATTTTTTAGCTTTAATAGAAGAAATTTGAAAAAAGAATAATATAACATTAAATACTAACTATTCCCTACTTTCAAAGAAAGAAAAAGAAATAATTTTATATTGAACTTGAGAAAAAAAATATAGCGTTAGTTTCATAAATGAACAAGGAATAAAAAATACATATAATTCTAGATTTGAATGAGTTATAAATACTCTAACAAGAAGATATTTTGAATGATGATGAGAAAAATGAGTATATGATGACTATGTTGTAGATATGGAATGTTTTAGTTGTAATTGACATAGGCTTAATAAAGAAAGTTTAAGTGTATATTTAAAATGATTAAATATTTGAGTTTTGTCTAATTATTCTATTACAAAATCAATAAAATTTATAAAAGAGTTAAAGTTGACACCATCTGAGAAAAAACTTACTAAAAAAGTATTAAAAAATGCTCTAGAAAGGCTTGAATTCCTTGCTGGTGTATGATTGACATATATGACAATATCAAGAAAAGCATGAACTCTTTCATGATGAGAGGCACAAAGAATCAGGCTTGCTACACAAATATGAACAAAATTAGAATGAATTATATATGTTTTAGATGAACCATCTATATGACTTCATCCTAGAGATAATGATATGCTTATAAATAATTTAAAAAAATTAAGAGATATATGAAATACTCTTATAATAGTTGAACATGATGAAGATATAATGAGAGAAAGCGATCATATTATTGATATTTGACCATGAGCTTGAATACATGGATGAAAAATAATTTCAGAATGAACTATTAATGATATAATAAAAGATAAAAAATCTATAACATGACCCTATTTAGATTGAACTAGAAATGTTATTGTAGAAAGAAAAAAAAGACCTACTTTTGAAGAATTAACCAAAAATAATAAATTATTAAAAATAGTTTGAGCTAAAGAAAATAATTTAAAAAATATTAATGTAACTATTCCCCTTTCAAATTTTGTAGTAACAACATGAGTTTCTTGAAGTTGAAAATCAAGTTTAATAAATGATGTTTTAGCAAACTATTTAGCAAATAAATTAAATAGAGCAAAAAGAGAAGTTTGACAAGTAGATTCAATAACAGGTTTAGAAAATTTAGATAAGGTTGTTATAATTGATCAGTCCCCTATATGAAAAACACCAAGAAGTAATCCAGCAACATATACTTGAGTGTTTACTCCAATAAGAGATGTTTTTTCTATGAGTGAGGAAGCTCAAATTAGATGATTTGCTCCTTGAAGATTTAGTTTTAATACTAAACAATGAAGATGTGAAGAATGTGATTGAGATTGAGTAAAAAAGATAGAAATGCATTTTTTACCACCAGTTTATGTTGAGTGTGAATCATGTGAATGAAAAAGATATAATAGAGAAACTTTACAAATTAAATATAAATGAAAGACTATATCAGATGTTTTGAATATGACTGTAGAAGAAGCATTAAGTTTTTTCACAAATCATCCAAAAATATCTAAAATATTAAATGTTTTAGAAAATGTTTGACTTTGATATATTAAGTTATGACAATCAAGTGTTACCTTATCTTGATGAGAAGCTCAAAGGATAAAACTTTCAACAGAGTTATCTAAAAGGTCTACCTGAAAAACATTTTATATATTAGATGAACCAACAACAGGATTACATTTCCAAGATGTAGACAGATTGTTGACAATATTACATTCTTTAGTAGACAAAGGAAATTCAGTTTTAGTTATAGAGCATAATATGGATGTAATAATGAATGCTGATTATATAATAGACATATGATTAGAATGATGAGATAAATGATGAAATGTAATGATTACATGAAATTTAGAGGATATTAAAAAATGCAAAAATAGTTTTACTTGACAAGCTATTAATAAATATATTAATAAATAAACATATGATTTTAGACTATTTAGAAAAAAATAAAGATATAACAAATTTATCAAACTATAAATTAATAGCAAAAACAAAATATTATTTTGAAATTCATACTTGACAAGATATAGACAAGCTTTATGAAATTAATAATTTTGCAAAAGAAAATAATTTAAAGATTTTGTTTATATGATGAGGAACAAACGTACTTTTTGCATTTGATTTATTTAATTGAATTATTATAAAAAATTGTCTAGAATGATGGAATTATAATTTAAATGATAAAATTTTAGATACATATAGTAATGAAAGTATTTCAGATATAGCTGAAGAATTATTTAATAATAGACAAGTTATATGGAAAAGATTTATATGATTACCATGAAGTATATGATGAGCTATTTTTTGAAATGCTTGATGTTTTTGACTTGAAACAGAAAACAATTTTTTTAAAACAGAGCTTTATAATATAGAAACATGAAAAATAGAAACTTTTTTTAAAAAAAGTATGGAATTTACTTATAGAAATAGTATAATAAAAAAAACAGGGAAGTATTTCATTATAAAAGCTAGCTTTGATTTATCAAGTAAAGAGGAAAAATATAGTTCTAAAGTAGATAATATAGAGTTTAGGGAAACAAAGCAACCAAAATGAAATACATGTGGAAGTTTTTTTAAAAATCCAAGCAGGGAATTAAGTGCAGGTAAGTTAATAGAAGATATTTGATTAAAGTGAAAGAATATATGATGAGCTTATTTTTCTACATTACATGCAAATTTTTTAATGAATGATGGTTCAGCTAACTATAAAGATATGTTAAATATTATAAATTTAGCTAAAAAAGAAGTTAAAAATAGTTTTAATATTGAATTAATACCTGAGATAAGAATAATTACTAACTAAATTAATTATGAAAAGTTTATTTGAAATATTATTAATAGTTTTTATAATTGTTAATATTTTATATACAAGCTTGTTTTTCTTTTATTTTGGTAATATGTGTAATAGTTTTTCATCAGCAGGAGGTGAATCACATATGTACTCAATAAAAAAATTAGCAACATGTAAGGATTCTATGGTATGTTATCCTGAAAATATAAAAACAAATAATAAATTAGGGTCAACATCCTGGGACTGCAAAAAGAAAGAAAAATATATCTTATGACAAGATATATATGAAAGTATTATTAATAATTTTATAAATAGTTTAACAAGATAATGGAAAAACAAAGAATTCAAAAATTTATGTCTAGTTCTTGAATATGTTCTCGTAGAAAAGCTGAGGAGTATATTGAAAGGTGACTAGTTAAGGTAAATTGACAAGTGGCAACAATAGGGGAGTCTATAATACCTTGAAAAGATAAGGTAGTACTTTTAAATAAGGCTATTGAAGAACAAAAAAGACTAGTTTATTATAAATTAAATAAACCTAGAGGAATAGAAACTACATGTGCGCAAAATTGATGAAAAAATATTATTGATATAATGGATGTATGAGAGAGAGTTTTTCCTATTTGAAGATTAGATAAAGAAACAACATGATTAATAATTATGACAAATGATGGTAGGTTAGCTAATTATTTAATGCATCCAAGATACAATCATGAAAAAGAATATATAGTAGAAACTTTTGGTTCTATAAATGACAAACAATTAGAAACAATGTGAAATTGATTATTTATTTTATGAAGTTATACAAAAAAATCTGATATTGAAAGAATTTCTTCTTGAAGATTTAAAATAACTATAACTGAATGAAGAAATAGACAAATAAGAAGAATGGTAGAAAAAGTTTCATCTAGAGTAAAAAAATTAAAAAGAATTAGAATAGAAAATATATTACTTTGAAATATGGATTATTGAGAGTATAAACATTTGACTAAAAAAGAATTAGATGTTTTATTTAAAAAACTTAATATAAATTAATATCTTCACTTAATCTTCACACAATCTTCACATAAAAAATCCTTAAAATAATTATTTTAAGGATTTTTTTATTAAGAATAATTCATTTTTTATATTTTTTAAAATTTCAACAAAAGAATTTTTCATTTTATTTTCAGAATTATATTTATTTTTTGAGAAATTTTTTAATTTTTTATTTTCATTATTTAATTTTATTAAATGTTTTTTTATATTGGATTCTTTCATAGATAGAATTGTTTTATTTTTTAAAACACTCTCAGCTATTTTATAGTTAATATTATCTATTTTGTCAGATATTTTCTTTCAAAGTTCTGAATAAAGATTTAATTTTTTAATAAACTCTTTATTATATAAATCTTTTTCTTTTTTTAATAATATTTTTAACTCATTATTAACAGATTTTATCTTTTTTAATATTTTTATTAGCATTTTTTCAGCTTTATCTTTTTCAATATTTTTATTTTGAATACTTTTTAATATCTTTATTAGGTTATCAAGCTCAGATATATTATAGTTTATAGTTTTATTATAAATACTATATTTAATTATGTATTCTTCAATTTTTTCTTTTTGATTTGTTATATAGTTTTCAACTAAAACAGCTTTTTTAATATTTTCTTCTGTATTATTTGCATATACATAAGAACTAAAAAAGCTAATAAAAATAAAAAATATAATAAAAATTTTTTTCATTTGTTTTGTTTATATTAATAATTTGAATATAATAATTAACATCATTATAACAATGTATTTATTTTATTCAAGATTTATTTTAAAAATATGATAATTTGTTTTGATTTAGAGACTACTGGTTTAGATAGAAGGAATGATAAAATCATTGAAGTTGCTCTTATAAAGTTTGATGAAAAAAACTTTAAGATAATAGATACTTTTACATCATTAGTAAATCCATTAATACCTATTCCAGAAGTAATAACAGGGATTACAAATATAAAAAATGAAGATGTTTTTTGAGCACCTATTTTTGAAGAAATTAAACAAGAAATATCAGATTTTATATGAGAATTACCTGTTTTATGACATAATGTCAACTTTGATAAGGATTTTTTAGTTAATTATGGGGTTAATATAAAAAATAACATAGCCCTAGATACATTTTTTTTAGCAAATTTTTTATGCTTTAAAGAAGTATCTTTAAACCTGGAGATGCTTTGTAACTCTTTTGATATTTGATTTTTATGAGCACATAGAGCATTAAATGATGTAAAGGCAACAATAAAATTATTTGAAAAATTAAAACAAAAATTTGATAAACTGTCTAAAGAAAAAAAGAGTTTATTAAATTATATTTTTAATAAATCAGAAGATAAAAATATAATTTATTTAAAAGAATATTTATTTAAAGAAGAAATAAATAATTATAATTTTTGAGAATTTGAGAAGATAATATTAAAAAAAATAAAAAAACAAGATGAAAATGAGAATATCATTATTGACAATAATGTTGACAATAATAATATGTCTAATATATTTGATTCTATCGATAAAGTAGAGAAAAGGGATAATCAACTAAAAATGACAAATGTCATTATGGACTCATTTAATAAATCAAAAAAAATTGTTATAGAAGCGCCAACATGACTTTGAAAAAGTTTTGCATATTTAATTCCTTCAATAATACATTCATTAAAAACATGAGAAAAAGTTTATATATCAACTAAAACAAAAACTCTACAAGATCAATTATATTCAAAAGATTTAAATTATTTAAAACATAACTTAAAACATAATTTTAATTATACAAAATTAAAATGAAAAAGAAATTATTTAAGTTTAAAATCCTTCTTTGATGAATTTTGGTTAGATGATTTTTCATATTCTAAAGTAGCTTTTTTATCAAAAATAGTATTATGGTTATATGATACTAAATATTGAGAATTAGATGAATTAAATTATTTTGGACAAGAGTTTTCTTTCTTAAAAACTATAAATGCAGATAATTTCTGAGTTTTAGGAGATAAAAATAATTATAAAAAATATGAATTTTTATATAAAGTAAGAAAAAGATTAGATAGTTCTAATATTATAATTATAAACCATAGTTTACTTTTTTCTGATGTAAATACTAAAACACCAATATTATCAGATTTTCATAACTTAGTTATAGATGAATGACATAATATTGAGGACTCAGTAACAGATTCTTTAAAACAAAAATATAGTTTAGTTAATTTAAAAGATACTTTTGATTTGATAGAAAAAATTCTTATTAAAATTAATTCAAAAAAAATAAAATTTTTAAAAATAAAAGAAAATTTAATATCAAAATTAGAGCTTTTAGATGATTATTGATTTTATTATGTAGATTGAAAAGTAGCATGAAATCAAAAATATAAGAATGTATTATTAAAAATAGATTTTTTTGAAAATGAAGATTATACAAATATATTAAATAAAATAGAATTAGACTTTATAGACATTATAGACAAATTATCTACTGAAAAAGATTATGATTTTACTAAAGAGTCAGCTATACTACAATCAAATTTAGATTTATTAAAAATAATATTAGACAAAAATTCAGATAATAAGTACATAAAAATATTAAATTATAACGATAAAAGTTGACTATCTTTTGAGTATACTTTATTAAATCCTTGAGAATATTTACAAAACAATTTACGGGAAAAATTAAAGTCTTGTATTTTAACATCAGCAACTCTTCAAATTAATTGAAATTTTAATTATTTTAAGAAATTACTTTTTTTAGAGAGTTTTGAATTTTTATCTTTTGAAAGTGATTTTAATTATAATAAACAAGCAACTTTATTTATACCTACAGATCTATGAAATGTAAAAAATAATTTAGATACTAGTGTGAAGTTTTTGTGAAGATTTTTTTCTATTGTAAAATGAAAAGTATTAACTTTGCTTACAAGTTTTTCTGTAATAAAAACTATTTATTGATGATTAAGCAATGACTTAAAAAAAGAAGGTATTAATTTATATGCTCAATGAATAGCAGGAAGTAAAATAAAATTAATAAGCTTTTTTATGAATAATCCCAGTAATTCTATACTTCTCTGAACAGATAGTTTTTGGGAGGGAGTAGATATTCCTTGAGATGATATTAAATATTTAGTTATTCATAAATTTCCATTTTCAGTTCCAACTGATCCTATTTTTCAAGCAAGATCTGTTTTTTTTAATGATCCTTTTTTAGAATATTCTGTTCCAAAGGCAATAATAAAATTAAAACAATGATTTTGAAGGTTAATAAGAACAAAAACAGATAAATGACTAGTTATATTATTAGATAATAGAATTATTTCAACAGCATGGTGAGAAGCTTTCTTCGATGCTTTTCCTAATAATATAAATGTAAAAAAAGCAAAATCAGAGGCTTTTTTAGATTTATTATCAAAAATTTAGTTTTTAGTTATCAAAAATTTGTGTTTTATTATTATATATGATATTGTTTTATATATAAATATTTATTAAATACAAACTTTATGTCAGAAAATAATGAAAATATACAAAAAGAAGAAAATTTAGATAATCTAGATTCTTCTAATATTTTTAATGATTTTATTGATGATGAAAATCTAATTAAAGAGGTAGAACAAATAAAAACAGAAGAAGAAAAAGACTTATTTTATTATATTTTAAAAATAAGCTCATTTTTACAATTCTTGTTTTGGTTATTATTAGTATCATCAATTGTGTTATTTTTATATATACAAATACAGAATAATGCTGAGTTAAGTGATAATCAATTACTTGATCCTTTTTGTTTTATGTTTACATGAGAAATCGAAAAACCAGATGATGTATATTATTGTTCTAGTGTAGCTCATTTAAAAAATAGATATAACAATGATTTAAATACAACCAAAGATACATATAAAAACCAAATTTTAACTATATTACAAAAAGTATATGAAATAGATAACTTTTCTAATACAAAAGAAGTTTTATTTTTACTCGATAAAACAAAAAATAAAGCAAAAGTTTTATCTATATTAGAGGAATTTGATAATTTAAAAAAAGACTTTGATCCTAATTATGATAAAGAAAAAGTTTTATGTAAATGATTAGTTATTAATTCAGATGAAAAAACTTTAAGTATGACATGTTCAGCTTATTCATGAGGTTATGAAAAATGAATCAGGTGACTTAATTGAGAATGAGAAGATAGAACCAAATTATTAAAAGGAACATCTTTAAGTATAGCTAATAGTTTTATAAATTATATAGAAAAAACAAGTGACACTTTTGATGTAGTGAATAAACAAAAAATGTTTAAATCTGAAGCTATAATTGCTGAGAAAACAGGTTTTACCAATAAAACAGTTTTTAATTTAGAATTAATATATAATATAAACTAATTATGAAAAGATCAAAAAGAGAAGAAAATTCAATAATTATCAATATAGTTTTTTATATAGTACTTTTTGCTATAATTTTATTTATAGTTGTTTTTTATTTAATGCCTAAGGTGCAACAGATAAATATAAATAAAACGCAAACAATTTCTTTATCAAATGATTTAGAAAAAATAAAAAAAGAAGGAATATCTTATGAAGATTTTAAAAAAATAAAAGATAAATGAAATAATAAAGAACTTCTTTGAGAAATACTTAAAACAATAGAAAAAGATTTTTATAATAAAAATTTTTTAAACGAAAATGAGATTAGTTATGATTTATTCTTAGAAAAAAAAGAAGAAAAATTAAATAGTGAAGAAAGTCAAAATAAAATATCAATTAATAATAAAAAAATTTCAAAGATATTACCATTATATTCAGAAGTTTGAGTTATATTGTGAGATAATGATGATTATTTAACTACATTTAAATTTATTAATTATATAGAATCAATACTTGAAACATTTGAGTTAAAAACAAAAAATCCAATATGAATTAGTCATATAAATATTTTAGATAATTATAATTCATATAATAATCAAGGAGTTGTAACTGATTCCAATATATATAGTATACCTTTAAATTTAAAATTAAGCTGAACAAAACAAGATATATTAAAGTTTTTATATTTTATAGAAAATGTTTGAAATATAACAGTTAATGATGATGATATTATATTAAATAATAAAGAAGGTATATTAATAAAAAATGGTTTAATTAAATTCTTATTAGGTGATAGTTATTGACCAGGTTATAACATATTTGAGCATCAAATTATAGATATAAAAAATGTTACATTTACAGATTATATTGATTCTTCATATGAAAACAGGGGAGAACAAGATTTAGAAGAATTTATAATGAATACTCAATGACTTGATGATTATGATTTAACTGTATCATTAGAGTTTTATATAAAAGGATTACCAATAATAGAAATAGAAAATTATATAAATAATGTTGTTGAAAAATATAAAAAGACTTTAGGTTTAGTTATAACAACATTAAAAAATACAAAATTAAAAGGAATTGAGCGTATAAGATTAACAAAACAAGAAAAAAGCTTAATTGAAATAAAAAAAGAAGTGTTTTGATTTAAAAAAGAAATGAATGATAAGACTAATATTGAAAAAGTTTATAAAAGAAGTGTTGAAATAAATAAAATAATTTCACCAATATATAATAAATTATCTAAATAAATAAAGAATGAATTACAAAGAAGTAGTTGCTAAACTAAAAGATTTAGTATATAAATGAGATAATGTTCAAGAAATATGCGACTATATTATATTAGCCGCAGTTCTTTGAGAGTCTTCAGATATACATATAGAACCTTTATCAAACTTTGTAAGATTAAGATATAGATTGGATTGAGAATTAAGAGAGGTTTTAGAGTATCAAAATTTTATACATAGTTGAGTAGTTGCTAGATTTAAAATAATGTCTGATTTAAAAATTGATGAATCGCGTATTCCACAGGATGGTAGAATAAGTACAACTATAGAAGACAAACCTTTGGATTTAAGAGTTTCTACTTTACCAACAGTTCATGGAGAGAAAATTGTTATGAGAATTGTTGATAAAAGTAAAAAAATACCATCATTAAATGATTTATGAATAGAATGAAAAAATTTTGATTTAATCAAAAAAGCTATTTCTTTACCAAATGGTATAGTTTTAACATCAGGACCAACATGATCAGGTAAATCGACAACCTTATATTCCGCATTAACAAGATTAAATAAAATATGAGTAAATATAATGACATTAGAAGATCCTGTTGAAAATCAGGTAGATTGAATAAATCAATCACAAGTCAAACCAGATATATGATATACTTTTGCTCATTGATTAAGGACAGCTCTTAGACAAGATCCAGATATAATAATGGTATGAGAAATGAGAGACAAAGAAACAGTTGATATAGCCATAGAAGCATCTTTGACAGGTCATTTGGTGTTGTCTACAATACATACAAATAGTGCTTCAGAGACAATAACTAGAGTATTAAATATGTGAGTACAACCATTTTTAATACCTGCATCTTTTAATATCGTTATAGCACAAAGATTGGTAAAAAAATTATGTTCATGTAAAAAACAAGTATGAATAAGAGATTTAGACCCCGTAACAATTAATAACATAAAAAATGCTGTTTCTATTACAGACAAAGAAGAATTAAAGAATAGGGTATGAGATAAATTAAAAGCACCAACCTTTTATAAAGCTGTTTGATGTGATAAATGTGAGTGAGCTTGATACTCTTGAAGAGTTTGATTATATGAGGTTTTAGAAATAACACCTTGAGTTAAAGAAATGATTTTATCATGATCTTCAGCTTATAATATTAATAATCAAGCAATAAAAGATTGAATGATATCTTTAGAACAAGATTGAGTAATGAAAGCATTGTTATGAATGACAAGTTTGGAGGAGGTTTATAGGGTTGCAAAAAGTCAAAAAGGCTAAAAATTTAAAATTAATTATTTAATTATGGCAGATTTCTTAATATTAGATGACAATAAAAATAAAACAGAAGAAAATAATAAAGTAGTAGACAATAATAAATCTACTAGTAGTTTTATTGATAAACTAAATAACTTTATTCTTACCTTACAAAAAATAAAAACAAAAGAAAAGGTGATTTTTTATCGTCTATTGTCTACAATGACTAATGCTTGAATGACATTAGTTAAATCAGTGGCAGTTTTAGAAGCTCAAGAAAAAAATCCTGTTTTTAAAAAAGTTTTGTGAAGATTGTGTGAAGAACTAAAAGAATGAAATAATTTATCTGATAGTTTAGATCTATATCCAGATAGTTTTTCAGAAGCAGAAATTTGAATAGTAAAATCATGAGAAACAACTGGGCAACTTAATCAAGTTTTAACAGATTTAGCTAATCAAATAGAAAAAGTAGAATCATTAAATTGAAAAATAAAATCAGCAATGATCTATCCATTTTTTATATTATTGGTGGTAGTTTGAGTTGTTTCTATTATGATGATAAAAGTTGTACCTAATTTATTAAATATATTTGATGATAAATCTGCTTTACCTGAAACAACAAAGCTATTAATAAGTATTTCAGATGCTTTTAGGGATTACTGGGCTGTATTTATAATTGTATTTTTTATATTTTTTATATTTGTTTCTGTTTGGAAAAAAACACCAGATGGAAAATATTTATTTGATAAGATGCTTTTATATATACCAATATTTTGAGAAATAAATAGAAAACTAATTCTTTCTAAATTTTCAAGAGTATTTGCTTGACTTGTTTGATCATGAGTTTCTGTTGTTGAGAGTTTAAATATCACTGCTCAAGCTGTTTGAAATGAGGTTTATAAGCAAAGAATATTGTTAGTGGCAGAAGATATATCTGTTTGAATAAGAATGTGGGAGTCTTTAGATTGAGATAAGTTGTTTCCAGAAATGATGATACAAATGATACAGGTTTGAGAACAAACAGCAAAATTAGATAAAACTATATTAAAGGTTGCAGATTTTTATGATGAGGAAGTTGATAATATGATAAGAATTTTAAATAAATTATTAGAGCCTTTTATAATTGTAACACTTGCCGTAATTGTTGGTTTTATAGCATTAGCAATAATACAACCAATTATGTGACTAGCTGAATCTGTTTCAGGATAACACTATTGCTAATAGTGAAGATTTAGTTGTAATATACTAAAAATAGTACTTATAAAATAAGTGCTATTTTTTTTATTCCTTTATAGTAGGTATAATTAATCTATTGCTAAGTGTGAAGATTTGTTTATAATATAATTTTGTAGTCCTTATGTGAAGATTGTGTGAAATATAGGGGTAGGGGTTTGACTTTATTATATAAATCGATTAGAATACTTGTACTTTTATAAAAAAGAGTTCTTTAAAATAATCTGAACAAACAAATTAAAATTAAAAAAATCAAGTTTTAATATTGAGAGTTGTTTATGACTTTGGAAAATAGTTTAACAGATTATGTTAGATTGTTTCCCGGAGTTGTAACAACTTTTGGGTTAAGGCTTTAACCTTTGTGTTTTACTTTAATCAATTAATTATGATCCCAAATAATAAAAAAATAGCAATTTTACATCCTTTTCTAACCAAAAAGTGATGAGCTATGAAAATGATGATATATTTATCTCAGTGTTTATCTCAAAATAATAATAATATAGTTTTTTATACGTTTTCTTATAATGATAAACTATTTTCCAAAACAGAAAATAGTTTTGATATAAAATATTTTAAAAATTCCAAAATAATAAGTTTTTTTAAAATAGCTTATTCTATAAGAAAATTTGATTATGTTTTTATTTGAAACTCTCCAATGCATTTTGTATGAATTGTTTCAAAAATATTATTTTGATTTAAATGAAAAATTATTTGGTGGCATCATCATTATCCATGGTATTATAGTAAAAACGCAAACGTTTATACAAAGTTAAAAAGATTTATTGAAAAAGTTTTTATTTGATATATTGATTTTATGATTGTAAATAGCGGTTATTTACAAAAATCTATTAAAAATATTTATAATATCAATTCAAAAATATTATATCCTATATTAGATAAAGAATTTTTAGAATACAATATAGAAAAAAATCTACCATCTAAAGAAAAAGTATTATTTACTTGTTCTAGATGGGATGATGGAAAAAACATAGAGCTGGTTTTTAAAACATATATAAGTTTGAAAGAAAAAATTCCAAACTTAGTTTTAAAAATAGCTTGAGAGTGATTAGAATTACAAAACATCAAAAACAAATATAAATATAACTATTTTGATACAAAAAAATATAAACATAAATATAATCTTGAAAAAGATATAAGTTTTCTATGATATGTTAATAAACAACAAATTATAGAGAACTTAAAAAATTCTAACTTATTCTTATTTCCTTCAAAAATAGATTCTTTCTGAATTGTCGTTTTAGAGTCTATGTCGATATGAAGACCTGTTATTTCTTTAAATAAAGGTTGAGTGGGAGAAATTATTAAAAATTGAGTTAATTGATTTTTAGTAGAGTCTGAACAAGAGTTTATAAATAAAACATATAGTTTATTAACTAATAATGAATTATTAAATAAATTTTGAACAGAAGCAAAGAAAACAGCTACTACTTATAACAATAGATATTTCAAAGAAAACCTTTCAAAACTTTTAACTTTTATACAAAACTAATATTATTTTATTTATTTATATAATCTAACGATTTATGAATTTCAAAAAAACTACTGCTACTATTGCTTTAGTAACTCTTGTTTCTAGTGTTTTCACTACAGGAGCTTTCGCTAATAGTAGTACTGAAGCTGAAGCAGCAAATGCTTTAGCCGCTAAAGGTTACATTAATGATCATTCTAACGATACAGCTGCTTACAATCTTAGTCAAAACGTATTAAGACAAGAAATTGCTGCTGTAGCTAGAGGTGTTGCAGGTTTAGATAAAAAATCTTCTTGTGATAACTCATTTGCAGATACTTCTGCATCTACTCCAAATACTTGGGCTTGTTATTCTGTAGAAGCTTTATTAGATGCTGGTTTAATCGCTTCTAATACTAACTTCAGACCAGAAGCTAAAATATCTAAAGCTGAAGCTGTAGGTATGATGGTAAAAGCTGCATTTGGTTCTGAATACTCTTATGATACAAGTAATTCTGCTTCTTGGCAAGAACAAGTTGTAGCATTTGCTGTTTCAAAAGGTGTTGTTTCTAATTTTTCTAACTATGACACTTCTGCAACTAGAGGTTTCGTATTTGAAGCTGGTAACAATGCTATAATTGCTTCTGAAGAAGTTGCTTCTGAAGAAACTTGTGATGAAGTATCTAAATTATTAGGTCTTTGTGGTGAGGAAGAAGCTACTGAAGAAGAAACTACTGAAGAAGTAGTAACTGAAGAAGAAACTACTGAAGAAGAAACTACAACTCCAGTTTCTACTGATAATGTATTAACTGCTGAATTATCAGCTGATACTGCTGAAGGTACTGATTTACCTCTAGCTGTTGAATGAGTTTCTGTATTATCTTTTGATATAACTGCTGGTACAGAAGATGTTTCTGTTTCAGGTGTTGAATTAGAAAGAGTTGGTTTTGGTGAAGGTGCTGCTGATAAAGCTGCAATCTATACTGAAGAAGGTAGAGCTTCAAAAGTTAAAGACTTTTCTAGTTCAGATGATACTGCTAACTTAACTTTTTCTCCTGCTGTTGTTGTAAAAGCTGGTGAAACTAAAACTTTAACTGTAAAAGTAAATCTAGATGCATCTGCTACTGGAGAATTTGCTGTTTCAGTTAAAAATATAACTGCATCTTCTACTGTTGAAGCTGCTACTATTGTTTCTAACTATTTTGATGTAAAAAGTGTTACTGCTGTTGATTTAACAATTTCTTCAGTAAGCGTAAATACTACAATTAAATCTGGTGAAGAACAAGGTGAATTAGCTGAATTCAAATTAGTTAATGGAGGATTAAGTACAGATGTTGATGTTACTGTTTCTTCTATTACATTAAAAGAAATTGGTACTGCTGATCAAGAAGAAGTTTTAGAAAACTTAACATTAACAGTTGATGGTAATGTTATATCTACAGTTGCTTCTATGGTTGATAAATATGTAACATTTACTTTTGATCCTATTGTTATTGAAGATAGTAAAAATGAAACATTTACAATTAAATCTGATATTATGGGAGGTGCTGGTGATACAATTCAATTTAAATTAGATAATTTAATTGATTTAACAGCTACTGCTTCTAAATATAATGCAGTTGATATGAATGGTTCTTTTGCACCTTCTGCTGTAACTGTAGATGCTGGTGAATTAGCTATATACGCAATAGATGCTTCTACTGATGAAGTTAGAGCTGATAAATCTAATATTGTATTAGGTCAATTAAAAGTATCAAATGTTGCTGGTAAAAATCTAGAACTTAAAAATCTAGGTGTTGCTTTAAATACTACTGCTTCATGAGTATTAGAAACTCTTGAAAATATAGAATTTGAATTAAATGGAACTTCTTATGCACTAGATGCTAGTACTGGTTCTACAACAGCTACATCTGTAACTTTTTCTGATACTGATGTTGATGTAAGTTTACCTCAAGGTACAACTATATTAACTTTTAGAGCTGATACTCTTAAAACAGCTTCAACTGAAGATATTACTATGGCTTTAACAGTTACTGGTTCAACATTTAAAGTTCAAGAAACTGAAGACGATGTTGATGTTTCTGATATAACTCCATCTTCTTTATCTTGGAAAAAAGTTTCTATTATAGATTCTACAGCTACTTTAGCTGGTATAACTGTTCCTGCTGATACTTATGTTAAATGAGCTTCTGATTTAGTAGCTTTAAACTTTGAAATTAAAGCTGGTAAAGCTTCTGCTATTACTGCTAAAGAAATTAAAGTTTCATTAACTTCTTCAGGTTCTGCTTCTACTAAAAATGAAATTTCTCAAGTTATACTATATAAAGGATCAGTTTCTGCTGCTAATGAATTAGTTAAAGTTTGAGGTAATAAATTAGCTTCAGGTGTTGCTACTTTTGACGGATTTGAAGTTGAAATAGCTGCTAATACTACTGAAACATTTATTATTACTGTTGATACAGCAGATACAACTGCCGTAGAATGAAAAGTTATTGTTGCTACTTTAACTTCTGCTAATGTTACATTAGAAGATGATGAAGATGATGCAGTAAGTGTTACAGGTACTTTAACAGGTAGAAATATTACTGTTACTGGTGCTGGTACTTTAGCATTAACTGCTGATGCAAACAATACTGATAATGAAGATTCTAAAACTATATTAGCTGGTCAAGAAGTAACTGTTTACTCTGCAGACATAAAAGCTGATAATGAAATAGTTTCTGCTGAAACAGTTACTCTTGTATTAACTGGTGCTGCATTAAAAGATTCTATAGCTACAGCTAAACTTTACTTAAATGATACTGTTGTTGCTTCAACTAGTAGTTCTACAGATATTACTGATTCTGGATCTAGTACAACTATTGTATTCCAAGATATTACTGGTTTAGAATTTCCAACTCAATCTGCTGAATTAAAATTAGCTATTATTACTAATGAAATTGGTGATGGAAAATTAGGTTCTGCTAAATCTTCTGTAACTGTTAATAGTGTAGCTATTACTGATGCTGAATGAACTGATTCAGGAGAAGTTGTTACTGTTACTACATTAAGTAGTACAGCATCAAATACATTTAGTATAGTTCCTTCTAAAGTTACTGCTTCTGTAAGTAATTCATTTGCTAATAATGATAGAACTGCAGCATTAACTTTTGCTGTTGATAGTGGATCAAATACTGATTCAAGTGGTAATGATTTAACTACTACTTTAACAGGTGTTACATTAAATATTAGTTCATTATCTGCTACAGGTACAATTACTATAAAAAATGATACAACTACTATAGGTACTTGAGCTGTTACTGCTGATGGAGATGTTACTATAACTATGTCTGAAGTTATTACTAATGGAGAGACTATAACTATAGAAACAACTGCTAAAGCTGTATTCGAACTTAAAAATAATGGTATTAGATATACATCTAATGGTTCAGCTTACGATATGAACTTAACTTCAAACGAAGCTATGGGTGAATATTCAACTAACTAGTATTTATACTAACTATTATTCAAAAACTTTTACAAGTTTTAAAGAACTCTTTCTCAATATTGAGAAAGAGTTCTTTTTTTGTTTAATAAAAATCTTAATATAAAAAGTATATAAAATATTTGACTTTAATAGTAATATGAATATACTGTGTTATATAGTTTAATAAATAAATATAAAATTATGTCAGTAGTAGAACAAGAATTAAGTAATAATTGTTTGGTTGATTTTTGAGAAAAATGAATTTGATATAGAGATTTTAAGGCATTTGAAAATTTATTACAAGAAAAAGCTAAACAAGCAATGGAAATAGATGAAAAAGAGCTTATTAATATATAATATTATGAAAATAGTTGTAAAGGAATTACCAGATATTTGAAAATATGTAATAAAAAGAAATATATATAAACAATATAAAAAAGTTAAAACTTTATTAGAAGACTGAAAGTTCAAGAATATAGATTTTAAACTTAGACAACCCAAAAAATATAAAGTATATCAATTTAAAATTAATAGTAAATATAGAGGGTTTTGAGTGTTTAGAATAAATAAAGAGAACAAAAGAATGTTTGTAGTAACAGAAATATCTGATCATCAAGATTATTAAAAAACTTTCATAAGTTTTAAAGAACTCTTTCTCAAAAATGAGAAGAGTTTTTTTTGAGTCCGGACTCGAAATATCTAACTTTATGAGAAAAATTCAACAAGCATATGTCATGTATTATAGAAAAAGCTTGAGTCCGGACTCACTATTTGAACAAGATGACCATTTTTTGAATGAAGATTTAAGGCTAAGTTAATAAGTTCAGATGATTATTTAGAAAAGTGTATTGCTTATGTTAATTATAATGCTCTTAAACATAATATTGTTAATAATATAGATGATTATAAGTGGTCAAGTTATCATCAGATAGATAGACAAAAAATAGAAAAATATAGGGGACTTGTTGTACAAGAGTTAGAATATTAATTGAGTCTGGACTCAAATTAATACTTTTTAACAAAAAAAATTTTACATTTAAACTTACTTTTATATAATACATCTACTTTTATTTAATTAAGTGAATATATTATGGCACAAGAGAATACGTGAACAGGAAATAATAACGCATTTATGGGGGTTATTATAGCATTATTAGTTGTTATAGCAGTTATGTGATTCTTTTTAGGAAAACAACAAGGAACAACTGATACACAAGTAGATACAAAAAAAGAAGTATCTAAAACAGTAGTTGATAATAGTGGTGATAGTAAAGCAGAAGATAAACCTGCAGTAGCTACATGAGATGCAGAGTTAACTCTTACAGTTATAGGTGATAAAAGATGTAATAATTGTCAAACTGATAAAATCTTAACACAATTAAAATCTCAACCATCAATAGGATCAGCTAATATAGTAGAAAAAGATTTCTCTGATGAGGGAATAGAACAATATCTAAAAGATAATAATGTAACTAAATTACCATTATTTGCATTTTCTACTAAAAACTTTGATACATCAAAAGATACAAACCAAGATGGAAAAGCAATAACAGACTTTTTAGAAGAGTTACCAGGAGGTGATTTTTTCTTACAAGTATGAGCAAACTTTAATCCATTGGTAGAAAGAAGTGAAAGAGGTTTTATGTTACTTGATACAGATAAAGTAAAAGAAATAAGAAAAGATTCTTTTATAAAAGGTAGTGGAAATGGTAAAATTACATGGATTGAATATTCTGATTTAGAATGTCCATTTTGTGCTAAATTACATACAAATGGTACAGACAAAGATTTAATAGAAAAATATGGTAATGATTTAGATGTGGTATTTAATCATTTTCCATTAGGTTTCCATGCTAATGCACAAGTATGAGCTGAAATACTTGAATGTTTAGCAGTACAAAAATGAAGTGATTCTTTTTACTCTCTTATAGCACAAGCATTCATTGATTGAAAATCAGATAAAGACTATTTATATAAAGAAGCTTGAATATTATGAGCACAAGCTGATAAATTAGATAAATGTTTAGCTGATGAAACATTTACACAAAAAGTAAAAGATCAAATGGCTAGAGGAACTGAATTATTTGGAGTTACAGGTACACCAGGTAATGTACTTATAAACAATGAAACAGGTGAATATGAAATAATATCATGAGCTTACCCAACAGCAGAATTTGAAAAAATAATTGATAAATTATTAGCAGAATAATACAAAAAAAGAATAACTAAATTTAGTTATTCTTTTTTTTAGTTTAAGATTTGTTTAACAATCTTATCATCCTTTCTCCAGTTTTTCTTTACCTTTACTCTTAAAGCAAGAAAAACTTTTTTTTCGAAAATTGATTCTAATTCAATTCTAGCTTCTTTTCAAATTTGACCTATAAGTTTACCTCATTTTCAAATAACAATATATTTTTGAGAATCAGTTTCTGTATAAATATAGGCAACCATTTTTAATAAATCATCATTTTCTTCAATTTCGTCTACTCATATATATACACTATGAGGTAATTCTTCTTTTGTATGTAGGAATGTCTTTTCTCTTATTATTTCACTTATTCTAAAATATATATCTTGTTTTGTGTAGTATTCTTCAGGGAAGAAAAGAGGTCATTTCTTTAGATGTTTTTTTGATTTTTCTAATAGATTTTCAAATCAGGTTTTATCTATAGATGAAATCTTCACACAATCTTCAGATTCAGGAATACTTATTTTAGCTTTTAAATCTGTTTTTGTATATACTCTAATAACAGGTTTGTTAACCATACTAATTATCTCTCTTATATATTTTTCTTCTCATCATCATTCTCTACTAGTATCAATAAAATATAATATAAGCTCAGCATCTTTAAAACTAGATATAGCAACATTATTTATTTTTTCATTAAACTTTTTTTCTGATTTATGAATTCAAGGAGTATCAAAAAATATAATTTGAGAATCAGTATCATTATATATAGCTAAAACTCTTTTTCTAGTAGTTTGAGGTACTTTAGTTGTAATTGATATTTTTTCTCATATTAAAGAGTTAACAAATGTTGATTTTCAAGCATTTGGTCTACCTATAATAGCTATATATCAAACTTTTTTTTCTATACTTAAATCACTAGTGTTACTAAGTATCTCATTTAGGTTTAATTCTTTCATCTTTGGTTATTTAGTTTATTATTAGTATCTCTATAATCATCAACAATATTTAATACTTTTCTTTGTTTTATCATAGAGTCAGGACAAAAATCCATTTTTAAAGTCGTTTTATTTCAAGCAGTTTGGATCGAAAGAGTTCAATAATTTAATATATTTGCAAATAATCATGAAGTTTTAGAATTTACTTCTTGAACTTGTCATAGATTACATTCAGATATAGTTCTATTCAAAAATGATATTTGATCAATACCAATAACTCTATTATTAGTAATAACATACATATCAAGTTCATGATTTAACCATTCTATATATAAAAAAATTAAAAAGAATAACCAAAAAATTATGTTTAATAAGTTAGAAAAAAGAGAAAAACCTAACATATAAAATAATGATAAACTAATAATTAATCATACAAAACAGTATAAAACAAGTATTATATATACAATCCAATGTCTTTTTATAACCATTAAAACTTCTTCTCAAGCTTTTAAATTTTTAATATCTAACATAAAAATATGTATTAAGAAATATTAGGTTTTTTAATATATAGCGCATTAGCAGATTTTATATTATTAAACTCTATATTTTTTATTATATTTAAATAATCTATTTTTTCAAGTTCTATTCAATAATCTGTTTTTATATTATTATCTCAAGATATGATTTTTACATTATTTGTAGTTAAATAGTTTATAATTTCATTATTATCTAATATCTCTATATTTGATTTACCAGACTTTTTTATAAAACAATCTCTTTTTGAAGATGATTTAATAATAGGGTATATTTTAAATAAATCAAAAAAAGATAGTTCTGTTATTGACTTTTTTACAATATAGTTTATACTATTGATAGCTAAAATAGTTGTTCTAACTCAAGTAAAACTACCCGGTCAATTTACAACAACTATATTTCCTAAAGAGTTATAATCTAGCTTATTATTTTTTATTAGTTTGTCTATTTGTGGAATTAATGTAGAACTTTCGTTCCCTTTAATATCCCATTCTATCTTGTCCACAATCTGTCTATTATCATTAAAAAGTATTAGACATGCTTCTTTAGACAGAGTATTTATAAATAAGTTCATTTAATAATAGTAATTATATAATTAACTATATTATAATTTTTTTTTATATCTTGTAAAGTATTTATATAATAAATGATAAATTTAAATAAAAAAATAGAAAGAAATAAATTTTATATAAATTCATGAAATATTTTCTCAAAATTACTTTTAATCAAAAATGAATTATTAGAAAGTAGTTCTTTTTTAATAGTAGTAGAAAATGAAAAAACATTAAATAATTATAAAAAGATTTGAGAATATTTAGGTATTAAAATAAATAATTTAACAAATATATCTGATTTTGTTAATTTATATTATAATAAAAGTTGAAAATATATTGTTTCAAAAGAGTTTTTTAATTTAAAATTTGATGATAAAAATCAATTTGAATATCATAATTTATTTATTATTAAAAAAAATGAAATAGTAAAGATATCAGAGATTACAGAAAAATTAAATAAATTTTGATATAGCTTTTCAAGCCATAATAATAAAAATACATTTAATATACTATGAGATATTTTAAGTATAACAGATAGTAATTTACAAACAATTAAAATAAGTTTATGGTGAGATATAATTGATTCTATAATTATTTGAAAAAAAAGTTTTGAAATGTATTCTATATGAAAAATTTGAAATTTAGAATATAATAATAATTACAATAAAAACTTAGAAATACCAAATGAGGTTTTTTTAGTACTTGATTCATTAGATTTTTATTCTAGTTATGATAATATCATTTCTTATATAGATAATTATATATCATTCAACTCACTTTCAACAAATAAAGAAAATATAAACCTATGAATTAATGATTTATTTTTGGAAAAAATAGATGATTTTAAAAATATTTTAGAAGAGAATAATATTGAAAAATATATCTTTACAAAAAATAGAAAAACAATAGAAAATTTTTTAGAATTGAATAATTTATCATGAATTAAAGTTTATGAAACTAGTTTAAATAATATAAAAAGTTTCAGAACAGTTAATAGTATAATAATAACAGATGATAATATTTCCAGAATATTTGTTAAAAAGAGAATTAAAAGAAAATTATCTCAGAATCTTGATTTGCTTATGCAAATAAAACAATGAGATTATATTGTTCATATTGATCATTGAGTTTGAATATTTAATGAAATAGTTGAAAAGGATGTTGCTTGAATAAAAAAGGAATATATAACATTAGAATATAGAGGTAATGATAAATTATTTGTACCAATAACTGAAGTATCAAGAGTTTCAAAATATGTATGATCAGAAAATCCAAATTTAACATGATTAAGTACAAAAGATTGGGAAAAGAAATTAAAAAAAGCATCTGCTAATATAGAAGTTATAGCTTGAGAACTTTTAGATTTATATGCTAAAAGAAAATTGCAAAAGTGATTTAAGTTTGAAAGTTATTCTGAACAAGAACAACGTTTTGCAAATACTTTTGAATATACTTATACAGACGACCAGTTAAATATTATAAAAGAAATATATAATGATATGGAGAGTGAACATCCTATGGATAGATTACTTTCATGAGATGTTTGATTTGGTAAAACAGAAATAGCCTTTGCTTCTATATATAAAGCAATAATTAATAATAAACAAGCTGCACTTATTTCACCATTGGTTGTACTTGCTTATGAACATTATGAAAAAGCTATAGATAGATTTAAACCTTTTCCAATAAACATCGGTGTTATTACAAGATTTGAAAAAGCTAAAGTAGTAAAAGTTACCTTACAAAAATTAAAAGAATGAAAAATTGATTTAGTTATATGAACACATAGGTTATTAAGTGAAGATATAGAATTCAAGGATTTATGAGTTTTAGTAGTAGATGAAGAGCATAAATTTTGAGTAAAAGATAAAGAAAGAATTAAAAAACTTAAATGAAATATAGACATATTGTCTATGTCAGCAACACCAATACCTAGAAGTCTAAATATGGCTCTAAATTGAGTAAAAAGTGTTTCAATGTTGACAACTCCACCTGTTGGTAGACAGTCAGTTTCAACAATGGTTTCTGCTTTTGATGATAGATTAATTTTTGATGCTTGAAAGAAAGAATTTGATAGATGATGACAATTGTTTTTTATACACAATAGAGTAGAAACAATAGAAGCTATGTGAAATTATTTATCTAATATTTTTCCAGCTAAAAAAATTGCAATTGTTCATTGACAATTATCTTGAGACAAATTAGAAAAAAGAATAATAGAATTTAAGAGAAAGCAACACGATATATTACTTGCTACTACTGTAGTGGAAAATTGAATAGATTTTTCAAATGTAAATACTATATTTATAAATGAAGCACAAAATTTTTGAATAAGCCAAATTCATCAACTAAGATGAAGAGTCGGTAGATCTAATAAAAAATGATATTGTTATTTATTATTTAGAAAAGACAATATAAAAACTGATGCAGCTAAAAGATTAAAAACTATTGTCGACTATAGTCATTTGTGAGCTTGATTTGAATTGGCTGTAAAAGACTTAGAAATTAGATGATGATGAGATATACTCGGTATTAGACAAAGTGGACATTCTCATGATATTTGAGTTAATCTATTTTTAAAAATGCTTGAAGACAAGGTAGAAGAATTAAAAAACAAAGTAGACAAAACCAAAAAAACTAAAGATAAAGAAAAAGTTAATATTATTACAAATATTGATTTAAATATAGAAGCATATATAGATAATTGATTTTTTGCTTCTGAACTTGATAAGCTAAATTTTTACAGAGAAATAGAAAGTATTGATACTTTGATTGATCTAAAAAATATCATACATGATTTTAAAGAAATTAATAATAATATTGATGATGCAACAAATACTTTTTTTGATATATTAAAATTAAAAATAAGAGCGTCTAAATATAAAATAATAAATATAAAAAAGATTTGAATTAATTATCAAATTGATTTTAGTGAATGATTAAAAGTTGAAGAATTAAAAAGTTTTTTAGAATTAGATAAAGAGCTTAAGTTTATAGTTGTTTGAGTAACAAAATTAAGAACAAGTATAAAAAGTTTTGCAAATGAGAAAAAATTTATACAATACATGTTACAACTTTTTGAAAAAAAGCTTATTAAGAAAAAAATAAGGTTAAAAAGAGTTTAATATTTAATTAATAATTTTATTATGAAAAAGGTAGCATTGCTTTTATTTGTAACTATTTTTATCACTTCTTGTTTTACAGAAAAAGATGATATTACAGATAAGGTTTGAAATATAGATAAAATGTCTAGTTCTACAGAGACAAAAGAAATAAATGTAGAAGAAAATTTAGATTCTAATAATAAAGAAATGTCAAATATACAAACAGAGGGATTAAAAGAAAATGATATTGTTGCTGTTATGAAAACAACTAACGGTATCATAAAAATAAAAATGTTTACACAACTAACACCAATAACAACAACAAACTTTTTAGCTTTAGCATCAGATTGATATTATGATGGTATAATTTTTCATAGAATTATTAAATGATTTATGATACAATGAGGTGACCCAGAATGAACAGGTAGAGGTTGAAAAAGTATTTATGGAGAAAGCTTTGAAGATGAATTTCATCCAGAATTAAAAAATATACCATATTCTTTATCTATGGCTAATGCTTGACCTAATACAAATGGAAGTCAATTTTTCATAAATGAAGTGGATAATAGTTTTTTAAATAATAAACATTCTGTTTTTGGACAAGTTGTTGATTGATTTGATAACGTAGATAAAATTGCGAAAACTAAAACTTGAGAAAATGATAAACCTGAGAAAGAAGTAAAAATTATTTCTATAAATATACAACAATTTAACTGATGAAGTTTTAAAGATATAGAATATAATAAAACAGAAGCTTTAAAAAATATAGAAAATATGACAGCAGAAAAACAAGAGGCTAAAAAAACTAAAGCTGTTGAAAAAGGTGATAGTATTGAAGTACATTATACTGGGACATTAGAAAATTGAGAAAAATTTGATAGTAGTCATGATAGATGACAAACTTTGCCTTTTACAGTATGAGCATGACAAATGATACCATGATTTGATGCAGCTGTAGTATGAATGAAAATTTGAGATAAAAAATCAGTTACTCTTGAAGCTAAAGATGCTTATTGAGAAGCCGAAGTTTCTGTACCAGAAGCAGCGTTTGAATCTTTTAAAGAATCATGAATAGAGTTAAAGGCTTGAGCTGAATTACCAACAGCACAATGAGTTATAAAAATAATAGATGTAAAAGATTGATTTGTTATAATTGAAAACAATCATGAATTAGCTGGTAAAGTATTAAATTTTGACATAGAATTAGTTAATATAAAATAATTATAAAAGTAAGTAAACTATCTAGTTTACTTTTAATACTTTAGGTTTTTATTTAATTATTAAGTATAATATATAATAATTTATGATTATAATTAAGTTTTATGAACTCAAAAAAATTACAAGAACAGTTTCCTGAGGTGTATGAGAATTTTTTTTCTAAAAATACTTTTATTTTAAGTTGAAGCTTATCTTTACCTTTTTTGCCATCATGAACTGGTAAAAGGTTAAAACATATCAGAATTAAAGCAAAAGTACCTTTAAAATTGTATGTTTGATTTAAAAAAATAAAATGAACTAAGGCTATTTCTATAAATGAAGTGATATCTTATGATATAGTAAATAATAATTTTGAGTCTAAAAGTTTTGAAATTGTAAATAAGCAAAAAAATAAACTTGAAGATTTCTTGAATGATTTTTTAATAAAGAATTGATTAGAGTCTTGTTATGAGGTTAATATTTTATCAGAAGTTACAAGATGACATTGATTTTGATTTTCTTGAGCGATGTCTTCAGTTTTAGCTTTAGCAATATTTTTATTATTAGATGATTTAAAATTAGAAGATTTAAATGATTATGATGATTTTATTAATTCAGAAATATTTAATGAAATATATCTTTTTGCATTAAAAATAGTAACAATTTCAAAGCATAAAAATACTACAGGGAGTAATGTCTTATCAACATTAAAAAATTATTTATCACCATCACTAATTAATTTTAAATCATTTGTTTGAAAATATGCTATTATATTTCAAACAAATAAAAAAGAAATAGATTTTACTCATAGATCTTTTTATGAATATTTTTTAGCTTTATATTTTGTTGATAATTATGATGATGAGAAAGAGTTTGAAAAAATAATTATAAATGGAAATAGACTAGAGGTAGAAAATTTTTTTAATAATAAAGTTAATATAATAAAATTTTATATAGATATAATGGATAATTATATTGAAATATTATACAATAAATGATATTATGAAAAGGTTTATAATTTAGTATGAAATTGAATTTTTTCTAATTCTATACTAAAATTAGCTAAAAATTTAAAAAATATAAAAACAAAAACAGAACAAGATAAAGAATTTATAAGTAATATTTTTCAAAAAAATAATTTATTAAAAAAAGAAAAAATTAGCACTTAGCTAGTTTTTTCTTTTATTGTCAGTTTTTTTCTTTAAGCATAACTGTAAACACTTTAATATATAATTATAAAAAATTATGAAAAATAACCAATTAGAAACAGAGTTTCAAGCTAGAATGAATCTAGTAAATAGTATTGATACACAAGATGGGCAAGAAAGAGAGTTAAGACTACAAATTAATACAATAGTATCTAACATACAATGAGAAATAAAAGATTATACTTATAGTATAATAAATAATTAATCAATTAGTGTAAAGTCTAAACACATTGTTTAACAAAATAGTAAAAGTAAGTATACTGAAATAGGTTAAATATTTTAGTTAATAACTTACTTTTACTATGAGCATAATATATCCTAAAAAGGCAAAAACACAA
>Ga0233436_1000401_pt1 | contig 49673 bp, 72 predicted proteins | sample SI_122_August201_2_FD_182723 | JGI IMG/M metagenome (GOLD analysis project Ga0233436, IMG submission 182723) | Seawater microbial communities from Saanich Inlet, British Columbia, Canada - SI_122_August2016_150_MG | ecosystem: Environmental > Aquatic > Marine > Inlet | place: Canada: British... | reverse complement strand
TCCTTGCTGGATAATGTCGGCAATGTCTCCGAACTGTTCGCCAGGGCGACATAGTTGGGCAATCTGTTCTGGTGATGCTCTTCCATCAAGAATCTGAGATCTCAAGGAGCAAAACTCCTCTATTTGTTCTGGTGACGCACAGAGGCTTGGGTTTGCTGGTAATTGGTCGTCTTCATCTATGGAATCCAAGAACTGCTCTGATTGATCTCGGAACTCTGCTGGGAGTAGGTTGCCGAAGTTTTTAAAGAAGTTGCCGATGTCGCTTCTGTTTGCGAAGGCGGCGCGGAATTCAGGGAATTCAAATTCTACCAGATTATCTACAAGGGACAAGAAAGAATCAGATGGCTCACCCATAGATGCCTCCAATAGTTCTCTTCTTGTGACTGATGAGGCGATTGCTTCGTTGAGCGCTAAGACTCGGTCTCTGTTAGCCATCTCGGGTCCTGCGCCTGCGAGGAGCGAATACATGTCCACAACTGTGTCATCTAATGCGCCCTCATCAGCGTTGGGTCCGCAAATGGACTCTCGCAAAACATCCTTGACTGTGTTTCTACCTGTGAGAATTTCTGGTAGTCCAGCAACGATAGAGCCTGCTGTTTCGAGGGCTTTACAAATAGCGTCACCAATGATTTCACAAACTTTTACCATAAGCTTGAGCAAGACAGAAACAATCGCCCGCTGAATTGCTATTTTGGCGGCGTCCGCCAAGAGTTTTAAAACATCGCGATTAAAAATACCAAACGGATTGTTTAGCATAGGAAGTGTTATGTCGTTTGTGTTTCTACAGAAAGGAAGTTCAATGTCCTTCAAGAAGTCCATCACGCTTGGCGTAAAAAGGGGCGGGCGCGGACAATCAAAGAGTGCAATTACTTTGGAGATTATTTCTGCGCCAGGGAACTTGTTGAGAAAGTCTACCAACTCAAGAAGATTATCGGAATAGACTTCAACAATAGCTAGTAAGTAGGCTTCCATTATCTGGTCTGGGCTTAGCTTTTGTTTTGCTTCTGTCTGGACTGCTCCGATAGCATCTGCGAATGGAGTCTGTGGTCCTGATAGGGCTTCCGGGCTGTCGTAGTCTTTGCCTAGTGATCTGCGGATTACAGAGCCGCCTGGGGGCTGGGCTAATCTATTTGATGGAGTCTGTCCCTCATAGGGACCAGGGACCATCCTCTCTCTTTCTCTGTCGATGTAATCTTCATCTTCCCAAGGCTTGACTATGTTTATCTTTCCAAATAGTGCGGCGCTGCGTCCTGCTGCATCTGGGCGAGTTGAGGAGGGTGCTGTCGCGTCCGAAAGTCGTTGGGCGTTGGTTTGCTCTCCAAAGAGATTGCCCGATTCTAATTTCTGGTTTACAAGCGCATCGAGTTCGGCTTGCTTCTCGGGAGGTAGACCAACAAACAGAACACCAAAGTTCTCTACCGACATTGCTTTAAGGGCTGCCTGGATTGCTCTGGCTAGTGCTTGTTCAAGGGTGAGACCCTTGAAAAGACATTGAATAGCCTCTATCATGAAGTCAAGAAGTCCACAAATCTTCATCGGGTCAAAGGTGCTATTGAACAAACCACGAACATCAATAGAGAGATCTGGCTCTTTGCCTGCTAAGTATTCCCCACACATTCTTACAAAGACATTATCATTTGTCTCAAGTTGCCTGAATGCTTGGTTTTTCGCCATAATGGCGAGTGGATTGTTTTTACCAATCGGAAGGTAATCATTGAGCGGCAAGTCTGGGTCAAAACTTTCACCCATCGCTGCTGCTTCTTTTCGGCGCTCTTCTTCTGTTCTCTTACAAATGTTCTTGTGGAACTGGTAGGCGAGGACATCGGCGATGTTCAAAACTTCGTCAAGAATGTCTTGACCTATTTGTTTGCCCTCATTAGCAAGGGCATCAGTAACACAGGAGCCGGCAGTCTGCTGGGCTTCTGTGTTTAGTAAAACCGTGGAATTGATTACATCAATTTGTGGATAGGTGTTTTCTTTGAGAAACTTTATAAAAGGATCTGGCTCGCGAGCGGTTAAGCCGGTGTCCATCGTGCGGAGGTTTGCGAGGTAGCCCATTGCGGTCTTGTCTTTGAAAGACTCTTTTCTATTGAGAGCAGAAATCTTACGTCCCTTAAAGACGATAGGTTTCTCTCGGCACCCAACGGTAAAGATAGAAAGTTTCTTTAATTTTCTCTCGGCTGTAAAGTTAAACTTGAGCTTGACCACCCTGTCTTTCAGGATCCCTCGCCCAACACTGGGGAGGTTGTAGCCACGGGCAACCAAGAATTGATCTAATTCTATAACAACACGAGACATAAGAGAGGTTCTTGAGAATCCAAGATCTCCATAGATTCCTGGGTTGAATGGCTTTCTGTTATCAACATAAACCATTGTCTCGTTGTCGAGGACCTGCGAGACTTTAGCATAACGAGAATAAAGGTTTAGCCCCTTCCTTACTCTTATGTTCATTTGAACAAGTTCGGACGCCAAAAAAGACACACTTACGGCACCGTTTTCTTCGTCATCTTGATTGTCTTCGTCGGCTTCTTCTATGTTCTCCAGCACACTAAACGGAACTGAATAAAGAAGCTTGAGTCTTGAGTTGGGTCTTGCTTCTAGATCCCAATCTTCATAGACAATTGCCTCTCTCATTTTCGTAAATGACTGGATCCCATCATCTTTGCTGTAGTTATCCAGCAATGAATTAATGGCTTCGTCTCTGTAGTCTTCAAACTTATCGTCGAGGGCTGTGCTCGCATCTTCTGGGCTTGAAGTGCTCTCACCACCTGTGGTTTTGAAGCTTGTCGTAACAGCTACTTCGTAGTTACAAGTTCGCTCATTTAGGCGCGGGGTGTCTATCGTCAAACCTCGCCAGTCCGTCAAGACGGCGTTTGGTTTCGGCACACAATCGAGGCAAACCTTTTCTTCCGTTCCCGGTAATTCTACCTCACACTTGTCTATGAGCAAGTCACCATTCTTGTCTTGGTGCTTTAAAAATTTTGATTGAGCCATTGATCTTCCTATCCCAATAATTAGGTTGTCTTGACGTTTCTGCTTTCTATGTAGCGCTTACCATAAGGCTGTAGATAATTAACATCCCAGAGGGCTTTATCGATAAACAATTGATACATGTTGTAGTTGCTCTTTAGGTGTTTTCCGTTGTAAGCAGCGAATGCTGCGGCACAAGCAGGACCAGCGAGCGGCGCAGGTAATGAAGCTGCTAATGTGTATGCAGCGTTTAATCTAAACTGCGCATTTGACTTTGTTTTTAATAAACTCAACATGTTAGTCATCAATTCTGATAAGTCTTTTAGTGCCTCCACGGTATTTTGTCCCATCGCAACGCCCTGGATTTTATCTATTCTTCCTGCGCCATTAAACAAGCCACCAATTTCAAAGGTTGGCTCCGTATTGTTACCAGCAATCAATTCAATCAAGGGTGCTGGTTGGGAGATCTTACCTCCAAGAGAGTTGGTCTCGCCCTTCATCCCAAAGCCTGTAGCATTTTGGGAGCGCCCTGTAACAATCTTGACGCCTTCTCTACCAATAACGCGCACACCATCAGCTTTGATTCCGATCCCAGAGCGACCTTCCATGTAGCCAGATTTGCCTGGATCAATGCCAAAGTTAAAGTCGATGTTGGTAAGTTGGCTTATGTATACTCGGGCGGCGTCTGATGAAAAGCTGTTATCAACTATCGCACCATCTGGCTTAGGAGCAGATGAGAGTCGCCCCACTACTATATCGATTGCGTTTGCGCCTGTTGCGCCTTGTCCGCCAAAACCAGATGCTTTTCCAGAAGGTCGGTCTTTGCCGAATGTGATGTAGGCGTTGCCATTGTTTATTACCTTATCTTCAGGAGAGAAATTGTATTTTACTACCGGCTCGTAGGTGCTACTTCCAAAAACACCGGATGAATTTAGAGGCTGACCTGTGGGATTATTTCCGTCCAAACCCGCCACTCTTTCATTTACTTTTTGTGCTGCCTTAAAGATGTTTTTCTTTTTTTTATCAAATTTCTCATCATTAAAGATTTTTATTTTTTTTGATTTAGGCATTTGGCGCCTCCTCTTCCCCGTCAGGGATAGCATAGTTTGGCAATTGCTGGCGTTGCTTAATGTACTGATCTCTTATTGTTGTGTTTTCCCAGTGCCAAGATTCTGGTAATCTGCCTGTTTCTCGGAGAGATGGCGGATTTATCCAGCCGTGACGACCGCTCCCGCCGTTATCTAGCCATTTATAAACCTTTGAATTGAATCTATCATATTTTGTTCCCCTTTCACCGTCTTTATCGACATCCACATTGGTGCCATTAACATCAAAAGCGACGCCCCAACCGTGGTTAGAGCTTCCTGGGCGAGCGCCGAATCCTCCATTTCGGAGTCTAACTTGATTGCCATAATCTCTGTATGAATCTGATAACCAAATTACTTCACCAAATTCTTTTTTGTATTCTTCTGCTAACTTCTCGAATGACTCTATTGCTTCTGGAATAAATCTAGCTGTAAAGGATGCTCTATAGAGATCTGACCTTGGGCTAGCCAACAAGCCCGGATCAAACCTGCCATTAAGAACTTCTTGACCATTATAGATCGCACCCAATTGTCTTGTGTCTGGGTGCTGGAGGGTGGTGCCTGTGTAGCCCTTGAAAGATTTGGATGCAGCACCAGAGCTTTTTTCTTTTAAATCCTCTAAGCTAGCCACAACCTGTTTTGAGCCATCAGTCAAGACTTCAACGAGATGAGCCACCTTTGTGTCATACACAAAAGCGCCGGGGGTGAGCCTGATTCTTACATAATTTCCAACTTTTGGCTTTTCAGTAAACGAAGAAGCAAAGACAGTTATGTGCAAGTTTATCAGATCCTTGATTAATCGCTGCTCCGTCAAATCTGTAGAAAGTGCGATGTCACAAGGATCTGGTAAGAAAGAGTGGGGCGAGTTAGCATCAATTATTCTAGCTTTGAAACTGTATTTTGGCAAAGAATCATCGCTAACTGCCGCTGTGGTGGCGTCTGCTTCTGGGATCGAAGAATACAGAGCACCAAGGGAGGATAGGTTCTCTGGGATTGGTGAAGTAAGAACATAGGCAGTGTATTCATCCACTCCCTCCAGGGCATCATATTTAAAAGACTTACGAACAGTTTGCGTCTGAAGATCAAGTGCATCTAGATAGTAGTCAAAACGGGAGTAATCAAGGTAATCCTTCTTGGTGGACATCAGGCTTCTCCCTGAATCATATCAAAGAGACTATTCTTGTCTTCCTCTGACAGACCAACATCCTTGGTTCTCTCCTTTTGTTTGAGGGTGAGAACCTTCACCAGTTGCTCGTTTGAGCGCTGCATAGTTTCGATGTGCTTCGCAGCTACGGGGGAGAGGGCTCTGTTGTTTTCTGCGTTTTGAGCGATCTGATTAGCAAGTTCATTTAGAAACTCTTTCGCAGTGTCGCGGTCGTTTCTTATGTTCTGTATTGCCTCGTCCATCAAATCGTCAAATTCGTCGCTCATATTTTGCCGTCTTCCCAATCTGTTTTGAAGTCTCTGTAATGCTCTCTGAACTTGTTCAAAGAATTTACAACCTGCTTGGTGTTGAGACCAGTGATCTCTCTTAAATAGAGATAAACGGCTTTTTTGTTAAAAATTTCTATGTCGTCTTTGCTCTCGAATAGAACGATAATTGCCTTGTAGACCCGCTCATCGTTCTCTCGCATGTCGTTGAATTCCCAAGTCTTCATGTCTTCGTAGAAAGACTTCCAGAACTCTCGCTCTAATTGGTCTGTGACCCAGGTTTGATCAGTCGCAAGATACTCTTGCTCGTATCTCTTGGGCGCAGCATCATAGTCTACTTCGCGTTGGTTCTTTCGCTTTTGTTTCTTAACCTTATGGATAAACCAGTTCTTTGTAATGACCGAGAAGTAAGAGAATGCCTTGTGTCCCTTGTCTGGTTGGAACTTGTCGAGGATGGTCATAAGCCAAACCTTACACTCCTCACGGAGAACATCTATGTTCGGCAGGGTTGTGAACTTGTAAGTAAACACAATTTTATCAACCATTTCGCTAAATGCTGGTTGTAGCATTTTAACATAGATCTGGGTCTTCTCTCTATTACACTCTGTCGAACAATAGGCTATGATAGCGTTCTCGTGATCCTTGGTGAAATAGTAATTAGGCTTCTTCGATTTGCTGCGTCTCGGCATCAGTTTCTTCTCCGTCTGGTATGTAAATGAAATCAAACTCATCCATGTATTCTCGGAATGAGCGAGCATGATCCATTAGGGATTGTAGTGTTTGGTCGCCGTAGAACGCTTCAAGTTCATAGACTGCCTTCACATGGGTGGCGAAGTTAGCTGCCGCTTCGCGCAGGTCATCTATCTCTGATGAGATAAGGACAAGCTTTTGTGCTACATTGCGAGAATACACAAATAGCATTGCGTTGATACCGAGAGACACCATTAATATAAGTGAAAGTACCATTTCAAGTCTGCTCATAAAGTCCATTGCTTACTTCCTCCTTCATTTCTTTTAGAAGCTCACGATTGGCTTCAATGTATTCGTTTGTGAGGTCGCCAGTGTCCTTAGAATTTGTTAGTTTTTTGTTAAGGACTATCGGCTTACCTAACATTTTTGTGACGCTCTCATGTCCACAGAGGTCGCAAGACTCTCTAACATCCGAGAACGAATGGAGGGCTACGAACTCTTGTTCGCAGCCCTCACACTTGTAGCGATAACGCGGCAACTATTCGCCAGCCATTGTAGTCAAATCTTCTTCTGTGACTACTTGGTTATTGGACACGCGGACAGTGGGCGGGTTTGTTACTACTAGCCCCTCATCTCCTGTTTGCAGTTCAAATCCCTTAATGATTGGAACAATGTCCAACTGGTTTAGTAGTGACTCCTGAAGAGCCATCATTAGGGCACCTACTGCCTGATTTGATAGTTTGAAAGTTCCGTTACTCATAATTACTCCTTATTCGACGGTTACACTCTTTGCGAGATTTCTTGGAAGGTCAACATCTCTACCATTTTGTAGAGCAAGGTGATAGGAAACAATTTGACCAATGATGTTAAACACCATTGCAGTTATGTACTTGTTGTTTCCAGTCTCCGCGCTAATCAACCTATCATAGATTTTATTACCTATTTCATGCTTTGTGTAGTTTGTTATTAAAATAACTTTCCCTCCTCTGGCGCGAATCTCTTCAATGTTGCTGATGGTCTTCTCTGGATAAAAGTTCTTATCAAGCAAGCAGATGTTGAGAATCTGATCATCTATTAGAGCCAGGGGTCCGTGCTTGAGTTCCGAGCCAGAATAACCTTCGGCGTGAATGTAGGAAATCTCCTTAATCTTTAGTGCGATCTCGTCTGCAATTGGCTCAAGGACATTACGACCTATCACAAAAGCAGTCTTGGAGTCCTTGTAGGCAGCACAGATGCCCTCTATTTTCTCTTCTTGGGCAATCACCTTGTTGATAAAATAGGGCAGTTCTTGTGCTTCCTTGATGAATTCTTTGTATTCTCGATAGGAGCAGCCGTTCTCTAGACCTATCTTGTAGGCAAGAAGTAGCATAGCAAGCATCTGATTTGTTACTGCTTTGGTCGAGGCTACAGAGACCTCCTTACCTGCGCGAATGTGAATGCCGCAGTCGGTCATCTGGTAGATGGTTGAGTTTGGGGTGTTCACAACCCCAAGAACACTTGCGCCTTTTGCTTTCATGTTCTTTATGCAACCGATTACATCGGCGGTCTCACCTGATTGAGAGATTGTTACAAGCCAAGACTTTTCGTTTACGAGAGCATCTCTGTATTTTAACTCTCCTGCTGGCATGTTTCGGGTCATCAGTTTACCTATCTCTTCCATAGCAAGAGCGCCCACTCGGGCAGCATTATTAGCAGATCCACAACCTGTGTAGATTACTTGATTGCTCTCGGAGAAGCTCTCTATGCAGTCCTGCAAGCCACCCAACACAATCTCTGTGTCCTTGATTCTTCCCATGAGCGCAGACATCACATAATCAAACTGCTCATAGATTTCCTTCTGCATGTAGTGATCATGTTTTCCGAGACAATAGGTGTCTGCTGAAACATCCTTCTCTTCAAAGATTAAGGTCAGCTTGGTTCCGTTTAGATCCTGAACATCAACTGAATCTTTGCGAATAATAAGGATCTTGCTATCATCGATAGATGAGAAAGCCTTTACTTCTTCAGGGAACGAGTAGGCGTCAGAACAAACATAGACAGCATCATCAGCACGACCGACATACATCGGCGAGCCTAGTTTCATAAGATTCATCTGGTTTGGGTGATCGGCATGAATAAAGATTACACCAAACGCACCCTCAACTTGTCTTGCTGTGTGCCGCATAGCTGCGCGAAGATCGTCTCCTTGCGAGAGATAATACTGAATAAGATTCGGTAGTACCTCGGTATCCGTCTGAGAATAGAAAGTAAAGCCTTTCTCTTCTAGAAACCTCCTAACCTCGACGTAGTTCTCAATGATTCCATTATGAACGAGACTAATCTTGTTGTCGTTAGAAGTGTAAGGGTGGGAGTTGTCCTTAGTTGGAGGAGAGTGAGTTGCCCAGCGGTTATGTCCGATAGCGACCGTGCCGAAGGTTTCAAGATCGGGGAGAAACTTGGGGTGACCCTCTGCTCTCTCAATCACGATACCTTTGGCGGTTGCTACGGCGATGCCCGCCGAGTCATAACCACGATAAGCAAGGTTTTTGAGACCCCGCTTGATTGATTTGTATTCTACTTTGTCGGCTACTGAGCCAAAGATTCCACACATAAATTATCCTTTGTGCCCTGTTATTAGCAATTTCATTTATTCATATCCAACTCGTCTTCCATAAACCAATAAAAATCTCTATGTTTAGTTCTGTAGACCTTATACATTGTGTAGTCAGAGGAGTTAAATCCTTTCTGGATTCTTGAGGTGATAATTATACCAGTTCCAAAATCTTTTCCAGATATGCCATCATCATATGATTCGACCCATCTTATCATTTTTCCTTCTTTAAACATCTAAGATCCTCATCATACATCATTTTTGCTAGTTCAATAAATCTTGTTTTTGGCTCCCAGTCCAGATTAATTTTTGCTTTTGAATAATCTCCAAGAAGCAGTGGAACCTCATGTGGTCTAAATAACCTTTCATCTATTTCAACATGTTTATCTATTTCTATTCCAGCATATTCAAACACGATTGTCAAAAATTCTTTTACAGAGTGTGTTTCACCCGTTGCAACAACATAGTCGTCTGGCTTTTCTTGTTGCAGCATTAGCCACATTGCCTCGACATAATCGCCAGCAAAGCCCCAATCTCTTTTGGCGTCTAAGTTACCAAGATATAATTTATCTTGAAGTCCTAGTTTTATCTTAGCTGCTGCTGTTGTTATCTTGCGAGTAACAAAAGTTTCCCCCCGGCGAGGCGACTCGTGATTAAACAAAATGCCACTAGAGATAAACATACCATATGATTCTCTGTAATTTCTGCATAGATTGTGTGCGAAAACTTTTGAGCAAGCATACGGCGAAGCTGGCATTAGTCTTGTGCTTTCATTTTGTGGTGATTCTGGGTTATCTCCAAACATCTCTGATGATGATGCTTGGTAGATTTTTGCTTTAGGGCAGATATTTCGTGTCGCCTCTAATAGCCTCAAAACGCCCATTCCAACAAAATCTGCTGTCTCTTCTGGTGTCTCGAAAGAGACTCTAACATGTGATTGTGCAGCTAAATTATAAATTTCATCGGGCTGATGTTTAATCAACAACCTATGCATGTTTCCAGAATCATTCAAGTTGCCATATTCTAAAATTAAATTTGGATGTTCAAACAAATGATCTAAACGATTGGTTGATATCAGCGAGGTTCTTCTTTTTATCCCAACTACTTTATAATTTTTTTGTAATAGAAGTTCAGCAAGATATGAGCCATCCTGCCCTGTTATTCCTGTAATCATAGCGGTTTTCATTTGTTCTCCATATACCATTTATAGGTGCTCTCAATTCCTTTAGAAAAGGGTGTAAAATTATAATTCCCAATTAGTTCTAATAATTTTTTATTTCCACCATCTTTTCTAAATTGCCCATCCAGTTTTAGATTATACTCTACATCTAACTTCTTGTTAATAGTTTTTAACAATATCTTTGTCATAGCTGAGATACTGAGATTCTCAGAGGGAGCAACAATCAATGGGGTATCACTGTTGTGTAATTCAAGTAGTATTGGAATGATCTCACATAAATCGTCCACATATAGTTGCTGCCTGAGTGGTTTACCGGTTCCCCACAGCTTAAGAGTGTCACCATCAGATAAGGTAGATACTTTTGTTATCAATGCTGGAACAAAATGCGATTTTTCTGAATTAAAATGATCACCGGGTCCATAGAGATTTGATGGACAAAAAGTAGAATAGTTTCTTTTATACTGCTTTCTGTATGCCATGCTCGACACTTGTAGCATCCTTTTTGTCATTCCATAGGAAAAGTTGCTATTTGCTGGTGGTCCTTGGAACATTTGTTCTTCTGTAAATGGATAATCATCGACAGTATTGGGAAATGCACAGGTGCTTAAACAAGACAACACTCTATCAATATTCGACATGTGCGCTTGATGGATTACATTGGTGTTCATCATTGTGTTTATATGAAAAAAATCTGCTTGATTTTCTATATTATCTTTTATCCCGCCGACTCTGGCTGCTAAATGCACAATAGAGTCTGGCTGCACATCCATGAATAATTCTCTGACCTTTTTATTGTTTGTTAGATCACATTCTTTAGATGAAACATAGATCCAATTATCTTGATATTTTTTTAACCTTTGTCCTAAAAACCCTGAGCCTCCGGTAACCAACACACGACTCATCTTTTTCCTCTTAGGAAGTCTTCAAACGGTATATATTTATAAAATTCATTCACAAAGTTTTCTGACCTTCGACCTAAATCAGCTAGTTGCCACTCTGGCGTTTGAGAAGAACATTCCCAAGAAGGGGGTTCTGTCGAAAGAGGTATGCCCACAATCTCTTTCTTTAATTTGTGATACCACTTTACCATATTATTTTGTTCCTATAAAAATTGACAATTTTTACTATTTCTTCATCAAAAATTTTAGTTGGCGCCCATCCGATTTGTCTTAATTTGTCATCATTCAAAGCATACCTGACATCCTGTCCTTCGCGAGAATAAGAAAAATCTATCAACTCTTTCCAGTCACTATAAGGCATCGCGTCCTTGTAATAATTTTCAATAATTTTTGAAACTGTCGTAATGTTTTTCTGTCCAAACCCTCCTGCCACATTATAAATTTCATTTGTTTGCCCACTCTCTATAATTGCAACAACGGCAGCAGCAGTGTCAGCAGCATGAAGCCAGTTTCTAATTGGCGTTCCGCCGTTATGAAGGCGAATTTTTCTGTTTCTCTGTAGGTTTTTGATTGACAAAGGTATTAGTTTTTCTGGATATTGTCCGATACCATAGTTGTTGGTGGGTCTTATAATGTTGTATTCGATTCCATATGTTCTTGCCCAAGCAAAAATTAACATGTCGGCGCAAGCCTTCGAAGCCGAATACGGGTTGCTTGGTTTTAGAATATCTGTCTCAAAGTGTTCTCCATCAATTATGTCCCCATAAACCTCATCAGTGCTGAAGTGTAGAAAGACAGGGCGACGAAAGCAATTTTCTGGCTTTTGTCTTATTAGTTCTAATAAGTTTTGCACTCCCACAACATTACTGTTTATGAACACTTCACTATCTATAATGCTGTTCCCAACATGAGATTCAGCAGCGATATTTATGACATAATCACAATCTTTGAGGGTGCTTATTTCTTTTATATCTTTCTTTTCAAAACGAAAATTATCATACTGATTAAATTCATCTAATAGCGATGGATCAGCAGCATATGTACACTTGTCTATTCCATAAACTAACCACCCTTTGTTCAAACATTCTCTAGTAACATAAGCGCCTATAAAACCCAAACACCCAGTTATGTAGACAACCTTCACTTCAAACTCCTAAAAAACTCATCAACGGACCTCTTGATGTAGTTTAGTTTCTCTTCTGTTAGTCCTGCATAAGTTCCCAGGAAGAAAGAGTTAGTAGTAACCAGTTGTGCATTGGCGAAAGTTTCATCCATATTTCCATAACCCTCAGACATATGAATATATCCTGGGTGGGCTAAGATATTTCCAGAGAAATAGGATCTTGTCTGTATTTTATCAGCTTCAAGATGTTCCACAATGTCAGAGCGCGAGAATGGAGCACCCTCTTTTATTGTCAGCAAGAATGCGAACCAACATGGATCTGATTTATCTGTGGCTTCTGGTAGGTGGAAAAACTTCTCATAAGGCTTGAAAATATCTTTCAAAATAGCCCAGTTTTTTCTACGAGCACTATCAAGCATAGGCAATTTTTTAAGCTGCTGGAGACCCATTGCAGCCTGCAAGTCGAGTGGTTTCAGGTTGTATCCTATCTCGTCAAAGACGTATCTGTGATCATAAATTGCTTCTGGTCTGCCTGGAAGCCAATTTTTAAAACGATTTCCACACGCTGTAGCGCTTGTGACATTTCCTGGCTTTTGCGTATTGCAGAAACAAGCTCTTCCCCAGTCTCTCATACTACTCAAAATTGTTCTATTTCGCAAACTGTTGGTTGCAATAAAACCTCCCTCTCCGGTTGTCATATGGTGAGCAGGAAAAAATGAGCAAGTTGACATGTCGCCATAGGAACCAAGCTTCTTGCCGTCGTAAAAAGATCCCAAAGCATCACAAGCATCTTCAAGAAAAACCAAGTTATATTCTTCCACCAAAGACATCAGCCTGTCCATATCTGGTGGATTACCCAATACATGCGCAAACATTATTCCTTTGATGCCAGGATCGGTCTTGAGTAACTCCTCAACCTTGTCCAGATCAAGGTTTACACTAGGCAATTCCACATCAACAAAAACCGGCACCAGATTGTTTTGAATAATTGGGTTGATTGTGGTTGGAAAGCACACAACCGGCGTGATGATTTTATCGCCATCTTTTAGTCTCTTTTTAAATCTACGTGACTTGGTAGCCGCGACCATCAAGAGGTTTGCCGAGCTTCCTGAGTTTGTCAGGGCTCCATAGAGCATTCCCAGTTTCGACGGAAACTGTTTTTCAAATTCTCTAGCATTTTTACCAAAAATCATCCAACCATCAAGAACTTGCCTGATTGCAGCAAGGTATTCTTGATCATCGAACACAGGACCGGAGTAAGAAATCCAATCCTCCCCTTCCTTCCAATTTTCATTTTTTTGCTTTTCTAAAACATAATCAGAAACAAGATTTAATATTTCTTCCAACTTTTCAGACATTTTTGTATTCCTATTTGTAAGCCTTGTAATTGTATTTCGAGGTTATATAACGCCTCTGCATTCCCGGTGTAGGAATTAGCGAGCCCCGTTTTATTTATTTTAACATGGATGCCTGATTCTGTCAAACTGTCTGTTATAAAATTTACCTGCTCAGATAAAAGATATTTTTTTCTATAGCAAAGATTTATATCTTTAGGCAACCTCTGTTCTTTATTGTGTATGATATAGTTTATTACCCTTCCTACATCTTGAGCATAAAAGTAATCCATATACTTATCTTGGTATATTGTCGGATCTTTTCCTAATAAAATTAAATTTAAAGTGTTTCTAAACAATCTTTGTGGCTCTTCGTGTTTTCCAAAACATCCAAATAAGCGAAGATTGAAGATGTTTGAATTGAGGGTGACAATTTTTCGTGAGATTAAATTTTTTGACAATCCATAATAGTCAGTTGGGTTTTCAAACTCTATCTCACTCTCTCTCCTCAAAGCTATGTTATTGGTTCTATCAAACTCAGCCCCAGAGCCAAAGTTGAACATGAAAGAAAATCTTTCTGAAAACGAAGCCAAATTGTTGAACATCATTATATTATCATGAAATGTCTGTATATTATCAACTTGATTTCTCTTTCCTCCTTTTACAGCGGTATGTATCACGACATCTACTTTGTTTGAATTAAAAAATTTTCTCACACTATCATAATGCAGTGGGTTTAGAGTCGACCGGTCTGTGAGCATAAGGTTCACTGCTTTGTCTGAAAAATAATCAGACATTTCTCTGCCGAGAAAACCATTGCATCCAGTTATTAATATATTCATATGTTTTTTATTTTTTCTAATAATTTGTGCAATCTTTTTTTAGAATCATGTTCTTGTAAAAATCTTTTATGACCTTTCGAACCTATACTCTTTACTAGTTGTGGGCGAGATAGTAGAAAAGAAAGCTTTTTATTAAACTCGTCTGGAGTCTTAAAGGTCAGAATCTCTTTATCTATTTCAAAGTATCTTTCAATTCCCTTGTGATATTGTGTGAACAACGTTGCTCCAGCGGCTGTTATTTCAAAAACTCTTTGTTTCATTTGGGTCTTTCTTAATGGATCATTATCGTTTATAGAAAGATTTAAGCCCATTCTTGAATTACAGTGAACCTCATACATTTCATTTTGAGAAATTTTTGAGAAATTTTTCACTTCGTGATTGATGCAATTGAAAAAGTGTTTCCTAATTGGGGTTATGCCCCCAATGAAGGAAATGGGAATCGTTCTATCGCCAAATTCTGTTGGTTTATAAAATGAAGAATTAGCGTGCCAATTGGCTTCTACGATATTGGAGTAACCTATATTTTTATATTTTGAAACAGCATCATACTCTGGAGTAGAACATACCGTGAAGTATTTACAGGCTATCTTTGAGAAGTTATCAAATCTCCAAGTATCATCACAAAACCAATTGAAGGTTTTGGTCCTGCCAGAGTTGGTTTCCTTTAATATCTCTGTCCAAGGCTCTTTTGGGGCGATGTTTGCATCACCAGTCATAATGCAAAAAATTAAATCTGGTTTGAAAGAGTCTATGATCTCTGAGTAACTTTTATCGGCTCCGTGTACTGTGTCATAAAAACAAACATTATGTCCCATCTCTTCAAGTGGCATAAAAAAATACCACCAAGTAGTATCGATAAAGCCTCGATATGTTTTATTTGCAGTTAACAGTATCTTCATCTATCTTCTCAAGTTCATATATAGTGGGGTCTTTTTATCAACCACTAAATCAAAGCTGCTATTCATCTCTTCAACAGATTGCGGGTGCAATGTTTTGATATTTTTGAAATTTTTCATTATTTCTAAATCTTCTTCAGCCCAGTGAGAAAATCCAAGATATCCATAATCCCTTCCACGACCGCCGCCTATTAATTTAACAGGGAGTGTCTCGTGATTTACATAATTTCTTATGAATTCAAACGGGCGGTATAACAGAAATGGAGTGATTGAATATACCACAGGTATCTTTCCATCCATTGCTAGCCCAGCAGCCATACCGATCATCAATTGTTCCGATGAGCCAACATTATGAAACCTGTTTGGATAATCAATCCTGATCCGATCCCACAATCCATATCCCAGGTCTCCGGTTAAAACAAAAATATCTTTATTGGCGCTCATCTCTTCATGGAGGCGGTGGCTAAATTGTTTTCTCATTTTTAATCTGCTCCTTGGCTAGTTGATAATCTTCCTTGTTCATAATGTGATAGTGCGCATTCAATCCACGTAAAAAAGGAAAGATGTTGGTATCAGTTAAGACTATTTGAATATCTGGCAAAAATGCTTTTAATCTTTTTGTTAAATATCTTAAGTCAACGCACTCATAAGCAGCATAGCCATTAGCATTGACATATATTTTTATATTCTTCAGATTGTTTTTTTCTATAAACCTCAAGCTTTCCCAAATGGAGCCTTCTGCACATTCTCCATCACTTATCAAGCAATACACATCCCTTTCTGGATTTGCTAGGGCTCTGCCAATTGCGGCTGTTATTCCCATACCTAAACTACCTGTTGAACAATGAAGAAAATCACTCTCGCAGCGGTGGGGGTGACCACCATGTTTTTCAAAAAGATATGCAGCGTCTATTCCTTTGTATTTTTCCAATACAGCATACAGTGCCACGGCACAATGTCCAGAAGAGAGAATGAAGATATCTTCTTCGTTCATTTTTGAATATATTTCATCAATTATTCCAACGCTTGAAAAGTAGCTTCCAAGATGAGATAATTTTTTTTCATAGGATAGATCTAATATTCTTTCAATAAGTTTTACATCTTCCATTTTTCTCTCCAATAATCTTGTATCATTGTATCATAGTTCTTTGCTTCTTTGTGTACTTTCCAAGTTGCTTGTTCTGGATGCCATCTGTAACTAAATCCAATCCATTTTGGTAATGGATAAATAAAGATATCTTTATCAGCCAAGTTACAATACAAATCATAATCCGCTGCACCGCCGTATTTTTCTGGATTGGTTTTGACAAAACCCTGATTTATCAAATCGCTGCTGTAAAAAACAGTGGGAGATACAACTGGGCAACCTTCTAAACATTTAGCCTTAAAATCATTTAAATTCTTATAATTATGTGATATCAAACCAGTAGAGATTGTTTTACCAGCTTCTTGTCTAAAGCCCTTTGCAGGACTCTGTATTGCCTTTATTTTATAACCTGACTTAATGATTATGTCAACATAATTTGAGATGTATTGTTTTGAAATCAAGTCATCTGATCCGATGACAGTGAAGTATTCCCCTGTCATAATCTCATAAGCCCTACGGCGCCCCTCATCCCAACAATTCGGGTAAATGTTCTTGGCTGTGTCTATTACTAGTTTAGGATTATCTTCTTTCATTCTCTGCAATATCTGAAATGTTGAGTCAGTGCTTTCGTTATCAATCGCTATGACTTCCGTGTTAGCATAGTCTTGCATCAAAGCACTGTTGACTGAATCTTCAATGAATTTTTCTGAATTATAGCAAGGTATAATCACTGATATTCTAGGACTCATAGCTTTAGAAACTCCTTAACTCGACTGATGTATGTGTGGTTTTCTGCTATTTGTTTTTTGTTGATGTGCTTTATCTCTTGTCTTTGTTGTTCCGTCAAATTCACATTATACAAAACATTTTCTACTATTTCTTCGGTGTTATTGGATGTTTTTACGTCAGGAAAAAGCGATGTAATTTGATTCACTTTATCTGAAACCAAAATACCATTCAGTCCGAGGGTCTTAAATGTTCTCTCATTCGTGTCCAGACCCAAGGTTCTCTGGTAGGCATCGTGAATATTTAAACAAACCTTTGAATTTGAAATAACAGAGAGTTCTTGTAGATGTGTGATATTTTTATTTACAAAAAATCCACATTTTAATCCGCTGTCTTTAAATCCAGAGAACACATCTAACATAATCTTTCTTTTTTCATCAAATCCGTTGTTTGCCCAGCCACCTATGTAGCAGACATCGTATTTATTACCCGTGTTCGCTTGGAAATCACCATACGAGATTGAATCATATGCCAACGGCATCGTGTTTATTTTATGTCCCCACTTAAAGTAATATTCTTGAGTGATGTCAGCAAAGCTCCAAAGAATAACGTTGTCTAAATTATTTATTTTTTTAATAATATTGTCTGGAGCGTGGCAAACAAAATTAGGATGCGAACCCCAAGGAGATGGAAATTTGTTGGGCTGAACATACAAAAAGACTTTCTTTGCTTTTTTCAATAAATCCACGTTTGAGTGGTTAACCCAGCTATCCGTAGTCATAATATAATGCTCTTCGGAAGCACTATTCAAATCTGCCAAATCACAAACTTCATACCCCTGGTCAGTCCATGCCAACCTGTAGCCTTCATAAATCCACTTGCCGGCATGTGCCCCATAGCTTACACAATAAATTTTCAATTTAAAAACTCCAGCACTTTATTTGTTATCTGTTCTCTTTTTTCACACATCAAGTCAACGAGGCTCTCGCCTTTGAAGCTGTACCATTTTTCACTAGTAGCCCCAACCATGTTGTTTGTTATAACACTCATTCCCATCATTCTAGATTCTACAACAATTCTAGACAGAGTTTCAGGAGTTTTTGGAAAAAACACCAACCCTTTATGTTTTCCCAGCATCTCTATAAAGTTGATATAGTTTTCGCTTTTAATTAAATTAAAATCATAATTTTTAATTTTGCAAAAAGCGACAGCATCAGAAGTGTTCTTGTGATCTATAAGAGAATCCATGATGGCATAAGAATTATTTTTTTCAATCAAAGAATTCTTTTTGAAAGTATTTAGAGCCTCTACACTCCAAATGTTTCCACCCAAATTTATCAAATTTTTTAATCCAGTATTCTTAAATACTATTTCCTTATGAAGAGTTGATTGTAAGAATACTGCCTTGGCATTGCGATAAAAAGTCAAATTAATCACTTGTTCTTTTGGCGCAATAAAATTATTAAAAATACCGGGATTGCGATTTTTTAAATATTTATGATCGTGCTCATAGATAACGTAATCACATTGCGTTGTTATTTTTTGCAAAATCTTCGGTGGTATCATTACAAAATTAGCTATTATGTAAAAAGAATCAGGATGGCTATCTATAAAATCATCATTTATTCTATCGCTATTCAGCTTAGTCACTTGGTATTCTTTGCTAACTATAATGTTTATAAGCTCATCATTATTTAATTCGCCGCCGCCGAGGACTTGATCACTGAAAAAATCAGCTACAAAAACAATGTTCTTCATTCGACCTCATTTATATCCAAACTTGACAACCAATCTTCAACATCAAATTCTCTCTCACCCATGGCTTCAACAAACTTCTTATACATCTTTTCAGTAGAGAAGCGCTCAGGCAAGATAGTATTGTTCCACACTATTGTGTCAGCCTTGACATTCTCATAGCAAAGGCGCATCTTCTCTTTTGCAGAACCTTCGCGGGCATAAGCCCACATAGAGTCAGCCACTATGACCCCATCCCAATGAACCTCTTTCTGGACTTGTTGTAGGTCGAAGGCTACGTTGTAAAATTGTTCTTGACCTTCGCTATCAACAAGAAAATCTAGCTGCCCAGACCAGCCTGTGGAGACTACAGGAAGACCCGAGTAGGCAGCTTCAAAGAGTGGAAGACCAAATCCTTCGCCGTGGGGGAGAGAGACAAATGCGTCAATTCTTTCGTTTTTATAGAGAGAATGCATTTCTGCATCAGTCATGTCGCCGTGTAGGAGGTATACCTTGCATTGCCTCTCTCCCTGTTGGCGTAGGAAGTGGGTTAGATCTCCATGGAGCTTTTTGCGATCCATTAAGGAGTTCTTTGCTATGTTGGACTTGACTACAAGACCGACATCTTCATTTCTAAATTCTTCGATAAACCACTTGATGGTGTTATGTAAGTTCTTTCTCGGACCAAACTGGGCGACCGTCAAGAAGTTGAATGCGGTCGATAGACCGAGTTCTAGTTCTGGTAGGTCCTCAAAGGTCTTTACAGGGTAACCGACAGCCTCAACAGGGGTCTGGGTGCGCAGGGTAACCTGTTCTCCAGTCTGCTGGTTTGTTGCGGCGTATTCTGTGTTCTCGAACACTTGCTTAGAGTGGCTGGAGACAACAATAATCTTGTCCATCTCGTTTGCTTTCTGAATCCACTGGTGTGCTACTTTTGTAGTCTCGATACCAGCGGTGTAGCCGACGTTGATGGGGGCAAGTCTCTGAAACTCGTTAGGAATAGTCACTTGTAGTGAGATGTCGAACTGTCCGCCTTGTTGAACGTAAGCGATAGTTCTTTCGATGGTCTCATCAATCCAGACACGCTCCTCATCCATTTCAGAAGCCCAAGAGGTCTTGCCCCACTGTAGAGGCTGGATAAAGACTTCAAATAGATCTTCACGAGAGCGGAGTGAACGAAGAGCAAATCGAGCTTGCTCTCCATAGCCAGAACGGGTCAGTAGTGGACCCTTTAGTAGAACTTTCTTTTTCACGCTACCTCCATCAAATGCCAGCGTTGGTAATTCTTTCTTGAGTCCCAAGAGCCGTGCTCTTCTACAACTCTATCCATCAACTCGACCCAAGACTTCTCAAAGGTCTCGAAGTTGTAAGATTTTAACACATGCCTACGACCCTGTGAAGCCATTTGCCTGTATTTCTTTGTTGGGTTCTTGAGTGCCTTCGTAAGCGTCTTCTCAAAGTCTCGCTGTGAGATGCGATCCTCGTAGATGTAGGGCACCTGAAGAGAGCCGATAATAGTCTTAGAGGCGGGCTCAATGCCGAAGCCAAACCAATCCTTTCCATCTGTTACTTGTTCTTGAAGACCGCCAGTCATGTTAACGATGATTGGTGTTCCGCAAGAAAGCGACTCAAGAGTTGCAAGACCAAATCCTTCAGCATCAGAGATGTTGATGGTGTAGTCAGCCATTCTGTAGAGATTGGCAAGCTCTTCGGGTGGGACCTTCTTGGTGGACATCAAGACTTGTCCATTATCTAGACCAAGATGATTGATTAGATGTGGCAGATCCTGACCGTGTGGATCGCGAGGATCGGTGTGCATAAGGAGAGTTGCCTTATCGTGCCCAACCTTATCGAGCCACTCCTTGAACCACCAGATAAGAGTGCCGCTCTGCTTACGACGGGCATTGCGATTATTCCAGAAGAAGACTTTCTTTTTTGGATGATTGGCAGTAGAGGAGTCCATAATTCTTTTTCGCATTATGACTTGTGCTCTCTCTTCTTCATCGGTCTTAGCAGGATGGAAGATAGCCTCATTTACTGCGTGTGGTAGATAGCAAGAATCAACCTCTGGTGCTACGTCTTGGACAATAGCGTGTGTGACTTTGGAAATGCAAGCAATCACGTCTGTAGAGCTATAGAAGTCGGCGTTGTATTGTGGGGCTGGGAAGTTGTCCCAAACGTGGTAATAAACCATAGGAATGTTTGCACGAACCTCGTTCTCAATCTCCCAAAGCCAGCCATAGAAGCGTGGGTCGGTCATAAACCATAGGGCGTCGGGGCGCTCTTTCTGCAAGACAGATCGGATAATCTCGTGATTACCATAACCATCGACAGGAAAAATGCGCCAGTCATCGCCCCAGGGCTCGACCTTCTGGGGTGTGTAGTTCTCGTGCTTTACAGCACCGCCGAGGCAAACAAACTGATAGCGACCAGTCTTTAGTAGCGCCTCAATCATGTACTTTGTCTGAGTTCCTACACCGGAGGGCGATAGGGGATGGTCTGAAAGGACCAAGATCTTTTTCTTTGTCATCTGTTCTCCATAACTGTTTTTAAGATAAGTCCGCAAACAAGATAGGGATCACAGTCGGCGTTCGGACGACGATCTTCTATGTAACCTTTTCCTGCTCTAGCTACGCCCCATGGAATGCGGATTGAGGCGGTCCTGTCTGATACTCCCCAGCGGAAGTCTTTGTATGAACATGTCTCGTGCTCTCCGGTTAATCGGGATTCAATGTCGTGTCCATAGTTCTTAATGTGTTCTTCTGTGTTGTTTCCAAGGGCGCGGCAAGCATCCTCGCAAGCCTTCAGTGACTTTCTCATCGAGATTGTAGAGAAGTTAGCATGACATCCAGCGCCGTTCCAGTCGCCCGGCATAGGCTTTGCTGCATAACTTATCTCCACGCCATAATCTTCGCTAACACGCTCCAAGAGGTAGCGAGCCACGTTTAGGTGGTCTCCCGCCTCTACAGGACCGAGTGGACCAATCTGAAATTCCCATTGACCGGGCATCACTTCAGCATTTACGCCTCCAATCTTTAGACCGGCTTCCAGGCAAAGCTGCAAGTGTTCTTCGACTATTTCACGACCAAAGACTCTGCCGCCGCCTGCGGAGCAGTAGTATTTACCCTGGGGCTCTGGTAAGCCTCCCTTGGGGAATCCAAGTGGGCGACCGTCTTTGAAGATTGTGTATTCCTGTTCAAGACCAAAAAGAGCTTGTTCAGATAAGTACTCTCTGTTGATTTCGTCTGCGAATACTCTAGTGTTGGACTCATGGGTTCCCATCTCTGAAGTCAACACTTCACACAAAACCAAAACGCTGTCGTAGCGAATCGGATCATTACAAACAAAAACAGGTCGAAGAACACAGTCGGAACTGTCTCCCTCAGCCTGATTTGTTGAAGAACCATCAAAGTTCCATAACGGAAACTCTTCAGGTTTAACATCAAAAACTCTAGTTTTGCTCCTAAGTAGGCGGTATGGCGAAGAGCCATCGACCCAAATGTATTCTGCTAGCATTTAAACCTCTATTGACAATGCTCCGTCTTGTTGAACACGCAGTTCTCGCAAGACAACCGATTCTTAATGTACCTCTTGTTCTTGATGTTGTATAGTGCTTTTTTCAACAATTTTGTAGCGTTCTCTGTCTTGCGAGGTCCAGAGGTTACTCTGAAGAATTCAACTCTGTCCTTCTTTGAAGTTCTCTTGAGAAGAGCAAAGTGCGTCTCAATGTTTTTTGGATCAATGTCCATCTTTTGTGCGAAGAATGCTTTGTAAAGAGTAAGCTGGTAGGTAGTCATCGGGGAGTTGCGGCGCTTAGCATCCCAACCCCAAGAGCAAGTCTTCCAGTCGAAGATGTGGACCTTTCCGTCAGGTGTTGCGACAACACCATCGATGTAACCCTTAAAGATGAACTCGTCTTCGTCTTGGATAGGCTCTTCAAGCGAAATCTCAGATCCAAGAACCTCATACTCTCCAAAGTAATCAGAAAGCGCATCTTCAATCTCAGGAAGAATGTGCTTACCCTGACCACGCATCTGCTCTACAAGCTTTTCGTCCTGGGGCTCTGATAGTTCTCCCAAGAAGTGCTCGAAGCGCTCAAGGAACAACTCATTCTCATCAACTTCTTCTTTTAGAAGCTTCTTTTCACAAACCTCGTGGATGGCGTTTCCGAAAGCCGTGAATGCGTTACCCTTGAAGCCACCGATCTTATCGATGCGAGTGAGCTTGTGATACCAAGCGCAAGTGTTCCAGTCCTTCAACGCCGAAAATGAAATGTGAGGCATAGTAAATCTCCTTATGCCTATAATATAACGCGCAGAGGAGCCGATGTCAAGCCTGATCTAGTCGGTGAAGGTCCATTAGTTTTTTGTAGACTTCGGGAGAGACGCGCTGGAGATAGTTGTGGGAGTCAGGATGAAGATAGAATTCTGTAAATGCTGTAGCGAAATACTCCCGAAGGCTTGTTGCCGCATAGGGGGTAACCATTATCCCCTTGAGAATCTCAGATAGTTTATCATAACCGACATCCTGATGGAGAAACTCATCGAATCCCTGGTCATACTCAGTGTCTGTGAAAGCCTGCTTTGGTGCTTTGAATCCCATCTTCCACAGAACATTATACATATGTTCACGCTTTCTCAAAAACTCATCTTTTATCTTTTGGTCTGCGTAAATCTCCATCCCATATTGCTCTTCAACGGAGTGTGCTGTTTCGTGAACTAAATCATCAAGAAGATCTTCGCCGTCATCTTGCACATTTGAAACATAGAGGGCGCCATCTTTGTAGAAAGCATTAATCCCTCGCTCATCAAACTCATCGAAATGACCAACTATGACCATCTCTATTCCATCTCTGATGTGTTCAGGCAATTTCGCTTCAAGTTCAGAAACAGTAGACTCTAAATCAACAGAGTCGTTTACCAATTCGTCTTTGGTGTAAACATGAATGCCATTTGGAGTGTAGAAATTATTGTTGTTCTCAAGCATCTGCTGGCGTTGTTTGATGTAGTCTAGTAGCATCGTCAAGTCCTTGTTGGTAGCCTCTAACCCAGTTTTCTTCAGCCATAATCATAACGAACTCTGGGAATTCGTGGGCGAGTGTGTCCACAATCATCTGGACTGTAACCTCGAACTCACCTTCATCTTCTTCTGTCGCAAACTTGTTGCCGACATATTCAAGAAGCATTTCTTTTAGTGGGTTTTCAGCAGCAACAATAACGCCTGCTAATTCATCTGTCTTTGTAGTCATATTTCTTCCGTGTTCCTAAAATGTAATCTGCTAGTGGATGAACTACGCACCAATTCTTATCCTGATCTTTACCCATGTGGTGGTCATAGTGCCATCTGAGGTGCTTGTAGCACCAATCGGGATTTCTATGTGCATAGTTGTGAGCCACTAGATAAACCATAGCATGAATAAACATCCCTGTGTAAATTATCGGAGAAACAAACAGAACTGGAGATGCTAGGAGGCATAGGATTGCTACTCCTACTACCTCTCTAGCAGAAACCTTATCATCCAGAAAGCCATTCTTGCGCGTTTTTCTGTGATGGACTCCCCAGTGAAATGAAAACAGAGACGCCTTCTTCTTTCCGAGATCGTGTAGAAAAAACTTATGGACAACCCATTCTAACAAGTTTCCAAAAAACAAGCCTAGAATGAATTGGATAAGCATCACAACACCTTTGACGCAAGTGTAGCAACCTCTGACCGCTCGCCCCTAGTGAACGTGACATGACCAGCAATCGGAAACTCTTTGAATTTTTCAACGCAGTGAGCAAGTCCGTTAGAGGTCTCGTTTACATAGACATTGTCAATCTGCTCGATGTCACCTGTCAACACGATCTTTGTTCCCTCGCCCACACGAGTCATGATTGTCTTGATTTCGTGGGCAGTCAAGTTTTGGGCTTCGTCAATAATGATGAAGGCATTTGCTATTGAACGACCGCGAATGTAGGTAAGTGCTTCGATTTCAATCTTACCCTTCTCCATATACATTTGCATGGTCTTTTTATCGCCGCCGACCAAAAACTGGAGGTTATCTTGGATAGGCATCAACCATGGCATCATCTTTTCTTCCATGGTGCCGGGCAAGAATCCAATGTCCTTACCAAGTGGCTGAACTGGGCGGGAAACAATCATTCGGTCATAATAGTTGTTACCTCTTAAGCCAATTGTCTGTTGTAGTCCAGCGGCAATCGCACAAAGAGTCTTGCCAGAGCCGGCACGACCTACAAGGGAAACTACGCTTACATTCGGATCTAGGAGGAGGTCGATTGCGAACGCCTGTTCCTTGTTTCTTGATGAGATTTTCCAATCAGGGATGGTTGAGTGAATAACTTTTTTCAATGGCTGGAAATGGGTGTAAAACCTTGCTATGCAGGTCTTCTTCTCATTAGCGTTGGACACCAAAAGGATATACTGATTTGGATGCCATTCTTGCTCCACTTCGTCTTCGCTGATGATAATGTCTTCTCCAGCATAGAAGCGATCGACCACTTGGTCGTCTACAAGGTGAGTTGCCAAACCAGAGTAAAGTTCATCTGAGGAAGTTACAACCTTATCGGTGGTGTAACCCTCTGCTGGAAGCCCAACTGAATCACAGATAACTCGCATGTTGATGTCGCGAGAGACAACACAAGTCTTTCTTGTGGATTCTTCGCGAACAGCCATAGCGGTTGCTATGATCATGTGGTCTGGAATACTAAGGTCGAGATCGGCAGGGAAGACCACGTCCTTCAAGACCTCATAAGAGATAACCTTGAGGACACCCTTTCCTTTATCTAGCCTGACGCCTTTCTGTAGATTGCCCTTTGTTCGCATCTCGTCGAGGGTGCGGATAATTCGGCGGGCATTGATTCCTACAGAATCCTGTCGCTTCTTGTGCTTGTCTATTTCCTCTAGCACTTTGAGAGGGACATAAATGTCATGATTATCAAACTTGAATAGTGCATCTGCATCTGTTAGGTAGACGCTCGTATCAAGAATGTAGTTTTTCTTAGCCATCAAAACTCCTGTGACTACCTTAAATAGTAAGTCCGCCTAATTGGTGGACTCCTTTACATTAGCACAGGAGTTTGTCTCTCGTTAATAGAATTAAAAAAACTGATTTGTTTTTTGTATTGTTTGACTGCCTCGTAAAGCATAATGTTAGCTGTTTGTGCTGTGTTTAAACAATAGCCAACCCCTGGCATCTCGATGTAAATAATTTTACTATTTACTAAAATTTGAGTTGGAACACTTGTTGTTTCGTTCCCAACCACGATGCTAATCTTCTTATCATAATCAAATGAGTGGTGCTCAAGATTGGAGGCACCTTCTGTCAGTTCTGCTGAAACAAGCTCGATGTTTTCAGAACGAGAAAATTCTATAAACTCTTCTGGTGTTGAGAATTGGTTTATCTCAATGTAATCGACTAGTGAGCCAGAAAAGGCTCTTAATTCTTTTTTGTCTGGGATACAGCCAATTACATTTACGGCTGTCGCCCCAAAGCAGGCGGCGGTGCGAATAAGATAACCAAGGTTCTCATCACAATGAAAATTTATTGCTGTGAGGCTGATGGGGAAAGTCTTAGCTTCTATAGCCTTGCTATCATAGCGTTCTCTTCTGGTTTCTCCTCTCATCTCTCCTCCAAGATAAAATGGTGCCGACAGAGGGACTCGAACCCCCGACCCCCTGTTTACAAAACAGAAGCTCTACCAACTGAGCTATGTCGGCTTATCGGTTTTGTGTCTAGAATGTAGGATAACCGAAAACCTCTGCCTACGTTTGGAGCGGCAGCCACCCACCGTTTTAACCGACGATGCAGCGGTTTACCACAGATAAATGTTCCAAATAGGCTCAATCCCGTGTGCGTGGCGCAAAACTGAGTTATGTGGTTTTAGTGGCTTTCTAAGTAGTTCCATTTCTGCTTCTTCTGGCGTTCTATCGCGCTTTGCTTGGTTACATTTTTTACAACAAGCCACAAGGTTGGTCCAAGTGTTTTTGCCGCCGCGAGACCGAGGAACAACGTGATCTAGGGTAAGCTCGCTTGTTGTAAATTCACAGGTGCAATACTGGCATTTGTTGTGGTCTCTCCAAATGATGTTGCTACGGGTAGGTCGCAAACTCTGATTCATAAATTTTACTACGTTCTTTAGAACGATCACTGAAGGTATCTTGAAAGATAAAGATGGCGAGCTTACCTCTTGGTCGTATTCCTCAACTGCTGTTGCTTTGCCCACAATACAGAGGACAAGGGCTTCAAGGCAGTCAATAACACCTACCGGGCGGTATGTTAAATCAAGTTTAAGCGTCTTCATTTTGAACTCTTTATCCATGACTCATGATAAATAGGACTTACTTATCAGAAACCTTTCTAGTAACTTTGACTCTCTCTACTAAATCAGAACTAGAGTTTGCTTTGTTGTTGCCTCCGATTCCCCAGAGCATCTCAACACCAAGCTCGTCACAAACAGACTGCTCGGGGGTGTTGTGCTTCTTTCGATCGCCTCCGTTGGCAAAATAATCAGGCTTCAATCTCATGATAGCCTCACAAACAGTACCATCTGAATCATCAACGCCAGACACTTTGATTACTCCCTTGACGGCAGCAAGGATCTCGGCGCGCTGCTCAAACTCCATAAATGTGAAGCCCTTTTTTCTAAAAAGCCAATCATCTGAATTTGCCACAACGATTACATCGCCATGCTTTGAAGCTTCTAAAATCATCCGAATGTGTCCAATGTGAACTGGATCGAAGCCGCCACTGACCATGATAGTCTTTCGGCGGGGTTTATCAAACATGTTTTTATGAGTGGTCATCTAAGCTTCCTATCAATTTATGAAGATGAATGTCTATTATTTCTATTGTTTCTTCTGGTCCACTTGTTTCAAATGATCTTCCAAGTGGATTAAGGTGCTCATAGATCTCATGATCGTTCCCGTCAGGGCTGCACCTGTCTCCAACAAAGAAGGCATCCCAATCAGACTCAGGAAAATGCTTGAGAGCATATCTTTTGTCCCATCCTGTTGGATAGATGTCGAACGAAGTGTCTCCACCTAGCTTTATTGTAACATCATCTATGCCTTGATGCAACATGATTTGCCTGAATTTGTGGATATGATGATTTCTGATTCCATAGATCTTATCCATTGCCCTGAACTGTTGGCGTTCTCCGTTTTCCGCATTTCTTCCGATAGGGGACCAATTGAGGGTTGAGCCTCTATTCTGAAAGTGGTGACCAGTAAATGAAATATCATGATCGGCTTCAGCTATTTGCGCCTGAAGCTTCATTATTGTTTTCATCACAAACTGAAACTTTTCAAATCCAAGTTTATGCCACATAGAGTTCCTGTGAATCTCTATGAAGTTTCCAGGGGCATCTGGATTTGGGATGTAATACTCAATTCCATTACAAGGCAGAACATGGCAGTTTAGACTCAATTCTTGGTCAGCCAGAAGTGGCCATAACTGCTCTTTGATGTAGTCGAGACCAGAACCAGTGAGCAGCCCTATCTCAGTGTTAAATGATAGCTCTCTCAAAGAGTCTATCATTTGTTTATTTATTCTCTGTCTTGGTTCGGTTAAAGTGCCATCAACGTCGAACAAACAAATTGAATTTTTTAGATTTTCCATTTTTCTTCTCGGGTGGTTGTACACCAGATGCTAACACAATCTGACAAATGTGTTCAACTCTTTCTATGTGTTCAAACGCTTCCCAAGGATCTTTACCAACAGCAGTCACGCCGTGATTCTTTTGACCTACTATATCATATCTTCTTATGCCGTCTACAATTCCAAGATTACTTGCTGTGTGTCGTGCCAGATCTTTTGATAGAGCGTCCCAAGCAGCAACATTAGGTCCAACACGAGTGTAGCGAAAGACTTCAGGGAAAGGCTCAACCATCTCTTTTAGCTCCCACCCGGCATACATAGCAGCAACGATGCTTGGTGGATGTAGATGAACCGAGCTTAATGTTTGCTTTGCATCTTTTACAATAAGATAATGCATCTCCCATTCACCTGTGACTTGCAGGTTCATCTGAGAAGAGAAAGTCAGTTCTTCTGCAATTTTCATTCTGGTAATCATCTCGGGACATAGAAGCGTTTTTCTAATGCCGGAGGGTGTCATGTAGACCGTGCTGGAGCCTCTGAGCCTAGCGGCAACATTCCCATCGCGGGTTGTAATCCAGTTGCGTTTGTATGCTTCGCGCATAACATCGCCCATCGCAGTTAACATCTTTACTCCACTATTGAATCGTAGCCAATCTTTATTGCTGCGCCGTCTTGAATCTCAAAATCAAAATAGACGGTGTTGGTAGAACTTAAGTAGTACCAGTTTTCTTCTTTGATGCCATCTTGATAAACAACGATTGAATCCTGAATTGGTCTTCTAGACAAGTTTAAATAAGTAATCTCGGTCACTAGGAAGCTACTATCTGCTAGAGCTATTTGCCAGTCGCCGCAGATGTCTATTGCTCGCTTGTTGAAGAATTGAGAAAACTGATCGAATTTGTATCCAATGTTCCCAGGTCCGCCGTTGCAATAGGGGCTGCTCTCAATCATAGCAATAGCGATAGCATCATAGTCAACTTCACCATGGTATTCATCCAGCCACTCTTTGAAAATCTCTACGGGAATAACACTCTGTTCGTCTTCGTCTGAAATATAAATGTATAGCTTTGGAACACCCTCTCTTAAAAATAACAAGCCCTCATCGCTCGTTGTAGCAAACTCATAATGGCTTCTGAAGCCCTGTTCTACATTATCATTTGATAGCAAAGAGGTTCCTAGTAGGAACTCTATTGAGCTAGTGTTTGTGTCATAAGGTCCTACAAAATAAGTGCTGCCTATAAGAGAGCTATTTATTATAGCCATCTGGTAATCGTAAGTTAGGGTCTCTATGTCTCCTCTCAAGATGTCCATTCCGGCAGCCACCTTCTCATAGTCATTGAACATAGAGCAAGAAGTGTCTAACACAACCAAAACATCCAAGCTCGAAGGCTTGGATGGGTGGACAAAGTAATCTATAACTACTTCAGTTTGTGGTGCAGTGTCTTCGGGGAGCGTTGCTTCTACTTCTATTACATCTGCTGGTGTGATGACGAAGTCATTACCGCAAGAAAATAAAAATAAGAATAATAAACTAATAATCTTGGTCATAGCAATCACATGGTGTGCATCCACAGACGGGACACGGTTCAAGGTAATTAGTTATTAGTTTCAAGATCTTGTTTAGCATTTTAAAATAAGTGGCAGCGAGGGTGGGATTCGAACCCACGGTAGGGGGTTGCCCTACACCGGTTTTCTAGACCGGCTCCTTAAACCACTCGGACACCTCGCTTTATGACTCGGTTACGGATCTCTTGCTCACCGCAGCTAGCCTACATTTTAATTACGGGTTTATTCTCCGATGGGTCATGATAGACAAGGACCCAATTACCATAAATCCCCGCCGAGCCGGTCAGGGCAGAACACCATTCTTATAATTTGTTGATTGTATTAATTAGACCCTGCTTCTTGAAAAAAGAAATCTTATCTATTCTAATCCAATCTTCGTATTTGTCATATCCTCTCATCTCAATCACCCTTTGGCGATCCATTTCAAAGGCTTCGTCATCTACCCAATCAACACGGACGAAAGCCCATCCATTCTGAATTTTCTGCTCGACTACCTTTCCAAAACGAAGGCAGTGATCTCCAAACTTACTCCACACGCTGTTGCCTATCATTTTAACTCCTAATAAAAGTCTTTATCTAGTTTTTCTGCTGGTACTTTTCTCCACAGAGCAACGATTTGGTTTTCCGCTTCATTACTCTGTGGGTAGATGAACCCTATACTATTATAACGCTCTTCCGCTAACTTGGCAACCATCTCGTAAGTGTTTGGCTTGAGATGGTGGAATTTGGGATTATCTATAAGAAACACTTTACCAGCAAACTTCTCCTCTGTGTAGTAGAGTCCATCAGAATCCGAAGTCTTAGAACAGATGTGCCACTGATTGTATTTCTCAGTTGGTGAGCACTTCTGGGCACTCTTGGACGCTTCTGCTACCGCTGGAATGTTTTGAATCATCCAATCCTGTTGTTCTTGTCTGGATGAGAGACCTGCCGGATCATCCATAATTGGATAGAGTTGATCTGGTCTTAATCTAACACGATAGGGAACACCCTGAATCTGACCGATGCCGGTGTCTTCGTGTCCGAGACGAGTAAAAAAGAAAACTCTGGGTCTATCCCAAGTTCTATACTCTGCTGTTGTGTAGTTCTGAAGGTTTCTTGCTGCAATGTCTGGGTCTAGTTCTTCTATATCATCAACACTGGAGACATGATAGAGGATAATGTTGCCCTCTTCATCTTGTTCTAGTGGAATGTCAGAAATGAAGTTTTGTTCTGTCAAGAACTTTCTAAAGTTTTCAATTATTAGTTTCATCGAAGTAATCCTGTAAGTCATACTCATTTACTAACTTACGCAAACCCTCATAATCGATTCCAAGGAATTTAGCAGCATCCGTTTTAGACTGAGTAGTACTGATAGCAAATTTAATTATTGCTTCTTTAACTAGTCTATTAGTATTAGATAATAAATTGAAAGCATAAAGTTTATTATTAATATGTCTTGCTGAGAGTTCTAGTTTAACAGCAATCAAATCTTCTAGAGTTAAAGAATCTATGAATGTTAGATTACTTTCATTTATAATATTATTATTTAATAATTTATTAATAATACTCTTATGCTTATACTTTGATCTTCTCTTCTTCATATTGATATAGTAACCGGGAATATGAAGTCTGTCAACTAGATTTCTAGATCTAATGTGTCCTCTTCACCACCCTCAGCCTCACCACTCGGTTGTTCCTTAGCAGAATCATAGGCTTGGTTGGTGGGCTCTTCCACATTTGGCTGTATCTCGGCTTCAAACTTGTCGAAGTATAATTTCAGGTTAGCAATCAAGTAGTCAAAGAAAACTTCTTGATCTTCGGGATTAGAGAGCATGTCGTAAGCATCGATGATTTGAGATTCAATTTTCTTGAAAGTTGTATACGCCATGTTTCGACCTGTGGTATCTTTACCTTCGATGCCGAAAGTCTCTCTTGGATCTTCTTCTACTTCATCTTCCTTGGACTTTTCGGGATTAATATCGATAAACATATCGTCTTTACCGTCATCATCGGAGATCTCAACATCAATTTCCTCATCAAGTGAGTCTCTTGGTTCATCATCCAAGGCATCATTGTTTAGCCCAACTGGGGTTAGAGTCTTTACCACAGCATCGATAATGTGTGATCTGTAAGACTCTCTCTGATCTTCAGAGGTTGTAAGTAACTTGTAATCATCCTCAACTTGTGGTATGATCTTCTTAAGAAGGTCCTCAAGGACATTGATTCCAGTAGATTTGTGAGGAGCCGGATCATTATCTGGAGTGGCTGCCTCTTTTAATTCGTGCTTTAAAAACTCACGAATAATGGCTCTTAACTGCTTCTCTTCAGATGCAGGTTTGTTGTTTTTCTTCTTGACAAGAGAGATCAGATCTCTTACATTCTCTCTAAGCAAATCTTCTGGATTTTTCATTTGATGACACCTTCTTTCATAAGTAGTTTTAAAACCTCTTTGTATAAGTATAACTCATTATACTCACTATGTTTCTTCTTTTTCTTCTTAGCACCAAGCGGTGCTCCGTATCCAGCGACACCACCACCACCCATAGCAGACATCTCGTCTAATGAATCCAGAGATAGCATAGAGCGCACAGCTTCGGTTCTGCCGTCTCCAAAAAACTCATCAGCGTCAATACCCTGCTCCAACATCTTACGAGCGTCAGTGGCGCTATATGGCTCCCCAGAGGGTCTATTGGCTGGGACTACGGCAGTCTCTTCTGGTGGTAGAAGCTCAATTCCTGGCTTTACATACTTGGAAGCACCACGCCATCGCTTAAAATCACCGCCTTTCTGGCTTGCGCCAAGAACTAGTCTTGTTCCAGGCTCAAGCGGACCTTCTTCACCGACATACTCGTATGTGGCACTTATAGGGGATGGCTTTGGAGAAATCTCAACACGAACATTAGATAGACCTTGGTCAGCAAGCAACATCTCCCAGATCTCTTTGGATTGCTGGGCTGTGATTGGGTTGCCACCTATTCCTCTGCTAGCTTTGAGAGGAGAAGAAATAAGAACAATTACTTCGTCTGCTTCTGAAGCATATTGCTTGACCATAGACAAGTGCCCCAAATGTGGGGGCTTAAATGCTCCAGGCACAATAGCAAGAGTGCGACCCCCAACGGGGTCGCCATCTTCGTCTTCCAACTCAAGCATGAGTTCTTCTATGCTGTTATAAAGGTCAGACATAAAAGTCTCCTATAGATCTAAGTCTTCCTCAAGTATAGAAACTTTGTTAAGCAAGACTTTATTTTTTTGCTTTAGTTGCTTGACTTTTAGCCTAGCTTCGGTTAGATTATCCTTGATAGATGATAATCTTGCTTCTTCTGACATGGAGTGAGCCTTGAGTTCCTTGATTTGTGCTTCTAGATTTTCTAAAAGGCTCTCAAGGTCTCTCTTTGGCTCTACTCCATCAAGAAAATCACGCCATCTTGACATAATCAGTCCTCACTTACAGTCTTTTTACGACGAGTAGGGCGACGACGCTTTGGCTTCGGTGCCTCAACGACTGGCTCTTCTTCTACGGCTGGAGTCTCTTCAACCACAGGAACCTCCTCTGCGACTTCGGGCTCTGGTGCAGGAGCGGGTGCTACTGCCTCCATACGCTCAATCATTTCAGAATTAGAAACAACTGGTGCGGGCGCTGGAGCAGGCGCTGCCTGCTGTGCTCTACGCTGAACTAACAGTCTTTTCCATTTTTTACCCATTATTTGTTCTCCTTTTTGTTCATTGCTTCTTTTACAAGCTTACGGATTAGGCTACGAATCTGGGCTTCATTTTTCTTGCCCTTAACGTGCTTACGAAGTTGTGGGGGGATTTTTGAATCATCTTTATCAGATTCCTTGTCATCACCATCTTCATCAGGCTTCTTGTCTTCACCCTCTTCCATCGGGCGCTTACGCTCGTCGTTGGCTCTGCGGTCTTCGCCGCCACGATCTGGAGTTACTGCGCGACCTGAAGAGGAAGCACCTTCTTCTAGCTCAGGCTCTTCGCCCTCTTCCATAGTTCCGCAACCGCAAGGATTGGGAGCGCACTTCTGGCACATTCCCTCATCTAGATCCTCTTCCTCTTGAGACTCAGTAAGGAGATTAAAACTAAACCCCCACTTCTCAGTTAGTAGAGTGCTGAGTTCATTGTCTTTCCAATTTTTTAATGACATTTTGTTTTTTGCTCCTTTCTGCAAAGATTCACTGTAAATAGTCCCTTTTATAGAGTCTTCCCAATCTCGGAAACATAAATTTCCTTGCTCATAGGCTTCTCTCTCCATTTCACGGAGGTGTTCATCGTTCTGGGCATAGCCTTCGCCCATCTCAGAAGCACCTTCAAACTGTCCATTACAGTTCTGTGTGTGATGGACTAGCTCGTGAGATAAGGAGCGCATAACATCCTTTGGGTGTCTCCCGTTTATGTAGAGAGTTACCGACTTCTGCGCTGGATCGTAATAGGCAGTCTTACCAAGTGGGTTCTGTGCGTTCTCTGGATCGTTACGCAAGAAAAGCCTTGGCGGCTTATCGAACCCCATCCGTTCCTGCGCGAATGGCATAAACTGTTTGACTAAGGGATGTAGGATATTTTTCATTTAAGGAATGTCTCGCCCTGGTTTTGAGAATACCAGATATATTCTATATAGTTTCCAAATGGGTCTTTGACATAGACACCGATTGTTCCGTCTCTATGTTGAACACGCTCACCGAACTCGGGAAGATCTTTCAATTCTTCTACAAGTATCCCAATATGTGGATGAGGGTAGAATTTCTCATCTATTAAGGCGATGTTGGTGTTCCCAACCTTAAGACGAATGTATTTTTTGTCTCTGAAAGTGATTTCAGCGTTTAAGTGCCCCAAATACCATGCTTCGGCAACCTTTAGATCAGATACCTTTATTGCTATGTGGTCGATTATATCCATTTTATACCTCTTTTTTGCCCCCTGAAGAGACCATTTTTAGTGAAAAAGTGAACAATTCAAGGGGTATTTTAGGCTCTTTTAGCGGCATTACGAGGGTTACACACACCATTCTGTTGGATAAGATGGTGTTTTTGACCTCTAAGACCACTCCAAGTAACTGTTTCCACTCGGAACCTTGTTGATTCCACTTGGACCAAGCCACAATATCGCCAATTTTGATGTCTTTTGATGATATTTCACCGAAATTGCTCTTTTTTTCCATTACTCAAGTGTAAATAGCGCCCAAAGACGTGTTTACTACACCAAAATGTCGGAACTTTGCCAAAAATTACCTAAAATAGCTGCTATTAGGGTTACAACGGTAATTTCAAAGCCAAAAATGGCATAAAAAACCCAAAAAAACACTATTGTGAGCAAAGATTTCCAAGTTTTTGTTATTTGCATCATCATATCAGTTGAATCCTATCTCTTCTATCTCATCTGGGTGGATTGCAAGAAGGTTATAGCCATCATAGATCAAAATTCTTTCCTTTTCATCCATATCATAACTCACAACATAGATTGCGATGCCCCTATTGACCTTCAGTAAGGTCTTTTTAGTGGGAGCCCATAGATAAACGATGCCAGAACCCTTGATTATCGCAGGCGAGACCATTTCTTTGGACTTATCTATCTTTTTACCTGTTATCTGACGAATGATTTGTTCTATCCTATCAGTGTCAAGCTTCTCCCACGCCATTTTAACCTGCTTTGCTTAAAGCTATAATGTCAACATTGTAATTAGTACGGTTGTAGGACATCTTTGTTAATAAATAACGAGAATTTAGTTCTTCAAAGGCTTCACCTTCGAACTCCATAAAGAATTTCTTATTGTATGAAGTCCAATGAACCGTGTAGGAATGACTCAAAGACTCAACAACTATCCCTTTTTTGAGAGGAAAAGCTTCTTTTGGGTGTATTTGCGCTACATAATCACCAAGTTGTATCATAATGGCTCCTATGTATTTAATTTAACACGGTTTTAGCTATTGTCAACTAACAAAGTTCATAGCAAACAACACAGCACCCATTCCAAACTGAACGACCGCAAAGATTGTGACCGCTTTTGTCTTGAAATTGTTAAGATCTTGGATGTCTTGAACGAATTTAGCCAATTGAGTCGGCGAAGCGACCTCATCGACCTTCTGTTTCCATTCACGAAGCTCCACTACCTTGTCTTCTTTGGCTTTTAGCTCAGTAATCTCTTGACGAACCAATTGTAGGTCGCCACGTAGGGCTTCTATAGCCTGCGATAGTGATTGTAGTTGTGCTAATACGAGTTGATTATAATTTTCAGGCATCTTGGAGCCCTCCATACATCTTTAAATAGTCAAAAACCCCGCTCGACGCCGTGTTCATCGCTACCTCAAACTTGTTTTCAACTAAAACGCTTGTAACTCATCTATAAAATAGTTTTTTTATACCTTCTCGACCAATTTGTAGCCTCTTGAAGCTGATCTGGTGAATACCAATCAGATTTCTTCTTGATTCTTTTGTTCAAGAACACATAAACTTGCTTTCTTCCCTCGGTCGTGTCCATTTTCGATAGAAGATCCATAGCCTCATCTGGAGTTACGAACATCCTATAGCCTGATGGAATGTCGTTCTGGGCAAAAGATAGGAATCTACGAAGGTCTTGGACTATTCTATCGCCGTCTTCGCCATCAATTACACGCTTTTTGACGACTGCCTTACGGATTCCTGCCCTACCAGACATCACAGCATAAACCCCAGCCTGTAATTTCTGTAAATTCTGGTAGGTTGGGTTGGGAATCTTGAAATCCTTCTCTCCACCAGTAACATAAAGCCCCTCAACACCACCACCCAGGACGCTTTGGACATTCGGAGACAGGATAATCGCCTTGATGCGCTCCGCAATCTCTTGTTTATCTCGCTTTCTAAGTCTATCTCCTGCTCTCGAACGCAAACCGAGCAACTCTTGGCGCTGTTCATCAGTTAGATCGAACTGGTTGCGGCGGATTTGACCCTTGGTCATAAAGGTAAACTGGTCATTAGATAGAGATTTCGCCATTTCGTCAGTAAGCCGACCAGAAAAGTCCACAAAAATGGTGCTGTCGGTCAAATAATTCACATAATCTGGTCGGTTATCGGGCGAGATCATCTCAAAAACGTATTCTCCGTCACCATCGTGGGCTGCAAAGATGGTTTTGAACGGCTCTCGTGCTTCTCTGAACTCTGGTTCGTTCTTATACTTGGTGTATGTCTGTCCATCCTTCACCTTAACCGACAGATTTTGTCCTGCAAGCTTCTCAGAAGCGTCAAGAATGGACTCTTCACCGAGAATTAGATCAATTAAAGCGATAATGTCGGCATTTCCAAGGTTTTCGATGCGTGGTGTAGCTGCTTCTTGGAGGGTTTCACTACCAACTGCCGCTCTAAGCCTGTCGTTTGCTGTCTTACAGAGGATGTTGCCCTTTAAACCAAGTCTTTGCCAGTTCTGAAGCCAAAAATCTTCCAACTCTTGTGGAATGTAGCCACATCGGTTCTGCTCTCCGCTTGGTAAGGTCTCTTTGTTGCCCTTGGTGCGGTCAAGAATCTTCAGATAAGCACCGACGGCATCATTTTTGTCTTGTTCGGACGCATTGTCCATTAACCACCCTAGCGCGCCCTCGAATGTGTTGAAAGTTTCAGGCGACACATTGGACCCGTAAAGTTTTCCAAGCAGTCTCATAGCCTCTGAGGGGCTGTGAGCCACCTTTTCTCCTGTCTTGCGGTCAAACACACCGCCAACGTGCTTGAACGAGTGGTCTTTCACCAAGAACATCGCCAAAAGTAGTTGTGTCCTGTGTAAACCCTTCAAGAGTGGTTGGGATTCGGTGGGGGATGGCGAGAAGTAAGAGAACTTAAGCCAGTTTCGGTTGCCCATCATCCAATCTATCTGGACACCAACGTCTTTCTGTTCTCCAGTGTCCGAGATCTGTGGGAAGAGGGAAAACATTTGCCCTGGACGCACCTTCTTTAGATCCGTTTTGATGATTTGTGAGTTCTCGCCGATGTATTTTGCAATCTCATATAGGAAAGCACGCAGTTCTACCTCGGAGGGCTTAGCAGTCCGTGCCCTCTTGACCATTTTTTCGTAAGTTGCTTTCCAATCAGCAGGATTTAGGTTCCAGCTTTGTAGATCTTCGTCTGTAACTTTCCCTTGCGGAAATAATTCTTCAACATCAACAGCTAGATCGATATCGCCAGACTTTGCCTTCTTACCGACAGAGCCTAATGGAACAAAGTCAGCAAATTTAGAGGCGTGCTGCGGGAATAGCCTTGATAGCTCCTCATAGTATTGCTCTAATGTGGGCTGAATAAACGCAAGCGGGATAGAGTCAACGTCTTCGCCTTTGAAGACATTACCACCTTCTGTTAACAAGAACTTACGCCATTGTGAATGAAAGTTCATTTAATGTTTTCCATAAATTTAACTAGTTTTTCTGCTTCGCCATCATTTAAAATCCAATTATATGGCGGCATACTTTTAATGCCTGTGGTGATGGCTTTAACTCTTTGTTCTGTTGTGCTCTCTTCTAGTAATGGAATCTTTTCTAGATTCTCTCCGTGACAACTGACACAATAGCTGCTGTATATCTGAGCGGAATTATCTTCGGGCTCCTGGGCTGATGCGTTCATAACGAGAACAAATAAGAAAATCATTTTTTATACCTCACGGCGTAACCTTCTGTGATCAACCTTTCGTTGATATTTTCGCCGTGAACATAAATAGTGCCCAAACATCTTCCAAACTTTCCAACACCGTGAGATTTAAGGATAAATTTGCCACCGCACGAATCCATTATTGATTTCAAATAAGCCTTTGAACGAAGCCCTTGAGCCTTTTCATCTAAATCTCTAGTTCTTGATTCTGGCGCATCTATTTCATACAGACGAATACGAATGTGTGTCCACATTTTAAACCCGAGGTCTACACGAGCATCAATAGTATCCCCGTCAACAACCCTCTCGCAGATTGCGCTGTATTCATACAAGGCTTAGTGCCTTCCTTACAACTGAAAGGGGAACTATTGATTCACGAATGTCCGAGAGTTCCTCAATAGACATCCATTTATACTCGTCATGTTCGGTGACGCCGGTTTCTGGATTTGGTTCCAAGGTTATGGTCCCATCATAATCACGAGTTGCAAAAAAGTATTTTACAATTCGTCCCATTGGTTTTGTAGCAATCTTTTGTAAATTTCTGACAGTTAATCCACATTCTTCGCTCGCTTCCCTGGTTGCTCCTTCTATTGGGGTTTCGTTTCCATCGAGATGTCCACCGGGCAAATCCCACCATCCAGGCTTCCATGGGTCAGTGCTGCCTCTCAATAGGACAAGCACCCTGTCTTTATTATCAATAATTATACAAGAGCCGACTTCTCTGTTATTACGTTCAGTCATAAATTGCCTCCATTCGTTTAAAATCTCTTTCACTTTTTAAATCTTCCAAGATCTACAATTACAATCTCGTTTGTCTTGGGGCGCATCATAACATTGCCCATGTGAACATCAAAGGGTTTCAGCCCAACCATACCAAGTTCTTTCATGGCATCGCGAATGTTCTTTGTCTCTGGGAATTCGTCTTCCAATTCGTCTTTAGCAAGAGGGTATTGATCCATCCCTCGCAAAGTAGAGTATTGTTTCATAGCGCTATCAACGCCGCCAGAGACTAAAGATTTTGAATAGGTTTTTAAAAATAAGTTTGTTAAAGTTTGTTTTATGTTTTGTTCGTAATCGGTGATTAACGATTGTTCTTCTTCGTTGCTGGCTTTGTTTATCATTGATTCAAGCAGCACAGAAACAAAGATGGATAAAAGCTTTTTACCTTTTTTAGTTATTGAAATTCTTGAATCAACTTCAATTTCATTACCTGGGTTCTTTGAAGTGAAGAATTGTTCGACAATCTTTGGTATTGCCTCAAGTTCCATATCAACAGTTACGGTAGGAATCCAAGCATTTGAGAATTCTAAATTTGTAAAAATTAATGATAAGAGGTTCTCTATAAGCGTGGGATTAGAAAGCATCTTCTCATCTCTCAATTTTCTCACTCTTGTTGTTTTGTCTCCTTGACCACTAGCTGGAAATAGGCTTCTTGCGATAACATCTGGTAATGGCTCTAACTCTTCCATAAAAATCACAGCATTTTCCATCTTCCGTCCGTCAATTGGCTCTTTCTTTAACGGAACCTCTTCTATCGTTGAGGAATAGACAACAGGAAAGTGTTTAGCGTACTTGCCTAGTGCGGCACGATTGTCTTTAATGAATTTATAATTTTCTGCTTCTCTATTCATATCGCCCTTTGTTGTTCTGGGCACAAACTTCACAGCAACCTTTTGTCCTGTTTTTTTATTTATCGCTGCGTAGACCTCGCCATCGACACCATCACCCAATTTACTATCTAGATCATAGCCCTTGGAAAGTAAATAAGCCCCAACACCTGTGGTGTAGGGCGAGGGGTAAGAACGTTTGGGTGCCGCGTCTGGTTTTGTGGGCTTTTCATCGCCAAGATTAAATGTAGGCTCAATCGCCTCTGTGAGAAATTGATTCCAAAATTTTTGATACATTATCTACGCCCCAGTATAAGAAAATACAATAAAAAACAAGCAACATTAAATAGTGCTAATAGTTGTAATTGTAGATAGCCAGACCAGCAGGCAAATAAGAACAGACCAATGTTTATCAAAACACACGTCAGAGACATGGAATCGACAAAACTATTGGTCTGCTTCATTGCGAGAACCCTCTATTAATAAATAGAGAGCTACTCGTCTATGTTTGAGATTATGTCTATTTCACTAGGAGAAAACCATCGTATACTGCTCGACTTCATTAGGTAAACCTCTACAAACAAAATTCCAGATGTTTCCTTCGGGCAATCAATTACGACCCCGAGGTCACCAACTTCGGCATTCCCAAGGAGAGTGTTTATAGTTGTTTTCTCAACAACTCTGATTAGATCTCCAATCTTGTGTGCTAGATGCCAGCCGTGTCGATCCACGCGATAGCCTCCTTTCTGGTATCAAACTTCTCTGATAGCAAGCCAAGGAATTTGTGAGTCGCACCCTGAGCGATGCACCAAGCCCATTTCCAATCTGTGCTTTCGTTAGACATCAAGCAGGTGGAGACATTATTTTTTGCAATGTCGGGAAATAGCTCTATAGCTATCTTTGATAGATGCTGATTGCGTTTCTTAGCAAGGATATCATCAGCACTCATCGTGCCGCCCTCTGGGCGCTCCTGTGGCGCGGCTGTGTCCAAGACCATCCACTTGGATTTCTTCAACTTTGGTCCGAGAGTTGGTAAGATATTCTCAAAAAAGTGCTGGGATTCTTCTGCTTCAAAAGTAGTATATGGGCTTTTCGCTCGCTTTCCGTTTGCGAAAACTTTGTAAACATTCCAGTTGGGCATCTTACTCTCCGTGTTTGATGCTGTTAATTTCTATCAAGCCTATTGTGATTGACATCTTTAGACCTTCTTCTTCGATAAACTCTACGTTATTATATTCTGTTCCCTCGTCTTTTGAGAACCATGTGATCCACCAAATATAAATGTCGTCTTCTATGATGTCGATTCTTCTCTCACGCTTTCTTAGGAAGCCTCGCGACTTGGTGCGGATATCATAAATCATATCTCCTACATGTAATATAACATGTGAGGCAGCTTCGCGCAAGTCATCAGGGCTTATCATCGCCCTTTATCTCCCAGACTCCACCGTCAAGAAGCCCCAAGGCTGCCTCTTCGATAAAAGGCATGTGACGATTAAGTGAGTCTGTGGCTGGACCTGTCCAAGTTATCTCCCAGATCCAGAGGGGCGGGTGCTCATCCATCTCTTTGAATAAATCAACTCTTTTTATGAGCAGGGCTAGGTCTCCCGTTTGAACGTCACGTATTAACGTTCCAACTTTGAGATCTTCAGTCTTGTGTTTCTTCTGTGGCATTACTATAATTAGTTTTGCCATCATTGATTAGCAGCCAATCTTCGTGTGAGTTGATGCACGCAGCCGCAAATTCACGCATTTTGGCAACATCGATCTCAGAAGTAGCCTTTAACACGCACACACTTCCTGGCAGATAAATCGCTTTACCAGATGAAACAATCGACTCTACGTGGACTCTCTCTACTTCTGTATTGATTGAATCAAGTTTATAATGAATAGAGAATGCTGTCAAACAGGCACTCACCATAAACAGCCCAATAATAATTTTGTCTTTCATTTAGTTCTCCTATTGAACAGTTTCTATGAGATTTAATTTTACAGAACCCAATCTTCTGATTTTTAACCAGTAGACAAGAGCCTCGTCCTCGTCGAGCTTGGTCACGATTCCTAGGTCTCCATCTGAGAGCCCAAAAGAATATAACCAAATTGGGTATCGTGTTTTAAGTCTAACTAGATCACCTTCACTCATAACACCTTGTATTGACCAAAATTATGTATGGTTAGCCACCTCAAATTCATTGTGTTGAAACAATGCACTTGCATAAAACCAGTTTGATTGTCAACCCCAATAACTAGTCCACAAAGTTTAGTTTTGGTATACAACACCCAGTCCCCAACCTTGGCTTGGGGATGTTGTTCATCGAGATGTTCGGTGTGTTCTTCGCTCACACCCATAATATAACATCAGACCTTGATGCGGTCAATGATGTAGGGGTGCTCTAGTGACAGATCCTTGTAAAGCTTCTTGACGATTTTCTTGACGACATCGCCTATCTGCTCCTTCGTATCTCTTGATTTGAGCGCCTTCTGGATCTCTTTTTCGATCATCTTCTTGATTTCGGATTTGTCTTCAGAGGAAAGTTTCTCAACAATCAACTTCACGCCACGAACACGCTGTTCTGTGAAGTAATCCTTAGAAGTGGTTGCTTCAGGATCGAAACGCCCAAGGATGTATTGGACAGCTTTTTCCTTCGAGAAGTCTGAAGAAAGATAAAGCATAATTGAGTCATAAAGGTTGTTGAACTTGCCTGTAGGCATCTGAATAACATTGTTCATAACCCACCAAGTAGCAAGATCAGAGAATCTAGGATCTTGATAGGGCTTCATCTCTTTTGGCTTAGGAACCTTGGGAGCACGAGGACCCTTGGGTCCTTTGACCTTCGGCTCTTTGGGAGGTGTAGGGAAATAGCCGAATTGGCTACCCTTCTTGCCTCTAGATGTGATGCTGCGGACGCCTTGTCCCTTCTCTGTTACATAGCGACCGGCTTCTTCAAAGCCCTGCTCATCAATAGTAGAGATGATAGTGCCGAGCCAGTCTTGCTCTTCAAGTTGTTTTAGTGCTCTAAGATCTTCTTTGATTGCGGCGACATTCTTTATGGAATCTCTAATCTGGTTGTAAGCAAACTGAGTTGTAACACCGAGGTCAGATTGACCTGTCTGCTTAACCTGTGAGGCAACCCAAATAAGAGCCTGTAGCTCGTGGGGGAGAAGACCGAGCTTCTTTGCCTCTGAAGCCACAAGGCGAGCCATGTAGCGATAAGAGACAACATTGCCCATCATCTTACCTTTTATTTTTTCCCACTCTTTCGATGTGGACGCCTTTCTCAACGATGGATAGAAAGCATCAATCATCCAAGTGTCGATAGTAGAGTTCCACTCGTACATATCGTTATGGGTCATCTCACCACCCTCTCCGCGAGAACCAGCAAGTTCAGGAGCAATCAGGTTGAGTGTGAAATTGGGAACCTTGTGAGCGTTGGTAAACCCTCTTGGGTCGCCCGCTGTGCGCTTCTCAGCGCCTGGAAAAGTTTCAAGATACTCTTTTAGTTCCTGCTCTTTTCCGTCGCTCACATCCTTCTGGATGGCTTTATACATAAAGACAGCTTCAGCGAGATTGAGGGCAAACTTGGCTCTCGGAGAATAGGTCGCAATAAGTAGCCCAAGCAGCGTAGCGTCTTGGTCGTTTCCTGTTTCCTTATCCAAGAGACCACGAATGCTGTGATACCAATCTCTTGCTTCTGTGTAAAGACCATCAATTTCTTGAGTGTCTACCACAAGTTGTCTAAATGATTCAAGAACCTCTTCTGGAACCGGAATGACTATGTCTGCCTCTTCGAAATCAGAGGCAGACATAGTTCCGAGCCCCTTGTCGAGCCCACGAACCGCCTTTGGACCTCGTTTTGCTACATCGCCTTCAGGTCCGTAATACTGACGACGCAGATCTAGCTGCTCTGGTGAAGCACTGCGTAATTGAGAAACTGTAATGCCGAGAGCTTCGGCTTCCGCCTGCTCTTCTTCTGTCGCATCATCAACATCTTCGGCAACCATACGCATTTCTGGCTCTTCGAAAGAGCCGTCTATCTGCGGAATCTCGCCTTCTGCGCCAAGAACTTTCTTGGCTGTGTTAACAATCTTAGCGATAGAAGAGTTTACGGCATCAAGTTCTGCGGGACTGAAAGAGAAATCCTGCTCGCCGCTTTGCGGTTGAGAGCTAGGAAAAGGAATAACTTCTGCCTCTTCATTTACAAACTTACGCCAATTTTCAATTAATAATTTCATCCTACATACCTCTCAACATCTGGAGAACTACTTCACCTAACCTACCATTCCTGCCACCACCATGTCTATCGGCAAAATCCATAGATTTATAAGCCTTCATCATGGTGTCAGTAAGTATCTGGTCGATCTCTTCTGCTGTTCTGTTTTCAAAATCAAGAGCAGTTCTGAGTTCCTCTACGGGGATTCCATAAAACTCGGCAGCACCATCGATGCGATAATTCTTTCCGGTCATATCACCACCAAAGGATTGGGTTGGCATGTTTGCAGAGGGATCGAACTCGCCCTGCATATCGTCCATAGCCTCTCTAATCATCTGCCTTAGTCTTCCTTTAGTAATCTTCATGATAGTAATCACCCTCTTCATAATTAAGTAGATCGGTCGCCAACTGAATGTCAGTTGCTTTGGGTGCGAGAGTCCAAGCACGACCATCTGGGTACGCACCATAAATAGTATCGTAGGGGGTTCCCGCCAACTCTGGGTCAGTAAAGAATTCAACCTCTTTTGGTAACTGATTCATAGGAATCCGCACTAGCAGCAGGTTCTCGTTGATTCCCTTCTCTTTGTCTTCAGCAGAAAAATCACCAACGATTGCCTCAACCTCTTGCGTATCAGACATCATAGCGCCCGCAGCGTCGTTCTGAGAGCTAAAGAAATAAATTCTATGCTCTACATCGCCATCAGAATTCTTGTATATTATACCATCATCTGCGGACCTGTCGCTAGATTTTATTACACCAGTCCCCTTTCTAAACATTTCAAGGTTGTCTCCATAGGAGGCATAACGCTTTGTAATACGATAAAGGTCAGATCCGACATCATCTATTGTGCCGATGTATTCGCCTTGGTTCTCAGTCAAGAACTTTCGCCAATTTTCAAGTAATAGTTTCACAGGACTGGAAGTCCAAACATAATTTTTATGTGCTCTTCTCCACCTAATTCACGTCCGTAAAAGGCTTTGTAGCCATCGCCATACGCTTCGTATTTGGCGGCGAGTGTCGGATTGGGGTGGGCACCATACCACTTGATATCTTTTCCAAGAATTTTTCTTACCTCTTCTTCTGTTTTGACATAAGGCACTTCCTTCTTGATCATAAGCGTTGAAATTTTGCCTGACATTTCTCCGAAATTACCGGGAGTTAAAAGCAATTTAGCGGTCTTGTCCAAGTAAGCCTCTTTGCCTGCTTCGCTACCGTCGTTACCGCCACCAGCCATCTTAAAGTTTTTGCCCTTTCGAGAACCAAAGCGAATGGCATCAGCTTCTGGATCGTCATCAACATCTATAGCTATCCAGTCTTGGTATTTACCAGGGACATCTTCTGAACTTTTAAAATTAACGTGCCCGCCAAGATATGTATAAGATTTATCTATTATATCATAAAAATTGTCTTTAATTGAATTTTCAGCATTCTCCTCTTCTTCAGAGTCATAATGATCATACGGAACATTGACCCATTCACCTTTTTTGTAGTTTGGCGAATCTTCAAAACCTTCGTTTGTTTTACCGCCTATAGGCACACAATTAGGCACCATTCGGTCACCTTTCTTTTTCATACCGGCTTGCTTATAGCCATCCCAGCATTTTTTGGCTAAAATTTCCTCTTCTTTAAGGAACTTACGCCAGTTTTCAATCAGTAGTTTCATCTTGGTATCTCCTTTACCTTGCCACAAACCTCAATAGGCTTAATCGGCTCAAAGTCTTCATCTGAGAATTCATTAGACATTGCTGGTTTGCCGCCAGCATTTGTGGCGATTGTTATGTGGGGCACGCCGACAATCTTGTTGTAGAGAGCTATCTCACCAAGATCGACTTTTGCGGCAATCACCATTTCATTCCTGGCTATACCTACAACTTTAACACATCCTTCAAAGAATTGTGATGGAGGCAGCCTCTGTTTTTGTTCTGTGGGTGGTAGTATTGTCATATGGTGAGCATACACCTTCCAACCATCGGGAGCCATCTGTGACAGCTTCTGGTGAGCTTCATCATCCAAAACGAAAGCAATGTATGATATTGCTTTAGCAAGATCAAAACCAACGCTTGCTTCGTTTAGATAATGTCGCCAGTTTTCAAGTAGTAGTTTCATGTTATAGTTGCACCTTGCTTCTTAGTAGACTATCGGCCTCTTCGATAAAGTGAGTGATCATTTCATCATAAGGGTCTCTTCTGCTGTTGAAGATTCTGTTGTGGTTTGCGAGGGCCTTGGTCTTGTTGACTTGAGGGCCTTGTGAATGATAGACTCCATCAAGATGCTCGACGCCATGAATGGGCTGTTCGAAAGCCTCGAAGCTTGCGTATTGCTGGCCCTTGCCGTCCTTGAAATTGTACCAGACGTTGGACGCTTGGTCACTTACTTCGCCCCGTATTCTAGAAGGAGATAGTCCATAGTGGTCAGACTTTTCCAAAGCGAGACGGTAAAGTGTCGGACCATAGCCCTTCACAGCCCAAATCTCCTCTACAGTCATGGATCTCGGAGTCGGGCCCCCTCCTCTGATGCCTAGGCGAACGACGCCAATGATGTCACCTGAGATGTCATACTTATCAGGATCTTCATAGACTGCTTTTCTGATCTTGGATAGCACGGGCGCCGCCTTGTAAATGACAATGAAGTTGTCCTCAAAGTACAGCCCCATGTCTGATAAATCATCTATCGCTTCTTCCGTAAGGAATGCCTTCCAATTTTCAAGTAGGAGTTTCATTTTGTTCCCCAAGATTCATCAAATATTCCAATCCAGATTTTGGATTCCGCAGATATAATAGCGCAAACTCTTCCACGAACTCTTCTTCTTGCTCCTCTCCTAGTTCTTCTCCAGTAGATTCCACATAAGCATGTCCCAACTCATGAAACAAGGTCAACCTTGCTTCATCTTGATTTGTAACGATGTCAGTTATGACTATTACTGGAGAACTATAGGTTCCACTAATGTAACGCGCAACGTGTTCTTGAAAGCGCTCTCCCTGTACAAAATAAAGAGCAAGTGCTCCCAAGCCCAATTGATTTGAAAGTCTTTGAGCATCTTGAAGTGCGATTTCATATGCCTCTTGAGACAAAAAGTCAGGCTGCTCATTCGCTTCGTAATCCCAAGAAGGATGATACTCTGATTTAGAATGTCCCATTTGGAAATAATCTAGCTCATCTTGTTCAAAGCCTTGTTCTTCAGTTAAGAACTTACGCCAGTTTTCAAGGATTAATTCCAATCTTTCTCTCCTGATTCTGGCGAAAACACAGATGCGTCAATGATCTTGAGAGTATGTGTTTTCATATCAATTCCAACATTACCTTCCTGAAGATCCGCCCAATCTACACCATATCGCTTCATAGACTTAGATAGTTGCATAAACCAAGGCTCGTTAGCCAAGCCAAATTCTTTAATCTTGTTTATTTTCTCCAACTCCTCTTCGCGCATATTAAGAGCGAAGTGTTGGTGTGGAAGGATACGAGCCGCACCCATCACGATGTATCGCAACATAGCAAAAGGTTTGGTGTCCATACTTGGACTACCATCTTCAAGCGAGAGCAAATCATAAGCAAATTGATGTAGTTTGGGCATCGTAGCAACCATCGCTTCTTCTAGCATTTCATCGTTTCTGGTAGAAATAGGCTCAACTCTTTCCAAGACTATCCAGTCATAATCGGGATCGTAGGCAAATACTCTTGGGAACACATCAGGGTATTCATCACCAAGTAGCTTTTCAACCTTATTCATATAAGAATCGCTCATCGTAGAACGCAAGATCTTTACGACAAAGTCTTTGTCGGATTCGGGAACAACTACGGTTCTAAATGAGCCTGAACCTACACGACCACCCTTATCTTGTTGGTCTTCGATAAACTTTTCCGGGTCATCTCGCAATTGTTGGAGCCAAGGGAAATAATCGGCTTCACCTTCGGTGAGGAATTGCCTCCAGTTTTCAATTAATAATTTCATAAACATTCTCCCCACATAAATAGTCAGTGCCACGAGACAAAACGCCAAAATTTTTGTTCTTTTTTTCGCGGTAAAAGTTTCCACCACATAAACCGCGAGAAACCGCACTACTAGCGCATAGTTGCGGAATTGGGGTAAAACCACTATTTTTACACCTATCCAACGACACCTAAACTATTTTTCCAAGCACTACAACCGCACTACAAGCGCTCTAATGGGCAATGTCTAGCCACAATCCCAGCCCCACCAAGCAACTCAACGCTCAACTCGTAGTCATACTCACGAGCATACACAACCTCATCAATTCCAGCATTGATAATCGCCTTGGCACACATAGTGCAGGGAGAATGAGTGACATACATCACCTTTCGCTTGTGATTATGGTAGTCCATCTTTAGCAGAGCGTTCACTTCAGCGTGAATTAAGCCAGATTTGCCCCGTTCTTCAGAATCGCGACAATTTGGTCCGCCCGCAAAGTTGCCATTATAGCCCAAAGCCAGCACAGATGTGTTATCAGCACTAACAATGATCGCGCCAACTTTATAATTTGGGTCATATGACCGTCTCGCGATGGAATGTGCCATCTCCATCCAGATTTCGTCCCATGAGGGACGACTATTCGGTGCATTTCTACTCGATGTAGACAAAATCTCCCCCAATATCGTCGGAGTAGCAATCAAGATCCATCAAGTTTGCCTCTATACGCCACAAACCATCGTCATAGTCGAACAATTCTAGCGTGTGAAACTGATCGCCGTCGTAAATGTTGAATTCAATTGACGACCATCCTCCATCATCAGTCGTTTCTGCAATCACCAATGCTGAATACTGGGATTCTACGTGGTCACATAGCCACCATTCCTGTGAATCCTCCCCAGTGTCAAGCGGTTCAGCGCCCCTCGCGCACGCAAATAGGGCAATAATAGGCAGCAGTGCTGCGACAGGGTTGGTCATCTTTACTCTCCAGTGTTAGGTTACTATAATATAACCTATTGCCACGACTCAGGCAACTCTGCCGGCAAGATTTCGAACGCATTCTCTACATCGATGAGCTTTTCCTTGAACCAGTAGATTTCATAGTCGCCTTCCGGCAGGATGTTCATCACCAACCCAAACCCATACAACCTAAACTCGTCGTATGCCAAACAAACTAAATCCCCGACCTCATAATGAAGCGGGGATGTTGGGTTTTTGTGCATATTCTTAAATAGTGCGTTTGTTCTCGGTTGTAAATGTGGGAAAATTTTTACCGGAGTTTTTATCTGGACGATGAAATCTTGTCTAGGTGGCTGGGATGGCAAAATCGTTTCTCTTTTCCTTGCTTTAGGGTTATAAGTTCACCATCAAACAACCTGTCCGACTCTACGCTTGTTACTAGCCAAACGCCTTTGTTGCGTTGTCCCTCAACGTGCTCTCTGTATCTTACAAGATCTCCTATTTGTATATTTGGCATTTTTAGTCCTGGGTTTTTTTGGGCAGGTGTTAGTATCTGGGAAATTTTTGGCGGCTATCTGGCGCGTACCTCGCCCGCCCAGATGCAGACACGCATAGATAGGGACTTACCCTCCGG
>Ga0233436_1000362_pt1 | contig 52722 bp, 50 predicted proteins | sample SI_122_August201_2_FD_182723 | JGI IMG/M metagenome (GOLD analysis project Ga0233436, IMG submission 182723) | Seawater microbial communities from Saanich Inlet, British Columbia, Canada - SI_122_August2016_150_MG | ecosystem: Environmental > Aquatic > Marine > Inlet | place: Canada: British... | reverse complement strand
GCCCCATAAACATAACATGATAAGACATTGGCTTTAAGATAAGCGTCTCTTTAGCGGTAAACGCTCTATTAGGCCGGTGAACCATTTTTGCAAACCCGTCTATGATTTGTGTTTCGTGTAGTTCGGTTTTTTTTGCAATCGTACTTGAGATGCTTAAAAGTATGTCATCAGTGTCTGCAAGATTAGTAATCTCACCATAAGCAGCAGTTGATCTAGCATTGCTAGCACCCTGTTTCATTCTAAATTTATCCGTTTTGATCGGTACATTCATCAGGGATAAAATATGAGCACTAAATTCCGCCTTAGGTGTTCCAGTGTAGCCAATATGACGAACCTCTCCATCTTGGTCAATTAGATATAAGGTGACACTGTGGTTGTATAGGCGCACCTTTGACTTGTCAGTTGTCTGTTTTTGTACCACTCTGCGGATATTTTCAACATCTACATTGCCACCAATTTGAGTGTAGCGCGCTTTAAATAGCTGAACAATATTGTCAATTTGAGCTCTTGTGCCTGTAATACCAACAAATTTTTGATTAAAGTGTGAAATGAAATTTTTTAGATGTGCAGGAGTGTCATATTCAGGATCAACAGTAACAAACATAATTTGTAATTGCTTTTGAGCATAGTCTGGAAGTTGTTCGTATAGTTGTTTTAAATAGCCTAAAGTAAAGGGGCAAATATCCGCACAATTAGTATAGCCAAATCCGAGTATAACCACCTTGCCCTTGTAATCATTCATCTGCATTGGATTATTATGCATGTCCACAGCAGAAAAATTACCGCCGACGCCACTCAGAACAGGCAGCTCACTACTGGCGTTAGAGAGGTTAAAAATGCCGATATTTAAGCACAATAGAAGCAAGATTTTTTTTAGCATAGTATTTTCTCCCAGGGGGCAATATCTGGCAGCAGATGTTGCTCGTTAATATTAATTATTTTATAAATTCCTTGTTCGGTGGGCTCAATATTAATTGTTTGTTTTATTTTCGCAATGCGCCATTTGTGATTACTAGAAATACCTTTCCAGTCAATAATGAGCGTAATCTGCAAGACATTTTTAGCAGTTTTTTTAGCATCAATACTACGGAGTAAATGCCCGCCCTGGCCCAGCCATTTTCTGCGTTTTTTTAAGGATTTTTGAACATCTCCAAAGAAAATATTATTCCCAATGGTGAGATGGTATGTGGCGTAAGAATGGGGGAATTCGGAAGGATTTATCGGGTGAAGATTATCTAGTAATAAAAGCCATGCGTAGGCAAATTGTCGATTAAGATAATACAGCTGATTGAATTCAACAGCTATATTGCCCGACTTAAGTGGATGCTGATAGAGCCTATTAATATCAACAATATCAGAAGTTTTGGTTAAATTAAAAACAAAGGATTCTTTGATTTTCTCAAACTTAGTAATTTGATCCTCCAAATAACCAAGCTGAATAGTAACCGTGAAAGTTGTTTGGTTTGGTGGCCCTGAGTCGGTTTCTAGTTGTGCTTTGATAATTTGAATGGTATTGATATTTTGCGGATATTTATCAGAAGATTGAGAGCTAAACAAGGCGGCGTAATGCCCCATCACCTGAGTGGCAACTTGATTAAGTGTTTGAGCATACTGTTTGGCTTGCTGAGCCTTTAGCTGGGTCGGATTGTATTCCACAAGAGCATTAACGCTTGTGGAATACAATCCAAGCAGACACAACACTAAATACAGATGTTTTAGTATTAATATATTGTGCACTAGCTTGGATTGCATCATGACTCTAATGTGGCGCTTGTATCTGTTCCATTAGGTCATTGTTCCATTCGCCTTCGACTGACACATGAGCTGCAGCACCTAGAGAAATCGCCTCAATTAGGTTGTGATTTACATAAGCATACAGTCCAGGTTGTCTGAAGGTATAAGTCATAGCAGCAGCTTCACCGGCAAACACTGGCCAAGTTTCACGATTGGTCATTGGTACGTCATCAAACGATCCGCCGTGCCAGAACAAGTCAGCATGTCCACCAATTAAATGAACACGAGAATCACGATTCGCTTGAGAGTGGATAAATAACACCGTATCACCAACATTTGCTTTCATGGCGTTATCACCCGTTAAGGCGCCAACTTTACCATTGAAAGTAAGGTGAGTAGGGATTAGCCCACGCATAACTTTCATTGTGTCACCCATGGCAAAGATTGGAGAGTCGTAGCGCTTATATTTGCCATTATCATCCTTGGCAACGTACCAGTCCTGTTCGCCAATGTAGTAACCTTTGTCATAGGTAACTACATTGCCCTTTTCATCTTTAAGTCCATCACGAGGTAGAACCATAATCGCACCATTCATACCAGAAACCACATGATATGGGATCATCGTACCGCCCGGTGCACAGTGATAAACAAAGGTGCCTGTTCTGTCTGCTTTAAATCGCAGTACAACAGTTTGTCCTGGTGCGACATGGGTGAGTGCACCTGCTCCTAGTGCGCCAGTTGATGCGTGAAAGTCAATATTGTGAACCATCTCATTTGTTTTTGGATTTTTAAGAGTTAGCTCTATATAATCGCCTTCATGAACAACAATCATTGGGCCGGGGTTAGAGCCATTAAATGTTAAAGCTTGATAGAAGACACCTGGTGCAATTTCCATTTCTTTCTCAACAACAATTAGCTCAACCTCAACAATTTTGGGACCACCAACAGCAACCTGATTGTGTTTGGGTAGAAAAGGTGGTGCCACCAATTTTTGTGTAACACGGGGCAGGCTGTCAATCTTGGCACTAACACCAATATTAAAACCCTTGAGGCCACCACCTTCTGATTCCGCAGCTTGACCAGCTAAAGCTGACCCACTACCAACAAGCGCAGCAACTGCGAACGCCTGTAGCAATTTATTTTTTATTATATTTATCATTTTAGTTATCCTTGTTTTTTTAAAAAAATTACATGAACGATCTGTAAGATTGCAGATAAATGACACCCTCCTTTTGTATCTATATACCGTTATGACACCTATTTAAGGTGAAATAATATCATCAAGCATTGATATAGATCAATAAGAGGAAAAATATTATTTTTAGCTGTTTTGATGGGGATGAGGCAGTGTAATAACGATTTTTTGCTAAATTTTTGATAATCTGGCGATTAAAATACCAAAAAAGCCAAGTTAATGGCTTTTTACGGTGAAAATATAGTTTTTTTTATTTATTTGAGTCTATTTTTATCCTGATTTTCATTATTTCCTAAATTTTTAGCCTGTTGAGCTGTCAAGATGTCTGGCATGAATGTTCAGATTTTTATCATAAGTTTTCGATCTCAACTTTTTTCAGCTTTTTATCTCTTTGCTCTTGATGGCGAGCTTCACGCTTGACTAATTTAGCCTTTTCTGGGCATTTGTCCTTATCTTTATATAGCACTTGGCAATGCATACATTGCATACACTCATTATCATTAATATTGCCCTCAGGATGGATTGCATCAACCATGCACTCATTGGCACAGGTTTGACAAGGCGTTCCACACGTTTCAGGATATCTCTTTAGCCAGTTAAATATTCGTAATTTCGCCGGAATCGCAAGTGCAGCACCCAATGGACAGAGATACCTACAATAGAATCTCTCAACAAAAAGACCTAAAAATAGCAGGATTAATGCATAGACAACAAAAGGCCAGGTGCGGTCAAAGTTGAGAATGATGCTGGTCTTAAAGGGTTCTATTTCACTTAAATGCTCTGCCCATTCAAGTGAGTACAGCGAGGCACCCAATAACCCTAGAAATAAAAGATACTTGATCGCCCATAGACGTTCATGCAATCCCCAAGGGAGTTTGACTTGTGGAACTTTAAGGTATTTTGCAACTTTATTTAAGAGCTCTTGGAGTGCACCAAACGGACATAACCAGCCACAGTAAACACCTCTACCCCATAAAATTAATATGGCAGCAACAGAGCTCCATAATATAAAGACTAACGGGTCAAGCAAAAAGAAATCCCAGCTAAACTTATCCATTAAGACATGTATAAAGGTCAAGACGTTAACGACAGACAGTTGGGCGTTAGTCAAGAATCCAATCCAAACTAGCGTGAAAATTAAAAATAAGTTTCGAATGATGGAGGTTGCTTTATGGGAGATTGTTAGCCTTTCCTGTGCAAAAAATATAATGGTTAGAAGTGATAATGCAACAAGCAACACAATTGTGTCAGCCTTTTTATCTTTCCATATGTTGTTAATTAGGCTGTTCTCTTTTGGGCTGTTTTCAATAGTATCGTAATAGTATTGAGGCAGTTGGTATCTAACAATGTGGTTGTAGAATTTTTTATCATCCACATTAATCGCACGATTAATTAGTAGATTAAACTTCCAGGCTTGTGTTGGGTTGAAGTTTGCATCTTTGGGAAAGGTGAATAAACCAATCTCATCAAACCTAGGGGAATTTTCAGCATAAGATTTTGAGAGGCGCTTATATTGCATATCTCTAAATCTGAATATGTCGGTATTTTGCTCAATGGTGAAGCGGTCAAAAAGACCGCCACGAACAAAGCCTGTGCCTCTGAATGAATACAACCCACTTGCCATCACCAAAACAGCGTGTTGATCTGGCGATATTTTGTCTATTAGGTTTTTATACTCAGCCTTTCCAAGGATGTTTGAGCCAACCTCTTCTATACTTACAAGTGCAACATTAAGATCAATGAAGGTGTCTGCTAGATTGTCTGATTCAGCAACTTCTGAGGCCTTCTGATAGCCTAGTTTTAGATACTGAGCACTAACATCGCCCACGCTAATCTTGCTAGTGGAGATTGAGCCTGCCTCTAGTAGTTGCTGCCAACTTTGAGCCTTTGGCTCTATATCTGTCTTTAGCTTTGTTAGTGTTTTATTCTTAACTTTATCTGCAAATCCTAGCAGGTTGATCCGTTCTGAAAACTTTAAAACAGCATGTAGAACGCTGTCATCAATCACTCTATCGGTTACCGTTGCACCACTTACCGAGTCAATTTTTCGATCATCAAAATGGCTTTTAAGCCAGGTCTTAATGACGTTGAAGTTGTCGTATCGTACAAAAGTATCAGTTAGTTGCTTCTCTGGAATGCCGATAAGAACAATGGGTTCTGAGTGTTTGAGTAGTTGAACACCTTGAATTTTACTATTGTTGTCAATCCCAACTGCTACATGTATTGGCTTGCCAGAGTATCCAATTGTTTCGTTAAAATCAGTATTAATAATGATATAGCCAACTGCCTTGTTGTCTTTGTACACTCGCAGGGCGGGAGTATCCTCCATTTTCTTTGTAGATACCAGACCCGGGTAGACGGTCGTTAGATCAATTTTTTCATTGTAAATATCTATTTGGGATTCGCCATATCCAAGGGTAGATAAAAATACAAGAAGCGTAAATAATATTTTTTTAATGTTTTTCATGTAAAGCAGTATATATGGATAATTATTGTTTTAATTTGACACGTATCAAGTCAATCGAGATTTGTGATGAATAAAATAGATAAAAGCTATAGAGGCAACTAGCGCTGTTGGTAAGGTGTTGTTTCTAGTAGTTATTTATTTAGATATGGAGCTTGGATAAAATGCCGAGCTAAATTAATCTATCCATGGAGGAGTTTTGAAGAAGTCAGCCCTATTATTGTTTGTTGCTATTATTACTATTTATAGTATTTCTAAACAGGATGAGACGGTAGAAAAAAAATCAATAAACGTTGAGAATTGCTCAATAATGGAAAAAACTTGCCAAGTGCAAATAACCAACTCAGCTAGCATTTCTTTTGACATTACCCCGAAAGGCATGCCGCCAACAAAGCCCGCAGTGGCTAATTTACAGCTTAATAACCTAAGCGCAAAGGCAGTTGAGCTAAGATTTGAAGGGGTTGATTTGGATTATCAGCCACCTACAGTTCAGCTTAGCAAAATTAATAGCACAACATATAGCGGTGAAGCATTTTTGTCTTTATGTACGCTAGAGAAAACTAAGTGGGTTGCCCATTTAACCATTCACACCAGTGAAAAAATCTGGGAAATCTCTTTTCCATTTATCCATTCAGGAGATGGCTACGACATTATAGCGCCTTCTTCTTAAACAAATTAATCGCTATAAGAAGGGGTAGTACCGCCCAAGTTATCATGGACAAGAGTAGTGTATAGCCCGGAAGGGTGACTACATTTGAGATAGCCTGGAGTGGTAATAAATTGTTTCCCTGTTCGCCAATACTGATGATTCTAAATATGTCAATAGGATTGAGTAGCAATATATTTCCAAGCAGATCGGCGCTAATAAGGTAGCTATATTTACTGGTAATGATAATGAGAAGAATCATGTCGAAAAACACCACAAAAAACAACCATGCTGACATGCAGTAGATAATTGCTGTACTGCGCTGAGCAACAACAACACTAATCAAATAGCCTATGGAAGTGAAGATGCCGCCTAGTAAGATTGAAGTAAAGACAAACCTTAAATAGATCTGGATAAATTCAGCAGTTAGCGTATTGTTAAAAAGAGACAGTAGCAGAATTGCGCTATAGCCAAATATAATGGCAATTGATAGACTTATCCAATTAGCAAAAAACTTCCCAAGCAGAAACTGATAGCGCTTGATGGGATAAGACAGCATTAACAGTAAACTCCCTTGCTCACTTTCTCCAACAATTGAGTCGTAGCTTATAAACAACGCCATCAAAGGAATGAAAAAAATACTCAGACTTGATAGGCTGGTTATTTGCGTACTAAGTTGACTAACCCCTGTTGATCCAACAGGGGTATCTCCCAGAAGAATTAAGGATAGTGACAAGGTCGCAAGTAAAAGAATCATTCCAAACAGGTAATGATTTTCTAATGCATTTTTTACTTCTCTAAGGCTAATAATTAGTATTGGACTAAACATTATTTTTTGTTGTATAGGTGGTAATAGGCATCATTAATTGTGGCTTTAACGGTATGTATATTTTTGATGCAGCTCATTTTTGAAAGGGTGTTTAATATTGCCATATTATTATCTGGCTGATGAAATACACTGAGTTTGTCTTGGACTAGTTCATGATCGGTGATCAAGTGCCCTACAGATTGCAAAATTTCATCCACTAAACAGTCTTCTGTTAGTAGTATTTCAATTTTATCACTTAGTTGCAAGTTATTAATAATTTCATCAATCTTTCCAGCAAGCGCAACTTGACCTTGATTGATAAAAATAACATTATCAACAATATCAGAGAGTCCATCCAGCGTATGCGAAGACAGGATAATGCTCTTGCCCTTGTTGCTTAAATTTTGTAATATTTTGCTAAAAAGACGTCTGCTGTTAGGATCTAGGCCTGAGTATGGCTCGTCTAGAATCAGAATCTCAGGATCAGATAATAATGCCTGAGCCAATAATAGACGCTGCTTCATGCCTTTTGAATAGTTGGATATTTTTCGCTCTGAGGCGAACTTTATTTCCACCAATTCTAGTATCGGATCAATAGTGTCAGGATCGGCACCCTTTAGTTTTGCAAAATAAAGCATTAAGTCAATACCGCGAAGGTGACCATAGAGTGCACCATGCTCTGGCATAAAGCTAAGTTTATTCGTTTGGGCATATTTGGACGATTTTGCATGCCCAGAGCTTGCACTCAGTATGCCGATTAATAGCTTGATTAGTGTTGTTTTTCCTGCACCGTTGTGACCCACAATGGCCACACTTTCACCTCGATTAATTTGGATATTGATATCGGATAAAATTTGCGTTTTACCGTAAGAAAAGCAGACGTTTTGGTAGTCAATTAATGTATTTTTGTGCATTTTTTAAGGTTTCTGTGGCAATTTTTGTATTGTCCATAAGGGGGTATGAGTCAACAATCCCTCCTGGAAGTAGTGACGGAAAATGCTTACTTGAGTATCTAAGTAATTGCATAATTGGGCTGTTTAATAGTACGGCTGCATTAGGATAGTTCCAAAGAATTTTGTCGGTTATGTCATTCGGTTTGTACACACTATCAGCAATGTTGTTGTTGTTAATGTCATAAGACTTATGATCACTCCAGAAATTCCCCTGCCCCTGGTAGGACCACTCAATGTTCTTCGTACTGACATACTTTACTTGTTTTTTATTGCCAATAAAGGCGTTGTTGTAAAAGTCATTTTCGTCGGATCCTGCAGTCCAATTGACACCAATTAGGCATTGTTTAAAATAATTATCGTTAAACGTATTGAAATTTGAATTATAGACAAATAAACATTTGTTTTTTCCGTTTAAGACGGCATTTCCGTTAATAGTAGACTGATTAAGGAAATTTGCAAAAAATCCATGCTCTTTGTCATCAATTGAAATGTTGTTGGTGACTTTTAGGCCGCTAGAACTCATTAAGGCAAATCCTATGTCATTATTAATAGAGATGTTATTTTTTATGGTGCTATTGTTGGTATACATATAATGAATGCTATAGCGCAAGTTACTAAAGACATTATCACTAAAGGTATTGTTATTGCTGGTGGTGACAAAAATACCGTCTCTGCCATAACTAACATGGTTGTTAGCTACGCTAGAGCCTGTGCTGTTCCATAATTGTATGCCATTGCCGCGTTCGTTTTCACGCAGATCTTGACGCCCAATGATCTTGTTATTATTGACATTAGAATTGGTTGACCCCCATAAATAAACACCAATTAAATTATTCGACAAAAAGTTGTTTTTAATCAGCGCATTATCTGAAGTTTTGTTAATAAAAATAGCGCTATCTTGGGACGACAGATCCGTGCCAGAGTCACTTATTATTAAATTGTCGATTGTAACGTTGGATGCATTAATAGTGATAACGCTTCCCTCTCCGGTGCCGATAATTTTGGCACCATCCTTTCCTTTGAGAGTAATTTCTTTATCTATGGTAATATTGCCAGGGTATGAGCCAGGCGCTAGAATATAAATATCTCCAGCATTCGCATTAGAGATAGTTTTGAATAGGTTGTCACCTGTTGTGACTTCGATTGTTGCTGCATGCAAAAAACTACTGCTAAAAAGCAATAGTAATTTTAAAATTGTTGTCATTAACAATTTTGCATATAAAAAGCTATTATCAATAGCTGATAATAGCTTTAATGTTGCCTTATTTAGCAATTTTTAGGCCGGTTTAACGAGCATTCTACCACGCATTTCCATATGTAATGCATGACAGAACCACTGGCAATACCACCAATGTACACCTGGATCATCTGCAACAAAAGTTACTGATGAGGTTGCTTGAGGGGCAACTTCCATGGCGACACCATATTTACCCATACTAAATCCATGCGTAAGGTCATCTACTCTATCAAGGTTGGTAACGTATATAGTTACTTCATCACCCTCATTAACAGTGAACTTATTCATACTATAGTTAGGCGCAATAGACCACATGTAAACACGAACTTTATTGCCATCACGGACAACCTTGTTTCCACCCTCTAGTTTGACACCGTCTTTTTTAGCTTGAGCGACTGCTTCGGCAAACATTGGATCATCACGTTGGAAAGTGTTGACAGGATTTACAATTGAAGTGTCAACCATAATACAATCATGTGGCTCCGCAAAAGTTGGTCCATCGTGGACAATTTTCATTTTTGGCCCAGAAATATCAATTAGCTGATCATTCTCAGGTTTAAGTGGTCCCACATTAATAAATCTATCTTTAGAGAATTTATTAAGCGATACAAGCCACTTTCCATCGGCGTTGGCTGTTTCACCCATAGAAGTATGGTTGTGTCCCGGTTGATAGGCTACATCAAGTTTCTGAATAATTGGATTAACATCTTCACCGCTATACTGTTTGATTGCTTTTTTGATGTTCCATTTACACATTTGACTATCTAGGAATAATGTTGTGTAAGCATTTCCTCGGTTATCAAATGCTGTGTGTAATGGACCTAGACCAAGTTTTGGCTCAGCGACTATCACCTCTCTTGGCTTAATCTTGTCAGCAAATAGATCAGGCAGTCTTCTTACGTCGATGACAGATACAGTTGGAGATAGCTTGCCATTTACAACAACGTGCTTTTTGTCTGGCACTGTATTAATACCATGAGGTGAGTTGGAGATTGGGATGTAGCGAGTATATTTTGTACCCTTTCTTCCATCTAATACAGCAACACCATTCATTGTCTGGTAGTCGCCACGTTTAACACCTGCTTCAATTTCTTTAATATCAAATACAACAACATGGTCTTGTTCCTGCGAAGTCATCTCAGCTAGAGTAACACCCTCTTCAGAGTTGTAACTGGTTGAGAAAGTATAAAGACCTTGGTAGTCAGAGTCGTTATTATCTAAGTTGCCGTCAACAATAACTTGCCACTTGATTTCCATTGAATCGCCATCAATAGCGGTAAATATGGAGTGATATTTTTCTGGCTCATCAAGAATTGAACCGTCATTTGGTAACGGGACTCTATGCTCACCATTGGCAAACACATAACCTGTTCTTGGATATTTTTGAGGTCTAAGTCCATGAATATCTGCAGCGTTAGGTATCTCTATCACTTTATCAGTTTTCATGATGTCACAACGAATACGAGCAACTCTAGAGTTTAGTTTGTCGTTAGCGAATAAATATCTGCCATCATAAGTTCCGTCGGTAAAAGACATGTGAGGGTGGTGTAAGTCGCCGTTGTCCCAAGTTTTAATACCTCTTCCTTTGAGTATTTTCTTGGTCTTGTCGGTTAAGCCATCTGTAAGAATCTTAATACTCTCATTCGTCTGACCCCAGCCTGTTGCACTACAGCGGTTAAAGACTGGAATACGCATAAGCTCACGCATTGATGGGACGCCCATGATGCGAATTTCACCCGCTTGACCACTACTCCAAAATCCGTAGTAATCATCAAGTTGGCCTGGTTTAACAGCGCCACTATCCGAAGATGCTTGGGCGTCGGTAGCGCCAAGCATGCCTAGACCTCCAGCCATTGGAATAGCGACGGCACCTGCTCCAACAGCACCTGCTCCTTTTAGAAAGTCACGTCGACTAACGCTAGTCTGCTCGACTTCTTCCTCTTTTTTATCTTTCATAATGTTCTCCAATTATTAGAACCCATTCTAAAAGTAGAATGGTTGAGATAATTATGTATGCGATTTAGATAAGTGCCTTGATATGAATCAATATTCAAATAAAAGCAATGTTGACAGCTTTGCTGGTGTAGTTTTAAAGATTGGTAAAATTTTTATCGAGCGTGATATTAGTCGTGTATGCAGTCAGGCGTTTTAAAAAATGCACAATCCGAGCCAGTTACTGGGTCACAGTAGGTGCAAAGTTCATCGCCATTATCAAGCCTGATTTTTTTGTTATCCAATATAACACCGTCTTTTCTAAGTTCGGAAAGGGCTCTGGAGAAAGATTCTGGCTGCATACCTAAATAAGAGGCGGTGAGGGATTTTGAATAAGGCAGGGTAAAGGTGGCGTTAATTTTGGAGTGCACTAAATACCAGCCAACTTTTTCTTTGGCTGTTTTGAGTTGCAGCACCTCTGCACTTAGCATTAAGCTTTGAACGCTTTCGGCCAAAAACTGGACAATATTAAGCGAGAATTGATGATGAAGAGCCATGGCTTTGGCAACCGCCTCTTGTGGAAAGTAGAACAAAGTTGTGTTCTTAACAAAGTCCGCTGCTACGTTGTAATGGGGTGAAAAGTGCATTGGTGAAACCATGCCTTTTCTATCGACTATCTTTAAAACGATCTCATCGCCACGTTCATCAATTTTTGTTAACTTAAATAAACCATCAAAGTTAATGTATAAATTAGAGTGCTCTTTAGAGTTAAAGGCAACCACTTCACTTTTATGAAACTGCCTGACTTGCAATGTATCAAATAAAGGCTTAAGATCTTCTTTATTTAGATTGTTAAAAATTGGCAGATTGATCAAGTAATTATGGTATCGTTCGAGATGTTTTTTAGTTGGAATCATGAGCCGAATTGTAGCAGAGAAGTAAGCTTGTGGTGTAAATTATTTATGTTTTTCTTGATCCAAATCAAGGGTTTGAGGGTTATTGTTGATACAATTACAACCTCTCCCCGGGGTTTGTCGAAAGACCAACCCCACCCTATTAAATAAAATCCCTGTTGCACTGCCCAGGGATTTTTTATGAGTAAGTAATATGAGTTTGTTTGATTTAGTTTTAATTAAAAAATATGACCGTTCTGGGCCGAGGTACACCTCTTATCCAACGGCCAATAACTTTTCGACGTTCACTCAAGCTGATTATCAAAATCAGGTGACATTAAGCAATGATCGTCAAGGGCCGATTTCACTGTATTGCCATATTCCATTTTGCAATACAGTGTGTTTTTATTGTGGTTGTAATAAGGTTGTCACCAAAGACAAAACCAAAGCTGAACCTTACCTAGAGGCTTTATTTAAAGAAATTGACAAACAGGGCGAGCTTTTTGATTCTAAACGCCAAGTAGAGCAGATGCATTTTGGTGGCGGCACGCCAACTTTTTTATCAAACGAGCAGATTACACGTCTTAGTGAAAAGCTCCAGAGTGCTTTTAACTTTTCAAAAACAGGGGAGTATTCAATTGAAATCGATCCAAGAGGGGTTGATGAGAATACAATTAAAGCCTTAGCTAAAGCACGTTTTAACCGCATTAGCCTTGGCGTACAAGATTTTAATGCTGCCGTACAAAAGGCAGTTAACCGCATTCAAAGTTTTGAGCAAACCAAGTCAGTTATTGATCTTGCTCGAGAGAATGGCTTTAAATCAGTCAGCATTGATTTAATTTATGGACTGCCAAAACAGTCGGTTGAGACGTTTAAAACCACACTTGATCAGGTGAGCGAACTTAGGCCGGATCGAATTTCTTTGTTTAACTACGCACACTTGCCAGAGTTATTTAAGCCACAGCGACGGATTGATGTTTTTGAATTGCCAAGTGCAGATGAAAAATTGGCCATCTTTAAATATTCAATGGATTTTTTGCTTAAACAAGGCTATGTTTATATTGGCATGGATCATTTTGCCCTACCTGAAGATCCATTGGCAATTGCACAACAACAAGGGCATTTATATCGAAATTTTCAGGGTTATTCCACTCATGCTGATTGTGATATTGTTGGTCTAGGATTGAGTTCTATTGGTCAAGTTGGTGACAGTTTTTCGCAGAATGAAAAAAATCTTGAGCAGTATTATCAGCGCATTGAGGCTGGTGAGTTGCCAGTGATTAAGGGTCAGACAATTAATGCAGACGATAAAATTAGGCGCGCGGTTATTATGGATTTAATTTGCCATTTTGGATTGGATTTTTCCAAGGTAGAGCGGGCCTTTGATATTAGCTTTAATGAGTACTTTGCAGATTCATTAATTGAGCTAAGTGAAATGCATGCCGATGGGCTTTTACAGCTTGATGAGCACTCAATCAAAGTGCAAGAAAAAGGCAAACTCTTGATTCGTAATATTTGCATGGTGTTTGATGCCTACTTAGCCAGTAGTAAAACTCAATTTTCTAAAACTATCTAATAACGTCGAAGTCGGCGTCTAGATCTAATACAAAAGTATTTTTATTCAGTTTAGGGTTGAGCATTAGTGCGCTAAAAATCACTTGAATTTTTTGCCCCAACGGGTTTGTTAGCTTAAGAGTGCTAAGCTTGTTGTTACGAAAGCCAAAGCTTAGCTGATTATCTTGATTGGTTTTGTACCAGTTAATATTTGATTCGGTGTGATCGTATTGGGGCAAATTTTCAAGCTGTTCTGGGCGATTAATAAGCCAATATAAAGGTGTATTTTTGAGATCGCCCATGTCACGTTGACTGGCTTGCTCCAGCTCCGTATCAATAAACCATAATTCATGATTATTTAACAGCAGGGTTTGCTCAATTGGCGTATCCGTTTGCCAAATAAAAGAGGCCGGGCGTTTAAAATATAGATGACCAGAAGTCTCGGTTAACAGTCTGTTTGAGTCATCGTAAGTTTGTTGGGTAAAGCCTGAACTTAGTGTTTCAAACGAATTAAAAAAATCACTAAATTCAGTATCAGCTGTGACTGTACTGGAAAAACAGACGGCCAGTACAATTAGAAAGTTAGTCATTCGTATTGATCGGCTCTGGGGCGAGTACCTGTCGATTACCCGCGCTGTTCATGGTGCTAACAACGCCTGCTGACTCCATATCTTCAATAATGCGTGCCGCTCGATTATAGCCAATGCGCATACGGCGCTGCAAACTTGAAATAGAAGCGCGACGTGATGAAGTGACAATTTGCACAGCTTCATCATACAGTGGGTCCGCTTCTCCACCCGCTGTTGAGGTTGCACCACCCGTACCTTCATGAGAGTCTTGGGATTCACTGTGTGCATTTAAAATGCCATCTAGGTAGTTGGTTTCTGAGCTTTCTTTCAAAAAATTGACCACGCGTAAAATCTCATCATCATCAACAAAGGCGCCGTGTACACGAGTGAGATGCGCCATGCCGGGGCTCATGTAAAGCATGTCGCCCATGCCTAGCAATTGTTCAGCGCCACCTTGATCGAGAATGGTGCGAGAATCTACTTTTGAAGAAACCTTGAAGGCAATACGTGTTGGTACGTTGGATTTGATAAGGCCAGTAATCACATCAACACTTGGGCGTTGAGTGGCAATAATAATATGAATACCAGCAGCACGTGCTTTTTGTGCTAAACGCACAATGAGAGCCTCAACACGCTTAGCTTTAGCACGGTCTTCCTGGGCCAGTGCGCCCAACATATCAGCATATTCATCAATCACGAGCATGATCAGTGGCAGCGCCTCTAGTTCGGCAGCGCTTTCTCCTTCTGCTGCAGTATTTTTATTAAAGCTTGGATCTAATAATGGCTCGCCTTTTTCTTTAGCTTTTTTCAATTTTTCATTAAAGCCATCAATATTACGCACGCCAAACTTAGCCAGCAATGAATAACGACGTTCCATTTCATTTACACACCACCAAAGTGCTGAAGCCGCTTCATTCATGTCGGTCACAACAGGGGTTAGTAAGTGCGGAATATCTGCATAAATTGCCAGTTCGACAATTTTAGGATCGATCATGATAATGCGCACCTCGTCCGGCTTGGCCTTATAAAGTACGCTTAAAATCATCGCATTTAAACCAACCGATTTACCCATTCCTGTAGCGCCAGCTACCAGTAAGTGAGGCATTTTTGCCAAGTTGGCAACAATAGGGTTGCCATTAATATCTTTACCTAGACCCATAGAAAGTGTTGAACTTGATTTGGCAAAGGCTTCAGAGGCGAGCACTTCTTTAAGGCTGATCATTTCACGCACCTCATTAGGGATTTCTAGCCCAATAACAGGTTTTCCAGGAATAACATCAACAATACGCACACTTTCAACTAACAGGGCGCGAGCTAAATCCTTATTAAGGTTCATGATTTGTGACACTTTAACGCCAGGCGCCAAAGACAGCTCAAATTGGGTTACTACTGGCCCTGGTGTTACAGTGGTGATGGTGACATCAAAGCCAAAATCCTTAAGCTTTACTTCAACTTGTCGAGACATGTCTTCCAGTACTTGTTCAGAAAACCCGCTGGTATTATTGGCGGGCTCATCTAGCAAGTCTAGGCTAGGCAATCCAGCCACTGTTGCAGTATTGAATAGATTTGAAGAGGTGGGTTTTTTGATTTTTTTAACTTTAGCTGCTTTCACTTTAGCAACTACACTTGGCTTAATTGTTGGCTTAGGCGTGATTTTAATCTTCTCTTGTTGATTGAGTTTTGATTTGGCACGCTGTTGTTGAATTTTGGCAAAAAAGACACCCAGAGTGCTGCTAGTAGAAGAGAAAATATTAATCCAAGAAGTACTAGCAACAATACTAAAGCTCACCATCATAATGCCTAGATAGACAATGAGCGAAGCACTCCCAAATAGCACGCCAAAATAGTCATGCATGCTAACCCCTAAGTAACCGCCAGAGGCTCCAGTATTTGTGAAATTCTGAGCAAGAAAGGCACTACTAAAGGCAATTAAAATAAGCAGTGCAAAGTTGCGAATCAAGATCATTAACTTGGGTGGCTTGGGCTGTTCTGCATTTTTATGTACACACCAGCCAAACCAGGCTAATGAAATCGGAATAATATAAGCGCTAAAGCCAAGAATAGATAAAGAGATGTCACTTAAATAAGCACCAAAAATGCCAGCTAAATTGGCAACGGATGCATCAAGCGCCACATCACCAGACCAGGGGTTTTCATGCGGAGAGTGGGTGAGCAATGCCGATAAATAAATAAGTCCAATAGCGCCCAGTACGATGAATAGTATCTCGCTACTGGCTTTTGTACGTGGACTTTGTCGGTTTTTTTTGGCTTTAATTGAGGTATTTTTTTTCAAGGAGATTTGCGCTTGCTTTATAATGTTTAAATCTAAAAGACTGATTTTGGTCTGGCTATAAGTATAAAGGATTGAAGCATAAATGAGTGAAAATAAACATTGTAAGGTATTGATTGTAGGCTCGGGTCCTGCGGGTTATTCAGCGGCAGTTTACGCTGCGCGTGCAAATTTAAACCCAGTCATGGTGAGTGGCATGGAGCAAGGTGGTCAGCTAATGACAACCACTGAGGTGGATAACTGGCCAGGTGACGATGCAGGTGTTCAAGGTCCAGACTTAATGGAGCGTATGAAAAAACACGCTGAACGCTTTAACACTGAAATTATTAATGATTACATTACCTCGGTTGATTTTACAAAGCGTCCATTTACTTTGACTGGTGGTGCTATCACGTATACAGCAGATTCAGTTATTATTGCCACTGGTGCATCAGCACGATACTTGGGCCTGGAATCTGAAGAGGCTTTTAAAGGTAAAGGTGTGTCGGCTTGTGCAACTTGTGATGGATTTTTCTATCGAGGTCAAAAGGTTGCGGTTGTTGGTGGTGGTAACACCGCTGTTGAAGAGGCGCTATTTCTAGCTAATATCGCTGATCATGTTACGATTGTTCATCGCGGTGAAAAATTCTCCAGTGAAAAAATTCTTTCTGACCAGCTGATTGAAAAGTCAAAAACCGGCAACATCACTATTGAATATAATCAAAATTTAGACGAAGTTCTGGGCGATAACATGGGTGTTACTGGATTACGCTTAAAAAGTAATGATGGCGACACTAAAGAGATTGATGTGCACGGCGTGTTTATTGCCATCGGCCACACACCAAATACCGGTATTTTCGAAGGTCATCTTGATATGAATCATGGCTATTTACAAGTACAGAGCGGCACACAAGGTAATGCAACACAAACTTCAGTTGAAGGCGTATTCGCAGCGGGCGATGTGGCAGACCATATTTATCGTCAGGCAATCACCTCTGCTGGCTCGGGCTGTATGGCGGCTTTAGATGCTGAGAGATTTTTAGGCGAATAGTTTTTATTAAGAGTTAGATTTTTTGGTATAATTCTGACTTTTACGGCCGCATAGCTCAGTTGGTAGAGCAAGGGATTGAAAATCCCTGTGTCCCTAGTTCAATTCTAGGTGCGGCCACCATATTTCATAAAAAAGCGCACTTTGATGCGCTTTTTTATTGTCTTGAGAAGGGTCATTACGCAACAAGACTTACGCTTCAAGCCCAAAAAACATTAAATTTGACCGATTGTGCTGTTGTCAGATTATCTATATTAGTAAATTATAATATTATTAACTTGACATATTATGTTTTCGTGATATAATAGTTCACATGTCGACACTCTCCCCCAAGAATTATTCTCTCCTCAAGAGATAAGGTGTCGGCATACTAATTTAACTGAGACAAACATTATGAAAACAATCTTAAACATTCTTGCTATGACACTATTATCAGCCAATGCTTTTGCTGATATGTCAACGCCTTATGGTGTGTTTAATCCGTTAGCCATGTTTGAAAATTCAGTACATAAAAAAACACACCTAGCGAATTCTGCATTCTACAACTATGGTAATCGAGGCTATGATTTTGTGGTTGATAACGCACCTGCGTTAGCACCAACATTGCCAACGCAGGTGGCAAGACTAGATCGTTAAGCGCTAGTAGACAACTGCTGCGTTAATCGCAACCGTGCTAGGCATGACTAGCAAATCACTTTTAACACGAATATCGAGATGATCTTTTTCTGGTTTGTTTAGCATTCTAGCAGTGAAAGTGTTGTCGTTAAAAGAGAGTTTGACTCGATAGCCTTTTAACACTTTGGCTGTTTTTTTCTGATAACTCATATTCCAACAATTACGAGCACCAGAAGCACAGGGCGCTGTTACCTTCTCTAGGGTGTAATTCATGTAAATTGGCTCTACATTGACAACATTTGCTTGAATGATTTCAGTATTGTGCATAGTAGCAGTAGCACTACCGATTAAAGCTGTAAACAGAGCGATAATGGTAACAATTTTTTGAATAGGGAGTTGCATTAATTACTTGGCCTTTTTTAAAATAAATTATAAAGTATATTATATTTTTCTAATATTATGGTATAATAATAATTAGAAGATCATTATTCTCTCCCCCGAGATATATTTAATGATTTTCTATTAGGTAGTCGTTTTTTTTATTCTCCTCAAGTTTAGTTAGGCGGCTACCTCCTCCTCAAGATTTAATCCCCTTATGGGTGTGCCATGATATACACTTGCAACAGCTTTGCAACACTATCATTAGGGCATAATTTTATGATATTGTTATATTATCAGTACCTAAAGTTTTTAAACGTACGCAGCAGCAGCGTTTTAGGCGATTAGTGCAGTGTTTCTGTGCTGATATAGTCTTGCTTAGAAGGCTGTAAAGTCTCCTGAATTAGCAGGGTTCCCATGCGTACAAACTCGATAATTTCATTAAGATCCTGTGCGTTTTGCTCGGTATCGAGAACGTCAGCATCAAGCTTTGAAATTTCAGAAAGATCTTTAATCATTTCTAACGCATCTTCATCGGTAGTTGAAACCTTTTGCAAGCCTAATCCGACCAAATAACCTTGGCACCATTCGATCAGAGTGTTAGCTTGTTCGCCCAGTCTTGAGTCTTCATCAGCAATTAATAGTTGAAAATCAAGGGTGGCGTCATTTAGTTGGGATAGTGTTTCATTAAATATTTGCGCCAATCCTTCATGAGCAGATTTTTCATTAAGATTGTCCAGGTCGATACTCACCAGTACTTCATTAAGCCAATCATCTAGACTTAGGTCAGGCTTAACGCAGGCAAAGCCGCATAATATGCCGTGCGCACTGGAGATGGTGTCGTCGGTATTGAGATGGTGCAAGGTGGATTTAAAGGTGTCGTAATCTAATGGGTTATTCATGAGTTTTGAGCTAATGTTTGCATAACAGCCATGCGCACTGCAATACCGTTAGTGACTTGTTGCAAAATAATGGATTGTGAACAATCGGCAACCGTGGAGTCGATCTCAACACCTCGGTTGATTGGCCCTGGATGCATAACTAGGCAGTCTTTTTTGGCTAGTGCTAAGCGTTCTGGTGTAAGGCCGTAATGGTCAAAATATTCTTGTTCATTAGGAATGTCAGCTTCAATCATGCGCTCTTTTTGTAGGCGTAGAACAATAATAACATCACAATCTTTGAGCCCGATATCGATATTATCAAAACATTTAACCGCCTCACAGCGGCTTGAATCATGCTGTAAGCCTTCAGGGGCAATGAGTCGAATATCGGTTGTTCCTAGCATTTTAAGCGCTTGAATATCTGAGTGAGCAACCCTAGAGTGGGTAATGTCACCAACAATAGCGACTGATAAATTCTTGAAGTTTTGTTTATGTTGACGAATGCTAAGCATGTCTAATAAAGCTTGCGTTGGATGAGCGTTAATACCATCGCCCGCATTAAGAATTGACACGCCTTCTAGGTGTTGAGCAACATGATGCGGCAGACCTGATTGTTTGTGACGTATGATAAACATATCAATTTGCATGGCTTTGAGCGTATGCATGGTGTCCATCAAGGCTTCGTTTTTCTTTAATGCTGAGTTGGCTAAATCAACGTTAATGACATTAGCACTGCTACGCATCGCTGCAATTTCAAAAGTATTTCTGGTTCTGGTTGATGGCTCAAAAAATAAGTTAGCAACCGACATATCATCCAAAGCTTTTGATTTTTTAAGTCTGCCTTTGTTGTCAATCAGACTATCGGCCTTATCAAGAATATCAATTAAGTAGGATTTGGGTAGATTTTCAAGGCCTAAAAGATGGATTAACTTGCCAGAGTCGTCCAGCTGGGATTGGTTGCTAATCAAATCTTTTTTCATGAATCTCCTAACCAGGTTTGTAATATCAGCGCTGCTGAGAGTTTGTCCACCTCACCACGGCTTGCGTTTTTGTGATGGTGGTTATATTTTAATTGTTTTTTGGCTTCGTTTGATGATAAATACTCATCCACAAAAACCGTGTCAATATTGTATCTTGCGCTGAGTTTACGGCCAAAAGATTTGGCAATAAAAGTCATCTCCTGCTCTTTACCATCTTGATCATACGGCACACCAACAATAAATAAATCAGCCGTATGCTGGGTGATAATGTTGTCAAATCCTACCCAGTTGGTGGCGCCATTTTTATGGTGTGAGACAACATCAAGGCCAGCGGCTTGCGAGGTTAGACTGTTGGCAATAGCAACGCCAGTGCGCTTGGTGCCAACATCAAAGCCTAGATATGTTTCGATATTCATTTGAGTTGCTGCAGGAGTTGATAGCCTACGTAGCCATCAATTGGCTGTTTGTGGGCGCGTTGGTATTCACGTACTGCATTGCGTGTTTTAGGGCCTGATATGCCATCTGGCTCCCCTGTGTCAAATCCAAGTTGGTTTAGCGTGGTTTGTATGTGCATAATGTTGTCACGACTTAGAGAAGGCTCTTTAATGGGGGTTGCATATAATTTACTGGTGCCGGCTAATCTGTCGGATAAATGACCTACAGACAGAGCGTACAAAATAGAATGGTTCCAGCGCAAAATTGCACGAAAATTTTGATAAGCTAAAAAAGCGGGCCCTTGATAACCCATGGGTAATATCAGTGAGGCACTCATGGTGGATTTGGGTAGTGATTGGCCGTTGGCTGTTTTTACTCCCAAGGCGCGCCATTCATTAACTGTTTTTTTAACACTGAGTGTTGCCAATTGGTAATCAAAAGAAGATGGAATGCTAACTTCTCTACCCCATCGTTGTCCTCGTTTCCAGCCGATTTTTTGTAAGAAGTTAGCTGCACTAGCAAAGATGTCCTGGGTGTTATCCCATAGACCAATTTTTCCATCTTTATCAGCATCTACGCCGTAAGCTGCAACATTGGTTGGCATAAATTGAACATTGCCCATTGCTCCCGCCCAAGAGCCTTTGGCATCAGCTGGAATCTTATCGTCATCAATTAGTTTTAATAGTGTTAATAGTTGTTGAGTAAAAAATGCTCGGCGTCGCTGGTCATAGCTAAGTGTGGCTAGAGATCGAACCAGGCTTAAGTTGCCCATATAGCTACCATAGTTGGTTTCTAATCCCCAAAAGGCGACAACAATATGAGGCGGAACGCCATAGTGTTGGTAGTTTTCCTGCAGTGTTTTTTGATGTAGTTTAAGTTTTTGAGCGCCCTTATTAAGGCGATACTCGCTAACTCTAGAGCCTAAATAGCGCCAAAAATTTTGGCTAAACTCAGCCTGGGTTTGATCCAGTTTGATTACTTTTGGGTTGGGTGTTAGTCCTAAAAAGGCTTGGTCAAGTGTGGCGTCAGAGATGCCCTGAGCAGTCGCTTGTTGGCGAATATCCAGCAAGAATTCTTTAAAGCTTTGGCTCTCAGGCACGAGTTTTGGTGCTAGGGTATCATTGGCAAATACCGAGTAAGAGAATAACAAGCAAATAAGCAATCTAAACATGACAAAATTATAATGCCTAAGCTGTTCACTATCCTTGTCTTTTTAGGGCTAAGTGCTTGCCAGTCTGCCGATCAAAATGATGAAGTTGAAGGGCGTACTATGGGGACAAGCTATAGTATTAAAGCTCAGACTATCAAGATTGATCAGCATCAGATTGATCAGCGCTTGAAGCAAATTAACCAAATTTTTTCTAGCTGGGATCAAAATTCAGAGCTGTCCGCATTAAATCGTCAACCCGTTGGGGGAGTGGCGGATATCTCAACTGACATGTCCTTTGTCTTGAGTGAGGCAGTTAGTTTACATGGTCAAACAAGTGGTTTTTTTAATCCTGGAATGGGTCAACTTATTGATGTGTGGGGTTTTGGAGTGGCTGATGTTAAGCATAAGCCCAGTCGATCAGAGATTGCTAAAGCATTAAACAACTCCCTTATTGAGCAATTAAAGTTAAGCAAATTAAAACTTGAAAAAAGTGCAGACATACAGCTTAATTTATCAGCTATTGCCAAGGGCTACGCTGTGGACGAAATTGCTAAAATATTGAATAATCAGCAGGGCGAGCGGTTTATGGTGGAAATTGGGGGGGAGATTAAAGTTAAAGGAAGCTGGTCAATTGGTATTGAGGCGCCTGTAGGTCAGCCGGCTATTGCTATTAATTTGGTTGATGAGTCTATTGCAACTTCGGGAAATTATCGTCAATATTTTGTTTGGCAGGGTAGGCGCTATGCACATATTTTGGATCCGCATACGGGGCTACCAGTTGACAGCGATCTATTTTCAGCAAGTGTGATCCATAAAAGCAATATGTTGGCGGATGCCTATGCAACAGCAATGATGGCAATGGGCAGTGTTAAGGCCGCTAAAATGGCACGACAACTAAAGCTTAAAACGGTATTAATTTTAAATAAATGTGGTGACCCTTGCTTGTCACAAAATATTATAAAGATTGGATTATGACACCACTTGCAGAAACACTCAGGCCTAAGGATTTGCAAGATTTTTGTGCGCAATCTCACCTATTAAACGATACTCATCCGCTTAAGCAAGCCATTAATAATAAGCAGCTGCATTCAATGATCTTGTGGGGGCCGTCAGGTGTTGGAAAAACCACCTTAGCACGCATTATGTGCGCTCAAATTGAGGGTTATTTTGTGCAATTGAGCGCAGTATTGGATGGCGTTAAGGAGCTTAGAGTAGTCATTGAAAATGCTAAGAAATATCAAAATATAGGTCAACCAACTGTATTGTTTGTCGATGAGATACATCGCTTTAATAAAGCACAACAAGATGCGTTTTTGCCACATATTGAGTCCGGACTGATTACCTTAATTGGCGCTACAACTGAAAATCCTTCGTTTGAGCTTAATCGAGCATTGCTTTCGCGCGTGAGTGTGTATGTGCTTGAAGCGCTTGATGAAATCGGTTTAACGCAAATATTACAACGCTGTTTGGTGCATCTGAATTTGACACTCGATCAACCTTCACAAGATAAAATTGTGGCTAGCAGTAGTGGCGATGCTAGACGCTTGATTAATAGTGTTGAAAAAATTGATCAGGCAAAACTAAGCCCCTTAAATGCACAAAGTATTGGTCAATTTTTACAAGATAAAGTAGCCAGCTTTGATAAGGGTGGCGATATTTTTTATCAGCAATTATCGGCTTTTCATAAGTCGGTGCGCGGATCTTCGCCTGATGGGGCGCTATACTGGATGGCGAGAATGCTGGTAAGCGGTTGTGACCCAAAGACGATAGCCAGACGATTGCTTGCGATTGCCTCAGAGGATATTGGTAACGCTGATCCAAGGGCGCTTGAGATTTCTCTAAATGCTTGGGATGTATACGATCGTTTGGGGGATAAAGAGGGTAATCGAGCCATTGCGCAGGCAGTAGTTTATTGCGCTGTTGCGCCCAAATCTAATGCGCTTTATAAGGCTTTTAATCAAGCCATGGCCGAGGCTAAAGCAACTGGTGATTTGCCAGTACCAAAGCACCTGTGTAATGCACCAACAGAACTGATGAGTGATTTAGGCTACGGACAAGGGTATCGCTATGCCCATGATGAAATAGACGGCATTAGCCATGGTCAAACTTATTTTCCAGAGGGTTTAGGTGAGCTGTGTTATTATCAGCCAACCAATCGCGGGTTAGAGATTAAAATTGCAGAAAAATTGAAAAAAATACGAGGAGAATTATGACGCTATTACCTACTGTTTTAGCCATCGGTACCGGTGCTACCATAGGCGCTACTATGCGTTACTACCTAACTCAGTTTATGAATGCCACAATGGGCTCAGCCTTTCCTTATGGCACCTTAAGTGCCAACATTATCGGCTCTTTTTTAGCAGGCATTTTGGTGGTAATTGTTATAGAAAAAGCAGCCTTAAGCGAGGTTTATAGATTGATGCTGCTAATTGGCTTAACTGGCTCTTTGACAACCATGTCAACCTTGTCTTGGGAATCTGTTGAAATGATTAGCCTGGGGCATTACGGACAGGCTGCAATTAATATTTTATTGAACGTTTTTTTATCGTTAACAGCAGCAGGTGTAGGCGTTGCGTTAACCCGATATTTTTTGCCTAATTAGAAACATTTTGATTTAACCTCTCTTCAATGGCATCGAATAAGGTGGCGGCAATATTAAGATCAAATTGAGTATCCAGCTCACGAATGCAAGTTGGACTGGTGACATTGATTTCAGTAATATAGTCGCCGATCACATCTAAGCCTACAAACATCAAGCCTTTGGCTTTGAGTGTGGGTGCAATTTGCTCGCATAGGTAGCGATCTCTATCACTTAGCGGCTGCCCAACACCGGTGGCACCGGCCGCTAAATTACCTTTAAAACTGCCTTCAGCCGGCATGCGCGCTAGTGCGTAGTTAATTGGTTCGCCATTAATGAGCAAGATGCGCTTATCTCCTTGGGAGATTTCACTTAAGAACTCTTGAGCCATGATCGGTGTGCTGCCTTGATGTGTAAGGTAGCCTAATACTTCAGTAATGTTATCATCGCCCTGTTCAAGCTTAAAGATATCTTTCCCACCCATGCCATCTAAGGGTTTTACGACACTAATACCTCGTTTTTTAATGAATTTTTTTATTTGCTCCTGGTTACTGCTGACCAGTGTTTTAGCAATACAATGTGGAAAATTAAGTGCAAATAACTTTTCATTAGCGTCGCGTAAAGATTGCGGCTTATTAACAACTAATACTCCATCTTTTTCAGCCTGCTCTAAGAAGTAGGTAGCATAAATGTAATTCATATCAAAAGGTGGGTCTTTACGCATGAGAATGACGTCAAAGTCTTGAAGTGAGCACTCAACTTGGTCTTGTTTTTCATACCAATGCTGAGTATCGTCAAATACTTGGGTTTTGCTACAAGTGGCAAATACTTCGCCATTCTGTGCAAATAAATGATGTGCATCAAAGGTATAAATTTCCCAATTTCTCTTGGTAGCCTCAAGCATCATGGCAAAAGAAGAGTCTTTGTAAGATTTAATATTGTTGATGTCATCCATCAACACAGCGATTTTAATTGGCTTCATGGTGCTTATTATAGTTTATCTAAGCCTGGTTTTTCAAAGCTTGATTTAAGCCGTTGATAAATCATAAAAAATGTGTACAATAAGTTTTTGAGGAGAGATAAAAAATTGGCTTACACAACCCTAACACTAGAACACCCAAAAACTAAAGAGACTAAAATTGCCCCCGTTGGCTTTTCTTGGACGTCTTTATGTTTGTTCTTTTGCCCTGCAATTTATCGACGTGATTGGAAGTCTTTTGCGCTGATGTTCCCCTTGTGTATATTGACCTTAGGCCTTGCTAACATCATGTTTTTCTTTACCTATAATCGATTGTATGTCAAGCATTTACTTTCTCAAGGGTACGAAATAACAGTGCACGGCGTGGGTAGTGTTAGCCAATCTCACTTATAGTATTATTCTAGAATAAGTAAAAATAGACTAGACAAACACTTAATAACAGCGTATCATCTCGCCACTTTAGTGCGGGGTGGAGCAGTTCGGTAGCTCGTCGGGCTCATAACCCGAAGGTCATAGGTTCAAATCCTGTCCCCGCTACCAAATCAAGTCTTTTTTGGTTATTTATAATCATTAAAGCAAGCAAAGACCCCCTTTTTAGGGGGTTTTTGTTATGTAATAAAAAGTGATTTAGTAGTAGTTATATTGGCAAACAAGCCAAGACTTTAGTTACCTAGATAAAAATGTTTAACAATAATTAACGGCAAAAGATAAATGGCAAAAATGACCGACAAAATTACTGATTTAATAAACCCTGTGCTTGAAGACATGGGTTATGAGTTGGTGGGTGTTGAATATGTTGCTAGCGGTAAGCACAGTACTTTGCGTGTTTTTATTGATACAGATAACGGCATCGGTATTGAGGACTGTGAAAAAGTATCACACCAGCTTAGTGCTATTTTTGATGTTGAAGATCCAATTACCAATCAATATAATTTAGAGGTGTCATCACCCGGTATTGAGAGGCCGTTGTTTCATATTGGGCATTATCAGCGTTTTTTAGGCAACGATATTACGTTGCGTTTGGTTAGGCCACTTAATGGTCAGCGTAAATTTAAGGGCGCTATTGGCAGCGTTAGTGAATTAAATCACAGTATAGAACTGGTAACAGAATTAGGTCCAGTAACTTTGGACATTGATATGATTGAAAAAGCGAACTTGGTCGCTGACTTTTAGGAGAAAAACATGGACGGTAAAGAATTATTTTTAATAGTTGAGGCAATCTCTAATGAAAAAAACATCTCAAAAGAGGATGTTTTTGAATCATTAGAAGAGGCTTTGGCTGTTGCGACCAAAAAACGTAAAGAGATTGACGCCCACGTTGAAATTGACCGTAAAACCGGAGAGTTTCATACATTCAGACAATGGATGGTTATCGATGATAAAGAAAATTTTGTTGATGATGATGGCACGCCGTTTGATTCAGAACTACATATTTATGAGAAAGATGCTAATGGCGTAGCAGTAGATGATTTTGTGCGTGAGCCGATCGAAACAGAAGAGTTTGGCCGTATTGCAGCACAGATTGTTAAGCAAGTTATTATCCAAAAAGTGCGTGAAGCGGAAAGAGAGGTGATCGTTCATGACTACACTCAACGTGTGGGTGAAGTGATCATGGTTACGGTGAAGCGTGTTGATCGCGGTAATGTTTATGTTGACATGGGTGGCGTTGACGGCATGATCTCTAAGTTTGACCTAATTCCTAACGAATCAGTACGAAAAAATGACCGATTAAGAGCTTATATTAAAGAAGTTAAATCATCTGTACGTGGCGCGCAAATTTTCTTATCGCGCACAGTGCCAGAGATGATGATTCAGTTATTTGAAATGGAGGTGCCAGAAATTTCAGAAGGCGTGATTGAAATTATGGGTGGTGCGAGAGATCCAGGACTACGCTCAAAACTTGCGGTTAAAGCAAAGGACAAGCGCCTAGATCCAATTGGATCTTGTATTGGTATGCGTGGCGCACGTGTTCAGGCGGTTTCAAATGAGCTGAACGGTGAGCGTGTTGACATTATCTTATGGGATGAAGATCCTGCGCAATTTGTCATTAATGCAATGGCACCAGCAGAGGTAAGTTCGATTGTTGTTGATGAAGATCGAAATGCAATGGATATTGCAGTTGAAGAAGATCAACTGGCTTTAGCGATTGGTCGTGGTGGTCAGAATATCAAACTAGCAGCGCGTTTAACGGGCTGGAAATTGAATGTTATGTCAACGACAGATGCAGATGAAAAGCAAGCTGAAGAGACTCAAAAAGCAAGCGGTAAACTCGCTGATAAGCTTGGTGTTGATAGTGAAGTAGCTAGTGTACTATTAGAAGAAGGCTTTGCCAGTGTTAGCGACATCGCAGATGCAGATGGTGCAGTGTTGGAAAGTATCGAAGAATTTGATGCCACAATGGTTGAGGAATTACAAGAGCGTGCTGCAGATGCACAGTTAGTGCAAGCGTTAGGTGATGCTGATGCATCTGAGGCATTAATGAGTGTTGAAGGCGTTGATGCCGATCTAGCTGATGCTTTAATTGAAGCAGAGATAGCAACCGTTGACGATTTGGCAGAATTATCTATTGATGAGCTGCTAGAGATTCAAGTTATGGACAAAGAAAAAGCCTCAGGTGTTATCATGACAGCAAGAGAAAACGAAGGATGGTTTGATTAAGAACGATAGTTAGTAAGAAGCGTTCATTTAATCATTATAAAAACAGGCAAGCATTATGGCACATACAGTTGAAACATTATCCAAACTACTGAAAAAAACACCCGATGAAGTAATCACTATTCTTACCAATGCCGGTATTAAAGGCAAGCAGGCAGATTCTAGCATTTCTGCTGAGGAAAGAAAGATTCTAATGGGTAGCTTGTCGCAGCGATCTTCGAGCAAATCAAGCATGTCGGTTTCACGTAAACCTAGTAGCAAAACCACGAGCAATACAGGCGGTGGAGTTAAGGTACAAGTTAAGAAAAAACGGGTTAAGGCAGTGGCTGCTGTTGAAGCAGAAACTGGTGTTAATGAAGCGGCATTAGCAGCACAAGCGGCACTTGATGCAGGACGTGATGCGGATGAAAAGTTATTAGCACAAGATGCAAAACGTTTAGAAATGATTCGCTTACAACAAGAGCAAGTCGAAGCATTAAAAACACAAAAAGAGGCGGCTAACAAGCAGCAGGAAGTTGTTAAAACAGAAGAAAGGCCAGTCCAGAAAGCCAAAGAAGAGAAGCCGGTAGAAAAGACAACAGAAGAGAAAAAGCCTCAGCGTTTGCGTAATACAGCAAATAATAAAGCGCCTGGACGCAAGCAATTGCACGTTGCTAGACACAATCCGAACCGAAAACTGAAGAAGAAAGATAGAACTCGATTAAGCCAAAAAACTCAGGAAGAGCAAGCACAGCACGGTTTTCAAAAGCCAGTTGAAAAGGTTATGCACGACATTGCCGTTCCAGAAACTATTAAAGTGAGTGATCTGGCTCAAAAAATGACCACCAAGGCTGGTGAAGTACTGAAAGTGTTAATGGGCATGGGTGTGATGGCCACTTTGAATGATGTTATTGATCAAGACACCGCTTTGCTGGTTGTTGAAGAAATGGGTCACAAAGGTGTTGCGAGTGTTGAAGAGACAATTGAAGACACACTGATTGAAAAGTCAAAGCCAACAGGCAATGAAAGCCTTAGACCACCAGTGGTTGCTATTATGGGCCACGTTGATCATGGTAAGACATCATTACTTGACTATATTCGTAAAGCCAAAGTAGCCGATGGTGAAGCGGGCGGTATTACTCAGCATATTGGCTCGTACCAAGTTGATACGGACAATGGCAAGATTACTTTTATTGATACTCCGGGACACGCGGCATTTTCAAAAATGCGTTTACGCGGTGCTAACGCGACTGATATTATTATTTTGGTTGTGGCTGCGGACGACGGCGTTATGCCACAAACTATCGAATCAATTAAGCACTCTAAAAAGGCCGGTGTTCCGGTTATTGTTGCGATCAATAAGATCGACAAAGAGGGTGCAGATCTAGATAAGATTAAACAGGTGTTATCAACACATGACGTGATTTCAGAAGATTGGGGTGGCGATGTGATGATGGTGCCAGTATCTGCTCATACCGGTGAAGGTATTGATGCACTACTTGAGGCAATTACATTAACGGCTGAAGTGTTAGAATTTTCAGCAGTTGTTAAAGGCCCTGCAAACGGTATTGTATTGGAAGCTCGTTTAGAAAAAGGTCGTGGTAAAGTAACCACCATCTTAGTACAATCAGGCACTTTAAAGAAAGGCGACATTATGATTGCCGGCCTAGAGTATGGCAAGGTTAAGCAAATTGTTAACGACCAAGGCAAGGTGCTTAAAGAAGCTGGCCCATCATCCCCAGTTGAGGTGCTAGGCTTGTCTGGCGTACCAAATTCTGGTGATGAAGTGTTGGTGGTAGAAACTGAGCGTAAGGCGCGCGAAGTAGCTGACTTTAGAAAAGCTAAAGAACGCGAAGCAGAATTACAAAAACAACAAGCATCTAAAATGCAAGACTTCTTACAGAAAATGGAAGAAGGTGATGTGTCAACAGTTAACGTTTTACTTAAGTCTGATGTTCGTGGTTCGGCTCAAGCATTGGTTGAAGCGTTAGAAGAATTATCAACTGATGAGGTTAGAGTGAAGGTGGTCTCAAGTGGTGTGGGCGGTATTAATAATACTGACATTACCTTGGCAGCTACTTCAGGTGCGCTAGTACTTGGTTTTAACGTTCGTGCTGATGCAGTGGCACGCAAAACGGCTGATAGTGAAGGTGTACGTATTGAATACTACTCAATTATCTACAATTTAATTGACGATGTTAAAGCCATCATGAGTGGCTTATTAAGCCCAGCATTGAGTGAAAATATTATCGGTATCGCCAATGTGAAAGATGTCTTTAGATCACAAAAGCTTGGTGATATTGCCGGTTGTATGGTGCAAGAAGGCGTGGTTAGAAAAGACTCGCCAATTCGTGTATTGCGTGATAGCGTGGTTATTTTTGAAGGTGAGCTAGAATCTTTAAGACGCTTCAAAGACGATGTTAAAGAAGTTAAATCAGGTACTGAATGTGGTATCGGTGTTGCGGGCTATAACGATGTCCAGCCAGGTGACCAGATTGAAGTCTTTGAACGTGTTGAAACTGCACGTACTCTATAGCACCAATGGCACAACAGGACTCTTTTAGAATTCAAAGAATTAATGAGTTAGTTCGCCGAGAGTTGGTGACGTTGTTAAAAAATGAAACCAAGGATCCCAGACTGTCTAGCGTTGTAATTACTGATGTGCTAACCAGCCGTGATCTGAGTGCTGCCAAGGTGTACTATACCGCTTCAGAAGAGCATAAGGCCGAGGTAGATCCTTTGCTAAATAAAGCGGCAGGGTTTTTCCGTTCTCGCCTTTCAAAAACGGTTGATTTACGTCATACACCGGCACTAAGATTTATTTTTGATCCTGCACCTAATACTGGTGCAAGAATTGACGACCTACTCTCTAAACTATAACTCTAGCCATGTCACGGCGCAACCCTAAAGGCAGAGATATTAATGGCATTGTCTTATTAGATAAAGACACTGGCTTGAGTTCTAATGCCGCCTTACAAAAAGTTAAACGACTTTTTTTTGCCAAAAAAGCAGGCCATACAGGTAGTTTAGATCCACTAGCCAGCGGCATTTTGCCGATTTGTTTAGGTCAGGCAACCAAAGTAGCTCAGTTTTTGCTTGATGATGATAAGCGTTATTTTGTGCGTGGAAAATTAGGCGAAATAACAGATACGGGCGACTGCGAAGGAGTAGTTACAAAAACTCAAGAATATACTCATTTGGATGAGGCAATTATTAAGCAGGTAGCCATGAGCTTTGTTGGTGATATTTTGCAAGTGCCACCGATGTATTCAGCCCTTAAAAAAGATGGCCAGCCTTTGTATAAACTGGCCAGACAAGGAATAGAAATTGAACGCCCTGCGCGCCCAGTAACCATTCATGCAATTGAGTTTATCAGCTATGAAAAAGGCGTGGTTACGTTAGATGTTAGCTGTTCAAAGGGTACCTATATTCGTAGTTTGATTCAAGATATTGGTGATACATTAGGTTGTGGCGCACATGTTATTGAGCTTAGGCGCACAGGGTTTGCACATATCGATATCAGCAAAACGCTTAAATTTAGCGAGCTAGAAGCGCTTTCTAGCGATGATTATCAATCTCTAGATGCGCATATTTTTCCCAGTGAGGACATGCTGCCAAGTATTCAAAGCGTTACGCTAGTGGCACAGCAATCTATTGACATCAAATATGGACGAACCATTCAGTCAGACTTTAAAGGTGAGCAGCACACGGTTAAGCTATTTGATCTCGATCAACAGTTTTTAGGAATTGGGGAATTAACGCAAGACGGTGTCATTGCACCCAAACGCCTTTTTGTTTAATCTATAATTTAACGTATGAATACGGGAGATAACAAAAAAGACGCACTGGTCGGCTATGGATTCGATGAAGACCTGATGCGTAGCGTAAAAGGTGATGAAGGTCTCAAAGACAGCGTTTACAACCGAGAGAGAACTCAAAGTATTGTTGATGATAATATCGATGAACTAATGGACGTTGTGTTATTTTTGCTTTTATCAACAGGCATTTATCGAATTGTTATCGGCCTGAATAATGGCGAAATCAAAACTTCTTCTGTATTTGATCCATTTAATGTAGAGATTCATCTTGCGGAAGATTTATTGGTTTCAGATTATGTGTTTAATCACTTTGGCATGATTTCCTTAGATGAGAAAGAGGCCTTAATTAAGCGCTATTATCAAATGCTTGAGCATGATCATGCATTTGAGTATTTGTCTGAAGATTGGCAAGCGGCTTTTCATCAGCGCAATGAAAGCATGAAGCAATTGACGGATGAGAAAGAACTTAGATATATTGTTGAGAACATCCCAGAGTTGCGTAATTTGGACGGCTACTATTTGCGTTCAGCTGTAATTAATTTATTTAACTCCACCATTTCTATGTCGTTTAATTGCGACGGTACGCAGATTATGTCGCACAAGAAATTTAGAGAGTTTATCGAAGAATACGTATAGGAAAAAATATGAAAGTTTTAGTAATTGGCGCTGGTGGGCGTGAACACGCACTGGCTTGGCAATGTGCCAAATTTGACACTGTTGAAAAAGTTTTTGTTGCACCGGGTAATGCGGGTACTGAGTTAGAGACTAAGCTAACCAATGTTGATATCGGCGTTGAGGATATCGATGGACTTATTAAATTTGCCCAGGATAATCAAATTGATATCACCATTGTTGGTCCAGAGGCGCCACTCGTCATTGGTGTAGTTGATCAATTTCAAGCGCAAGGATTGGCTATTTTTGGCCCAACACAAAATGCATCACAACTAGAAGGTTCAAAAGCTTTTTGTAAAGATTTCCTAGAGCGCAACAACATTCCAACCGCTTATTACGATGTCTTTACCGAGGTTGAGCCTGCCATTGCTTACGTACAAGAAAAAGGCACGCCAATTGTTATTAAAGCTGATGGATTGGCTGCAGGAAAAGGCGTTATTATTGCCAATACTGAGCTTGAAGCGGTTGATGCTATTAATGACATGCTAGAGGGTAATCGCTTTGGTGAAGCGGGTTCTCGCGTGGTTATTGAAGAATTTTTAGTGGGCGAAGAGGCTAGCTTTATTGTGATGGTGGATGGTGAAAACATCTTGCCAATGGTCACTTCTCAAGATCATAAGGCGCGCGATAATGGCGACAAGGGTCCAAATACCGGTGGCATGGGCGCGTATTCACCTGCACCTATTGTAACGGATCAGATTTTTAAAGAGGTTATGCAGGGTGTTATTCGTCCAACGGTTGATGGCATGGCAGCAGAAGGTAATCCTTACACGGGATTTTTGTATGCAGGCTTAATGATTGACGACCAGGGAAACTCTAAAGTTTTGGAATACAACTGTCGCTTTGGTGATCCAGAAACTCAGCCAATTATGATGCGTTTGCAATCTAACTTGGCAGAGTTATGCTTACTAGCTACTCAAGAAAAACTGAATGAGGCTGACATTAAGTGGGATGCGCGTTCAGCCATGGGCGTGGTATTAGCAGCTAACGGCTACCCTGATGCTTATCCATCTGGAGAGGTTATTGGCTTGCCTGAAGACAGTGCCGAGGCGAAGGTTTTTCATGCAGGAACGAAAATGGATGGCAATAATGTTGTGAGCAGCGGTGGTCGTGTACTTTGTGCAACAGCACTTGGCAATGACACACTTGATGCACAAACAAATGCTTATGACTTATTGTCTAAGATTGATTGGAAAAATTCTTACTACCGAACAGATATCGGCTTTAAAGCCATCAAGTGATCGTTGTTGGGGTTGATGAAGCAGGCCGTGGCCCTTTAGTGGGTTCGGTTGTTGCCGGTGCGGTTGTATTGCCACCTAGCTTTGATCTACCCGAATTAACAGATTCTAAAAAACTTAGTGAGAAAAAACGCGAATCTTTATACGCTCTGATTACCCAGCAGTGCCAATGGGCAGTGGGACAATCTAGTGCCCAAGAAATAGATGAGATCAATATTTTGCAGGCCACTATGCTGGCCATGAAGCGTGCAGTGGAAAACCTAGGGCTTAAATATGATCAAGTTTTGGTCGATGGTAATCGCTGCCCTGATCTACATCATTGCACTGCAATTATTAAGGGAGATTTGACTGAGCCGGTTATTTCAGCAGCGTCTATTATTGCAAAGGTCACACGAGATCGACAAATGCAAGCCCTAGATCGACAGCATCCTCAGTACGGGTTTGCTAAGCACAAAGGCTACGGCACCAAAATACACTTAGCAGCGCTTAAACAACACGGTGCTATTAAAGCTGAGCACCGATTTTCATTCGCACCGATCAAAAGGCTGTCTTAGCTAAAAGGGCGTGCCTTCTGCATTATTACCACCCAAGGCTCTAAGCTCTTGTTTGAGTTTGGCCTTTTTTGCATCTAATGCGGCTTGCTGTTTTTTCAATTCTGCTTTTTTCTGTGCAGCCAACTCTCTTTGGTGGTCACGTTCAATTTCAGCAGCTGGGCGCGTTTTTAAGTAATCAAAACGCTTAACAATTTTGGTTGCCCATTTGGCTTTTTTAGCAGATTTAACTGCCTTATCTGCTTCACGTTGTGTGACTGCACCCATGAGATAAACTGTTTGACTTTCCGTCATGACACGAACCAACGTTGGGTGAAACACTTCCTGGTCGTGGAATAGAGTTTCAACCTGTGTAGTAATGGCAATATCTTTTGAGCGGCTTAATAGCCCGCTATTTGGGCCAACGGTAATCTCGTTAAACACTTGTTTAATTTTCGGATCTTGAATTTTTGCTTGTTGAACGGCATAGTCGCGCACAGCATGACTAGGCACTTCGCCAGTAATCAGTACACTTCTGCCATACACCATAAAATTAAGATGTGCATCTTTTAGTGACACATCTTGGTTTGGCCAAGCCAACATTCTAAACATAATTGTTCTATCATCCAGCACTTCGCCCGCGCTGCGCCTATCATTTGTTGTGGTGATAATGGTGCTAATTGTTGAAGCCCCTTGAATGGCGGGTAGACACCCGGTCAGCATTAAGGAGTTGGCAATTAATATGCTAGCAAGTAGTAATTTTTTCATAAATAATCAGCCTTCAAAGGCATCTTTAATCCAGTTTATTGTAGGATATTTTAAATCAGATTCTAGACCAATAACATCGAACCGACAGATATATTCATCAAACTCATGCTGCTGCTGTAGATAGTGTTGCGCGGTGCGAATAATTTTTAATTGCTTGGCTCGATCAACAGATTCTACAGCCGATCCAAAGTGTGCATTGCGCCGATAACGAACTTCAACAAAAACCAGCACCTGAGTTTGTACATCTAGCATAATAAGATCTATTTCACCAACCTTGGTAAGATAATTTTGTTGAACAAGTGTCAGACCTTGCTGAGTTAGATATTCCAGCGCCACGTCTTCTGCCTGATTGCCAATTTGTCTTTTAATACTAAACATGATCGGAACGCTTTATATTGTTGCCACCCCTATTGGAAATCTTGATGATATCACGTTTAGAGCGGTCGATACCTTAAAGTCGGTTGATGTTATCTTAGCAGAAGATACGCGCCACTCTAAACGCCTGCTTAATCATTATGATCTTAAAACAGAACTACGCGCTTTTCACGAGCACAACGAAAAGCACAAAACTCAAGCGGTAATTGCTGAGCTGCTTGAGGGTAAGAATATGGCATTAATCAGTGATGCTGGCACACCTTTAATCAGCGATCCAGGCTATGTGCTTGTGCGCGAAGCTAAAAAGTCTGGAGTTGTAGTTTCGCCTATTCCAGGTGCAAGCGCCATGATCAGTGCCATGAGTGCAGCTGGCATTGCTAGTGACCAGTTTGGATTTTTTGGATTTTTACCCAACAAACAAACCGCCAGAATCAAAGCCATTCAAGCCATAGCGCACAGTGATCAGAGTGTTATTTTTTACGAATCACCCAAGCGAATTTTGGCTTGTGCCTACGACTTACAAAGTGTTTTGGGCGATGAGAGGATTGTGTGCTTTGCCAAAGAACTAACCAAATCTTTTGAAACCATCAACACCGACACCTTGCCTAATTTAATTAACTATCTAGAGGCAGATCCAGCGCACCAAAAAGGTGAGTTTGTTATTCTTATTTCCAGCATCGATAAAGACAATAAAGTCGCTGGTGAAGAGCAATTAGATACAATATTGCCCATTTTGCTCACAGAAATGGGCGCTTCAAAAGCCGCCAAGCTGGCCGCCAAAATCACGGGCATTGATAAAAAACATTGCTATCAAAGAGCTATTTTGGCTTCGTCTTAATCCTCTTCTACTGTGTTAGCTTCTAAAAAAGACTTAATCTCATAGCTACATCTATGTTCAATCGTCTTTTTTAGAAGCTGCCTTGCAGAAAAGAAAAATACTAGCCAAAAATTCTTTTAGAAACACCCTTGAGTTAAAATGATTAAATGAATTATTACACACGACATATTTTCTTTTGTAACAATGTGCGCAAAGACGGCAAAGCTTGCTGCTCGCAATTAGGCGCTAAAGAAATGTATCGCTACGCCAAAGACAAGTGTCGCGATGCAGGGCAAATGGGCGAGGGCAAAATTGGTATTAGCGAGTCACGCTGTTTAGGCAGGTGTGAGAATGGGCCGGTAGCAGTTGTGTATCCTGATAATGTCTGGTATCAATATATTGATGAAGAAGACATTGATGAAATCATCAATGAGCACTTGATTGCCGGGAAACCTGTTGAACGCTTACAGATTGATTAGTTTTTGATATAAATTACGTACTTTTTGCTCTAAATCGAAAATTTCCAAATTATTTTCAATCACGTCAATTGATAATTGATCAGCCAGTTTTAGCCTGTTTGAATGACTTGTTTGTGCAGAAATAAGTGTTTTTGCACTATTTTTGTCAATTTTTTCACGCTTTATTAGTCTTTTTAGCTGATTTTCCTCATTACACTCAACAATAATGGCTCTATCAAACAAATAAGCTAAGTTTTTCTCCACTAATAGTGGTATTTCAATAATAATAAGCTGTTTTTTGCAATTTTCTATCTCCATTTGCATTTTTTCCAATATTTTTGGATGCAAAATGTCTTCAATCAGCTGTTGATTGGCTTTATTTTTGAGCAAAATTTCTTGTAATATTTTGCGATTTAAGGTTTTATCGACAGTCAAAATATCATCGCCAAAGCAATCAACTAACTCGCTTAATCCTGCACTACCAGGCACAACTACTTGCCGAGAGAGTTCATCCAGGCTAATCACCTCAGCCCCAAGTTGCTCAAACAATTGGGCAACGTTAGATTTTCCGCAGGCGATTCCACCCGTAAGTGCTATTTTCATGGGCTTGATTTTATACCCCAAGGGCAGGCTTTGCGCTCAAATTTATGCATTAGCTATTGACAACTTACGTAAATCTATCGATAATACACGCTCTTTGGTTATGTAGCTCAGCTGGTTAGAGCACGGCATTCATAATGCCGGGGTCGGTGGTTCAAGTCCACCTATAACCACCATCTATTTCAATACCCCTTTTTAGGGGTATTTTTTTTGCCCTATTTATTTATCATTCTTTCCAAAATGGACTACAATATTATCATGTCTAGTCTTTATAAGAGGTAGCGTCCCCTTTATTGTTTCTTTCAGGTGCTAGAGGAATTTACGCTCTATTTTTTCGATTTTGTTAGAGATCCAGCTGTATGGCAAAGTTGCAATAATGGCTGCAGGTACGAGTGACAATTTAATTTCTCTAATTCGGTTTACTAAGTTTACGTATTTGATCTTATCCATGATTTTCTTCCTATTGTTAAGTTATTTCTTATTTTTTAAGTCTTAAATACAAGTTATGAAACTTTAAAAATATAATTAATTTTTATTTTTTTCAAAGTGAACCCTATTGTATAAATTCTTAAAAAATAACCCTCATGTTTAGTCAGTTATTGTTCATTGTACTACGATTTATTTTAAATAAGTTGTTTTAAATCAATATTTTACAGAATATTATAATATTCTTATATATAAGGAAATTTCATAGTATGAATAAACTTAGAAATACACGTAAATTAATGGCTTGAGTAAAAATAGTTTTTAATGTTAAAACAAAGGCTTATGCCAGCCTTGAAATTTTTTCAGTTTCTGAGTATAATTGCTCCTTTTTGCATTCAAGGAAATTCAATATGCCATCACGCAGAGATCTCGCAAACGCAATTCGTGCTTTAAGCATGGACGCAGTCCAAAAAGCAAATTCAGGCCACCCGGGCGCACCAATGGGTATGGCAGATATTGCTGAAGTACTTTGGAACGATCACATGAAATACAATCCAACTAGCTCTAATTGGGCTGATCGCGATCGTTTTGTTTTGTCAAATGGCCATGGTTCAATGTTGATGTACTCATTGTTACATTTAACAGGCTTCGAGTTAAGCATGGACGATATTAAAGATTTCCGTCAATTACACGCTAAAACTGCTGGTCACCCTGAGTATGGTTATGCAGAGGGTATTGAAACAACAACGGGTCCATTAGGACAAGGTATCACTAACGCTGTTGGTATGGCAATTGCTGAGCGCACATTAGGCGCACAATTCAACAAGCCGGGCCACACAATTGTTGATCACAACACTTACGTATTTATGGGTGATGGTTGTTTAATGGAAGGCTTGTCACATGAATCATGTGCAATGGCTGGTACATTAGGCCTAGGTAAATTAATCGCATTTTGGGATGACAATGATATTTCAATTGACGGCCATATTGGTGATTGGATGGAAAAAGGCGTTCCAGGACGTTTCAATTCATACGATTGGCATGTTGTTGCAGTTGATGGCCATGATGCAGATGCAATCAGTAAGGCGATTACAGAAGCTAAAGCGATTACAGATAAGCCTTCATTAATCTGTTGTAAGACAGTTATCGGTTTTGGTTCTCCAAACTTATGTGGCACACATGATTGTCACGGCGCACCATTAGGTGATGAAGAAATTGCAGCAACTCGTAAAGAATTAGGCTGGACTTCAGCTCCGTTCGAGATTCCTGCTGACATCTACGAAGGTTGGGATCATAAAGCTCAAGGCGCTACAGATGAAGCGGCTTGGAATGATGCTTTCGCAGCATATAAGGCTGAGTTCCCTGCAGACGCAACAGAATTTGAACGTCGTATGGCAGGCACATTGCCAGCGAACTTTGAAATGGAAATGGATAAGTTTATTGCTAAGACTCAAGAAGAAATGCCAAAAATTGCATCTCGTCAAGCGTCACAAAAAGCAATCGAAGCAATGGGTCCATTATTACCAGAGATGTTTGGTGGTTCTGCTGACTTAACTGGCTCTAACCTAACGAATTGGTCAGGCACAGTTAAAGTAAATGCAGACAATGCTGAGGGTAACTACATCTCTTGGGGTGTACGTGAATTCGGTATGGCACACATGATGAACGGAATGGTTCTACATGGTGGTTTTAAAGTTTATGGCGCAACATTCTTCATGTTTATGGAGTTCATGCGTAATGCGTTACGCATGTCTGCATTGATGAAAATTGGTACGATTTATGTTTACACGCATGACTCAATCGGTTTGGGTGAAGACGGTCCAACGCATCAGCCAGTTGAGCAATTAGCAACAATGCGTGTTATTCCTAATTTTGAAACATGGAGAGGTTGTGATGCAACTGAATCTGCTGTTTCATGGAAGGAGGCAATTGTACGAGCAGATGGCCCGACTGCATTAGTATTCTCACGTCAAGCGCTAGCGCCAAACGAGAGAACGGCTGAGCAAGTGGCTAACATTGCAAAAGGTGGTTACGTATTAAAAGACTGCGCTGGCACGCCAGACGTTGTGTTGATTGCAACAGGATCTGAAGTGGGCTTAGCAGTTGAATCCGCAGCGGCATCAGGCAAAAATGTTCGTGTGGTTTCAATGCCTTGTCCTGAAAGATTTGACAAGCAAAGCGATGAGTACAGAGAAAGCGTTCTTCCAACAAGTGTTAAGCGTGTTGCAATTGAAGCGAGTATTGACAACGGTTGGTATAAGTATGTTGGCTTAGAAGGCGCTATCGTTGGCATGAAATCATTTGGTGAATCTGCACCAGCAGATCAATTATTTAAAGAATTTGGCTTCACAGTAGAGAATGTTGTAAACACTATTGATGGGCTTTTTAAAGACGGCTGTTGTGGCAGTTGTTCTTAATTTATTAAACAAGTAAAAGGAGTAGAAAGATGGCAATAAAAGTAGGTATTAACGGTTTTGGTCGTATTGGTCGCATGGCATTTCGTGCAATTAAAAAGGACTTCCCAGAATTAGAAGTAGTCGGTATTAACGACTTATTGGAAAATGATTACTTAGCATACATGCTTAAGTACGATACAGCACAAGGTCGTTTTGACGGTGAAGTAGCGGTTGAAGGCGATAACTTTATTATTGATGGCAAGAAAGTACGTCTTTCTGCTGAGCGCAACCCTGCAGACCTTAAGTGGGACGAAGTTGGTGCAGAAATCGTTATCGATTGTACTGGTTTCTTCTTAACTGAAGAATCTTGTCAAGCTCACATTGATGCTGGCGCTAAGAAAGTTGTTCAATCAGCACCTTCTAAAGACGGTACACCTATGTTTGTATACGGTGTTAACCACTCTGAGTACGCTGGTCAAGCAATCGTTTCTGCTGCATCATGTACAACTAACTGTCTTGCACCAATTGCGAAAGTTATCGATGATAACTGGGGCTTAAAGCGTGGCCTTATGACGACGGTTCACGCATCTACTGCAACTCAGAAAACTGTTGACGGTCCTTCAATGAAAGACTGGAGAGGTGGACGTGCAGTGTTTGAAAACATTATTCCTTCATCAACGGGTGCTGCTAAGGCAGTAGGCGTTGTATTACCAGAGCTTAACGGCAAACTAACTGGTATGGCTTTCCGTATTCCTTCAGTTGACGTTTCAGTAGTTGACTTAACATGTGAGCTTGATAAGCCTGCAACATACGAAGAAATTTGTGCAGCAATGAAAGAAGCTTCTGAAGGTGCAATGAAAGGTACATTAGGCTACACAGAAGAGTCTGTAGTATCTTCTGACTTCCGTGGTATTAGCCAATCTTCAATCTTTGATGCTGGCGCTGGTATTGCACTTGACGATACATTTGTTAAGGTAGTATCTTGGTACGATAACGAGTATGGTTACACATGTAACATGCTTCGTTTAGTTGAGCACATCGCTTAATAATTAAAAATGATGGCTCCGTTTATCGAGCCGTCTTTTTAACTATGCCAGATTTAATTATCAAAGACTCTCAGCTTAGTGTTGAAGAAGTTATTGAAAAATTGAAAGAAGCCGTTCCAAACAATAAGTTTGGAATTTTGCATTCTTACGATATTAAACAAACACTAGCCGGAAAAGGCCAGACATTAGAAGAAGAATGTCACGTGTTTGAAATTTGCAACCCTGTGGTAGCAAAAAATATCCTCGAGAAGGATATGAATTTGGCAAGTGTTTTACCTTGTCGAATTTCGGTATATACACTGGATGGCGCCACCAAAGTTGGAATGGCGTCACCCTCTAAACATATTGCTCAACTAACCAGTGAAGATGTATCTTCATTGATAGAACCTGTTGAGCAAGCACTGATCAATATTATTGATCAGTCAATTGCATAAACAAGTAGGAGAAAATAATGTCAGTTATCAATTTATCAGATCTAGATCTTAGCTCTAAAAAAGTTTTAATTCGTCAAGACTTAAACGTACCAATCAAAGATGGCGTTGTAACGAGTGATAAGCGTATTAAAGCTTCTGTTCCGACCATTGAAATGGCCATGAAACAAGGCGCTAAAGTATTGCTTATGTCGCATCGTGGTCGCCCAACTGAAGGTGAGTACAGTGATGAATTTACATTACAACCTGTTGCAGATCGTTTAACGGAAATTCTAGGTGTAACAGTGCGCTTAGAAAAGAACTGGTTAGACGGTGTTGAAATGGCTGATGGCGAAGTTGTACTTTGCGAGAATGTACGTTTTAACGAAGGTGAAATGGCCAATGACGACGCTTTATCAAAACGTATGGCGGCGATGTGTGACATCTTTGCTATGGATGCTTTTGGTACGGCACACCGTGCACAAGCCTCTACACATGGCGTGGCTAAGTATGCACCAGTTGCATGTTCTGGTCCATTGCTATCAGGTGAGCTTGAAGCATTAGGAAAGGCACTAGACAATCCTAAGCGTCCAATGGTTGCGATCGTTGGTGGTTCAAAAGTATCAACAAAATTAACTGTTTTAGAATCATTGTCTAAGATTGTTGATCAGTTGGTTGTTGGTGGTGGTATTGCTAATACTTTCATTGCAGCACAAGGCCACAATGTGGGCAAATCACTCTGTGAGGATGACCTTATCCCAACGGCGCAAAAATTAATGCAAGATTGTGAAATCCCCGTGCCAACAGATGTGGTATGTGGCAAAGAATTTTCTGAAACAGCAGCTGCCGAAACTAAAGCTTCAGGTGCAGTAGTTGACGACGACATGATTTTTGATATCGGTCCAGATTCTGCTCAAGAATTAGCAGATATTATGAAAAACGCAGGCACAATTGTATGGAATGGCCCAGTGGGTGTATTTGAGTTTGATCAATTTGAAGGTGGAACAAAAACAATTGCAATGGCGATTGCTGAGTCAGATGCATTTTCAATTGCAGGTGGTGGTGATACATTAGCAGCGGTAGATAAGTATGACATTGAAGACAAGGTTAGCTACATCTCAACAGGCGGCGGCGCTTTCTTAGAATTCCTTGAAGGTAAAAAATTACCAGCAGTAGAAATTCTAGAGCAAAGAGCGGCGGAGTAATACTTGATTAGAAGAACTAAAATCTTAGCAACACTGGGTCCGGCAACGGATAGACCTGGTGTATTAGAAAGTATCTTAGAAGCAGGTGTTAATGTTGTCCGTGTTAACTTTTCTCATGGCTCTGAAGCAGAGCATTTGGGCAGAGTTAAGGCGGTTCGTGAATGGGCGCATTCAAACAATACCTATGTTGGTATATTGATGGATCTTCAGGGTCCAAAAATTAGAATCGCTTCTTTTAAAGACGGCATTAAAATTACTCTAAATAATGGTGACAGCTTCGCTCTAGATGCTGATCAGGATGAGTTATCTGGCGATCAAGCGTCAGTTGGTATTGCTTATAAAACACTGCCCCAGGAAGTTAAGCCGGGTAATATTTTAATTCTTGATGATGGCAAGATTGTCTTAGAAGTGAGCAATATCGAGGGCAACAAGATCAACACGATCGTAACCCAAGGTGGTATTTTATCCGACAAGAAAGGCATTAATTTACGTGGCGGTGGTTTGTCTGCGAATGCGCTGACTGAAAAAGATAAAAAAGATATCTTGATTGCGGCCAAAGCTAAAGCTGACTACGTTGCCTTGTCTTTTCCAATTAGTGGTGATGATGTGCGTGAAACTAAAGCTTTGCTGATTCAAGCAGGTTGTGAAGCGGGTGTCATCTCAAAAATTGAACGTGCTGAATCTTTAGTAGAAGAAACTATTGTTGATATCATTAAAGAGTCTGCCGGCATTATGGTTGCTCGTGGTGATTTGGGTGTTGAAATTGGCGATGCGCAATTACCAGCACAGCAAAAACGCTTGATTAAATTAGCACGATCTAACGACCGAATTGTTGTAACTGCTACGCAAATGCTAGAGTCAATGATTGAAAACCCAATTCCAACACGAGCTGAAGTGTTTGACGTGGCGAACGCGGTACTTGATGGTACTGATGCGGTAATGCTTTCAGCAGAAACTGCAGCAGGTGACTATCCTAAAAATTCTGTGGAGACGATGGCAGAGGTTTGTCTTGAGGCTGAAAAAAATCCAATTGCCAAGATGTCACATCATCGATTGAATGAATCATTTGAGTATGTTGATGAAACCATTGCCATGAGTGCTATGTATGCAGCTAATCATTTAGGTGCAACTGTTGTAGCCTCGTTGACAGAGACAGGAAAGACAGCCATGTGGATGTCAAGAATTAGTTCTAATGTTTCAATTTATGCAATGTCTGATAATGTTCAAACCTTGCGCAAAGTTACTTTATATCGTGGCGTATACCCTTGCGGCATTGATAAAGATACCAACACAGAGTGGTCAGAAGTTAATCGAAAAGTTGTCGATACACTGACAGATAGTGGTGTTGTTGAGAATGGAGATTTGGTAGTATTAACCAAGGGAATGTATAAAGATAAATCAGGCGGAACCAACATGATGAAGATTCTTCGTGTGGGTGATGCTAACTATTAAAAAGCAATAAGAAAAGGAGAAAATATGATAATTTCATTAAGAGAATTACTAGACCACGCTGCAGAGAATAACTACGGTATGCCAGCGTTTAATGTCAACAACATGGAGCAAGTTCATGCAATCATGGAAGCGGCTGATAGAACTAATTCACCCGTTATCATGCAGGGTTCTGCAGGTGCACGAGGTTATGCAGGCGAACCGTTCTTGCGTCATTTAATTATTGCAGCAACAGAGATGTACCCACATATTCCAGTGGTAATGCATCAGGACCACGGTTCAGAGCCAGCAGTATGTTTACGTTCAATCCAATCAGGTTTTTCATCAGTAATGATGGATGGCTCATTAGAAGCAGATTGTAAAACACCATCATCATTTGAGTACAATGTAGATGTGACTAAAAATGTCGTTGCAATGGCACATGCTGGTGGTGTATCAGTTGAAGGCGAGTTAGGTTGTCTAGGTTCATTAGAAACGGGTGAAATGGGTGAAGAAGACGGCCATGGCGCTGAAGGTAAATTAGACCTTGATATGCTGTTAACGGGTGTTGAAGAGGCGGCTGATTTTGTTAAAGCAACGAATGTTGATGCACTAGCAATTGCTATTGGTACTTCTCATGGTGCTTACAAATTTACTCAAGAGCCTACAGGCGAAATCTTGCGTATTGATCGCATTAAAGAAATCCATGAGCGTATTCCAGATACTCATTTAGTGATGCATGGTTCATCTTCAGTGCCACAAGATTGGTTGAAGATTATTAACGACTTCGGTGGTGACATGGGTCAAACTTACGGTGTTCCGGTAAGTGAAATTCAAGAAGGTATTAAGAATGGTGTGCGTAAAGTAAACATCGATACTGATTTACGTATGGCATCTACGGGTTCAATTCGTAGGCATTTGGCTGAAAACACAGCTAACTTCGATCCACGTAAATTCTACAGAGAAGCGACTAATGCAATGAGTGATATTGTAGCAGCACGTTTTGAAGCATTTGGTGCTGCAGGTCAAGCTGATAAGATTACAGTGACTTCTTTAGATGAAATGAGTCAAAAGTATGCATCAGGTGAATTAGACGCGCAAATTAAGTAAGCAGTCTAAAGAGCAAGTATCAGAAGGGCTCGTTTATGACGAGCCTTTTTTATTGGCAAGGAAATAGATGAATCAAGAACCACATTATTCAGTCATTGTTATTGGTGGCGGTCATGCAGGCACGGAAGCAGCGCTTGCTTCAGCTCGTATGGGTGTTAACACCTTGTTGATTTCTCATAATATTGAAACGCTGGGGCAAATGAGTTGTAACCCAGCTATTGGTGGCATTGGCAAAGGGCACTTGGTTAAAGAGATTGATGCTATGGGTGGTGCAATGGCTAAGGCAATTGATCAGGCGGGCATTCAATTCCGAACACTTAATGCCTCAAAAGGTCCTGCGGTTCGAGCAACGCGTGCTCAAGCTGATCGAGTATTGTATAAAGCCGCGATTCGTTACGCACTTGAAAATCAAGAAAACTTATCTTTATTTCAACAAGCAGTTGATGATTTGGTGATTGAAAATGATGTGGTCACTGGTGTGGTCACACAAATGGGGCTCACCTTTAAAGCTGATAAAGTTATTCTAACTTCAGGTACTTTTTTGGGCGGTGTTATTCATATTGGTCAGAAAAATTTTCAAGGAGGTCGAGCAGGTGATGCACCTTCTAACCCTTTGTCTAGAAAGTTACGCGAATATGATTTGGGTGTTGGACGTTTAAAAACAGGCACACCTCCAAGGCTAGACGGACGTACGCTGGATTATTCACTTATGCAGGAGCAGCCAGGAGATAGCCCATTGCCAAGCTTCTCTTTTATGGGTAAACCTTCTGATCATCCAGAGCAAATCTCGTGTTTTATTACTCATACAAATGAGCGGGCACATGATTTTATCCGTGCAGGTCTAAAAGACTCGCCAATGTATACAGGCAATATTGAAGGTATTGGACCGCGTTATTGTCCTTCTATTGAAGACAAAGTGGTGAGATTTGAAGAACGTAATTCTCATCAAATTTTTGTTGAACCAGAAGGTTTAACCACGAATGAGGTTTACCCTAATGGCATCTCAACCTCATTACCCTATGAGGTTCAAGTGGATTTTATTCACTCAATCAAAGGCTTTGAAAATGCCCAAATTGTGCGCCCTGGCTATGCCATCGAATATGACTTTTTTGATCCGCGCGGCTTAAAGCAAACCCTTGAAGTTAAGCGTATTGCTAATTTGTATTTTGCTGGTCAAATCAATGGCACCACGGGCTATGAAGAAGCGGCTGCCCAGGGCATGTTGGCTGGTATTAATGCAGCCTGTGCCGTTCAAGGTAAAGAGGCTTGGCTACCAAAGCGTGATGAAAGCTATATTGGTGTGATGGTAGATGATCTTATCACCAAAGGTACGAATGAGCCGTATCGTATGTTTACTTCTCGTGCAGAGTATCGACTGCTTTTGCGAGAGGATAATGCAGATGAGCGCCTTACCCCTGTGGCTAAAAAGTTAGGGTTAATTGGTGAGGATAGATATCAGGCATTCGAGCAGAAATATGAGGCGATTGCTCAAGAAAAACAACGTCTAGAAAGCACCTGGATCCAAGCGAGTGATACACAAGCAGGTGAAGTGCTAGGTCAGAGGCTTAACCATGAATATTCGTTATTAGAGCTACTTAAGCGTCCAAAAGTTAATTACAAAATTTTGAGTCAAATTGATTCTGGCAAGCCTTATTTGGTTGATAAAACTTTAATTGGCGTGGTGGAGAATCAGATTAAATACGCAGGCTATATTAAACGCCAGATGGACGAGATTGAGAAATACCGTAAAAATGAAAATACCATCTTACCAGCTGAGATGGATTACCAGAGTATTCAAGCCTTGTCTGCGGAGGTGCGCCAAAAGCTCACACAGCACCAACCAGAAACTATTGGTCAGGCGAGTCGAATACAAGGGGTTACCCCTGCCTCCATCTCAATTTTATTGGTTTATCTTAAAACTTATAAAAGATCATGACTGATGAAAGCTTGCTCATCGAGGGTGCAAAACAAATGGATATTGATCTTAGCCAGGAGCAAGTATCAAAATTATTAAAATATCTGGCACTCATTATTAAGTGGAATAAAACTTATAATTTGAGCGCTATTCGTCACACTGAAGATGGAATTAAAAAGCATTTGTTAGACAGCCTTTCGGTGGTTTCCTATATCCAGCAAACGCCATTATTGGACGTAGGTTCTGGTGCTGGTTTGCCCGGTATTGTGATTAGTATTATGAAGCCGGAGTTGAGCGTGACCGTATTAGATACGGTTGGCAAAAAATGCCGTTTTATGCAATTTGCCAAAGTTCAGCTGGGTTTAAATAATTTAACGGTGATCAACCAACGTGTTGAGAATTTTCAACCAGAGCAGTGCTTTGGGCAGATTACCTCTAGAGCATTTGCAGAGGTTGAAAAAACCTTAAGTCTAACGCAGCACTTATTGTGTGATAATGGTCATTACTTACTCATGAAGGGAAATCGTTTTGCAGAGGAGGCGCTTGAAAACTTTACAATTCAAGCCCATCAAGTGAGTGTTCCATATGTGTCTGACCATAGATATTTTTTAGAAATACAACCTAATTAAACATGAAAAAAATCTTTTATTATTTATTGGCGTTAATACTTGTTGCGATTATCTCTTTAGTAATCTGGTTTGATACCATTGCTAAAAATGCAGTGGAATCTTATGCGCAAAAATCAGTCGGATCTTCTGTTACGGTTGGTGAATTTAGAAGTGACTGGGATCAATTCCAGGTTAACATTGATTTTATTGAAGTGGCAAACCCGCCCAACTTTGCCAATAAAAACGCCTTTGTTTTAAATCATTTGAGCGCTGCTCTTTCTGAGCAGAGCCAGGACAAGTTAGTGGTATTAGATCAGCTCGAATTTGACGGCTTGTTGTTTACATTAGAGCAAAACAAGGATCAAGTTAATTTGGTTGAGCTGCTTAAGCAGTTAAATCGTAAGCCTAAAAATACGCACAAAAATGTTTCTACTGAGCATTCTCCAAATCAAAATAATAATTCTTATGAGTCTTGTCGAGTGAAAATTAAACAGCTAAATTTTGTTAATACTCAGTTATTCATTGATACCCAGTGGTTCAAAGAGACGGTTGTAGTACCGAATGTAATGATTACTGATTTTGGCGGAAAAAGCGGAATCCCTTTGGATCAGGTTGGTTCAGAGATTATGAAAGTCGCCTTATCTCGCATTCAGGCTGAGGTTGAGAAAAAAGGTTTAAGACTTAATGAGCAAGAAATTAAAGAAGGTATTAATCGTCGACTACAGGGAAAACTTAATACTCTAACGGACGAATTAGACGGCAAAGCCAAGAATTGGCTAAAAAAATTAGGTCTGTAATATGCATATTGTTGACTCCCATTGCCATATAGACCGTGTAGACTTTGAACAGTTCGGCGGTAGTGTTGAAAGTATGCTGGCGCATGCAAATGACTTATCTGTTAAAGAATTTCTTTGTGTTTGTATCGATTTAGAGCATTTTGATGAGGTTCTTTCATTTGCTAAAAATCATACTCAGATTTACGCCTCTGTGGGTGTGCACCCGACGGAGCAAGAAGGCAAAGACCCAAGTGTTAAAGAGCTATTAGCGTTGGCAGATGACGACAATGTTATTGCCATTGGTGAAACAGGACTGGATTATTTTCATGTCAAACAAGAGTCTGCAGATTGGCAACGTGATCGATTTAGGCGTCATATTGCTGCGTCAAACCAATCTGGTAAGCCGATGATTATTCATACCCGTGAAGCTAAGGCTGACACCATTCAAATTATGACCGAAGAAAAAGCACAAGCAGGTGTGATGCATTGTTTTTCTGAAGATTGGGCGATGGCCAAAGCGGCACTTGATTTAGGTTTTTATATTTCGTTTTCTGGCATTATTACCTTTAAAAGTGCACAGGCGTTGCGCGAAGTGGCTAAAAAAGTACCTGCAGATCGCCTACTGGTAGAAACAGATTCGCCTTATCTAACCCCAGTGCCTAATAGAGGTAAGCCAAATTCTCCCGCCTACACTTATTATGTGGCTGAAAAGCTGGCCGAAATACGAGGGGTGAGTATTGAAGAAATTGCCAGTACCACCACTGATAATTTTAAACGTTTGTTTTTCTCATAATAATGGCTGTTTCTTTTCAAACTATTGACGAATTTTCTGCAGGCCAGCGCCTGGATAATTTTTTAGTTAAAATTCTTAAAGGTGTGCCCAAGTCGCATATTTATCGTGTGATTCGTAAAGGCGAGGTTCGAGTTAACAAAGGCAGAAAAAAAGCAGACTATAAGCTTCAACAAGAAGATATTGTGCGCATTCCGCCAATTAGCGTAACTGAGAAAAAACCTGCGCATGTTTCAGACAGTCTTAAAAAAATATTGATGGACGCCATTATTTATGAAGACAAGGGTTTGTTGATTATCAATAAGCCAAGTGGTGTGGCTGTTCACAGTGGTAGTGGTGTGGACACGGGTGTTATTGAGGCGCTTAGATCAGTATACAAAGAGCCTATTGAGCTGGTTCATCGTCTAGATCGTGCAACTTCAGGCGTGCTGCTCATTGCTAAAAAGCGTAGCGTGCTTAAAAATCTGCACGAGCAGCTTCATCAACATGAAATGGAAAAGCGCTATACCGCCTTGGTAAAAGGGACGTGGTCAAAAAAACGCCACACCATTGATGCGCCACTTCATCAGAATTCAAGATACGCAGTGGTAGACAGCAAGGGTAAACATTCAGTGAGTCATTTTCAGCCACTTAAAAATTTCACCCAAGAGGATTTTTCCGCTTCATTGGTGGAAGTCACCATCGAGACGGGGCGTACTCATCAAATTCGAGCACATGCAAAATATGCAGAACATGCGATTGCCTGTGATGATAAATATGGCGATAAGGAATTTGATCGACAAGTGAAATTTCGAGGACTTAAGCGTTTGTTTTTGCATGCGCATCAGCTTACCTTTACCAATCCATTAACAGGTGACATCCAAAAAGTGCAAGCTCCTTTGTCTGATGAGTTGACACAATTTTTATCAAAGTTATGAACGCCTATTTTCGTTTAATGCGTCTAGATAGGCCAGTAGGCATTTACCTACTTTTATGGCCAACTTTATGGGCTTTATTTTTGGCCGAAGGTGGCTGGCCATCAATCAAACTGACGGCTATTTTTATTTCAGGGGTTGTATTGATGCGTTCTGCAGGCTGTGTGATTAACGACTATGCTGATCGCAAAATTGATGGATTTATTGAGCGTACTCAAAATCGACCAATCGCCTCAGGAGAAGTTAATGCCGCCGATGCTTTAAAGTTATTTTTTGGCTTGATTGTTGTGGCGTTCATTTTGGTGTTGTTCACTAATACACTCACTGTGCAGTTGGCACTAGTTGCTGCTATTCTGGCCACTTTGTATCCCTTTACCAAGCGTTGGACGCACCTGCCTCAGTTTGTTTTAGGTGTAAGTTTTGCCATGAGCGTGCCTATGGCTTTTGCAGCGACTAATGGTTTTGTGCCAGGTGCTGCTTGGTGGATTTTTTTAGCCACCGTTATTTGGACCGTTATTTATGACACTATGTATGCCATGGCGGATCGAGAAGAAGATCTAAAAATTGGGGTTAAATCCACCGCTGTTTTATTTGCGCAATACGATCGATTGATTCTGGCTGGATTACAAATTGGGCTTATTGTTATCTTATTAAAAATTTCGGAAATTTTTAAACTGGGAATTTTCTACGATTTTTCTTTGTTTTTGAGTGCCTTATTAATGATATATCATCAGTTTTTAATCAAAAATCGGCAAAAAACAGCCTGTTTTAGAGCTTTTTTACATAATAATTACATTGGACTGGTAATTTTTATTGGAATAGCGCTATCGGTTACCCAATCAGCGCTTTAGCGCTAAAAATTTCGCATTTTTTCAAAATATAGTGCCTTAAATACTACTTTTATTGCACTTTTTCATCAAAAATACTTGACATAAGTTAATAAACACTCTAAATTGTTAACAATCCAATCACAAAGATTGGGTTGTTAATATAACTAAAAGGGGAAAACTATGTTTGATACTGCTATAGGTACAATCAAAAAACTAACCGAAGCGGGTATTGCATTAATTGCTTTAGCCATCGTGGTTCAGGTAATCTTCGGTACGGGCGCTCAAGGCGTACCATTTATTGGTGGCGATGTGATCGGCACTATTACAGGCATCGTTGCCAGTCTTGGTTCACACGGACTGGTCGGTTTAGCAGCAGTCGCTGTTATTTATGCTTTATTCACGCGTCGTTAATTTAGCGATATAAACAACCAAAAAAAACCCGCCGTAAGGCGGGTTTTTTTTGTTCCTACTTAACAATATAGGTCCAACTTATGCCTAAAAATTCATGGATAGCATTTCTTGATTTTTCAAAATCCCTAATATTTGGGACGGATAATAATGATTTATTCCCCCCTTTGAAATCCGTTGGTGCTGCTATTGGATTCATGCCCATATTTTCAAATAATTTAATGGCTCTTGGCATGTGTGATGACGAAGTTACTAGTATAAATGGCTTGTTGCCAATAATTGATTTAGCAAACACAGCCTCTTCTTGAGTGTCTCTTGGGGCGCCATTAATGATCAAGCTATCATTGGAGATGCTTACTATTCTAGCAATTTTCGCATTCATCTCAGCATTAGACGTGAAATTACCCGGCCCTGCATATCCAGTAAAAATAAGCTTTAAGTTGGCTTTATCGATTTGTTTAAAAATGCTAATACCTTCAATGGTCCTTTTAAGGCTAGCATTACCAATTTGACTTGATAAAGGTTGGTTCTGATTATCATAATGACCACCGCCAAGTACGTGAATATATTCAATGTTCTTATTACTGTATCTATATTGTGGATACACACTCTCTAATGGTTTAATTAGATTGTTAGCTATTGGTGGATAGCTTAATAGTAATAGCAGAGATATAGAAAAACTTAAAAAAAGTTTAGCTTTTGTATAGCTAGATTTATATAAAAAATATAAACCAATAATGGCTAATGTTAGAATTAATCCTAAAGGCTCAACAAAAAAAGCAATTACCTTCTTTGTTAAAAATAAAACCTCCATTAGGATTTTATTAAATCCCTCTTAATAACTCATTAATACTTGTTTTAGAGCGAGTTTTGGCATCTACTTGTTTAACGATAACTGCACAGTAAAGTGAGTATGAGCCATCTTTAGAAGGCAGGTTGCCAGAAACCACAACTGAGCCTGCAGGGATTCTACCGTAAGTGACTTCACCAGTTTCACGATTAAAGATCTTAGTAGATTGACCAATGTAAACACCCATTGAAATAACAGAGCCTTCTTCAACAATCACACCTTCAACAACTTCTGATCGAGCGCCAATAAAACAATTATCTTCAATAATTGTTGGACTAGCTTGCAATGGCTCCAAAACACCACCAATGCCAACACCACCTGATAGGTGAACATTTTTACCAATTTGTGCACATGAGCCAACTGTTGCCCAAGTATCAACCATAGTGCCAGAATCAACGTAAG
>Ga0233436_1000353_pt1 | contig 53898 bp, 47 predicted proteins | sample SI_122_August201_2_FD_182723 | JGI IMG/M metagenome (GOLD analysis project Ga0233436, IMG submission 182723) | Seawater microbial communities from Saanich Inlet, British Columbia, Canada - SI_122_August2016_150_MG | ecosystem: Environmental > Aquatic > Marine > Inlet | place: Canada: British... | reverse complement strand
TAGGCCAGAAAGCCTTCGCCTGTATTTTTTCTAACGCAGCCATTTGAAATCCCCTTGTAATTTGCGATGGGGATAGTGTGGCATTAACGTGAGTTGCTGGGAATTACGTTGACGATTAAGCGCTTACACTAAGACCGCTTTGTTGCATTACCAATGGAACAAAGCGGCACCATGAGATTCCTATTTTACGCAATTATATTGACCATCAAAATAGTCAGTGTCGCCCGCTAGAAAAAAACCTTTATGTGTATGATAAAGCGGTCACAGACTTTCCTTGGTGGGCAAAGCAGATAGGCCATCAAAATTACATGATCTCTGTTTTAAAAGACAATTCAGCGGCCACATGGATTGAATCCATTGACTTTGATACCCGTAACCCTATTAACATTGGCATTGAAGACTACAGCATTTATGAAAACCAGGGGGTTAGGTTTAATGTTATCCATTACCGTGACCCCGAAACCCAAAAACGATACCGCTTTGTATCGACATTACCGGAATCGATAAACCCAGGGACTATTGCTATCCTGTATTACAAGCGTTGGACGATTGAAAAAGCCTACAATAACAGCAAGAGTAACCTGAAAGAGAAAAAAGCCTGGTCTTCTTCGATGAAGTCACTCAATAATCAAATGCGTCTCACCACCATGACGTATAATTTAATGCGCGTGTGTGAAGAAATTTCAAAAATACAAGCCCCCGAGTTGATTCATCCTTCGGATAAAAAATATAACAAAGCGCTTGAGAAAAGACAGAAAAGAGCCCAGAAAAAAGGCGGTTTTGTTAATCCATTGTTGTTTCTGAAAAGAATCGTTCGTATTAGCTCGTGTACCATTCGAGCCGTTCAAAACGCAATAATCACTAGAAAGCCTCTGGCCGACCTTATGTGCGTCCTCATGGCTCGATTAGTTCCTGGGTAGGGTTAATACGGAAACACCCATGAAATTTCATAGAACCCAGGGAATAAAAAAACTTTAGCTTTTTTCTAATAAAGCTAAAGTTATTGCACTCCTGCCTACACAACCTGTCCGGCACACCATCCTGAAGCCCACGCCCATTGAAAATTATAGCCCCCTAACCAACCTGTAATATCCAGCGCTTCTCCCACAAAATAAAGCGCTGGCACTTGATTTGCTTCAAGGGTTTTAGACGAAATAGCATGACAATCTACTCCGCCCAGAGTTACTTCTGCGGTTCGATAGCCCTCTGTACCATTAGGTTTAATTGTCCAGTGATTAAATTGCTGCGCAATTTGCTGAATTTGTTTATGTGAGAGGTCTAGCACAGACAGCTCGAGCATCTCCTCTTGCAGAAAGGTTGATACCAGACGCTTTGCTAATCTGTGTGCTAAATAGTTTTTTAGCTTCAGCTTAATCTTCTCTTGTTGCGCCTGCAATAATTGCTGCTGCAAATCAAGATCGGGCAATAGGTTGATAACTAACTCTTCACCCTCCTGCCAATAAGAGGACATTTGCAAGGCGACAGGACCACTTAACCCGCGATGGGTAAACAATAGGTTTTCAGTAAAACTTTGGCAGGCATTGCTGATAGTCGCCACCAGCGCGAGACCTGACAACACTGCAAATTTTTCTTTATCTTCTACGTGTAAAGTAAATGGCACTAGGCCTGCACGTGTCGGCTGTACTTTGATATCAAATTGCTCTGCTATCTTATAAGCGAATGGAGTGGCTCCCATTTTTGGAATAGATAAACCGCCCGTTGCTATAACCAGCGATTGAGTGTGAATTTCCTGGGCTTTAGTTTTAACCATAAATCCTAATTCTGCATGCTTCTTAATGCTTTGAATATCTGCCTTTAACTGAATATCAACCCCGACTTTATCACATTCACTTAGTAACATATTTAAAATATCTCGGGCACTCTCATTACAAAATAACTGCCCATGCTCACGCTCATGATAGGGAATATTTTGTGCATGAATCATTTCCAGAAAATCCCATTGCGTAAACCGGCTGAGAGCTGATTTACAGAAGTGAGCATTTTCAGAGATAAAGTTTTCCGCTTCGACCGTGTAATTGGTAAAGTTGCATCGCCCGCCTCCGGACATCAGAATTTTCTTGCCGGGCTTATTCGTAGCTTCCAGGACTAACACGCGTCGCTGCCGTTTGCCTGCTTCTATAGCACACATCAACCCTGATGCGCCCGCACCAATAATAATTACATCAACTTCAAGCATATTCAACACTAATACAACATAAATTAGAAGCGGGGTCTTGAGCCCGCATAAGTTCATGCGGGCTCAAGACCCCGCTTCCTGATCGTTACTACCCCACCTGTTTAATGCTCTGAAGCTATGTGCATCAAGGCTGCTTTAGACTCAGCATCAATGAGCCGCCGGCATTAACCAGGCGCAGTTGATTCGCCCGAATTTGATAGTGCGTCACTTGTGTTAGGGCCTGCAATATCTGTTGCTCCTGAGTCATTAAATCTTTTTCAGGACAAAGCTTACGCGTACTGCTTACCGGACCTATTGTTAATTCACTAGCATTGATTTGATAACTAGCAGTTAATGCATTACAACCGCTATCTCCCTGTAACTTGCCATCCTTAAATTGCAAGTTCGCTTTGCCCGTATGCGCATTATTGATTACGCCAGTGCCATTATTGATACCCGTTACCTGCCACGCTGTTTGTTCTAATGTTAAAGGAGGCAGGTTCTGAAATATTAACCTTACTTGTCTACGTGCATCTAATAATTGCAATTTACTTTCTTGCAGCAGAAAGAAATTAATATCAGCCAGGTTTTTTAAATATTGATACTCTTGCGCCGCTATCTTCTCGGGGCAAACCATCATTGTTAAGCCCGGCTGAGAAATTTGCACACCTTCCCCGCCCATTAACTGATAGCTACCGAAGTAACGGTTACAGCCGGTACTACCGCCTACCCGCCCCTCTGCAAATTCAATGCTCGCCGGGTTATCTAACAATGCAGGCTGCATCCCTTGCTCGGTTAAATAGCTACGCAATTGCCATTGATCAGCCGATAATGGGTTTTGCATTGCCTCTCCTCCCTGCATGCCTTTGTCTGTCGTTGCACTTATTGAGCGCATATTAGGAGGCTCTATTAATTGCTCTGCCACCGTGTTATTAGTCGGTGTAGTCGTACTGCAGCCTTGTAATAATATTAGACTTAATAATATCTTTTTTTTCATAACTGTTCTTCTTTTGTGTTAAATACTGATTTTGTTGTCTTTTGCTCTATTTCTAACGAGGTATTACTGCGCTATTAATGCGACCTAAAATCTCCCCTAGTCTAATAAACCTGTCCTATAAAAAGGCATTTTTCCATCTTCAATCGTATTTATTACCAGTGACCGATGCGCATAAGCTTCCGCACCCAGTACCCTTCATATCGTGTCTATCAAGTTTATGCTTTTGCCAATTTGGCATTGGAATTACTAATAGCAGTAGAATCCCAGAGACTCTCAACGAGCAGAAATTTTTCAGATAGCCCCAACCTGCCGACTTCATCTTTTATTTGTTCTGGTCTCATTTGATCGCCCTATTGTTGCTACTTAAAATCTATTTTTCTCATTTTTTAACAAAACGATTGCGTCACTGACTCACAAAAAATTGGCCGATTTTATTAAACCATTACAGTCAATCCAAAGAAACTTAAATATACCCTCCATATCAGAGAGTTTTATTTTGCAAAAAACGGCGCAATAGATCCAGTGAATAAATCGCTGCCTGATTTTGTTTGCGCGCTTTAGATCCCACAATTGAACGCTGACTATGTACTACGCCAGCGGGAGTCAGTAACAAGCTAAAGAGTATAATACTTAACTCTTTTTGTTGGAATTGCTCGGCATTACCTGCATACAACTGCACCAGGACTAAATCAGTCCCATCTTGTTGCTGTCTATTTTGCGCTATGCCTAAGGCAATATCTTTATATTCAGCAATAGGTTGGTTTTCAGTTTGCTGCTGTAATGACTGTTTATAAACGGAGCTTATCAACCAAGACTGGGCAATGCATTTTGCAGCCATTAAGCCTTGGGAAGCTGTTTCCTGTATCGATAAGTTATATTTTTGCTGCTGCATTAACTTACTGATCACCTCAACAAGATCCCCCTGATGCCTATCCAGACCATCTATAGCAAAGATATAATCACCAATATTTTCGGCAAGCTGATTAACAGTCTTTCTAACTAGTTCTTGTTCAGCATCAGCCAGGAAAATTAGTTTGGTCTGCACTTCATCAACAGCTGCACGAAAGCTTAGCTGCACGCTATCAGGTAATGCCGTAGTATTGAGTTTTTCCTGTAAATCCGCTTCACCAATGCCGACTGAGCGCAAAGTAATCAACTGCCCCGGCTGTACGGAAAAACGCTGCGTCAACTGTTTAGCAATGTGTGCATCGAACATATGTTTCATTTCGTAGGGCACACCAGGCACAAAGACAAACCAACAGCGATTATGTTGCACTGAAAAGCCCGGCGCCGAACCCCACTCATTATCGATACGCAATGCACCTTGCGGGAAAAAAGCCTGTTTGCGATTGCTATCAACCATTTCACGTTTGCGATAGCTAAAATATTGAGTGATTTGTTCTAGCGCTACAGCATCTAGTTGCAGAGGTTTAGAGAAGGATTCAGCCACTGCCTGGGCGGTCAGGTCATCGATGGTTGGCCCCAGGCCGCCTGTACAAATACATAAATCAGCACGTAAGGAAATGTCCTGGAGCAGATTTTTTAAATCTGTTAAATTATCGCCAACTGCGCTATGCCTCTTAACGACAAAGCCCATTTGTACCAGTTTTTGCGATAGCCAGGCCGCATTAGTATCGACGGTCTGGCCACTGACGATTTCTTCACCTTGAGAAAATATTTCTGCTATTGTTTGCATCAATACTCGCCAGTTTAACTCAGCCTACGCAGGCTCTAGCTTAATAGACAGCATATTATCCAGTGCAATTTTGGCATTTTTTGCTTCATGCTCGGCAACGGTAATGCGATTGACCACATGACCGGCAACTAGATTTTCCAGTATCCAGGCCAGATGTTGTGGATCGGTCCGGAACATGGTTGAACACATGCTTAACACCGGTGACATAAAGTGTACATTTTTACCCTCACCCTTACATTCATCATGTAAGCGATTAACCAGGTTCAATTCGGTTGCCACTAACCAGCGGGTATTTGGCTCGGCTTCGCGGATAATTTTTAAAATGACCTCGGTAGAACCAATATAATCAGCTTTTTGACACACTTCAAAGCAGGCTTCTGGGTGGGCAATGACGTTTGTTTCAGGGTAGCGCTCTAAAAATGCATCGATCTGTTCCGGTTGAAAAACCTGATGTACAGAACAGTAACCACCCCAGAGAATCATTTTTGCCTTGCGGATTTGCTCTTCTGTCAAGCCACCAAGCGGCTTGGAAAAATCCCAGACGACCATTTCATCCAGCGGGATATCCATATTAAAAGCAGTATTTCGGCCTAGGTGCTGATCGGGAAAAAACAGTATTTTTTCCCGCTGGGCAAAACTCCATTCAAGAATTTTCTGAGCATTGGATGAAGTACAGACGATACCCTGATGTTCGCCACAAAAGGCTTTTAAATCTGCGGCTGAATTAATATAAGTCACCGGTGTGACTTCATTTTCAACATCAATCACCTGCGCCAGTTCATCCCAGCAGCGCTGCACATTGACCTTATTCGCCATGTCAGCCATAGAGCAGCCTGCGGCTAAATCTGGCAATATAGATATTTGCTCTGGGCGTGACAAAATATCAGCCACTTCTGCCATAAAATGCACACCGCAAAAAACGATATATTCTGCATCGGATTCAGCAGCTTCTCTAGAAAGCTTTAACGAATCACCCGAAATATCGGCATGTTGAAATACTTCATCACGTTGATAATGATGCCCTAAGACAATACAGCGATTACCTAGCGTTGCTTTGGCTTGCTGTATTTTTATGGCACATTCTTCATCGGAAAGTAGTGCGTAATTCTGAATGGGTAATGCAGTCATAAGTCAGGTTAGATTTTATTATCCTAGAAACAACAGCTTAAAAAAATGTCGGGTTACGTTAATTAAGCTTCCTCTTTAACAACAGGCTTATACAATTTAATATGCAATTCTTTTAATTGCGCTGCATTAACCATTGTCGGTGCATTGACTAAAGGACAAGCTGCCGATTGGGTTTTAGGAAAGGCGATCACTTCACGAATTGAACTTGAGCCGGTCATTAACATAACTAAACGATCCAGACCGAAAGCCATACCACCATGCGGAGGACAGCCATATTTTAAGGCTTCCAGTAAGAAGCCAAACTTATCATTTGCTTCCTGTTCAGCAATACCCAGAATATCTAAAACAGTGGACTGCATGCCTGTCTTATTAATACGAATTGAACCACCACCGACTTCAGTACCATTGAGCACCAAATCATAGGCGCGTGATAAAGCGGCACCCGGATCAGCTTTTAATTCTTCCTCTGAACAGCTAGGCGCAGTAAAAGGGTGATGAATAGCATTCCAGCGATTCGCTTTTTCATCCCATTCAAACATAGGAAAATCAACAACCCAGAGCGGCTTCCAGTCACCTTCTAGCATGTCTAAATCTAGGCCAATTTTAACTCGTAAAGCACCGATTGCTTCGTTAACAATATTGGTTTTATCTGCCCCAAAGAAAATCAGGTCACCTGTCTGTGCGCCACTTTTCTCCAGCACTGCTTCCCATACTTCAGCCGGGGCAAATTTAACAATTGGTGATTGCAGACCTTCTAGTCCGCCATCACGATCATTGACTTTAATATATGCCAGACCTCGAGCGCCATAAATACTCACATACTTAGTGTAAACATCAATGTCTTTACGGCTGAGTTTAGCCCCGCCTGGAATACGCAAGGCAACTACGCGTCCTTTAGGGTCATTTGCTGGGCCGGAGAAAACTTTAAACTCAACGCCTTTCATTTGCTCGGCAATATCTACCAATTCCAATGGAATACGCAAGTCAGGCTTATCAGAGCCAAAGCGGGACATCGCTTCTGCATACGTCATACGCGGGAATGGCTTGCCTAGGTCAACATCAATCACTTCTTTGAATAAATTACGCATCATATTTTCCATGATCGTCATAATTTTATCTTCATCCATAAACGATGTTTCTATATCCAGCTGGGTAAATTCAGGCTGTCTGTCCGCACGTAAATCTTCATCACGGAAGCATCGTACCACCTGATAATAGCGGTCCATACCGGCCATCATCAACAATTGTTTATATAATTGCGGTGATTGCGGCAAAGCGAAAAATGAATGCTGATGGGTACGGCTGGGCACTATGTAATCACGCGCACCTTCAGGCGTTGCCTTAGTCAAGATAGGCGTTTCCATTTCGAAGAATTCCTCGGCATCCAGAAAATTACGCAAGTTACGCGTGACATCACGGCGTACTTTCATTTTCTCTAGCATCGCCGTTTTACGTAAGTCGATATAACGATAGCGTAAGCGCATTTCTTCGTTGACTTCTATCTCGCTTTCAATCGGGAACGGTGGCGTTTCTGACTCGTTCAAAACCTCTATATTGCTGGCCAGAACTTCAACTTCGCCAGTTGCCATATTAGAGTTAATCGTGCCCTCGAGACGATCCCTGACGACGCCCTCTACACGCAATACATATTCGCTACGCACGCTTTCGGCAATCGCAAAGGCTTCTGTCGTTTCAGGATTAAACACCACCTGAACCAATCCTTCGCGATCTCTTAAATCAATAAAAATAACCCCGCCATGATCACGTCTTTTATGTACCCAGCCGCACAGCGCAACTGATTCACCTAAGTTATCTTTGTTTAATTCTCCGCACTTATGGGTACGCATAACTCTTTTCTCTATTTATTATATGTTTATTGGGCTTGTCGATGCGACTTAAGCGTACCGACAACTATTATTTTTAGCTGGATATCTATGCCATTATCCAGTTTTACTAGATTTGGCAGCGGGCGCAGATTTTTCACCGGCAACATTTTTCTTATTACCGCTCTTAAAATCTGTTTCGTACCAGCCACTACCTTTTAACCTAAAGCCTGCCGCCGAAATTTTTTTCTTTAATTCTGGTTCATTACAGCTAGGGCATCTTACCAGCGGCTCTGCACTCATTTTTTGTAGGGCTTCATGCTCATTTCCACAGGATTGGCACTGATATTCATAAATTGGCATTTGCTACTCCGCTAAAGAGGGAAATAAGTAAAAATATGGAGACTCATTTGCTTTTTTTCAATAAGCAAATCAAAATTAACCGAGTATTTTAATAATAAGCTGCTATACAAGCAAGAAGCAGCGAACACATCATCCTAAAAAAATCAATTGAGCATGGAATTATAGTGCACGGTATTGCTTTCAAAGTGCTTTAAAAAATCTTAGCTTCACCCATAGGTTAAGCGGGTGTTTTTTTAAGTACTATATAATCAATATCTTGCGCTAGAAACTATGAGCAACTGATCTTTCTAGGATCATACAAAAGACTTTCTTTAAGGCGACTCCTAATGCAACAACTAACTCTGACTCAACCTGATGACTGGCATTTGCATGTACGCACCGGCGACATACTAAAAACAGTGATCAATCATACCGCCAGGCAATTTGCACGCGCCATCATCATGCCCAACCTACAGCCACCGGTGACTAATGTTGCTCAGGCTTTAAGTTACCAACAGGAGATTCAACAGGCAACTTCCAGCGAATATAAATTTACTCCATTGATGGTGTTGTATCTAACCAATACCACCACTGTTGAAGATGTCCGCCAGGCGAGTCTGTCACCTGCCGTACATGCGTTTAAACTCTATCCCGCTGGTGCAACGACCAATTCTGATCAGGGTGTGACTGATCTAAATGCTATTTTTCCGGTACTTACGGCAATGGAAGAGCTCAATGTGCCGTTGCTGATCCATGGCGAAGTCACTGCTCCGGAAATAGATATTTTTGATCGGGAGCGCGTGTTTATTGAGCAAAAGCTCAGTGTTATTCACCAGAATTTCCCTGCTCTCCGTATCGTACTAGAACATGTCACCACCAGTGACGCTGTGCAGTTTGTGCAACAAGCCTCGGACAATATTGCCGCAACTATTACGCCTCAGCACCTGTTATACAATCGCAATGCCATGTTAGTCGGCGGCATCAAGCCACACTATTATTGCCTGCCGATACTTAAACGGGAAGCCCATCGAGAGTCTTTAGTTAAAGCCGCTACTAGTGGCAGTCCAAAATTCTTTTTAGGTACCGATAGCGCACCGCACTTTACCCATCTTAAAGAAAACAGCTGTGGTTGTGCCGGATGTTATTCTGCCTATGCGGCGATTGAGCTCTATACTGAAGCATTTGATGCCGCGGGAGCATTAGACAAGCTGGAAGGTTTTGCCAGTTTTTATGGTGCTGATTTTTATCAGCTCCCGCGAAACACCCGGCAAATCACTTTAGAAAAAACAGACTGGCAAGTACCTGTCGATTATCCTATTGCAGATAAATCTCGATTAACACCGCTTAAAGCGGGCGAAACATTGCACTGGAAATTGCAGGCACCGATAGCATAATCCAGCACATCCCATATTTTTCAATATGAAGAACATGAATGAATGCTTATTAGCATTAAGTGATGCGTGTATATAGATAGCCTAGGCAATCTGGAAGCAGGGGCTTTAGCCCCCGCTTCCAGAATTTATTCCAGCTCTAGATATAAATCTTCGCCCAGGTCTTCGCCATCCATGCCTTCAACATCTAGTGATTGTGCTGCGCCATCGCTAATTAAGTAGTCTCTACGCTGCATATAGGCAGAGCGGAAAAAGATATAGCGGTCTACTGCTGCTTCTGAAGCAACGGCTTCTGCTCCTAAGAAGTCTGCTCTAACATCGATAATTTCTACCGTGCGCAAACCAACCGAAAGCCCCGTAGACAGAGCGGTACTTCCAAAAAACAAGGTATATGTCAAAGGATGTAAAGCTGTATCACCTATATATCCACCCACTCCTCGTACAGAGCTAGGTCCCAGCAGCGGAATCACAACATAAGGCCCTCTGGCCACTCCCCATACGGCCAGAGTTTGCGCGAAGTCTTCTTCATGCTTGGGTAAATTAATCATGGTTGCGACATCAATAAACCCCCCAATACCAACGGTGCTATTGACCAGAAACCTCGCTGTATCCATACCTCCCTGTTTGGGTTTTGCCTGTAAAAAACCATTAACACTGACACTGATGTCTTTTAAATTAGAAAAGAAGTTACTGATACCAGTATCTACAAACTTAGGCGTTATCCATTGGTAGCCCTTGGCAACTGGCTTTAAAACAGCTTTATCGATTTGGTCATTGTATGACAAAATAACCCTATTCATTCCTTCCCAGGGATCTGCAGGGTCCGGATGAGGGACTGTCGCACAGGCCTGTAATATTGACAGAAGAATTCCGCCGAGAACCAGATGATATTTACTTTTTTTATTTATCATTACTTATCTAAATTCTAGCTAAAAGTTTATACATACAAAAACTTCGCGTAACATAGCATATTTTTTACCTGAAAATTTAATATTTAGCACCATGGAATCAGTTGAGCATCCATTAAATGAGCGATTTAGAGGTTATCTACCTGTGATTGTTGATATAGAAACAGCAGGATTTGATGCTAACAAGAATCCACTGCTAGAAATCGCCGCTGTAATTGTGGAATATGATAGCAATCAACAACTGCACATTACCGAAAGTCATGCCGCCCATATTATCCCGTTTGAAAGCTCGATTTTAGATCAATCTGCTTTAAAATTCACCGGTATAGACCCTTACCACCCTTTTCGCCTGGCTGTCAGCGAAAAAGACGCATTGGGCAAATTATTTAACCCGATTAAGCTCGCTGTAAAGCGCAATGAGTGCACACGCGCCATTTTAGTCGGGCATAATCCAAATTTTGATATAAACTTTTTAAATGCCGCCCTTAAGCGCACAAAAATAAAACGTAGCCCTTTTCACCCCTTTAGCACGTTTGACACCGCTACCCTGGGTGGCTTAATGTATAAGCAGACAGTGCTGGCAAAAATTGGCAAAGAAGCGGGGATGGAATGGGATAATGTGCAGGCGCATTCAGCATTGTATGATGCCAAGCAAACAGCTGAAATATTTTGCAAAATTGTTAATCGCTGGAAGCAACTGGAAGAGCTGGACTCGGAAATATAGGTTTCAGACTGCCTGCTGTTGAAATCAGAGACTCAATGATTGCGACTTATATTTTCTGATTTTGTAATTCTTTTACTAATGTGACTGGCACCCATCACAGCAAGAACTACGAAAGCACCGGGCGTTATAATTGCCGCAGCGACTGAGGCAGAAAGTTTTAATTTCCGCTGTCGAATACTGGCAACACGATCCGCCCTTTTGTTATCAACCGGATAACGAATCGCACCACATGAATGGCAGAGCGGGTATTGTTTAAGCTCTGCAGCACCACAAAATGAACAATCTGGCATATAAAGCACCCTGATTTTTTTATTATTGTTGAGTAATAATAGCAGATAAATGAATATGAGTTTACCTAGAACATACTATTTGATTTATTCTCCGATTGTAGCTGAACAATTAGCCAGTGTTATTGCGCACCCGTTACTTGTTGAGCAAGAGATTGAGCTGCGCAAAGTAAAGCTGGCTGATTTATCTGCACTGCACATAGATCAGGAGTTGCAACATGCATTGCTATGGGTAGAGCAAAAAGATTACCCGCAGGTCTTGTTATTTGCCCAGAAAAATCAAATGTCTCTGGGATTTTTACCCATAAAAGGAGACCCTCTTTGCCATTTTTTTAAAGCCCTGGCTTTACCTCAAGATCTTGATGCCTGCCTGCGATTAGCCTTATCTCAAGAGCCGATAATAATCGACACCATCGTTTGTAATGGTGAAATTATCACCAATGGCGTCAACCTGGAAAATCAGACTAAAATGACCGAATTTATCGGTGATAGTCATGAATTGACAACTATTGGCAAACTAAAGTTTCAATTCAAACGTTTTCTGCATGCCTTCTCGCTCACACCCCACCCCGTCACGCTGATTACTGCAAAAGGTAAAACCATCTCTACAGCGATTACCGGCATGGTATTACTGGATTTTCATAGAAATGGCGCGCTGACGAATCTATTTTTAGAGTCTATATCGTTAAAAGATAAACGGCTCTCGGTTGCCTTATTTGCGCCTCAGTCTATTCTGTCGTACTTACAGTTATCATCATCTTTACTGGTCACCGCGCAGAAAAAAAACCTGCCTCAGCAAATAGGTTATATACGCACAGCCTCGTTAACCATTACATCTCCAGTCGATACCCATTACCTGATTAACAACCAACCATTAACGACACGTGAATTAAAGCTAGAAATATTAAACGCTGGCATCAAGGTCAATACGGGGGATAAATTCAAAGAACGGCAACACTTTAGCGATGACAAAGAAAATGTCATCTGTGAGCAATTACCACAACAGGAAAGTAGAGTTAAATATATCAGCGGCACGCTACCTTTGTTTAGCCACGCGCTGGAGTCTGATTTTAAAGATCTATTCCTGGCCTTAAAAGAAAATGCCAGGATAAATAATACGTATATACTGCTGATGGTATTAAGTGCGATGTTAGCTACTCTGGGCTTATTTCTCAATAGCCCGTCCATTGTTATAGGCGCAATGGTACTAGCCCCTTTAATGGCTCCTATTATTTCCTTATCCATGGGATTATTGCGCTCGGATGCTGATTTAAGTAAGCGTTCACTCACCACCTTATTCGCCGGTATGTTTATTGCTTTATCCCTATCGGCACTAGTGGCTTATATACTACCATTCCAGGAAAATACCCATGAAATAGCAGCTCGTTTGCACCCCTCTACTTTAGATTTACTAGTCGCTATACTTTCAGGAGTTGCGGGGGCTTTTGCCAATGCCCGGGAGAGTATTGCTAAAAGTCTGCCAGGCGTAGCAATTGCGGTTGCACTGGTTCCTCCACTCTGTGTTTCGGGCATAGGCATAGGCTGGCTGAATTTCGAGGTGTTTTATGGTGCCATGCTGTTATTTCTAACCAACTTGACTGGGATTATTCTGGCTGCGGGATTAACTTTTATGGCCATTGGATATGCGCCATTTTCGCGCGCCAAAAAAGGCATCGCATTATCTGCTTTTATGGTCGCAGTTATTTCAGTGCCACTAGTTTTATCTTTTGCTAATATGCAGCAAATAGAGGCTGTAAAAAAACAGCTGCTCAGCCAGGATTACACTATAGGAGGACAAAACCAGCAACTAAGCAATATTAAAGTGCGCTTGGTTCGCCCTCTAAAAATCAGCGCTGACCTGATCAGCACGCATATGCCAAATCCTCAGGAATTAGCCACCTTAGAAAAGCAACTTTCCGAGCAATTAGGCCAGGCTGTCACTATCGACCTTTCAGTACGCCTGGTGACAAAAAATTATTTTAGTCAAACTGGAAACTTTCTAGAACCCAGAAAATAAAAGGGGTTATCCCTCTCTAGTTAAGTTAACTGGCTAATTTATGACGATAAATAGTCGCCGAAATCACAGCTATAGGGGGTATCACTATATTTAACACGGGCACCATCAAAGCAAATAACACCATACCACCAAAACTTAAAGTGCCAATCCGTGCCATTTTAAGTAGCTGCCTTTGTTCAGCAAAGAGCGCACCTTCATTTTCTAAGGTATAGGCAAAATACTCCATGCTTATTCCCCATGCACCAAACACCCCCCATAAAACCGGTGCAATCAAGTTCACTCCAGGGATGATTGAAATAATCACAATAGGAATAGCGCGACTTATTAAATAGACTATGCGTTTTAATTCTGAGCCTAACACGGAAAATACAGCTTGCTCTTGAATCTCCCCTGCCTGATCATTCAGGATATGCTGCGTTTTAGCTGCCAAACCGCCATAAAAAGGCGATGCGATTAAATTAGCCATTAAGGTGAAAGTAAAAAAACCAGCCACAAAAAAGCCGATAAAAAACAAGGGGTATATTAACCAGTCTAACCACTGCAACCAGGCAGGTATAAATTGAGCTATTAACACACCAACATAGTGATAACCCAGATACAGCATACTGGAAAACAATATTAAATTTACTGCAATGGGTATCAATACATATTTTCTTAATTTCTTATGCCCCAGTAAAGGCACACCTTGCGCTAGACTTTGAACGGCTAGCAAAGGGTTAGCCCCTGCTTTTTTATTAAATACTATATTCATTTCTTAGCTCTCTAACACCTTGTTCAAATGGATTAAACACCACACCGCACTCGGTAACTATAACACTGATTAATTCTGCTGGAGTGACGTCAAATACTGGATTCCATGCATTGATCAGTCCATCTTCCTGAACATAACAATCCGGTAAAAACTCACTGGCAGCACGCTGTTCTATTTCTATCTGACTACCGTTATCCATCGTAAAATCTATAGTTGATACAGGTGCAACAACCATCACTTTTACGCCATGATGCTTTGCCAGAACTGCGAGCGAATAGGTACCAATCTTATTGGCGACATCGCCATTGGCGGCAATACGGTCCGCGCCGACTATAATCCAGTCAATTTTACCGCTTTGCATCAGCATCGCGGCGGCAGAGTCAGCAATCAATGTTGTCGGGATATTATCTGCAGCCAGCTCCCACACGGTTAAACGCGCCCCTTGTAGCCAGGGCCGTGTTTCTCCCGCATAGACTGCGCGCTTTTGCCGCTGTTGTGCGCTACGAATAACTCCCAAAGCAGTACCATAGCCCCCTGTCGCCAGGGCCCCGGCATTACAATGCGTTAATAAGCCCTGAGCATCACCGAGAATATCTGCGCCCATCTCACCCATTTTTTGATTAGCCGCAATATCCTGCTGGTGAATTTCTACCGCTTTGTGAATCATTGCATTCACAGGAGAATCCGATACAACTGCCAATGCTTCCCGCATAACAGCAAGCGCCCAGAATAAGTTGACTGCTGTCGGTCGGGATGCTGCCAGTATTTCCATATCTGCATATACTCTTTGCTGCCATGCTGTATTATCTAACTTAAAATGCTGTTGCACCGATAATGCCACCGCATACGCGGCTGCTATACCTATCGCTGGCGCACCACGCACGCGCATAGTTTTAATAGCCTCCGCAACCTCGGGAGCGGTATTAAAAATATCGTAATGCACCTGTTCCGGTAATAGACGCTGGTCTAATACTGATAATTGCCGATCCTGCCAGCGCAATGCATGGACATTGAGTTTATTTGGGGGACTACTCATTAACACGTATACTCTTTAAGTTATTGTAAATTAACTCGACCCACTTACTTTACTATGCAAGTTGACACCCTTATTAAGGCTCGCTGGATTATACCTGTAGAACCTCACAAAGTAATACTAGAACATCATGCTTTAGTGATTCATGAAGGCAATATACTGGATATATTGCCACAACAACAGGCGCAGGAAAAATACCAGGCACTGCAAACCGAAACTCTGGATACTCATGCCCTTATTCCTGGTTTTATCAATGCTCACACCCACGTTGCTATGAGCTTGTTTAGAGGTATTGCTGATGATTTTCCATTGATGGACTGGCTGGAAAAACATATCTGGCCATTAGAAAAAAAATGGGCAAACGCAGAGTTTGTGCGTGATGGTACCGACCTTGCCATAGCTGAAATGCTGCGTGGTGGCACGACCTGTTTTAATGATATGTACTTTTTTCCTGAAGTCACCGCTCATCAAGCTATCCAGCATGGGATACGCGCCAACATCGGGCTTATCATGATTGATTTCCCGACGGCCTGGGCAGATGGGCCTGAACAATATATCGAAAAAGGCCTGGCACTGCATGATAAACTGCGTCACGAACCCTTAATACGCACACCTTTTGCCCCCCATGCACCGTACACTGTTGCTGATGAACCTTTGCGCCAGATCAGCACTCTCGCAGCCGAACTGAATCTGCCGATTCATATGCATGTGCATGAAACGCTGCATGAAGTCAGCCAGGGTCAACGCCCTCTAAAACGCCTGCATGATTTAGGCATAATCAACCCTGCTTTTATTGCCGTGCATATGACTCAATTAAGCACCGGCGAAATCAATAAATTTGCCCAGTCGGGTGCGCATATTGTGCATTGCCCTGAATCCAATCTAAAACTGGCTAGCGGCTTCTGCCCAGTACAAAAATGTCTGGACGCAGGGATTAATGTCGCTCTGGGCACAGATGGCGCAGCGAGTAATAACGACCTGGATATGCTTGGAGAAATGCGTACCGCAGCATTATTAGCCAAAGGGGTGGCTCAGGATGCCAGTGCCGTTAATGCAGCAACTGCGCTACGCATGGCGACTTTAAACGGTGCCAAAGCGCTGGGTATTGATGATGTCACCGGTTCTTTAACGATAGGTAAGGCAGCGGATATCTGCGCCATCGACCTGTCTGATATAGAAACCCAACCACTCTATAATGCGACGACTCAAATTGTCTATTCAGCCTCACGTAACCAGGTCAGTGATGTTTGGGTAGCAGGTAAGCGCTGCTTAAAAAACAGACAGCTAACAACATTAAACTTAGCGGATTTAAAAAGCAAAATAGCAGAGTGGCAACAGAAGCTTTCAGCACCGTTAGAATAAAACCAGGACACTTTTCAATCATTGCTAATATAATTTTCGCTGCTAACTAAGATTAAGAACAAGATTTATGCTTAGAAACTCTATCATTTGCTTATTATTCATACTGCCAAATATTGCGTTTTCAAGCAGTGCTCGCTGCAGCGACATACCCTTATCTAACTTTCTTATGCATGAAGATAATGTCATAGTCAGTTTTACAGTAACCGACTGTCAATTGTCACAACAGGCAGGCACCCACTTTATTAAGATAGAGATCACAACAGCGTTTTATTCAACAAAACTTAACAACAGCCGCTTAAAGATAGAAACCTAAAATGGTTTGGGGCCTGCACTCAGCGTATTTAGCAAAAATGTTGAGTGGCTGACTGTGTTGGCAAAATATAACAACACTTATATTCCCCCTATATCTGCCCGCTATTGTCGCTAAAAAGCCATGTAATACGTTTAAACAACTTTCAAATAACTGGGCGTTAGCCGTAAAATTAAACGTCATACACCTCATTGTAAGGACAAAAAATTGACTTGGAAAACCCATGATAAAATAGATTACCTTAAGTAAGCTTATAGGTTTCAGTCAGTTAAACAAAGCTAACATTCAGGTTGCCATAGATAATTTGCATAGTGGGACAGTTTCTCTATCTAATCCTGAACCTAAAAATATATTTCCTAAACCCTGCAAGCCCTTATTTTAATCTTATCTTTTTTTACTGTCCTTATGCGCCAGTGCCGATGATTCAGTTTTTTAAAGCCTTCTTAGTGCAATTTAAAATTGTTCGCGATGTCCGCTAATAGCAAAACATATTAGGTTAAATTTTTGTCATTTTACCGAGTACTGTTCCATCAGTTTATTTTGCACACGAAAAACATCATCTTCAGGTACACACTGCACATAACTACCATCACTTTGCATAAGCCAGGCCTGGGAATTATCTTGTAAATAACAGTCCAGATCATCTAAAATTCGCTGTTTTAAGCGTTTACTTTCAATAGGAAAACCAACCTCTACCCGCCTAAACATATTACGGCTCATTAAGTCCGCACTGGATGCATAAACCTCTTGATTTCCGCCATTTTCAAACATATACACCCGGGTATGTTCTAGGTAACGACCAATGATCGAACGTACTTCAATATTATCGGAAACACCTTTGATACCTGGCTTTAATGAGCAGACCCCGCGCACAATCAGCTTCACTTCAACACCTGCCTGGGATGCTCTATAGAGTGCTTGCATCGCTTTGCTTTCGACCACTGAATTGACTTTGAAAACAATTTTCGCGGCTTCGCCTTTTTTGGCAAAATCAATTTCCCGCTCAATTTTAGCAATCAGTCTCTTATGCAAGGTAAATGGCGATTGCAGTAATTTATTTAGCTTGGTGACTTTGCCTAGGCTGGTTAACTGGACAAATATCTTTCTTACATCTTCGCCAATTTCTTTGCTCGAGGAAAACAAGCCATAATCTGTATAGAACTGCGCCGTCTTCGGGTGATAGTTTCCTGTCCCTAAATGCACATAGTCCTTAAATTTCTTGCCTTCTTTGCGTACTACCAAGCACATTTTGGCATGTGTCTTGAAACCTACAACGCCATACACGACATTCACCGCCGCATCTTGCAATTTTTCCGCCAGGGTAATATTGGCTTTTTCATCAAAGCGAGCACGTAGTTCAATCACCACAGTCACTTCTTTCCCACCTCTTGCCGCTTTCAGCAAGGCGTTAATAATCGGCGAGTCGGAGCTGGTTCGGTACAAGGTCTGCTTAATCGCCAATACATCTGGGTCTACCGCCGCCTGACGTATAAATTCTACCACCGGAGAAAAAGACTCATAGGGGTGATGGAGCAATATATCCTGCTTTTTAATGGCCTCAAAGTAATTCTTATTCCTTGCCAGTTGTGCGGGTATCGAAGCTTTATAAGGTGTAAACTTTAAATCCGGACGCTCAACCAGCTCATAAATCTCTTGTACTCGACTCAGGTTCACCGGCCCATCTACTAAAAAAACCTGATCATCAGTAATACCAAAGCGCGCAGCTAAAAAGTTGACCGTGTCATCAACACACTTACCATCAATTTCCAGACGCACTTCGTCGCCATAGTTACGCATCGCTAATTCGCCTTCTACCGCGTTCAGTAAATCATCAATTGCATCATCATCAACATACAGATCACTATTGCGAGTAACTCGGAACTGGTGGCAATACTTGACCGTCATGCCATTAAATAGCTCATCAATAAAGGCATGAATAATCGAGGATAAAAATACAAAATCATGCTCACCGCCCCCTGTTTCCTCACTAGGTAAGGGAATAATTCTCGGTAAAGCTCTGGGCGCCTGTAAAATAGCACGGCCACTATTCCGGCCAAAGGCATCTTTGCCGGTTAAGGAAATAATAAAGTTTAAACTCTTATTTAATATGCGTGGAAATGGGTGCGCTGAATCCAGGCCAACGGGTGTTAATATGGGCTGCAACTCTTCATGAAAAAACTTCTTCAGCCATTGTCTTTGTTTATCAGTCCAATCATCCCGGCGAATAAAGCGAATATCTTGCTCCGCCAATTGAGGAATCATCAAGTCATGTAGAACCCGATATTGCTCACTGACTAATTCATGCGCTTTAACACTTATCGCTTGCAATTGTTCGTGTGCATTCAAACCATCGCACGCCGTTACATGGGGATCTATTTCTGCGATCTGAATGACGCTGGCAACCCTGACTTCATAAAATTCATCCAGATTAGAGCATGATATACATAAGTAATTTAAGCGTTCTAATAATGGAATATTCTCATCTTTTGCCTGCGCCAGCACACGATCATTAAACTCTAACAGACTAAGTTCTCTGTTGTAATATAAAGATGGCTCACTTAAATCAATATCCTCTAGCTCTTGTTTATTTTCAGCCATCGTTTTATTTACTCTTTTCTATTATCCTGGGAAATCGGTTATTTCTAGTTTCTAGGAATATTTAAGTTTAGTCTAATCCGCTCTGGGTATAAATCCTCGATTTCCTTGTAACCCGCCGGTATGAAGAGCAATTATTTTTTGCCCTGGCTTAAAATACCCTTTTCTTATTAAGTCATAAATTCCATACAGCATTTTACCAGTATACACAGGCTCTAATTTAATACTATGTGTGCACTCAAACTGGTGTATAAAAGATAGCAAGTCGGGGTTTATTTTTGCAAAACCACCAAAGTGGTATTGTAAATGAATAAACCAATCCGAATCATGAGAGTCTCTGGATTTCAAAAAGTTCTCCACCTCATCAATTAAAAAGCCAGCCCCCTTTAAAGCAGAAAAACCAAGCACGCGCCTGTTTTCATCAGCGGCTCCGATAAGCCCTGCCATAGTGGTTGCGGTCCCGCAGGGCACACACAACACATCATAGTCTAGCTCAATTTCATCAACTACCTCAGCAACGCCCTGTAATGCTAGATCTAAAGCACCTCCTTCAGGTAACCAATACTCTCCGTGCTGTATGTCAGGTAAGTCGTTATGTTGTTTGTAGGTTCGAAGCTGACGATATTCACTACGCGAGACAAACTCTAAGTCCATCCCCCATTCCTGCATATCTTTTAAGCTTGGACTCAATACTTTGGGCCGTTCACCTCTGATTTTTCCTAGCGTTTTTATACCCAGATTGTTTCCGACATACGCCAGGGCATGTAAATGATTAGAATAAGCGCCACCCATGGAAATAATCTTCTGGGTATTTAAAGCTAAGGCGTGCTGCAGAATATATTGTAATTTACGCCATTTATTGCCCGAAATAACCGGGTGTAATAAATCATCGCGTTTTAGCCAAAGTTCTATCCCCTGCTCTTTTATAAATGGCTCTTCAATTTTTACTAATACTGACACAGCCATTTGTTGATTTAGTTCAATAAGCTGTTGAATCATTTTCCCCTTACTTACGTTAACCTAAAGAATAAGGTATCTGGAAACACACATCATCCATCCGTGCTGGTCTTTTTGTTTATCATAAGCACTGTAGAAATAGTTCCGTAGCCAGGCATGCGACTTTTACTACAGCACTGATGACAAACAAAAACCCTGCCCAAATATTGGATGGTTATTTAGTTCCAGGTGCCTAAAAGATATTAACATAGATAGAGCCAAGCTTGCTTAAGCACTGTATAAGAACCCTATCTCAGGCAAAAAAAAGCCCCCCCCTATACCTAATTGATATGGGGGAGCAAAATAAAGAGCACTTAGGACCTTCTTCGCGAGGAAGCATGTAAATTTTAAATCTAAATCATATTTATGCTTAAATCCAGCACTTGAATAAAGTCTATACATTGGTTAACGAGGGCCTTGCTGCAATATTACTTAAAACAGTTGCACTGGCAAACAATACCGTTGATATAATAAACTGACCTGAGATAAAGCCCCAAAGTCCGGCAATAAACAAAGTCGCTGTAGTTATGCCTTTATTAAGATTGGTCATGTAAATATCCTGTAAAATAAGCTCTGAAAAGTGCTATACATTTCACCTTTCATTTGCTAGCTATTTTACATGTGCTAAACAAAACAACAATACACCAGTTTTTGAACTAATTATTTTCAATATAGAAACAAAAGAAGCCCGCTATGTTAGAAGAAGAACTCAGCCTCACCCTGGAAGAAAAAACGACAGATGCCTACGAAAAACTTATCGACAATATGCCTTCGATAGGTATTATCAGTCGCAAGAAAAGGATTAAAGGCTATATAGAAATCACCGAAATTGCACAATACATGATTACTAGTGAAGAAATTACAGATGAAAGCGCATTCTATATTTTCTCTATTATGATGCGCAAATGCTCTAATTTTAACAAAGCCACGATAATGACCGCGCTTAGTCTAGAATCCATAGGGGAAGCCGTATTTTCACCGATAGGTTTAAAATTTATCATAGAAGTACGCCGCACGCTAAACTTACCTACTACGCAGCATAGCAATGATGAAGCTACAGTCATTGAGGAAAAATTGATTAATGATGGCGAAGACCAGCCTAATCTCCCGCCTGACACACAGCAACGGGATTAAAACTGGACTTCTCAATACAGCTCATAGATACTTAACTAATTACCGTGCACGAAATAATTTAAGCAACTGATTTGCCTCTTTATCCGTCTTCTGTGCTGCAGAAACAGTTACATAGCTAGCTATGCTGCTGTTTCTACGCCCCTGTATCAAGAACTGGGCAGGCTTTGAATGCGAATAACCCCTGCGCCAGATGCTCAACTTATTCCGTACGCGTTCCTAACCATACTTATAACACTCACTGGAGAAACAAAAATGGGATTTATGCAAGGCAAGCGCGTATTAATTGTTGGCTTAGCCAGCAATCGTTCAATTGCTTGGGGTATTGCGAAGGCAATGTACCGTGAGGGCGCTGAACTCGCCTTTACTTTTCAAAATGAAAAACTACAAGGCCGCGTCGAGAAAATGGCGGCAGAATGCGATTCTAATATTACCATTGAGTGCGATGTCAGCAGTGACGAGCAAATCGACAAGGTATTTACTGAATTAGGCAAGCAGTGGGATGGCCTGGATTGTATCGTACACTCCGTTGCCTTTGCACCAAGAGAAGCGCTAGACGGTGATTTTGTTGCCGCAACAACACGCGAAAACTTCAGAATTGCCCACGATATTAGCTCTTACAGCTTTACCGCTTTAGCCAGTGCAGGGCGAGAAATGATGGCGGGCCGAAATGGCTCATTACTAACGCTTAGCTATCTAGGCGCTGAACGTGCAATTCCGAACTATAATGTGATGGGGGTTGCCAAAGCGAGCCTGGAAGCAAACGTCCGCTATATGGCGGTTGCATTAGGTGCTGAAGGAATACGGGTGAATGCTGTGTCTGCAGGACCTATTAAAACATTAGCGTCGGCTGGCATTAACAACTTCAAGTCAATGCTAAGCAAAGCAGCTGACACTGCACCATTAAAGAAAAACGTGACTATCGATGAAGTCGGCAATGTCGCTGCTTTTCTTTGCTCTGATCTAGCTTCTGGTGTGACTGGCGAGATCACTTATGTAGACTGTGGTTACAATATTGCAGGGATTGCCGCTTCCTGAAAACTCATGTAGAGCGGGCTTCAATCCGCTACTTTGAATCGCAAATAGCGGACTAAACAAAGTCCGCTCTACACGTGTTTTATGTATTCTGCACTACAATATTAGGGAATTTACTACTATAATCCTTACTTTTCAGCGCTAATTTAGCAGCCATCTTGCGCGCAATTTCTTTGTAAATTTCAGTCGGTCTGCCATCTGGGTCAGAAACAACGGTTGGCCTGCCAGAATCGGCGAATTCGCGTATGTGTATATCTAAAGGCAGAGATCCTAATAATTCAATATTATTTTTCTCAGCCATTGCCATTCCTCCCCCCGAGCCAAAAATAGCTTCCTCATGACCACATTCGCTACAAATATGCATACTCATATTTTCTACAATGCCTAATACAGGCACATTCACTTTTTCAAACATACCCAAGCCACGCTGAGCATCGATCAAGGCAATATCCTGAGGAGTAGTCACGATTACAGCGCCGCTGACCGGAATTTGCTGTGACAGTGTTAACTGGATATCGCCTGTGCCCGGTGGTAAATCAACAATCAGATAATCTACATCTGACCAGTTTGTATCATTTAATAACTGCTGTAGGGCGTTAGTTACCATAGGTCCCCGCCATATCATCGGCTGATCAGGCTCGATTAAATAACCTATGGAGATCGTCTGAATACCATAGGATACTTTAGGCATCATGGTCTTATTATCCGGGCTATCAGGATAGCCCGATAAACCGAGCATGGTCGGAATACTGGGTCCATAAATATCAGCATCTAGAATTCCTACACTGGCTCCTTCTGCTGCTAAGGCTAAGGCCAGATTAACCGAAGTAGTTGACTTACCTACCCCCCCTTTCCCCGAAGCTACAGCGATAATATTTTTGATATTATTAATCGGTTTGAGTGAGTTTTGTACACCATGAGCAACGATATTAACGCTAATATGAACGTCAACAGAACTGACACCCTCCAGCGCTTTTATCTGTTCGGTAATTTGTTGCTTGAAGCCAGCAATAAAACTTTTTGCCGGATAGCCTAATTCAATATCAACTTGCACACGTCCATCTTGCACAGTTATTGACTTTACTGACTGCGCACTGACTAAATCGGTTGCTAAATTAGGGTCTATAATATTTTTTAAGAGGTTTTCTATATCTGCTTTTTCAATCATCGACATTTTAGCTACTCCATAGCAGCAGTGTTAAAATAAGTTAATATCCAAGTATTTTACTTGGTTATTGCCTAACTTTCTAGTTTCCTATTCAAAACCAGATTTCTGGTCAGAATAATATAGTATTTTGTGCCATAATAGTGAGTTATTTTAGCCGCCCATCCCAAGCAGACTTTAATCTTTATGTCAGATCGTAAAATTCTCATTACCAGCGCACTGCCTTATGCTAATGGCCCTATCCATCTTGGCCATTTAGTTGAATATATACAAACTGACATTTGGTCTCGCTTTCAAAAACAACGCGGTAACCAATGCTATTATGTTTGTGCCGATGATACACATGGCACGCCTATTATGCTAAAAGCTGACCGTGAGGGAATTAAACCTGAAGATTTAATTGCCCAGGTAGGCCAGGAACATTTGTCTGACTTTAACGAGTTCAACATACAATTTGATAATTACCACAGCACGCATTCGGCAGAAAATAAACATTTTTCCAGCTTGATATATGAGCGCCTGCGTGACGAGGGTCATATTACTTCACGTAGCATCACCCAAGCATACGACCCGGTGAAGGAGATGTTTTTACCGGACCGGTTTATTAAAGGCGATTGCCCGAAATGTGATGCCAAAGAACAATATGGTGATAACTGTGAGGTGTGCGGAGCGACTTACTCCCACACAGAATTAAAAAATGCAATCTCTGCTGTTTCAGGCGAAAAACCGATAGAAAAAGACTCAGTACACTACTTTTTCAAGCTTGCTGATTTTAATGACATGTTACAAACATGGACTACGACTGAAGGCCATTTACAAACAGAAGTCAGCAATAAGCTTGCCGAGTGGCTGGAAGATGGATTGAAGGAATGGGATATTTCCCGCGATGCGCCTTATTTTGGATTCGAAATACCAGACGCACCCGGCAAATATTTTTATGTCTGGCTGGATGCTCCCATTGGCTATATGGCAAGTTTTAAAAACTTCTGCACCAAACAAAACCTGGACTTCGATGAGTTCTGGGCAAAAGATAGCAACACCGAGCTATATCATTTTATCGGCAAAGACATCATCTATTTTCATGCCTTATTCTGGCCAGCTATGCTTAACGGTGCAGGCTTTAGAACCCCGAGTGCGATCTTTGCTCATGGTTTCTTAACTGTTAATGGCGAAAAAATGTCTAAGTCACGCGGGACTTTTATTAAAGCCCGGACTTATTTAGACCACTTAAACCCTGAATATCTGCGTTACTATTTTGCGGCTAAGCTGAATGCTGGTGTCGACGATATTGACTTGAACTTTGAGGATTTTAGCCAACGGGTCAATTCTGATTTAGTAGGTAAGGTTGTTAATATTGCCAGCCGTTGTAGCGGCTTTATTAAAAAACGCTTTGACGGTCAATTATCTGCTCATTGCTCGGAGCCTGAATTATTCCAGCAATTTATAGTAGCAAATGAGGAAATAGCTGCTTTATATGAAGCTCGTGAATATGGTAAAGCGATGCGGGAAATCATGGCACTAGCAGATAAGGCCAATCAATATATTGATGAGAAAAAGCCCTGGCTGATCGCTAAAGAAGAGGGTAAAGATCAAGAGCTGCACGATATTTGCTCCATGGGTATTAACCTGTTTCGCTTACTAATTGCTTACTTAAAACCTGTACTTCCCCAGTTGGCCTTAGAAAGTGAAGATTTCTTAAATATTCCTGAGCAAGTTTGGCCAAGTGCGAGCGAACCTTTAACCAACCATATTATTAAGCCCTTTAAAGCATTAATGACGCGTGTTGATGAGACTAAAGTTGCCGCTATTGTAGAAGAGTCTAAAGAAAACCTGGCAAAAATTAGCGAACTCGCTGTAAAAAAGTTTGAGCCTATCAGTGATGAAATCGAATTTGATGATTTTGCAAAAATTGATTTCCGCATCGCTAAAATCATTAAAGCCGAGCACGTTAAAGGTGCTGATAAATTATTACAGTTAACTGTCGATATAGGCGATGAAACTCGTAATGTATTTGCTGGAATAAAGTCAGCTTATAACCCCGAAGATTTACAAGGCAAATTAACCGTTGTTGTCGCTAACTTAAAACCCCGAAAGATGAAGTTTGGCATATCTGAAGGTATGGTGCTGGCGGCAGGACCTGGTGGCAAGGATTTATGGGTATTGCACCCTGATGATGGAGCCGTTGCCGGGATGCAGGTTAAATAATTCCCCAGAATAAAAGTGTAACTTGACAAGACTCAATACCAACAAGGCCTGTCGGGTTACTTCAGCTCAATCTCACTTGACAACCTAACCCAGCCTCACATTTATTTTAAGCAAAAAAAAGGCCTACAAAGTAGGCCTTTTTCTTAACAAGCGTAATAAATATTAAGCTTCTATTTCAGCAAGACGACCTGCTAATAACTCTTCTAAAACGACCAATGCTTTTTCGAAGCCCTGAATACCTTCAGTCAGTTTTTCAGTTGCCATAGGGTTTGCAGCATGCATTCTATCAAATGTTGCTTTATCAACATTGATTTCAGTTATATCCATACCTTGCGCTTTAGCAGCATCTAATTTAACTGGCAAGTTACCTTCAGTAGATTGTAATTCATCTAATAATCCTGGAGAGATTGTTAGTAAATCACAGCCTGCTAATTCAGTAATTTCACCAATATTACGAAAGCTTGCACCCATTACTTCAGTTGTAAAACCGAATTTTTTGTAATAGTTGAAAATTTCAGTCACAGAAACAACGCCTGGATCTTCAGCTGGCTGGTATGAATCACGACCACTATCTTTTTTGTACCAGTCAAGAATACGTCCGACAAAAGGAGAGATCAAAGTAATGCCATTTTCAGCACATGCGATTGCTTGATGTAAACCAAATACCAACGTTAAATTAGTATGGATACCTTCTTCTTCAAGTACTTTAGCAGCCTGAATTCCTTCCCATGTTGCAGCAACTTTAATCAGGATACGCTTACGGTCAACACCAGCAGTTTCATACTGTGCGATTAAATCACGACCTTTAGCAATCGTAGCATCAGTATCATAAGATAAACGCGCATCAACTTCAGTAGAAACACGACCAGGTACGATTTCTAGAATTTTTAACCCGAAAGATACAGCTAAACGGTCAAATGCTAATCCTGCTACTTCTTTTGTAGAAGCAGACGCACCTAATGTAGTACGTGCTGCGGTTAATGTGTCATCAACAATAGCCTGATATTGTGGCATTTGCGCTGCAGCGGTAATCAATGAAGGATTAGTCGTTGCATCACGCGGTGTAAATTTTTCAATTGCACCGATATCACCGGTGTCAGAAACAGCAACAGTTACTGCTTTAAGTTGGTCTAAATAATTAGCCATTGTAAGGTACCTTTATAGATTGTATTTAAATAAAATAAGTTATCACCCTTTACTGTGATAACTAATATTGATTAGATTGGAAAATCTGGGCATTTACGAAATCTATTGCGATTACATCCCGGATAACATACTCTTGATGAATGTTGTATTGTTTAAATAATGTAACTACTCAGCGTTTTTATATAAAAATAAAATGGCTGGAGGAGAGTAGGACGGGCAAAACGCAGCATACCAATTACAATTGTTTAGATGGGCACGTAAATTTTTCCCATCCTACTTAAATATCAAAGTATTACGATATTAAAATACGCTGAGTAGTTACAAAAAAATAAGCTAAACAACAGCGGCCAAAACACTAAGCCGGAGAAGATAAATCTGCTTTGCTTAATTGCACTGTAAATTAAGCAAAGCAGACTTGAATATATGACATCGCTTTGTATTGTAATTATTACTTTCGGCTTATGGGCTAAAAGTAATAATTACAAAGCGAATTTATCCCGTAAGAACTACACGATAAATTGTTTAGGCAACTAGCTGTTTTTCTGCAACGGCTTGTTTAGCAATATACTTTGCAACGCTACTGGTCAAAATTGTAGGCCTGCTTTCTAAGTATTTAGTCACACTTGATGGTGGAATAATAACAACTTCAGGCTTATTTTTATCGGCTAGAGATTTATTAATCACATATCTATCAACACTGCTTACTTGAGCATCTGCACGGTTAAATAAATATCGTGCAACACCTGTTAAAACAGGCTTATTCTCAACCACAGTTGATAAATATTTAGCTACGCCGGTAAGAGCCACCTTTGCTTCTTGAGCATCTCTTATGACTTGTTCCTGATGCTCAACATATCTGGCCACACCACTTAATTCTTCATTTTCTGCACTCATCAAGCTCTCCTCTATTTTTCTTAGTTCTATTGCTTCATTGATACGGGCATTTATCACGTCCTTCTCAGCACTAGTTAACTCTATCGAGTTAGCATTGTGAGTACTGATATACTCAGCAACACCACTTACTTTTTTTGTGTAACTACCTTGCCCAACAGGCTTATCGCCTTGAGTTTGTATATACTTAGCTACACCTGTTAAACCCTCATCTGAAGATGAGGATATTTCATCACGATAGATATTTTGACTAGTTTGTTTACTGGAAAAAATACCAGATAAAAATCCCATTCAATTACCCTCGCTTTTGGTTACGCATATATTTTTCTACACCCGTTACATTTTCAGAAGCTGCTTTTTTTGCGGCTACAACTCTTCTTGCAACATACTTTGCAACACCCGACTTAGGTGCAGTCTGGTTTGCTTCTAAATATTTATCAACACTAGAAAGTTTAGGTACTTTATTCTGTAGGTATTTAGCTACGCCACTTACACCATCAGCATTACGAAAACCTCCAGAATTTGTCTGTCTTCTAACGCCAGCAGTCTTTTTAGGCTTAGCAGACCCATTAGCTTGTTTACTATAAAGAAAACCTGCAACGCCTAAAACAACGATAGCAAACAATGGATTCATTGATGAATCTTCACCACTCGCAGTTTCTGCACTACTTTCTGTTACTGCTGCAGTAGCAGTCGATTTTCTTGTAGAAGCCGATTTATTAGCTCCTGATCCAGTCTTATGTTTGTAATCTTCATCGATATACAATACTTCTGGCTGAAAAGTCGCTGCAGGATAACTTGCATCTGGCTTTGCTTTGTTACTGCTCGAAGAGCTTGCAGAACTAGATGATCCTGAACTTTGATGCTGATAGCTTTCATCGTGATAAACAATTTTGGGTTGAAAATCAGACGCGGGGTATATAGTCTCTGCTGTCACGAAAGGACTAGCTAATAACAAGGCAGCAAATATGCCTTTTTGTACATTATTTTTTTTCACGCAATTCACCTATAGGTAGTAAGAATCGAATAAGCCACAGACTGAGTATAACTAATCCTTGGCTATTCGTAAACTTGGAACTGTATCTTAACTTTAGACTATACTACTTCTTTTACAGTCTTAACTACATTATCAACTGTGAAGCCAAAATGTTCCATCAATACACCACCTGGCGCAGACTCACCAAATGTATCGATGCCAACAACAGCGCCATCTAAACCAACATACTTACGCCAGAAATCAGTCACACCAGCTTCAATAGCAATACGTTTTACGCCTGGCGTTAATACGCTATCTTTATAAGCCTGATCTTGGCGATCAAACACATTAGTCGATGGCATAGAAACAACGCGTACATTGATGCCTTCAACAGCTAATACTTCTTGTGCTTTAGCAGCTAAATCAAGCTCAGAACCTGTGCCTATAATGATAGCTACAGCACTGCCTTTAGCTTCTGATAACACATAGCCACCTTTGCGTATTGCAGCAAAATCTGCCGTATCATGTTTACGCCCAGGAATTCCCTGACGACTAAGCACTAAGCTAGAAGGTCCATCCATACGCTCAACAGCAGCAATCCAGGCAACAGCAACCTCTGTAGAATCAGCAGGACGCCAGACATCCATATTAGGGACGTAACGCATTGCCGATGTATTTTCAATAGGCTGATGAGTAGGACCGTCTTCACCCTGACCGATAGAGTCATGAGTTAATACAGCAATCGTACGAATTTTCATCAATGCAGCCATGCGGAACGCACTTTTTGCATAATCAGAGAACATATGAAATGTGCCGCCGAATGGAATTAATCCACCGTGTAATGACATGCCGTTCATGATTGCGTACATACCAAATTCACGTACACCATAAGAGATGTAATTACCTGGCTTTTTACCATCAACATGCGTGAAACTATCGCAACTAGTTAAGTTAGAACCTGTTAAATCTGCAGAACCACCCAAAAACTCAGGTAATAAAGGAGCTAATGCTGCGATTGTTTTTTGTGAAGCCTGACGTGAAGCTAAGTTAGCCGCAGCGTCATTAGTTTCAGCAATTATTGCATCGGTTGCTGCTTTCCAGTTAGCCGGTAAGTCACCCGCCATACGCCGTGTAAATTCTGCCGCTTCTGCAGGAAAGTCTTTAGCATAGGCTGCAAATTTTGCATCCCAGCTTTTTTCAGCTACTGCACCTTTTGCCTTGCCATCCCAACCTGTATAAACATTTGCAGGAATTTCGAACGGAGCCGACTCCCAGCCTAACTCTTTACGTGTTAATGCAACTTCTTCATCACCCAAAGCCGCACCATGACAAGCATGGCTACCGCTTTTATTAGGTGAACCAAAACCGATAATTGTTTTACAGCAAATTAATGAAGGCTTATCTGTTACTTTTTTAGATTCTTCAATGGCTGCATTAATTGCGTCAGCATCATGACCATCAACTGAGATTACATGCCACTGATAAGCTTCGAAACGCTTAACCGTATCATCTGTGTACCAGGCATCAATATGCCCATCAATTGAGATGTTATTGTCATCCCAAAAAGCAATTAACTTACCTAATCCCCATGTACCAGCTAAAGAACAAGCTTCATGAGAAACGCCTTCCATCAAACAACCATCACCTAAAAATACATAAGTGTTATGGTCTACGATGTCATGCCCTGGCTTATTGAATTCGTTTGCCATTAGCTTTTCAGCCATTGCGAAACCAACTCCATTGCTGATGCCTTGGCCTAGAGGACCTGTGGTTGTTTCAATACCAGGTGCATATCCATACTCAGGGTGACCCGCACATTGTGAGTGTAGTTGACGAAATGATTTTAATTGGTCCATTGGCAGGTTGTAACCTGTCAGATGTAACAACGAATAAATCAACATTGAGCCGTGACCATTGGATAAAACAAAACGGTCACGATCTGCCCATTCAGGGTTCGTCGGGTTATGTTGCATATGGTCATTCCACAATACTTCGGCTATATCAGCCATACCCATTGGTGCACCAGGATGACCTGATTTTGCTTTTTGAACAGCATCCATGCTTAAAGCGCGTATGGCGTTCGCAAGTTCTCTACGCGAAGACATATAGTTCTCCAGAGTTTTATAAATTATTAAACGAAAAATAGACATGAGTTTTCGTCATGTCTATTTGTGTGATTCTCGCTAGCAGTAAAAAAAACGAGCGGCAAAAGCCACTCGTTTATTGTGCTATTCCATGTTGGCGTGCCTTTCTCTCATTTTTTCTTCTAGAATTTCTTTTTTCCAGATAATATGCGAGACAACAGATTCCAAGAAGCATAAGGTAGATAGCTCAAAAACGGTCCCCATCGGCATGCCCTTCACTGTTTTATACAGATCTTGCTTACCAATTTGGAACACACCATCAGCTAGATCACCAATGGTTGATTCCGCTTTTGAACAAATCAGGACAATTTTTGCACCCACGCTTTTTGCTTTATTAGTAAATGCAACTAATTGCTCTGTTTCCCCTGAGCCAGAGATGATGATTAACAAATCACCTTCTTTAATGCTGGGAGTAACAATTTCGCCTACCATACTAACGTCGTAGCCACTGTGCATTAATCGCATACCCAGAAAGTTCCCGACTAGTTTGGAACGACCGGCGCCTGAGATAAATATCCGCCTAGCACCGTCAAACATCTCTGTCATTTGTTCTGCGTACGAAAGATCAGTTGCATCAAGAATCTCTGAAATCTTATTGATGACCAAGTTTTGATGGTCTTGTTGCCACATAGTGTTGCTCCGCTTTATGCTGCGTCTACTAATTCACGTAGTTCACGAGCAGAATCAGCAGGAGAATCTGCTCCGTAGATAGCTGCACCAACAACGATGATATCTGCGCCTGCGCGAACTACATCTTGAATTGTAGATGCGTTAATACCACCAGCAACAGAAACACGAACGTTTAAACCTAGGTTAGCAATCATTGCTAAATCATCAAAAGGTGTGTCGCCAGCTGCCTGAGCGTCAAGTCCAGTGTGTACGCCAACGATTTGTGCGCCTGCTTCTGCACATGCTTGTGCACATGCGGCTTTGTCGCCTACGTTGATTAAGTCAATTTGCGCTTCTGCACCAGTAGCATTTGCTGCGCTCACTACACCAGCACAAGTTGCTAAACCTGAAACACCTAGAACAGTACATATGTCTGCGCCTGCCCCATAGAAAGGAGCGGCTTCATATGCACCAGCATCCATTGTTTTTAGGTCAACTAGTAGTAAATGATTTGGGAATCTAGCTCTTAGTTCTTTTACTAAGTTGATACCATTGTGTTTGATACATGGTGTACCGATTTCGAAGATATCAACAGAATCTGCAACTTGCTCAGCAAGTGCTACAGTTGCGTCGAAATCTAAAGAATCTAATGCCATCTGAATTAATGGTGTTGCCATGTTATGTACTCCAATTTAGTTATAATTTTGTTACGTATTTTTATTTTTTATGCGAACAAGACTTTAAATCAGAAAGCAGTCTAATGTCAAATTCTAAAACCTGCATTAAAGCGTCAACTGACTTCCATTTACTCTATTCGCACCCCTTTTTAAGCTTTGCTTAAGCTATTTACCCACTGTTTCAATTTATTCTTCTTGTTTATAAACAGTTAGTCACAATATTTATCTCATGATAAATATTGAAATATTTTATAAAAAATTCAGCATTTGAAGAAACTTTCCATTTTCTTCAATTATTTTCGTTAGCGTAATCTATATATTCAAAAACGGTGACCACTTTTTTCACGCCTGAAACTTTTTGCGCTGCTTTTGCAGCTGCATCCCCTTCTTCTTCATGTACAAGCCCCATCAGAAAAACCGTTTTATTTTCGCTAACAACCTTAACCCGGGTTGCGTCAAAGCCTGGTTTATCCTTTATTTCAGCTATCGCATCCTTGGCCTTAATAGTCAATAAAAAATCCTCACTACGTGATTGCAGTGTCGATAGAGGACCTACTAAAATTTCGTTATGAACTAATTTTACCCCAGAAATAATCCTAACATTAGCAATTATTATTTCGCGTATATCTTCTGTTTCTGCTTCACCGGTAAGTAACAGTTTACCATTATAAGAGGTAATATTAAAGTGTGATTTATCTTTTATCTCATCCAGACCATGCAACTCTATAATAGCACTGTCTTCGATTTTCTCATCCAGAGTAATGGCAGCACTATCACGCCTATCATGCAAAAAGGAAAGCCCGGTCAATTCCGCCAGACCTTGACCCACACTGCTACAAGCACTGAGCGTTATGATATAAATAAGTAACAAACTTTGTTTCATATTGATGAATTACCAAAAAGTTGACTGTCTACTAACTCACACAAACAATGAGTAATTAAAAGATGTCCCTCATGAATTCTTTGCGCAGACTGACTTGGCACACTGACGCAAACATCCGCTTCATGCAATAGCGCAGGCAATGTTGTCTCATTTTCTCCAACCAGCAAAATAACCGGTATTTGCTTATCATGAGCAGCATTGATTAACTTTACCAGATTAACAGCGCTACCCTCGATACTAAAAATCAGCAACACATCGCCGGCCTGCCCTAATGCACGTAATTGCTTGGCAAAAATATCATCATAATGCTGAGTATTTGCAATGGAAGTAATCATTTGAACATCATTTACCAATGATATAGCTGGTAAAGAAGGGCGCGCACGCTCATAGCCATTGATCATAATAGCAGTAAAATATTGCACGCTAGAGACAGAAGCCGCGTTACCACAACTTAAAATCTTCTTATCTGCCAGTAGTGTATGCACTATTTGTTGTACAGCAAACTCGATATCATCAATTAACTCATTCGCAATCAATTGTTGCGTATGAATACTTTCCATAACCTGCTGCTCGATATTATTTTTCAAACTCATACTCTTAAAATGCGCTTTTAATCCACTCAGGTGGAATATCTCCGGTTATCGCTAATACATCAAAACGGATTGACTGATTTATTTTATAGGTCATTATATAGTGTTTAGTTGCCGCGACAATACGCGCCCGTTTATTTGCCGTGATACTTTCTACTGCACTACCATAACGCGCATTTTTTCTATAGCGCACTTCTACGATAATTAATGTATTGTGCTCCTGCATTAGCAAATCCAGCTCACCCCAGCGACACCTATAGTTACGCGTCACTAGCTGCAATCCTTGATCAAGAAGGAAATCCAAAGCCAGGTCTTCGTATTGCTTGCCGCGCTGCGTAGCACTCACGCCCTTTCCTGTCATTTTATAAGGTGTTTCGCGAGAAAATATCTCTGTTTTGAATTCCCTTTTCCGGCTCCTCAGCCATTTGAATGAGAGTCGCCTCTCCATTCTTAAATTTGGCGCATACCAACTGTCGCGCAATACGATTATACTCATTCAGCAGTAAATCACCTGTTGCGCCATAATACGGTATCGTTGCCAGATCATTAATATTAGCTACCACAGCATAAGCATCGATACCAAAAGCAATCAGGCTTAAATATCTTTGTGGAAACTGCTCTCGAATATCTTGCAGAGATGACATACTTAAATCTCCCTGATAGGATTCTTCAAATAACCAGGGAATAGTACAGAAACTGATACCTTCTAGGTCCATGTCTTTATTCTTATCCGCGTAACCCGAATAGACTTTTGCCAAACCATACACAGCAACGGATCCAGCACGATTATGATAAAAATGTGGATTAATTAAGCGCGCATTTTTATCACTAGCGGCTAGGAAAATTACATCAATATCCTGCCTCCGCCTAGGCTGGTACTCGACTATACCAATGACTTTCTGTAATTGCTGAAACCTTGCTCGACTCTCATTAACACTCAACATATCTCTTACCGGAAAGCTATAATCCTTCGCTTTCTGATCAAAGGTTTGCACTTGCAAAATATTGCCACCCGAAGCCTCCCATGCATGCTGCAAATACTGACTCATCCGCTGACCATCTGTTGTACGCGGAGCAAGAATAATTGCATTCTTATGCCCGGCCAAACCAGCCTGTTGTACAGCCTGCTGCACTTCATCGATGGGGCTTAACGCAAACTGATACAAATTTGATTTTACCAGCCCTTCTACATAATTCAGCGCTATAACAGGCACACTTAAGTCATTGCGCTCTGCCAGTTCTTTAATATATTTTTTATTCAGTGGGCCTATAACCAACTGCGCACCGTCAGCAACTGCCTTTCGATATATTGTTGAAATATGCGCTTGCTGCGTATCATAAAAGCGAACATCAGGTCTAGATCCGGCATGTTCTTGCCGGTTATAAGCCGCAACAAACCCTGCTTTTATTGCGGCAGCATAAGAGCCATAAGGACCAGATTCTGGCAAAAACACTGCTATCATGCTGATATTAGACAATTTAAAACCAGACACCAGAAAATACCCGGAAGAAATAAGTGTTTGCCCTGGATGCTCGGGGTATTGGCTTGCCCAACCATTGAAAGCTTGCTGCCGCTCCCCCCCGCTCGGATAAGTCCGCCTAGTTTCTTCTAATGCTAACCATCCAGAATAAACAATGGATGTTTGCGGCTCCTGAAGCTGCTGCTCTAGCGTTTGCTCTGACATTAAGCTTAACAGCTCTAAAATTGCGCCATTATTACTCTGCTTTTTCTGCTCTGAGTGTAAATATAAATCCAGCTTAATTCTTGCATACACACTATTAACAAACTCTCCGGCTAGTGCGTATGCAAAAGCGCTCATTTCATAATACTGCGCTTTTTCAGAACGCCCCAGAGAAGACACTGAAACACCTTTCAAGTGGCCTAAAGCCAACTCAGCATTCGCTGAATTTAAATCTAATTGTGCATACATTAGATTTAGTTGATTACTCTGTTTGCCGGTTAATTTTTCTACAACTATTAAATTCAGGTTCTTTCTTGCCTGATCATCCCGCGGTATTTTTAAAAATGCCTGCGCAGCCTTTAAGCGTAAAATATCCTGTCGTGCTGACGGTTGCTGCGCAAGACGCTGATAGAAAAGAGCAGCATCGCCATAGTGATCCCGCTCAAATAACTTTCCGGCCTTGCGCTCCTCAGCGCCTGCCATACTTGCAGTAGACCCATACCAATCATTCTGTAAAGCACAGCCAGACATTATCAGCAAGACGCTGAGCAAGGATAATTTTATAATATCCTGACTTTTAAGCATTAGCTTTGTATAATATTCCATAAATACTACATTCAGTTACATTCGGTAAAAAATCTTTATTCAGTCTCGATTGCTCGAAGTATACTATTAAGCCACCACTTTCACTTCAGGACTCTAATATGCCTAACCAGCATGGCAAATTATATGTTGTTGCAACCCCAATCGGCAATTTAGCTGATTTTAGTAACCGGGCTATCGAAACATTACAGCAGGTCGATCTCATCTGCGCAGAAGATACCAGACATGCGCGGCCCCTGTTACAACATCATGGCATTACAACACATTGCATCGCACTTCATCAACACAACGAGCAACAAAAAGCAGAAGGCTTAATCCAGAAAATTAAGCAAGGAATATCTATTGCTATTATTTCTGATGCAGGCACCCCTCTGATAAGTGACCCTGGCATGCCGGTCGTAGCTTTAGCCCAAGCAGCTGGAATCAAGGTATCTCCAATACCGGGTGCATGCGCCTTGATAGCTGCGCTATGTGCATCAGGACTAGGCGTTACCCGATTTTCATTCTTAGGCTTTTTACCTCGTACCTCTAGCGCACGAATTAGCCTGTTTAAAGAACAGAAGAACAATTCTGCAACCTGGGTATTCTATGAGTCCTGTCACCGCATAGATGCGTGCCTTAAGGACCTTGCCAGTGTACTGCCGGCAAGCCATGAGATAGCAATAGCCCGCGAAATAACAAAATTACACGAAACCATCGTAAAATCCAGCATACAGGAAATGCTAACTCTGTTTGCACAAGATAGTAATATGCAACGCGGTGAATTAGTCGTCATGGTTTCTGCTGCAAAGATAGAAAAAAAACCTGACGCATTAAATGAACAGCAATTAAATACACTTAAAATTCTCTTAACAGAATGCTCTATAAAGACAGCGGTGAAACTAACTGCAGAGCTAACAGGTCTGCGCAAAAAATTAGTCTATCAAACAGCTTTAGAATTATCAGATATTCGGAAATAATTCCTTTTCTCCTTATACTGATTCAAGGACTTGCAAGCCATATTAAGAAAATCAAGCCCCCAGACTATGACTTGACCTTTATAAGCTGTAAAAATCAGCTATAATAAGGCTAGAGTTGGTCAGGCAGTCGCTTTATTACCTGGAAACGAGTAATACAGAGGAAAGTCCGGGCTCCAAAGGGCAAGGTACCAGATAACATCTGGGAGGCGTGAGCCTACGGAAAGTGCAGCAGAAAATAAACCGCCCCTCACCTACAATCTTTGATTCTAGGTGAGGGGTAAGGGTGAAATGGTGCGGTAAGAGCGCACCGCGTGACTGGTAACAGGAGCGGCATGGTAAACCCTACCTGGAGCAAGATCAAATAGAGGAGCAGACGCGCGGCCCGCGCGGCTCCTGGGTAGATCGCTTGAGCCATAAGGTAACTTATGGCCTAGATGAATGACTGTCCAAGACAAAACCCGGCTTATCGACCAACTCTAACTAAATTAAGAGAAATTAACATTTGCAAAAATATTTATTTCTTCCCTTGCTTGCATCCTTTTTTGACTAGGTATCATTCAGCAATACTGAAGTCACAGGAAGTTACTTTTCAAGGTATGAAATAAGCTACTTTTATTTATGATAAACAACACCCCGCAAAGCCCTGAAGAAACAGCCGCAATAGCCGAGTTACTGACGCTATCTCATGTTCACAGCCATACATCAAACGACAGTCGCACATGCGACAGGGCTATAAAAGCGATTGCTTACATCATATAGTTGAAGCCTCAGTAAGCTGAGCGCCGAAAATGATGAAGGTTACAAACTTATCCTCGCTTATTTAAACAAGAAGCATTTTATCGGTGAGATTGGGGGGGGGATTTAAAGCCTCAGGAGATAGGCAGGTGACCGTTAAATCTCGCGTCGCATGTAAACTCGTCGCAATCAGTTACGTGCACCTGCACGAAGTGTTACACAAAGAACTAGCCCACCAGCCAGCCTACATCCTCTCCCATCTTGGTCAACAACTCGCCTGCGGGCTATTAACTACCAGCAGAAAATATTGCGACCTGGCTTTTATGGATGTTGACGGGTGGCTTGCACGCGCTTTATTGTGCTTAACCATAGAGCCCACACTGCATTTCTTACTCAGACGGCACCCAATTACACACAACACGCCAGGAAATCAACCATATTGTAAGCTGCTCAAGAGAAATTGTCGGTCGCATCCTGAAAGAAATGAAAGACAAGCAGTTAATTTCCGCTCACGGTAAAACCATCGTTGTTTTTGGCACCCGCTAATGTAACTATCTAACGCTCAGTCAGCTAACAATTCTCGTGCCTGCTCATCAGCATGATACGATGAACGCACCATTGGCCCACTGGCAACCTGCTTAAAGCCCATTTGTTTCGCTAACAGCGCATATTCATCAAACTCTTGGGGGGTAATGTAACGCTGCACAGCTAAATGGTCAGTACTCGGCTGCAAATATTGTCCGAGAGTCAATATAGAGCAATGATGCTCACGCAAGTCCCTCATTACCTCAAGGACTTCTTCTTTAGTCTCACCAATCCCTAACATGAGTCCGGATTTAGTCGGAACTTCTGGTAACACTTGATGATGTGCCCTTAGTAAATCGAGTGACTGCTGATAGTTAGCGCCGGGTCTCGCCTGTTTATACAGGCGTGGAATCGTTTCCAGATTATGATTAAATATATCAACAGGACTGGTCTGCAATTGTTCTAATGCAACAGACACACGCCCTCTGAAATCTGGCACCAATACTTCTATTTTAGTGGCCGGTGATTGCTTACGAATCGCGTTAACACATGCGACAAAATGGCCAGCACCACCATCTCTTAAATCATCACGGTCAACGGATGTAATGACCACATATTTAAGTGCCAGGTCTTTAATCGTTTTAGCCAGGTTGATCGGCTCATCCACATCTAGGGGCTCTGGTTTTCCATGCGCGACATCACAAAAAGGGCAGCGCCTGGTACAAAGATCACCCATAATCATAAAAGTCGCGGTACCTAGACTAAAGCATTCATTTAAATTAGGACAGGCCGCTTCTTCACAAACACTATGCAACTTATTTTCACGTAAGATTTTTTTGATACGGACCACATCTTCATTACCGGTTAATTTAATCCGGATCCAGTCAGGTTTACGCAAAACCGTATCACTGGGCACTACCTTTACTGGAATTCTGGATAATTTTTCTGCATTGCGTTGATGCGTTCCGGGAGTTGTACGAGATGGCGCCTGAATGGTGGACATAAATAGAAAATAGAAAATAGAAAATAGAAAATAGAAAATAGAAAATAGAAAAGTTGCTGTGTAAGTTATCTATTCCTGCAACCAGGCCAATGCCTGCTGAGAATCTTCGAAATATTTAACTTCGCCTGAAATAAACCATGAACCTATTTTTGCCGTGTACTCCTGCCACTTTTTATTACCAAAAATAGCGATCTTACTAAATTTATTGCCATGTTTTAAACCTAACTGAAAATCATCCCATGCAGCTCTTAACTCCCAGCCTTCTAACTCAGATCCGTCAATAAAGGCTTTAATTTCAGGATCATCAACACCCTCGAGAGCCGAATCTATCATCGGGTTAATTTTTAAATAATCTTCATGGGTAAGTTTACCCGTTGCTTTTAAGGATAGAAAAAAATCGTCACCTATTCTTTCTATCCCAATTGATAAGCCATGCTTTATCGTGTTCATATTCCTTTCCTTTGTTGAGTCGCGTCATAATACTGGTTTAAACCAGGTATATGATCAACTAACAGATTAAAATATCGCCGAGATTTTACGCTCCCGGACTCTCCTGACACATAGCAGGCATATGCTCTGAGCCTGCGCAGAAGCACTTAATAGTAGTGAATTTATTACTATAAATTTTTATCTAGAAGATAAGTCCCTTATTACACTATACCTTGAAACAACTAACATTAATGCAAAATACCAATCACCAGTGCTGTCATGGCTAAAAACAAAACCAACTTGTCCCCAACCATTCTATCAATAACGTAGAGACCATAAAGAGTTGTTAGTATATAAATTAATTCAGTCATGTCCAATCCTCGTGAAACTTTTAATTATCTTTTAAATAGCTATGCGCCATTGCTTGGGCGCTACAAATAATACTCTGTGGCACCTTAATCCAGTACTCGGCATATTAGCATAAGTAAAAAGCCTAAGAGACAAAATTTCTTAACTATTTGACTGTTGATCGACTTGTAATCTATGATCACATGGGCCTGATAATAGTTCAGGTCTATAAATCAATAGCTTCGGCATAAAAAGAGCGGAAGGCAAGACGGACTGGACTTCGTCAGAATAAAGCTATTCGGCCAAATCAATATTGAATTTCTATTCAATTTCATTACATGCAGACAACATTCTGATATTTAGAATACTAATGCCTGTATTTTAAGAGGGTATAACATGAAAAATTTTTCTTTAACTTTTAAGGTTCCGCAACACTACAACACCGTTATTCATTCAATAAAACCACAGCATAATACTGCAAGCAGGTACAAAAATGACCTGGGCTTTTGTTCTGGCATACCTAGTTTAATAACTGACAAGTCCCACGCATTATTATCCATTATCTTCCTGGCCCTGATCCTACCCTTGACCGCACATGCGCATAGAGGCGCGAAAGGCGAGGTGGATACCTGTCGAATATCCGTCGGCAAAGAGGTCATTCACTTTTCCGCCTACACACCTACTCTTTCAGGCGGCAAAAGCTTTTGTCAGATCATTCCAGAAATAGGCCCAACCAACCTGGTAATTGATTACGAAGGCAAAAACCTGCGTCATACCACCGTTGAATTTGAGGTAACGAAAGAGCCGGCGGGAACTCGCGTGTATCACCATAGCCCTGAGCAAATTACTAAAGGCACCATCGATGCTAAAGTTGACTTTACCCAGTATGGAGCCGGCGATTATCTACTTCATGTTACCGTGCTTAACCAGGGAGAAACGATCGATTCGCATCTGCCTTTTTCCGTCGGCATAGAACAAGCGGAAAGCGCTATACCGAATAAAATCCTGGTTCCCATTATTATCATCTTTATTATCTTTTCGGTAATGTTCTACATATCCAAAACCAATAAAAAAGAGCCGCCATCAGCGAATGGTTCAGAAGAGTAACGCTCAAGCAACTATGCTGGAACAGTCTTTAGCTACGAAACAAATTACTTTCAGAAAAGGCCGCTCCAGCTTTCTAGCATCAACCAACCCGAGGCCTTGCCTGCTTAACCGTCAATTCGCCTCGACCATCATCATCCGTTTCAGTAATTTTAAATTCTATATCAATGGCAAAATTATTATCGCCCTGATAAATGTTTTTAAAATGCTGGTGAATAATGCGTAGATTATCACGCAAATATTCATTTTCACTCAGCATATTCCCCACCGGGGCAGGTGTATCGTAGATAGTGTCAATATTAGAATGACTGATAAACTGAGTTTCCCATATATAGCCTCTGATCGATGCAGCCAAGCGATTAATGATAAATTCGTCTGGTATCGGATTAATTAAGCCACACTCTGGTTCAATCGGCTCTGGATTACTGATGGATATCTCGCCATATTGTGCATTATTGGAGTTAAATGTCCTACTCGGTGATACGGTCAAGATAGTTGTCGCCGACCGGACAGGGTAATTGTCGCCGAACACTTGGTTTTGATGTCGAGTCTCTGAATAACGACGCGTCAACATAGGTTCGGTTTAACTCGTCTCTCTGTATTCTAACTGCTAATTATAAATTAACGTTTCCTCAACGCTCACTACCTGCACTCTTAATACAAGCAGCTTGAGGGGGGGGGTTAAAGCCGGTTTCCGATAACAGACCTTGATCTTCCAATAAGCTTATACACATCTGACAGCTATTTCCTTATAGCGTCAGCTTGTGTGCCTGTGGCACACTCCAGGATTTTCAGCGTCTTCGGTGGCAGGGTAGGCCGTATTCAACTGCGTCATAGGAGGAGTAAAAAAAGGATTTCATTTATGGATTATAATGTCAAAGGCAAGAAGTGCCATGGTAGTACTAGGGCTCAGAGTATGAGAGATCAGAATAATTAGGGTTTATCATAGGCGCTTCCAATTGGAGCGCGTTATTTTGGATTACGGCTTGGTTTGTTAGAATGTCACTTCGTTATCAGGCATTATATTGTTAAATTACCCTTACCCCCCACACCCAAAATGAGTTCATTGATTATGCCAGTCGCTTCTCTACTGAATACTGCTTTAGCTAAACGTGCTTATCTTATTGATCAACTAAGTAGTCCAACTACACCAACTACAGGTTCATCAAAAACTGATTGCTTTCGTGTTTTTCATGGCACGGTTGACGGAGTAAATGGTCTTAATATTGATCGTTATGGTGATGCTTGGTTAATTCAAACCTTTCATAAAACTCTTTCTGAACAAGAAGTTGAGGCCATTCACAAAGAATTATTAGCGATAGCTAATTTGCCGGTCGTGTATAACGACCGTTCTAATAAAAACTCGCGCATTATTAATATACTCGATGCTGAAACTGAAGCTTATGCGCGATCAGAAAAAGTGATTTCTGAGAATGACATTTTATTTACTAGTAAATTACGTCATGAAGGGCAAGATCCACTATTGTTTTTGGATATGCGTATTGGTCGAGAGTTTGTAAAAGCAAACAGCCATAAAAAAAGTGTGCTGAATTTATTTGCATATACTTGTGGCATTGGAACCGCTGCTGCTGTCGGTGGTGCTAAACGAGTCGTTAATGTTGATTTCTCATCATTTGCTTTAGCAGCAGGGCGAAAAAATGCGGAATTAAACGGGGTTGAATCGGTGTGTCAGTTTATACATAGTGATGCCTTTCCAGCGCTACGCCAATTAGCAGGCCTTAAAGTTACTAGCCGTAATAAAAAAAAACTCCCAAGTTACCCTAGAATGTCGGCGTCACAGTTTGATCTTGTATTTTTAGACCCGCCTCGGTTCGCTAAAAGTGCTTTTGGTACAGTTGATTTAATTAATGATTATCAAAGCTTATTTAAACCTGCGGTATTAGTGACGAAGCCAGGGGGTAAGATTATTTCCTGTAACAATGTCGCGAAGGTTGATAGAGAAACCTGGTTCAATAGCTTAGTACGTTGTGTTGAAAAACAGGGGAGTTCAGTCAGTGAGGCGACTTGGTTAGATTGCCACCAAGACTTCCCTTCATTTGATGATAACCATCCCTTGAAAATAGTGTCATTAACCATAGCGTAATGACACTAAAAGTGAATATTAAAAAGAGGCAACACCTTGCTATGGCGTAGGTTTTAAAAACGTTAGCCAAATCTTAAGTGTTTTTACCGAAAAGCGTTGGGATTAGAATAAAAGGGGGCAGTACCCATTAATATTTAAACAGCCAATAAGTCGGGGGCATTGAGCTTATCTCATTATACTTTACTCGCTAACCTGTAATGGTTTAATAAACCTGTAGGGTTTTTAGCGTCAGCTGGCCAACTAAACCTCGCTAAAAAGTAATTATTTAAACAACTCAATGAACAGAAAAAAGGCTGATTTTTAGAGTTGGTTTAATGCTGCGGTTCAGACCCATTTATTAATTAGAAATACTCAGATAAACCGTGTGTTTTTCTTTCAAAAAAAGAGCTTAACTGAGTGAAACAAACTTCTTGAAACTTTATAGAAGTGATTAGCAAGCTAAATTATTGGCTGTTTCGAGCATTAATGATGATTGCCGCTGTGGGTAGATACCAATATAATTTATCCCCTTGCTCGACACATCCTCCATGGACATATTGAATAATATCTGTTTGTAGCCAGCTTGGAAGACTGTTAAATTCAATTTGCATACAGAAAGAAATGAACTCTGCCAGTTGTGGCCTAGCATCGACTTCAAACAGACCGGTAATATCTATAGGTGAAGGAAGTAAGGTTATTTCCGGCTCTATTCCATACTGTCTTAAGCCAATGATGACCTCATGGCTACTGATGGCATTATTTTGTAGCATAGGGCTAGTGCGTTCTATATAAGGCTCAAAAAGTGGGAACATGGCATGAACACCATAGGGGCCACCAATAAAAGCAAGCACTATTCCATTTTCTGTTATTAGCTTCGAGGCATGTTGCATGGTTAATGCAGGGTCTGGCATCCAGTACAGACTATGGGAAAACAGAACAATGTCGTATTTTTCTGGTAATGCTGTATCAGCAGTAAACGAGCTGTTATAAAGTGTATTTTCAATATTCAGTTGAGTGACTGATGCAGCTAGATCTTTAAAATGGCTTTCATTCGGTTCAAAGGCAGTGTAATGACTTGGTTTAAAGTCAATACGACTCATCCATTCTTTTAGCATATGCCCTGTCCCGGCACCGATATCAAGTATGTTAAACCCTTGTTTTAGTTTTTCATTGGTACAGCTTGATAATTTATCCAGCATTAAGGGGTATTCCAAGGAATGCTCGACAAATACTGCGAAAGTTTCTGCATAGCGTTGAGGTGTCAGAGAGGGGACCAGTGTTTTTTTCATGATTTTTACGCTATAGATTTAGAAAGCTTAAACTATTATTAAAAGAATGATGATAGCTGCTTGATGAAGTACTTCATTGTATGTGAATGGATTATAGATTTTCTTATATGTCCTAAATTCAAGTCATAAGTGCATAATCCAATAAATTTTTAATATCTAGCCCAGTTAATTCTTCAAATCCATATAAGATAGAAACAAGGGATGTGCGACCGGGCAAGGTCGTTAATTCCAGCGGGTAAAAACGTAATAGAAGACAGACCACGTTTATTTATAGCCCATTGAATAGTGGTCTGTTCCTATTCTTTACCGTGACTTGTTCCTCTGGAGCACCTTTTTTCAGGTGCTTCTGAATACAGTCCAGACACTCTGCAGGTTGACACCTAGCATCTCGGGGACACAATTCACTGGCATTTCTCGCTCAATCAAGGCCATTGAAAACGCCTCAAACAAGAGGCTGAAGCCACTACCAGCGACGTGTCCATGGGACGTAAACCGTCATCAATTTGCCTTCTGATGTTTTTATGCGTGGTACCGTGCAATGCAAAAAAATAGTGCTCAAAAAAATTAAATATTGCTATTCTCGCCCCACTTTATCATGCACCGGACAGGGTACACCGGTCTCATCGGGGAATCGTACCCCTGCAGGAAAATCTAACTGTATATGGAGTTCTTTTGATTTGGGTTCGCCGTAAACAAATAAAATATCTTTCACTTGCCAAGGAGCTTGTTGACCAAAGGGCCATGCTAAATAAAGTGGCACTATTCATCTTTGTATTATCGTATTACCCATTAAGATTTATATAGAGCCAAATTTAATAACTCTAAACGGGATAACATGCATTTATTACATGATAATCAGATATAGATCATACTCAGTCCTTCAGTTTCTAAGCAAAAAGAAAGTTATTTGCTCAATTTAGATTAAGCTACTATCTTCAACCTTACTGCTTAATAATTTCTACCGAATCGACATCAATCTGGATTGAAAACCAGTCATTGTCAACTTCTCCCTTGATTTTTATCAGGGTCTCTGGTGTGATCGTTATTCCCCGTAGCTTTTTATCATCAATCTCAACTTTAATCTCTCCGGTCTTATCCTTAAACAGATACTCCTCTTTGCCGGTTTTTTTCACCAAATAACCCTCAAGAATAACCTCATCATCGTCATCCAGGTCATTAATTGAGTTGACTGGGACTGCACTTAATGTAGTTCCAGGCCCTTCAAAGCCTGCAAAGCTAATGGCTGAAAATACTAAAATCATTGTCAGTATGGCTAATTTGATATACATAAAACTCTCCTTTATTGATTAAATAATTTTACGTGCACGGACGCTACGTCCTTTTACTTTACCATTTGTGAAATACTTAAGCACCTGACTTAGTGCAGAGCGCTCGACTGCAACATAACTGGAAATATCAAATATATCAATTTTCCCAATCTGTGATCCTGACAAACCGGCATCGCCTGTTAATGCACCTAATAAATCACTTGGGCGAATTTTGTTTTTTCGGCCACTATCTAGCTGTATGGTCACCATCGGAGCTTGCAGGGTAAAGCCTGGATTAGGCTGTAAAGACTCGCCTGTATCGCATCGACTGGGTTTGTTCTGGAAGGTCTCAATAGCCTTGACCCGCAGGTGTTCCTGCTCAGTGAACAGGCTCAGCGCTATACCTGTTTCTCCTGCCCGACCGGTACGACCAATCCGGTGTACATAAATTTCAGGGTCATGCGGCAATTCAAAGTTAATTACCGCTTGTAAGGATTTAATATCCAGACCACGCGCCGCTAGATCGGTCGCAACCAGCACCGGGCAACTATGGTTAGTGAATCGAACCAGCACCTGGTCACGTTCACGCTGTTCCAGATCGCCATGTATAGCCAGGGCTTCAATCTGGTGTTCCTGTAGATAGCGGGCCACTTCATCACATTGTATTTTGGTATGACAAAAGACCAGAGCCGTCTCTGGCTGATAGTGTTCAAACAAGCCTAACAATGCATTTTTGCGCTGCTGGTTTTTAACCTGGTAAAAGGTTTGTTCGATAACTGTATCGTGATGTTCTGCCTCGACAGAAACTGTAACTGGCTCCTGCAATATGGTCCGACACATCTTAGTGATCAGGTCGGGATAGGTTGCGGAAAAGAGTAGAGTTTGACGTGCTTTGGGAGTCTCGGCAATAATCTCGGTGATCACATCCAGAAAGCCCATATCCAGCATTCTATCAGCCTCATCCAACACCAGTGTATTAACACCTGTCAGTATTAAAGTCCCTCTAGTTAAATGATCTTGAATCCGCCCCGGTGTACCCACAGCGATATGCGCCCCATGTTCCAACGAGCCTTTTTGCGCTGCGAAAGGTTTCCCGCCACAGAGCAATACCAGCTTGATATTCGGCGTACTTCGCGCCAGCTTACGTAGTTCTTTACCGACTTGATCAGCGAGTTCACGTGTTGGGCAGAGCACCAGTGCCTGTACCCCAAAAAAACGCGGATTAATCTTCTGTAATAAGCCGATGCCAAAGGTTGCTGTTTTACCACTGCCGGTTTTTGCCTTGGCAATTAGGTCCTTACCTTGCAATACATGCGGTAAGCCCTGCGCTTGTATAGCGGTCATTTTTTTATAACCGAGCGAATCCAGATTAGCAACAAATGCGCTAGAAATGGGAAGAGAAGAAAAACTGTTGCTGGTCATAATAATTTCCTATTATATCTGGAAAATTTGATGATTATAGCAGAGCCCAGAGCAAGCCCTTTGAATTGAAACGTTAACGGGAATAGGAGAGGGTAAACCAACACCGCAATTCACTTTCTGGATTAACCTTGTTTTCACCATGAAGGCACTGAAGGTAGCATATTCTGAACTAGACGGATAAAAGTTTACTCACCTGCAATAAACAACTACATTGGGAATCGGGGTCTTCATGGTAAACCTTAAAATCAGCTACCAGGGCGAGCTACAGCAAGCGATAATGTTTCAGGTGCCAGGCAATGTTTATCATTACAGGCTTGTAATTGAACCTGTACGTTGATGATCTGCTTGTCTTTTAGTGTATCAGGGAGATTCACCTGCACGTTAAGCTTATCTTCATATAAAGCTAATTTCTGCTGGCCAAAACTGAGTTTCTTAAGCATGGCAGGTGGATAAGTAACTCTTTCTAGCTGACCATCGGACAGACTGATTTTAGTAGGGATAAGCGACGCTTGTAATGGATTACTAGCATTAATATGCCAGCCTGGTTTAAGCTGCATATGCACAATTAATTGATTATCCTCAGTACGCTTTGCTCTCACCGTCACCGCGCCTTTGGCAGCATACTGCACGCTACCCGTTTGTGTACTATTTAATAGTGCGGCGGCGGAGAGCATGTGCGTATAGCTGGTCGGCTGTTGTTTGATTTTAGCTGAAAAGGACGCCAGCGCAGTAGCGGCTTTGTCCGAGTAGTCGAGGTTTGCCGTGCGTCTGGATAATCGTGCTAACACTGATAATGCGACGGCATTCGCCGATGGCGTGGCATTATCTTCTAGCTCTTTAGGTCGCACCATCATGGACTGGGTTGCCGATTGACTATTCATAAAAAAGCCGTCGTCTGATTTATCCCAGAACTGCTGGGTCATAATATTGGTTAATTGCTCCGCTTTATCCAGCCATTGCTGATCCCCAGTTTGATCGTAGAGTTTAATTAAAGCACTGGCAAAATAAGCATAGTCCTGCTGATTGCCACTAACGGAAGAGCTGCCCTGCCAATAAATACGCCAGAGTTCACCCGAGGCTTGTCTATTGGTTTGCCATAACCAGTTAGCCGTTTGCGTGGCAGCTTGCAAATAAGCGGGCTCCTGCAATACTTCTGCTGCGAGTACCAAACTTTCCAATATCATCGCATTCCATGCGGTAATTATTTTGTCATCGCGCAATGGCGGAACACGTTGCTCCCGCGTTTGTTTTAATAGCTTTCTGATTTGCTCAACTTCAAGGAGCAGTATTGGTAAAGAGATAGCATGTTTTTCTGCATAGTCTTCCAGACTAACGGGGAGATGTAATATCGTGTGCCCCTCAAAATTTCCGGATGCCGTCACAGCATATAAATCAATCGCTCTGTTAGCCAGCTTGGGCGGTAATGCTGATTTTATTTCCGCTGGTGTCCAGACAAAAAACTTACCCTCGACGCCATTGCTGTCAGCATCTGTCGCTGAATAAAATCCGCCCTCTTTAGAGCGCATATCACTAAGTACGTAATCTATAGTTTGCCGTGCAATACGTGCATATTCGGCTTTGCCGGTTAACTGATAGGCGAGCAAATAGGTCTCAGCTAATTGCGCCTGGTTATATAACATTTTTTCAAAGTGCGGTACCAGCCACTGCATGTCGGTCGAATAACGATGAAAACCACCACCTACCTGATCATAAATACCCCCTTGCGCCATAGCTAACAAGCTGGTTTCAACCACTGCCAGCGCCTTAATATCACCAAAGCGCTGATAGTTATCGAGCAAGAAGATTAATAATGGCTCATTGGGGAATTTCATTTTTTGCCCAAATCCACCGTATCTTCGATCTTGTACACTTTCTAATTGTTGTGCCGTCTGCTGTAATAATTTCAGGTCCAGGCTCTGGCTTTGCTGCCTAGTCAAACTACTCTTAGCAACGGCTGTAGCTACCTCATCCGCACGCTTTAAAACCAGTGCATTCTGCTGTTGCCAGACTTCATTGACGCGTAGTAATAATTTTTTAAATGGCTCTGGAGGGAAATAACTATCACCTAAAAAAGTTTTCCCCTCTGGCGTTAAAAAGCTGGACATCGGCCAACCTCCGCGTCCAGTTAATAATGTCACCGCTTCCATATACACGGCATCGATATCGGGGCGGCGCTCTCGATCTACTTTGATAGCGATAAAGTATTGGTTCAAAACCGCAGCAATCTCGGGATTATCAAAACTCTCTTCCTCCATCACATGACACCAGTGACAAGTGGAATAGCCGATGGATAAAAAGACGGGTTTATTTTCACGTTTAGCCCTGGCAAATGCGTTGTCACCCCAGGTATACCAGTGCACCGGATTATGCGCATGCTGAATTAAATAGGGGGAATCCTGGAGAATTAGCTGATTAACATATGCAGGTTGCCCATTTTCTAGTAGATTCGCAGTACGCGCCTGGTAGTTTTTACCTTTAGCTATAACCGCAGCCTGTAATTGCTCTGCTTTTTCGGCTGGGTAGTATTGTATTTCTGCGGCATTACAGCTGTTATAAGTCATACTGGCAATGAATACTATTGTCTTAAATCCGTTTGGAAACATGCAAGGTACCTTAAATAATATATTTATCTGTGTAGTTTTGTATTTATCCACTTCTAGCTTCTACGCTTAAATAGATACGCAACAAAACTACAATCAGCAACTCAGGGAAAACACAGTGAAGTAAAGACTATCACTAAACTGCGCGTTATTAATTTTCACGTAACCCCATAAATAAAAGCCCCGTATTTATTTAACTTAACAGGCTATATACGTTATAATCTGCGGTCAAAATTTGAGTTTACACTCATTTATCGGTATTGCAGTCAAAAATAAACAGTAATGTAATAATAACCTGCTAAAGCACTTTCCTACATCTGGATAATTTTTCCATTATCATTACTGGATTATTGATATCTGGGATAGGCACCTTTATCTCAATCAGCCTTTACACTCGATAAATCATGTTACCAATATTCGACATTCGGAGAATTCATTAATGCGTTTTTTAATTTCCTACCCGCAAACTAATTGGGATTATGCCAAATTTCGTTTAAACCGTATCATCAAAGGCAAAGACAAATCAAATGATGTGTTTACTGGCTCTCCCGGCGGTAAAATACAGCTTTTGGAACAGCTAGAACCGATGGGTAAATTTCGCCTACTGGATGAGATCTATCCAACCAAGCCTTTTGGCATGGAATATGTCGCTGGCGAAGGACTCTACTTTCTTACCGGCTTGCCTTGTTGCGTTGATGGCACACCGGGAGACGAGCATATACTGAGACTCAATGATCAAGGTGAAATAGACCTGGTAATAAAGCACCCTTTGTTTTCACAATTACGCTCTTTGCGCCGCACTAAAAATGGCTTATTAGTCACCTCTAGTGGCATCGATGCGATTCTGGAAGTTGATTTACAGGGCGAAATTATCTGGTCCTGGTTTGGTACCGAACAAGGATATTCAACCAAATATGGCGGTGGTGAGCGTACTATTGATCATGAGATTGATCATCGTAACTTATGCTACCCAGGTCGCTTACAAACGACCCATTTGAATTCTGCTATCGTTGACCCTTATGATGACAGTAAAATTCTGACTATCTTGTTCTATCAGGGCAAGGTAGCGCGTATTGATAGAGAATCACTGCAACTGGATCATGTTATTGAAAACCTGAACGGTGCGCATCATATCCGCCCGCATTCCAAAGGCTATATCCTGGCAAACTCGCGTAAAGGAGAAGCCCGCGTCTACGATCGGGAATTTAACTTACTTGAGACTATAGTAGGTACTAGTCCTTTATTTCCAGTGAAATGGGTACAAGACACGATAGAACTTCCTTCCGGCTCTCACTTAATTGCCGATTGTAATTCGTTTAATTTGCGTGAGCGTAACAACGCAGGTAACGAACGAAAATTTAATACCCAGATGCCTAATCGAATTTTCCAGATTGAGCCAGTGAGTGATGACTTTACGTTTAATAAGCTTGCTCACAGTCACTTTAACCAAGATTAATTTTCTATGGCCTATATTTTCCTGTTGTTCGCATCTCTAATTTCATTTTCTGCCTTGGCATATGATGAGGTTCCACCCACTCTAGCCGAATGGCAAAGAGCAGCACAAAATCCGTTAAGCCCTAATTTTAGCTTACCGCTTGAATACAAATTTCATGGTGGCGCAACGGCTGGTGATGTACATGTGGGAAGCTTTGCTCCCATCATGCCAATCAAATTCGATGGCTGGAATATTATTAACCAGCTGACCTTAAACTTTATGGGAACGCCTGGTGATATAACCGGCATTAGAGGAATACCACAACCTTATACGGGCGATGGCCACGGGGGTAGTGATGGTGATGCTGCAGGCTTAGCCGATACTTTCTTTACCAGTTATATCTCACCAGTAATTAACGATGAATTTTCACTTGGCTTAGGTGCGACCTTTGTATTTCCCACTGACGAACCATCGCGTGAACTGGGTAGTGGTAAGATCAGCATGGGACCGGCTGTGATGTTGGTTTACCAGACCCCTGAAAGCTGGACACTCAGCCTGCAGGCACAACAGATATGGTCAGTTATTGGTAGCAATGGTAGAGATAAAGTCAGTCAAATGATTGTCAATCCTACTATTAATTATAATTTGCCAGATGGCTGGTATTTACTATCCGATATGGAAGTTATTGCCAATTGGGAGTTATCGTCTAACCAACGCTGGACCGTACCAATCGGAGCCGGAGTAGGTAAAGTATTTGCCTTAGGCAAGAATGCTATCGATACCCGAATAGAAGGTTATTATAATGTAGTCACACCAGGCTATAATTCATCCAATGGATTCTCAGGCCCCAGCTGGTCTATCGGGGCATCTTTCAGCTTTATTTTTGGTGAACTTTAGTAACTTTTTTAAAGCGCAGTTGTTCTGCCTGCGTTTTAAACGAACGATAAACCCGCCCCACATTCATCTAAATTCTTCTCAGCTAGCTCCTTTTTTTAAAATACGCTTAAGATACCTACATGAAAGCGTATCCACTGACACTAGAAACTCTTCAGGAATTAATAAACCACTCCAGACATATGTGGCTTATCCGCATTTCTTTATGCTTTATTGTCCTGATGATCGCCGTTTATTTAGTCACTGATCCGGTATTACAAAAAACCAGTTATCACTTATTGGCAGATAACAGGTCATCGCTATTGATCCCCAACTTTTCAGATGTTATCAGTAATATACCCTTTGCGATTATCGGTTGGCTCGGACTTCTTTTTTCTTAAGCAACCGCAACGACACATCGCTCTCATGGAAAGTTTACTTTATGAGGCTTATTTTGGTTGCCGCAGGTTCCAGCTATTACCACTGGAATCCTAATAATCAAACCTTGGTCTGGGATCGCCTGCCGATGACTATCTGTTTTATGAGCCTGTTTGTGGCGCTACTAGGGGGCTGTCCGAGAATAGAAGCCGTCGCGAGGGAAAGCCTTTTTGAGTCAGTTTTTTCGAACATTTGAGGTGAATAGTTGCGCTCTTTAACGAAAATGTTCGGGAAAAATGGCCAAAAGGAATTTTTCCGTAGTAGGGTCTCTATTCTTGGACAGCCGCCTAGGTGAGCACATTTCTTTTCAATATGAAAAGATCATATTACCCGCCGGTCTATTACTCGGCGTTTTCAGTGTTATCTACTGGCAATACACAGGGGACCTGCGTTTTTACGGTCTTGTTCAATTCGGAACTTTAGCAGCCATCCCGCTTATTCTCTTGCTTTATAGAAGTAAGTACACGCAGCGCCATTACCTGATCTATGGCATGGTTTGTTATGGTCTTGCCAAAATGATGGAACTAAACGATAGCCGCATTTTCGAACTTACTAACGGATTAATTAGCGGCCACACGGCTAAGCATCTACTTGCTGCAGCCGCGAGTTATTATATTTATCTCATGCTAAATAAACGTCAGGCATATTAATACCCTAGGGCGGCGCTTTAGCCATGTCATGAAGAGAGTACTAACTCACTCTTGTCAGTGTGCTCGAAAGTGTTTCCATAAATATCGACCATGGTTGTTTGCGTGTAGGATAGCTTGCCATTACCCACAGTAATACTCTGACTGAATGAAGTGGTACGTGCATTTCCTGCCATAAACGGCGACTGAATAATTCCCCAGTCTGCATCATCGGCCTGAGCTGTCACCTTGATAACCACCTCTCCGGTTGGTGCTTTTTTTCCGCTATATCGGCCCCCTGCTAGCACACAGACACCTCGTGGAATTGACAACGAGTGCATCATAAGCTGTCTTGCTACATCCCACATCCAGTACCCCGTTTGATCGTGAAACACACCATCATTCGATTTTCGTTTAACGATTTGACGGTAATAGAGTGCTGCCAATACCTGAGTTTCAGCATTGGTGATATTCCCACAGGCTGAATA
>Ga0233436_1000328_pt1 | contig 55975 bp, 48 predicted proteins | sample SI_122_August201_2_FD_182723 | JGI IMG/M metagenome (GOLD analysis project Ga0233436, IMG submission 182723) | Seawater microbial communities from Saanich Inlet, British Columbia, Canada - SI_122_August2016_150_MG | ecosystem: Environmental > Aquatic > Marine > Inlet | place: Canada: British... | reverse complement strand
CTGTAATTATTATATTATTAGTAATCGTGATACTCTTAGCAATCTTTTATGGGGTAAAAGAAAATGTACAAAACTCTCCCCCAAGATTTAAAGATGGAGGCGGTTCATGCAGTGGAGCATGCGATGGAGAAAGCGATTGTAATCAACAAGCTGGATGTGCTTGCGCAGAAGGAGAATGTAAAAAACTCTGGATATAATTTTTAAATTTTTTAACTAAAATGAGTAGTAAAAGAAAAGGAACTTTATACGAAAGAGAATTATTTCACATGTTTTGGAACAGTAGTTGGGCGGCAGTAAGATCTGCAGGATCGGGGTCAACACCACTACCTGCTCCAGATATCTTAGCTGGAAATAAAGAAAAATTATTAGCTATAGAATGTAAAGCAATAAAATCAAAATCTAAACATTTCAAAAAAGAAGAAGTCCAACAATTAAAAACTTTCTCAGAAACAATAAACGCAAATCCAATAATAGCCATGAGATTTGATAACATTGGTTGGTTCTTTCTAGATGTAAATAACTTAAAAGAAAACAAAAATGGAAACTACACTATATCCTTAAATCACTGTCAAAAAGAAGGAATCAAGTTTGCCGAACTAATTGGTGATTACAAACAGTCAAAACTATAAGTTTAAAAGTTCAAATCAGCTCCCCCAAGAAAGTGAGGTTGATTTTAATACTAGCAATTTTGTTAATAATTCCAAATTCTTTAGCAATCTTACAAATTACTGAAATCATGTACAATCCAGAGGGTAGCGATAATAATCACGAATATATTGAATTAGAAACAAACATAAACTTAACTGGATTTATAATTCAAGATTCTTCCTCAGAAGATGTCCTAGAATTATTAAAATACATACCATCAAATTACTCCCTAATTGTAGAAGAAGGATTTAATCATTCAAAAATAAACGCAACAATTTATTCTATTGGAGCAACAATTGGAAACGGCCTAAATAATGACGGAGATATTATAATAATTAAAAATAATACAGATATTTTTGATGTAATTCATTATTATCCTTCTTGGGGAGGAGAAAATAACGGAAATTCATTATGTATACTTAATGAACAATGGGAAGAATGTCTTCCGTCCCCAGGTTATGAAAACTCAGAATATCAACAAGTATACAACATAAAAATAAACGAACTTTTACCAAATCCGCAAGGTTATGATAACGCAGATATGCCTGGCGGAGAATGGATTGAATTAATAAATTTTGGGAACGAAATAAACATAGAAAACTGTTATTTAAAAGATTTAGCAGGAAGAACAATAGATATAACTACAACCCACACATATAACACGACAATAAAGAACCACTTGGTTGTTTATCTAAATGGCAAATATAACGGATATATGAATAATGAAGGGCTGGAAAAAATAAGTCTATTTACTCCAGAAGGAATTTTAATAGATGAAATGTCTTACGATTCTTCAACAGAAGGGCTATCTTGGTCTAAAATAAACGAAAAATGGATTCAAACTGTTCCATCACCAAACAAAGAAAATCCAGAAAACAAAACACATTTAGAGTCAAGTATAAAAATAGAAAAAGTTTATTTGGGAACTGACTATAAAGCAAAATTTGGAGACAACTTAAGAGTAAAATTAGAAATATATAAAGGAAATACAACAAAAAATTCAATTTCTATATGGATAGAAAAAAATGAAGAATCCATCAGCAAAAGAACAAGATTCAATATAGAAAAAAAATATGAAGACACAGCAATAACGGTTCCAATTCAAATATTTCCTAACTGCAACGAAAAACTTGAAGATGGCAGATATCATATAAAAGTAGAAGGATTAGATAAAACAGATAGTCATGAAATAAAAATAGAAGGAATCACAAAAAATTTATGTGAAGAAATAAAATACTCTTCAGAAAAGATTTACAAAGAATCATGTTCCGAAAATAATATAAACCCTTCAAATTCCACTATAGATGAAATTATTTATGAATCAACAAATAAAAAAACAGATAGGTTTGCAGTATATCTTCTCTGTTTAACATTGGTTTTCATAATAATCCAAATAACTACAGAAAAATGGAAAAAATAAAAATAAATACAATTATAGAAATAGCAGGCGCACCAGAAGAACACGTAAAAGAAACCATAGATAAAATGATGGGCATTCTTAAAAAAAACGAAAAAATAGAGATAATCAAACAAGAAGTGGCTCCACCAAAGAAAAATGAAGTGGCACATCCTAACGATCCTAAACAAAAAGTAGACGTTTTCTCGTCATTTGCAGAATTAGAATTAGATTTTCCAACTTTAGATGAATTAATCCAATTCTGTTTTGTATTTATGCCTTCATCAATAGAGGTAATAGAACCACAAGAAATAAAAGTAAAACAAAAAGATTTGGAAAATCCATTAAATGATTTGTTAGCCAAACTACATAACCAAGCAAGAGTTATAATGGAATATGATGCACTAAGAAAACAAATAATGGCAATGCAACAACAAAAAGCTAATTCTTCTCAAAAGGAAGATTAGATTTTTTCTTTGATTTTTTATATTTTATTAATATTAAAATCGCAAGAACTACAACAAACGCCAAGATACCAAAAAGAAGTGGTTTATTGCTGCTGGGTTCATCTGGTTCTTTCCTTTCATCAGAAATATTAATTTCCGGAAGTGAATCATTTATAGGAACTTCATCCTCAGATAAAATATTGATCATAATACTAATACTATCATAAACTTCATCATTATATTTAACTTCAAGATTTCCTTCATAAACTCCACTTTCTCCATTTTTATTTTCATTGACATAAAAATGATTGATAACTTCCTTTCCTGCCTTAAGAATTTCAACATTAGTAAACTCTAAATCAAGTATCTCAGCAAGATTTCCTGTCAATTCAAAATTTATATCATTTAAATCCTGATTAAAATCATTAAATATTTTAACAAATCCAGAATCACTTTCACCTAGCTTCAAATCTGCATCAAAACCTCTTTGGATAAAAACAAGTCCTCCCAAAATTTGGGTTTCATTAGTAATATTAATAGGTTCAGAAACATTTTCTTCTTCACGAATAACAAGGCCTTCTATGAACGCAGGAATAGAATAAGATAAATTACTATAATCCATATAAATAAAAGATTCTGATTTATTTGCAAAGTAAGAAGAAACATAAAATCTGACGGTTTTAGAATAACCAGAATTTAAAGAAAAATAATCATAATTAGTAAAAATAAAATCATCCAAAAATGATATATTAACAAAAGCAGTTTCTTCAGAAGGATTATTTAATTCTATTTCAAACCAATTATCAGTCTCTAAGTCAATATTAATCAAAGCAGGGCTTATTGTAAAAACTGGGCCTTCTAAACTAATTATATCTAAATTAAAAAACTGGTCCTCTTCTACTAAGACATTATTATTCACATAAAGAACATTTTCTATAACAAAATCATAACTTCCATTTTCTAAATCAACTGGCAAATCAAAATAAAAATAAGTATAATTCTCAAATTCGATTAAAACTGGATAAATATTAAAAGTAGATTCATTAAAGCCAATATAGAAATCATTTGATCTTATCACATCATTAAAAGATTCATCAAAAAATATTTTCCCTTGGACTGTCTCTCCAGAAAAATATGAATCTTTCTCGAATTCTAAAGATAGTGGAGCAGCAAAAGAAAAGTTACAAAATAAAATCACAAAAAAAACTAAAAATAATATTCTAAAATTCATTTTACTTTTTCAAAACATCTCTTGCTTTCTTCAGAGATTCCTCCAACTCTTTTTCTATTTTTGAATCTCTTCTATTTGCATATTCATTAGAAACTGGAGGCCTCCTTATTGGAACTCTTTGTTTAGTTTGTTTGAAAGGGAACGGGCTACTCTTTGGAGGTTGTTTTCCTCCGCTTTTTTTGCCAGAAAGTTTATCTTTAAAGTATCTCATATAAACATAATAGATTATAGCAACTCCTAACAAAACAGCCAAAACAGCAACTAACCATTTCAACCAAGAAGATTTTTCTTCACACTTATTAGAAGCTTTATTACATCTTTCTCCCTCTCCACAATCCTCATCATCTATACACTCTTTATAATCATCATCGTCGTCATCATCGTCGTCATCATAGTCATAGTCATCATCATCACTACAATACTCTAAACAATCCATACGACAACTATCACAACTTTCTCCACCTAACCTATCACAAAAACCATCCCCACAAGGGTCTGCATCTGGATCTTGTGGATTTCCAGTTTCATTAGTTTCACTTGCTAAAACACATTCACATGAATCAGTACATATTTCTCCACCAGTAATATTACAATGGCTATCATATTCACAATCTTCTTCATCATCCATATAACCATCGCCACAATAATTTCCATCTCCATCACCAATGTAAGGGACATAATCCTTTCCATAAAGAACATAAAGAATAAACGCAGTATCTCTTATATTACCATTCCAACTGCCGTCCTCCATTTGTTTAGTGGCCAACCATTTTGAAGCATCTCTTATATTTGCACTATTTGAACTAGCTTTTTGTTTCAATGCTAAAATTGCCAGGGCGGTATATTCTTCTTCACCAGCACTTTCTTCATCAACACCCCAACTTCCGTCTGGCCATTGGGCTCCTTTCAACCAAATAGAATATGGACCAGTATCTGAAGAATCTAATAACATATATAAAAAGGAATTTCTAGCAATATTTTGAGAACACTTAAATTTTAAATAAGGATTAACATAAGTTTCCTCTCCTAATTTATCTAACACCCATGCAGCATACCCACTATATTCACAACTACAACTTCCTTGATCAGTTAAAAAACATCCATTTTCCAAATCCATATTTTTACCTTGATCAAATAAATAATATTCATCACTAGACTGGAAAATCAACGAAGGCGAATAAGTTCCACCAAGTTCACAAGAAATTTCAATATCTTCATTAATTCCAACTAAACTTATACATCTCTCAAAATCAATCCAATTAGATTCTTCACAAAGAGTAGTCGTAAGCTTTCCTTCAAGTATACTAAAATCATGAGTAATCCCTGTTTGATCATGATTAAGCGTACATTCTCCATCATGTGCAGTATCAACTTGTATTAACCAGTTTCCACCAGTAAAGGCCATAACATATTGGGTTTTTAACCATTCTGTCTCATCTTCCATATCTTCTCCAACATTATTCAACGCTAAAGTAGCCAAAGAAGTATCCTTAATATTACCCCAATTGCTTCCACCATACTCTAAATCTCTTAATTTATCAATTCCATCAGAAAGATTATAATCTCCACTTCCCAACGCTAAAATAGATAGTGCTATCTCATCAACATTTTCATTCCATGAACTAGAATTCATTTGCTCATACAACCATTCATAAGCTTGAGTCTTATTTATTTCAGGACTAGTTTCTGCATTAGCAAAGCTTGCTAAGAGAATTACAAAGAATACTAACAAAAACAGACAACTACCTCTTTTTTTCATGTAGAAGAAATAAGGGGAAATTATTTAAAAAAGTTTCTATGAAGATAATTATGCAAATATCAAAAATAAAAGATAAAAAGTACCTAGCAAAGGGGAAAAGAGGAGTTATTTACACTGGAATATTAAAAGGAGAAAAAGTTTCAATTAAAAAAAAGAATCCAGATTCGGAAGCAATTGATAGAATAAAAAACGAAGCAAAGTTTCTAAAGATATTAAATAAGTATGATATTGGTCCAAAAGTAATAGAAAGTGGAAAAGATTATATAATTTACATCTATGTCGAAGGAGATTTTTTACCAGAATTTCTTAAGAAAGAGAAAAGCGAATTAAAAAAGAAAAAAATTTTGATTAGTATACTAAAAAAAGCAAGAATTCTAGATAAATTAAAAATAAACAAATTAGAATTTACTAGGCCTTTAAAACATATTTTTGTAAAGTATCCAAAAGTAAAAATGATTGATTTTGAACGTTCTTATTATACAAAAAATCCAAAAAATGTAACTCAGTTTTGCCAATTCTTAATAAGAGGAAAATATATAAAAAATAATCTAAAAGTATTCAAAAATTATAAAGAAAATCAAACAGAGAAAAACTTTAAAGAAATTCTAAAATTAATAAAATAAAAAAGAAAAAAATTAAAGGTAGAATGAAAAAGTAAACTCCTCATTCTCAAGGTACAAATCTGGTTCATGGATAACCATGTAATCTCCTACTTGGATTTCTTCTTCACATTCCCCATAGTAGCCTCCTTCTCCACAATCATATTCTCCTTCCATATTCCAGATGAATAACTCATCACCTTCAGCTGTTTCTGGGTAGTATCCAAAGTAATCAAATGCGCTCACGTCACATTTACCAGTTGGCATCCATCTCAAAAGAACTAAATGGCCACTCATCAAGTCTTCACTTCCAATATTAATTTGTCCTTCAAAAGGATTATACCATACCTGAGCCGATTCTCCATTTCCTGTGGCAGGAATAATTTCAAAATTCATGCCAGCATATTCTTGGAGTATTCCATTAGAGTCTTCATAATAGATTGGTCCCCACAGTCCCCTTACTTCAGTAGGAGTTACTACTACAACTTTACCGGTCTCAACAGATCCAACCTCAAATCCTTTATCCTGACTTTCCCATCCAATTGCGGTAAACATCAACACATCCCTCTCTATACTATTGCCCTGGCCGTCATAAATTTCATAGTCTTCAATTATCTCAACCCTGTAAGGATATTCTGTTAGTTGCTGGGGATTGTCACCTCCTGCAGCCTTCAATAATACTCTTCTGTCCTGCACATCTTCAGCATATAGTATATCTTCCACATAAACAAATACAGAATCTAGGAAAAATCCTATCTCTTCCTCTTGCATAAACTCATGGTTGCCATTGTCAATCCAAATCTCTACTCTATCTTCAAAGATGGTCCCCACATTAAGTAAATGTGACCCCATATAAACTGTTTCCTCTTCTCTTAAAGAATAAGAATTTACACAACCATAATCTCCTTCATTTGCTGCAATAACCAGTATCGTTGCAGAGTTCTCTGGTTCGTCAGGATTATATCCTACAGCGTAAACATTAACAAATACGTTTTGAACAAATATTGATTCATACTTATTCATTAGTTCTGTGTTTCCATTAATGTTCAAAAGGACCATATCATCAAAGATTCCATCAACATATACTGTATTAGATCCAATATAAACTGTTTCTCCTTCCCTTAATGAATAAGAACTTACACAGTCATAATCAGCGCCACATACGGGGTCATAAACACACTTCTCAATACAGCCCTGCGGAACATCCCCTAAGCTATATTGGGGATTTTCTGGACTTAAAGGAATTTCATTATTATCATATCTAGAAGGCCTTACATCAGAAAAAATATCTCCTGTACAAGCTCTTTCATATCTCATATCATCCTCTCCACAATCTCCGCCCCCACACATATCCTCTGCCCACGGAGTGCAATCACCACAGTCTCCAGACAGTTTTGGGTCTTGGATACCACAACTAGAAGCAAACAAAACTCCAACTAAGAACAATGCTATAAAAATAATTTTTTTCATTATTATATCACCTCGATGTTTATTAATAAAACTAAGATACTTTCATATATATATATATGTTACGATTTAATCTTATAACATTCCCCTTTCAAAGGACATTTAGTACATTTATTTCTATTTTTAACAAAGTTAGGTAATTTTCCCTTTAGACACTTATCTATACTATCCAGAATAGTGGATAAATAATCTTCAACAAATTCATTATTCTTAATTAATCTTTTTTCCCCAGAGCCCAAATAATTAACAAATCCATGTTTAACTTTTTTTCCGAAATTTCCTTCAGCAAGAACCATATAACTTTCTACCTGGAGTCTATCGCCAGGCCAAACTCCCTCATTTGGGCCTTTACTATTTTTCAACTCAACTGGAACGATATGTTCTGGATAAATTTCAATCCTATCCACGACTCCCTTTAACATATTATTTTCCAATCTAACCTCGCTAAGATGTTTAGGAAATAATTCCTTCCATAGTTCATCAGAATAAATTTTTCTCCTAATCATAAAGTTGAAAAGGTTATCAGCTCTAAAGTTAACTTCTTTAAGTATAAACGGCCAAATTTCATGAAAAAAGTTAGCAACACTATAATTAATTTTTGATAAACTCTCTTCTCCTTCTTCAATAACTGCATTGGCAATTTCATAATACTTTCTTCTAAAAATCATCTGGATTTCATCTAATTTTTTAAAACTCTTTATGGACTTAACTACCTCTTCATCAACAGCATTAATTTTATCAAATATTCTATACTTCAAATCTAATTTAAGAGGATATTTTTCATCAGAAGATCCAATCTCCATAGCTTGTTCTAAATAAAGCTTCCTTTTACAATACAAATATGTAGAGATCCAATTAATGGGCATAGGCCTCATACTAATAAGGGGAGTGGTTAAAAACTTATAAATTATTCCAAAACATAAATTTCTCTCTCAATAATACTTTTTTTCTCTTTATATTTAATTGGAAGTTTAACGTCACCAATTTTTGCCATTTTAAATCCAGCTTTTTTCAAAAAAGAATTTACATTTAATTCATATTTTTGTCTATTTGATGCTTTAAGGATTGGCATAACTATAGCCACCTTGCCATTTTTCTTCAATATCTTTTTCAAATTAATAAAGAAAGGTTCATACAATTTATTTAATTCTTTAACAACTTTAACAACTTCTTCTTTTTTAGGGTAACTTTTGAAATACGGGCCCAAATAAGGCTCACTAGCAACACAATCAATTGAATTTTCTTTAAAGTATTTATTAACCTTTGAAGAGTCCCCTAAAACAATATTAAATTTTTTCTTAGAAATAAAATTTAAATTCTCCACCGCTTTTTTTCTAATGCTTCCATCAATTTCAACACCGTTACAATTCATTCCTTGTAAAAGTCCTTCCTCAAGCAAAATCCCCATGCCACAAAAAGGATCCAATAGTTTTTTTCCGTTTTTTCCACAAGCCAGATTAATTAAAATTTTGGCCAGCCTAATTGACATATTTCTTTTAAAATCATTGTGAGGCCTTTCATTATCTCTCTTCTTATATTTCTTAGGATTAGACACTAAAAAAGTTCTTCCAATATATTTATCACAAACAACAAACTCCAAAACATCTTTCAACTCTCTTGGTGTAAAATGTGTTTCCCTGGGTCTTTTCCTAGTTGCTTTTATTTTTTGAAATTTAAACCATTTAGCTAAATAATCTTCAAACTTTTCAAAAATCCTATCATTTTCATAAACACTAATAGCATAATTAACTTTATTTTTAGTTCCTAAATAAAAATCAATATCTTTAATTTCATTCTCAAGAATAACTTCAGCTATCTTAATTGTACCTCCAAGTTTAGAGATATCAACATTAAACTTTTCAATAGAAAAAACAGCAATATTTTTTTTATAATAATTTAGTTCATGCTTAATATCAAAATTACTAAAATAACTAATCAATTCAGCATAAGATAGTTCCGGATCTCTTCCAAGAACAAATATATATTTTTTCATAAATCTAACGTTTAAAATGCCTTCATTAATGTTTCCATTACTCCAATAAAACCGGTCAATCTACTAACCTGGTTTATATTTAGAGCTTCTATGTCTGGTTTTCTAGTCTGTTCATCTTCATAGGTCATTTCTGGTATGTCTGAAAAATATTTTCTTACGCGGATATCATCAATATAAACATCTCTAAGCCCATCTTCCTTTGTATTCGCTACAATATAAGAAGCACTAACAGAAGGATTAATTAATTCCAAATCATTTATTTCATAGTCATCAACATACAAGTCATAAGAAGTTTCAGAATTTTGAAAAATTCCAATATCGACCCATTCATATAAAGGATATGTTGCTCCTGTTTCTTCCCATCCGCCAGAAGTTTTAACAACTATCTCTCTTTCGCTACCGTCCATACTAAATTTTAGTATTGCTCCATCTTCCATGTTCCAGTCTAAAGTAGAAAATGTAGCCTCACTGGGATCAATAAAGTAGGTAGAAAAATCTATTCTAGTGGTTCCAGGAAACAATTTTAATCTATCAGAAACATGCCCGCCATCCAAGTAAGATACTAACCAACTAAACATTCCAGAATTAGAATTACCAGAAATAATTTCTTCTTGAAAAGTTTCAAAAAGCCTATTAGAATCTTTAGTACTACTACAAACACTTTTTTGATTACTTGTAGCATATTCTATGACTGCACCACTTTTTGAACCAGCAACGTGACAAGCATCATTACATCCAAAGTAATACATACCTATTTTTTCTGATCCCAAATCATCTTTTATTATTACAGGATCCTCTAATCTTCTATCATTGTATTCCTCAGAGCCAGATAAAATAGGATTCATTTCATACCTTTCCCAGTTTATCAAATCAGTACTATATGCAAATGCCAAAAATAGTTGCCATTGTGAATTGGCCGCATTATACCCCATTAAATATTTCCCTGGAGAGATTTCAACTAATTTAGGATTGGCAGTATGAGTATCTTCCCAAGTTTCATTAACTGGCAATAAAACAGAGTATCCTTCATTCATAGGGGACCATTCAAACCCATCTTCAGATTCAGCCAAATAAATGGCATACTGGTAAGGCTGTTGGATTATTGGATCTATCCCTTCTAAACCCATAACAAACCTACCATCAGAAAGTTTAATCATATAAGGAATACTAATAGATATCAGAGTATTATCAAGGGGACCATAAAAATCATCTTCAGTAAGAACTGGATTTTCAGCATATTTTTCCCAATTTATCCCATCATGGGAAGTAGCAATACCCATACCATAATAATTATGCATATTTTTTCCAACATAGGTCATAATATAATTTCCATCATTCAATTTTATAACATTTCCAGTGGCAACAGTCTTACTATCCCACTCTCCATAAGCTCCATGATCTAAAACTAATTCACTCTCTCTTCTCCAATCCGTTCTACTAAGTCCATTAGATTCTATTCTAAATATTCTTGCTTCTGGTGCCTCATAGCTAAATGCCATATAATATCCAATATAACGTCCATTTTCAATAACCATATAACCATTTTCATCAATCATTGGAGCAAATCCCCTTATACTTTTATCATCCAATCCCTGCTGAGATGGCTCAATAATTGGATTATTTTCATAAGTTTCCCAGATTGCCAATGAAGGAGAATTAAAAATTTTTGGGCACCTGTTATTTCCTTCTAAATCATCAAAATAAATAAAGGTTTTATCTCCATCACTATTTGAATGGGCATTTTCTTTTCCATAATACATATAAATTCTATTATCGGTTTGTTCAACTAACCTATCGACCTCTACCCAAATTATAGATTCTCCCGATATGTCACATTCTTCAATCCAATAATCCAAAATTTCTCCGCCCCGGTTTATAAATCTTAAATCTGAACAATCTTCATTTATTTTTCCAGTTTGGTATTCATTTTGAAAATTCTTAACTATTTTAATTTGATAATTAGTTTCATCAAACGAAGAATCTATTACAACAGGAACTCGATATTTCCAATTATCTAGCCAAGCATTAACAGGACTTACAAAAAAAATTAAAATAACAACTAAAACAAAAATTTTAAAAATAAATTTTATCATAAAAATGGAAGGTTTGATTTTATTTATAAACATTTCCCTATCGTTTTTTTCTTTTTCTAAAATAAATAAACCACCCAATATTAATAATTATTAAAACAATTATAACTATCTTACTTGTATCCATTCCGGGGCCATTAGCTACAACTGCTCCAGTTCCAAAAAAATCAAATTTAATAGAGTTTAAACTAATAACAGTTTTGACAATCTTTTCTATTTTTTTTCCTTCATAATTCAGGATTATCTTAAAATTATATTCTCCTTCCTCAACTCCGGCGGAATCCCAAAAAGCAGTTAACTCCATTACAGACAAGGGAGGGATATTTTCAGAGGCGCTTTTAAATCTATCAATTTCTTCACTTAAATCAAGAATTATTAATTCAACAAAGGCATCATTTATTTCTTCAGACCAGCGATTATCAACCAAAATATTAAATTTAGCAATTTCACCAAGTCTAAAATTTTTGACAGTTATATCTATAACTTCTAAATTTTTCTCTCCAACTTCAAATATTAATTCAGCATAGCTTACTTTCCCATCATAGGTCAAGGTAAGTTCAGCATAATATCTACCAAGTTCTATTGGACCATTCCAAGTAGCTTGAAATTCTTTCTTATCTTGAGAACCTATAGAATCTAATTTGGTATTTATTGTAAATACTTTATCATCAGTCAAACTTTGTATATTTATTATTCCCTTAGCATTAACTATTTTCTGATTTCCAAAATTACTAGCTATAATTCTAAAATCAATTTGATCGGTTCTTCCAGTTTCTATGATACTCAAATCTGAAACAACATACTTTCCAGGATAAGGAACTTTTATTTTAAATTGGTGTACAACTGAAACAGTTGCACCAACCAAAGTATCTAATGTATCATAATCCTTTGGGATTTCCCTTACAACTATCTTTATATCATGGTCCCCAGGAATATCAAATTTATCTGGCAAGCTATAAGAATATCTAATAGTTTTTGATTCCTCTCCTTCTGAAAATTCTAATTTATAATTTTTGAGATTGACTAAATTGGCATCTTTTCCCTCCAAATATATAACAACTTTCATCTCTTTATTTTCAGTATTGACTATTTTCAATTCTATTTCGTCTTCTAATCCCGGTTCAAAATCAACAATTTTTCTTGCTGGAGAAATTCCCAAGGCATTCACTTCACTGATAAAAATAAGAATAATTAAGAAAAACATACCGATTCCCATTTTTTTTATTAATTTCATTCTGTTAAACTACTTTCAAATAATACATATGAAGTTTTATTTCCTGGGGGTTCATCAAATGGAAGTTCCACAAGCATCTCACATTGTGCAGTATCATTAGTGTCTTGATATTTCAATGAATCTATAGCAATAACTTGAGCAGTAGCCATATTTGTCCAAGTAATAAAAGAGGTCAACCAATCAAATGCCGTTTCTTCACTACTATTATCAATTCTAAACTGATAATAAGAAGTGTCCATTGCAACCGCATCAAACAATGAAGTAGCATTAATACTTATATTAATTAAGGCATTTCCATCATTTTGAATCACAATCGGAGTAGGACTTTCATCTGTTGTATTATCACTATCTCCCGTATATAACCTGCCAAAATTCGGAGATTCATTAATCAAACTAACTGCTAAAAATGATTGAACTGTAAAATTATATGGATCACTCCAAACTCCCAAGTCATATGAATCATTTCCACGAACCCTCCACCAATAAGTTATATCTAAGTTTAAATCATTAAGTATAGTATACTCATTGGTTGCAGTAGAAACGTTTATTATAACGGGTTCTGCAAACTCATCATCATCATCTAATTCTAACATATAGGTTACACTATCTCCATCTGCATCATTAGAAATACTCCAATTTGAAGTTTCTGTCCTATCTATTGTTATATTTAGATTTGCTGGACTATCCAAAATAACCTTCTCTGGAGGTTTATTCAAAATAAGTAAGGGATTTGATATAGTCGTTGGTCCATCATCATCTAAATCATTTGGAGTTATAGCAACAGACCAGTTATTTATTTTCACCGTATCGTTAGACAAAATTCTCATAGGGGCATGATTAGCTAACCCTGCTTGATAATTAGATAAAATTTGTTCAGTTGAAAGAGATTCATTATATATCCTCAATTCATCAAGAGTTCCATTAAATGATCTTGCAGCATACTGCATATCTTGCCCAACCCATACATCAATACTTGAGTCTCTTATGTTTCCAGTATATTTTTCGCCTTCAAATCTCACTCCATCCACATATATAGAAACGTTTTGTCTATCATAGACTCCAACAACATGGTGCCATTCATTCAAAGAAACCCCGCCAGTAGTATTTGCAGAGTAAGGTTGATCTGCTGCAGCAGAACCCAAGATTCTAAATTGTATGTCTCCATTTGTCCAAGCTCTAAGTAAAAAAGAATTTCTATGGCCAACTGATGCTTCTGTACCTCCTGCGCCCTTTACAACAATCCCTTGATAATCATTATCCCAAGATTTATTTATCCAAATTTCAACAGTTATTTCTTTAGTAATATTCAAACTATCAGAGTGGCTAAAATTAATATAGGGTTTTGAATTCTCGGCTGGCCTAAAGAGATATGCCCCCCCCTTTATTCCTTCATTTACCCATGAAGGATAAACTAATTCTTCAGGTAAAGCTTCCCACTGTCTAAGTGTACCATTATTTCCAAAAGTAGAATAATCTTTTATTGCTCCAAAAGCAAGAGAGGATATATTTGAATCAAAAGGAGAGTTCAAAACGGCAGTAGAATTCCCATTCAATCTCCAATCAGTTATATTATAAATTCCATCTGCATCCTTATCAGTTCCAGTATCAAAATAAACAGTCAAGTTTTCATCAGTATAATTAGTATTACTACTTGAAGTTGTATTTAACAAAATATTAGTATATGCTGGAGGAGGAATATTCAAAATAGTTATATTACTAGAATTGCCCCATCCACCAAAAACTGCACCATCATTCAACCTAATACTACAATTCCAAACGTCCCACTTCGTTGTATTTGAACTATTCAAAGTCGCATTAAATAAAGTACCACTTGCATAAGAATCATTGTAGTCCTGGCTTAACCACAAAACAGAATTATTATACCATTTTACACTTACATTTAATTTATTTGACTCAGGATCTGTTATTATAGCAGAACAATTTAAATTTTGAGTTGTGTAATTTGTATCTCCTCCAATTGCTGTAATATTAACAATCGGGGTATTTGGAGCCGAATTGCCAGTAATAGTCGTAAAATTATATGTCCCAGTTTCATTACAATTCTCATCATAATCACACATAGTTATATTATAGTGATATATTGTTCCCTCAGATAATTCAGATAAATTAATAGAGTGAGATAATCCTAAACTTGCATTTCCATATGTTGTCCCTAATGAAACAGTATTCCCATAATTAATGGATGCATTTGCAGATTCTTGACTAGTCCAATTTATCACTACAGTTGTATATGAAGAAATATTTGTTCTATTTAACACCCAAGGAATTTCCTCTTCTGCTGAGAAAATTGAATCAGTTTCCAATGTAAAATTCTTTTGAAATTCTGTAAAATTATATCTGTTTGAAATGGTGTCTTCCCAAGCGATATTTTGATTTGAATTGTTTAGGATTATTATATTATCCCATGAAGAGAAATTAGTATTAGAAAAATTAGTTCCATTCTCTGTAAATACATAAAGGTAACTGTGGTTATGTATGTAAAATCTATTATTATATACTTGGAAGTTAGTTACATTTCTTGGATTAGAATATTTTGCATTTTTTGCCACTATTGCAATAGGGCTATCCACTCCATTATAGTTTGGACAAAGAAATGTATTATTATAAACAGAAACATTATGTCCGGCTCTTGTTACAAACCCTTCAAAGTTCGTTTGATTCTCCATAGTGTTATTGTATGCTCTGTAAAGTGTTTCATGTTTTGAAAGGATTCCATATCCGCCCCCAATCACCGTATTATATCTTACCGTTGTGTTAAATGTTTTACTTGTAAATAGTGGATGTCTATTTGTTGGTACCTGGGCCATTCTTATTGTATTGTTTTCTATTAATGTATCATTCATCTCTCCTTCGAAGTTTGGGACTGTGTCCTCTCCAACATAAATAGAATATCCTCCAGGAATAGATAAAGCAGAAGTATTATGATCTATTAAATTATTTCTTATTGTCATATTTTTATTTAGTCCATTTCCATTTCCCCTTATACCAATTCCAACTCCATCATTAATATAAAAAGAATTATTTTCAAATAAACTGTTAGATACATTCAAAACACTAATTGCATAGCCATTACTTACTCCGCTACTTAAATTTAAGAATATCGAAGCATTCCCCCATTTATTTCCTATAATTTTTAATCCATTGTTATTGTTTGCTGAGGTGTAAATTGAAACCCACGCTAAAGAGAAATTCCCATACCAAAAAGTATTATTTTGAATCAATAAGTTTTGTGAATTATTAAACTTTATTGCATAATTATGTAAATAGTTATTAGGATTTCCAAATTGATTATCTTTAATTTGCCAATTAGCCCCAATGTTGTGTATCTCTATACAAGCCTGACTTGAGTTTTCAAAATAATTTCCTTGTATTAATGTATTATTTGGTGAAGGGCCAAAATATTTTATGTTTGTGCTCGATAATTTGTATGTAAAGTTGTTATTTTTTATTGTAACATTTGAAGAATCAAGCCCTAAGATTCCAGTTACTGTATTGTTGAAAATATTGCCTTCGATATGCCAATTATGTCTAGGTCCTGAAGAACCCCCATAATCATACATAGCAATCCCATACGAAGTTGAATTAACAAATGTATTATTATAAAGTCTTATGGTTCCTGTTCCTTGATCTGCCCAAAGTCCACTTTCCGTATTATTTCCATCTATCACAAATCCTTTGAATGTTACATTATTTGCTCCAGTATTGAATCTAACTACAATTGAGGCATCACTTTTATTGGCCTGTATAATCGCCTGCGATTTGTTAAAAGATACAAATGTTCTATTTTGCACATTCTTATCTACAATCAATAATTCGCTACTAACATAAGATTGTTCTCTATACAATCCATCGCCAACATAGATTATCGCATTTGCCCCGGCTGTATTTTCCGCATAGTTTATCGTATTCCATGCATCTTTCCAAGAAGTTCCTGCATTTGTATCACTTCCTTGTTTAGACACATAATAAGTATTATTAAATTCCTTAAGAGTAAACTCACTAGAATTTCCCCATTCGCTTCCAGCAAGAGTATCATTTAGTCTCATAGCACAATGCCAACTATCTCCTTCGGAAGTATTTCCAGAATCCAATGAGCCATTAAATAATGTTCCACTAGGAAAACTATTAGTAAAATTTTCTTCTGACATATAATCGTTACTTCTATACCATCTTACTGTAACATTCATTTTTTCTAAATTTGGACCAGTTATAGTGGCAGAACAATTCAAATCTACATCTAAAGAATTTGTACCATCAGTTGAATTCAATAATGGAATAGGAGTTATTGGATTATTACTTGGAACCTCCAAAACAACTAAACCATTAGATAATGTAGTTGTTCCATAATCATCCAAATCACTTGGTGTTAAAGCTACCGTCCAATTATCCACTATATTAGTCTCATTAGACACAAGAATCTGAACAGACCTATTATTAAATCCCTCAGAATAAATATTATATATTTGTTCGGGTGAAAGACTCCTATTAAATATTTTAAACTCATCAATACTCCCATTGTGGGCTTTTCCACCACTATCTCCCAAACCAATTCTCCAAGAAGAATCCGTCGCATCCCCAATATCATATTCCAAATTACTGCCCTCCTGAGTACCATTAACATACAATTGCGCATAGTTATCACTTGCATTATTATGATAAACAAAAGCAACATGCCACCAAGAAGTTGTATCTAACACAGTAGTTCCATATGTGGCATGCCATCCAGAATCATATACAGCAATACCAAATCTATCATTAGCTACAAATTCATCCATCCAAATAACAAGTTCCTCCTTAGAAGTATTTGCTAAATTAACCAAAGCATGGTCGCTATCCAAATTATCAAACTTCATCCACCCCATAATGGTTACACCCTGAGTTAAATTAAAATCCTCATAAAGTTGAATAAAGTCATTATCGTAATCAAAATCGACACCCCCATCAAAGTGATAACACCCACCAATTTTACAATCTGTACCATTTTGCCATGTTGGTTGATTTCCAGAAGTGTCATTTCCCAAAGTACCATTATTTTCATAAGTAGAAAAATCCCTTATTGTTCCATTATTTGTAGTAACTTCTTTATCAAAAGGCATATTAACTAATGCAATAGAAGTCTCATTCATTCTCCAATCAGTAATATTAAATACTTGGCTTCCCTCCTCATCCAGGTTTGTATCAAAGTATACTGTTAAATTTTCATCAGTGGAATTTGTATTCGAACTAGAATTTAAAATTATATTAGAAAAGGCTGGAGGAGGAGTATTAACAGTTCCAAGTTCAAATAAAATTGATTTGTCTTCAGTTAAATTAACTTCTTTTGATTTCCCATCATATTCAGAATGATTTACAACAATTGTATAATTAGTTTTATAACTATAGTTTCCGGCCGTTCGATTCATTAGGTGGTTAGTTAAATTCTGTCGAAGAATATTTCCTTCAGCCCCAGTAGTAAGATTTAAAACTAAATCATTTTCGCTAGTTCCTGTATTATTATAAATCTGAATAACAGAATTTGCTAAGGGACTGCTGTCAGTTACCAAATTAGTTTTAACATCTAAAAACCATTTTCTATCAAAAATGGCCATGCTATTTACCCAATTTACTGAACTAAAGGAAACATTAAGGAAAGTTAAATTTTTATCTCTCTCTCCCCCATCAGTATAAATATCATTGGTCGAACCAGAAAAATTAGAATTAATATGCAAATTATTTGAGGCATTATACCAACGCAGACCATAAGAACTAGATGTTGAAGTAACATTCCGATATGTATTATGATCATTATGGTAAGCAAGAATCCCATATGAACCAGAGGCATTAATAGTCATATTAGTGAAATGTGAATTCCTCGGTCCATAGATATAGGGTCCACTAGAGGTTGTATCAATAGTTATATTAGTTAAATTAATATTATCAGATTTATATAAATATAAAGTATAACTAGACGAAAGTGCACCATAAAAGTTTTCAATAACCGCCCCACCAGATTCATAAAGATAAATACAATAAGAACCACAATCATTAGCAGAATTGTTAATCATAGTAACATTTTCAGAACCCCGAATATAATAATCATGATCCCCAGAGCCCCCAGTATTTGATTCTACAACATTTCCAATTATTCTATTGTTAGGAGCCCCCCCAATCCCATAAAAGTATATTCCTTGGTAGTTAATTCCATCAAAATAATTATTTGTAATATTATTCCAACTTCCAGCAGGATAAAAATATATACCGGCCTCATTATCAATAAAGGTGTTATTATCTATCACATTATTGGAAAAATCACTAGTCGAAACACGAATTCCCGTAGAGGGCCATTGATTAGTATGATTTTCAAAGATATTATTTATGATAGTGTTATTATCTGTTTCTCCACCAGTAATATATATTCCATGATCTTGGGATGCATCTGTAGTATAAATCTTGTTGCCTTCGATTGTTAAATTTCCTGCATAATTCATATATACTCCCATTGCTGTATTATCAAAAACCCTATTATCCTTAAACAAACAATCTCTACCATAATATAAGAATGCACCATATGCACTTGTACTCAAATTATTATTAGTTATATTGATTTCGTGATTCCTATCGGAAGCGCCCGATGAAGGGAAATTTATACATCTACTCCCAGTTAGATTATAACAGATATTGTTATCTATTACTCCTCCGATAACACCCTTATACTCTAAACCAATGGCGGCATAATCTTTAAAGGTAGTATTTAAAACAGAAACATTATCACTATTTTGTATTTTCAACCCATAATCTTGGATGGCATCAAAAGTATTGTTTAACCATAAAACATTAGCTCCACTACCGTATGCCCCCCTATCAAATTGAGTTATATGGCAATTTTTTATTATAACATTGTTTCTACCATACGCGTTCCAAATACCAAAATCATCATCTGAACCTCCGTCTCCATCAATTGTATGGCCATCACAATCTAGAATAGTGCCGCTTGCACCAATAGATAATCCATTTGCAGCACAATCAGTAATATCATTTTCCATAACTACATTCCCAGAAATACTGTCCCCACAGCTCAAAATATCATTATAAGCATAAGCAATTTGTCCACCAAACTCAAATTTTAAATAATGCTTTGCATCTGTAAATACCTTACTACTTTCAATTCCAGTTTCATTACAATCATAATTCTCAACAAAAATAGAACTATTTTTCCATAAATAATCAACACTCTTGTTTCCACACTTCAACTCCAAAAATTGTAAATCAAAATCTCCTTCTTCAATATTCCAAGTTGTACCATTAAATGGTTCTATACTCAAATTAGCAATACCTGTAGTATTAAACAAAACCGTCCAATTTCCGCCAACATATGGATAAGATTGGACATTTAAAATTGTAATCTCTATTTCAAATTCTTTTTCACCATTCAAATCAGGAATTATCCACTCGATATAATCTATCTTCCCATTTTTATCTAGGTCTTTTGAAATGAAATCAACTCTATCTCTTGATTTTTCATTAATCTGGTAAAGGGAAACCCCTCCAGAGGGAGATTCATTAAAATAAACATATGCTAAAACATTTGAAAAGTTATTTCCAGAAACAATGATTTCTTTCCTACCCTCTCCCAAATCAATTTCTTCAGAAGTTGGACCGGGCATATAATACTCAACTACTGCCCCCTTCAATGGTCCATTAATAGTAATGATTTGTTCATTTTTCTCTTTTTCAAAAACAACAAATCCAGTAAATAAATTATTAAAAAAATTCTTAAAGAAATCACCAAAAGAAAATTCAATAGCAACATTACCTGTTATTAAATTAGTTTTTTCTATTTCTTTATCTTCTATTTCTACTATTCTTTGCTTTTCTCCAGTTTTATTTTTCTGAATCTTAGTAATAGTTATATTATTCGCTTCATTAGGGATATTAATCTTTAACTCTTCAACTTCTTTTTTTAATTCTATTTTCTTTTCCCATCTAACTGGCTGATTAATAACAACACCATAATATCTTAAAGTTACATTTTTTTCGGGTCCAAGGGCTTGGTTAACTATTGTTTGATTAAGATTAGTTACATTCAAAGAAACACCTGTAACATTTTCCAAAGTATTATTCAAATCCAAACTAGTATTACTTTCTGTTACATTTAAATCTAAAGAAATATTTTCATCTATATATGTTTCATTAGTAATATTTATTGGTTTAATAATTTCAGTTTCATTTATCTCTATACTAACATTTTCTTCTTCAGTTTCATTTATTTCTAGAACCGTTTCACTTATTTTAACTTCTTCCTCAGATTCTTCTTCATTAGTATCCTCTTCAATCTCTTCCTCAACTACTTCTTCCACATAATCTGATTCATCACCTTCAGAAATACTATCCACAGTACTTTCTTCAGAATCAGATAAATCAATTTCTTGGGTAACAAAACCAGTAAAAGAAAATCCCATAAGCACAACAGAAAAAGAAATGATAATAGCAAGATAAATTATAACAAAGCCAAGTAAATTTCTGTGGGTTAAACCCAGTTCCCTCTCTTTATGCTTGGCCTTCTTTAGGTCTGAGCCCAAGTACAATGTTTTAGTTTTTGTAGAGCTCTCTCTAATCGTAGTATAATAATAATCTTTACCACTAATCCTCTTTTTATGCAATTAACCCACACCTCTTTTTACATTAAATAGTGGAAATATCAAATATAAAAAGCTTTCTTATAAAATTAGTTCATTTCTTTTTTCTAAACTTAAAATAATAAACCCAAAATAAACTAGTTAGAACAAAAATAACAATTGCACCTATAAAGAAATTTTTATTTCCTCCGGGAGAATCACTTATAACTGCCCCAGTTAATCCTTCAAAAATAATATTGTCTTTCAAAACTTTTGTTTTCATATCAAGCTCAATATGACCCCCCTCATAATGCAATCCAATCTTTACATCATACTCCCCAATATCTATTCCTTCAGTATCCCAATAAGCAGTCAGCTCTTTTTTGGAATATCCTTCTATATCTTCAGTCACACTTTTAAAATCCGCTAGTTCTACTCCCTTATCAGAAATCAAAAAAGTTGTATACGTATCATAAATCTTCTCGGGAAACAAATTCTCCAACAATATATTAAACTTAGCAATTTCTCCCAACTTAAATCCTTTTGTATATATGGACAAAATATTAACAAGTCTCTCCCCAACACTAAGCTCCCTTACGGCTTCAGTAACCTTTCCATCATACGTTACAATAAGTTTAGCATAATACTCTCCAAATTCTACATCTTTATTCCATATAGAAGGGATTTCAAGATCTTCTCCAACATCAATAGAAAACAACTCTGTTCGAAGTTCAGTAATCTTATTTTTAGAATTTGCATTAAAAACATCTATCCTAGCATTCGCATTCTCAATTTTTTCCAAACCAAGATTATGAACAACTACAACAAAATTAACTTGATCGGTCCTTCCAGTTTCTATAACTTTCAAATCCGCAATAGCATACTTTCCCGGATAAGGAACTTTTATTTTTAGTTGATGTACGACTGCTACACTTGAACCAATCATAGTATCAGAAATAACTTCCCCAAGGGGAACCTCTCTTACAACTATCTCAATATCATGGTCTCCCGGAGTATCTATCTCCTCGGGAAGTTTAAATTTATATTTTATAGTCTTAGATTCTTCTCCTGGCAAAAAGTTTAGCTCATAATCTTCCAGCTCAACTAAATCTGCCATCTCTCCTTCAACATAAATAACTAGCTTCGTTTCTTCATTTCCCGTATTGATTATTTTCAACTCAATTTCATCCTCTAGTCCAGGTTCAAAGTCTACAATCTTCCTTGCTGGAGAAATACCTAACGCGTTTACTTCACTAACAAAAAGAATAAGAACTAAAAAAACCATACAAATTCCCATTTTTTTTATTAATTTCATTCTGCCAACTTTCCTTCAAATAATATATTAGAGGTTTTATTCCCATGTGGTTCGTCCATAGGGATTGTTATTAATATTTCACACTGTGCAGTATCATTAGTATCTTGATATTTCAACGAGTCAATTCCAATAACTTGTGCAGTAGCCATATTTGTCCAAGTAATAAAAGAGTTCAACCAATCAAATGCCGTTTCTTCACTACCATTATCAATTCTAAATTGATAATATGGAGTATCCATTGCAACAGCATCAAACAATGAAGTAGCATTAATACTTATATTAATCAACGCATTTCCATCATTCTGAACGACAATGGGGGGCGGACTTTCATCTGTAGTATTATCGCTTTGTCCAACATATAAAACTCCAAAAGTAGGAGAATCATTAATCAAACTAACTTCAAGAACAGAAACTACGGTAAAGTTATACACCTCACTCCACTCTCCCAAATCATACGAATCATTAGCTCTAGCTCTCCACCAATATGTTGTGTCTAAATCTAAATCGTTAATTATAGTATATTCATTAGTTCCAACTGAAACGTTTATAACTCCAGTATCTGAAAAAACATCACTATTGTCCATTTCTACCAAATAAGTCAAAACATCTCCATCTACATCAGTGGGTTCGCTCCAATTCAAAGTCTCAGTTCTGTCAATTGTACTATTCTCGTCGGCAGGGCTATCTAAAACAACTTGCTCCGGAGGAGTATTCAAAATAGTTATATTGCTAGAATTCCCCCAACCACCAAAATCATATCCATCATCCAATCTAATGCTACAATTCCAAATATCATTTCTTGTTGTATTTGAACTATTCAAAGTCGCATTAAATAAAGTACCACTTGCGTAAGAATGATTATAATCTTCACTCAACCACAAAACTGAATTATTATACCATTTTACACTTACATTTAATTTATTTGACTCAGGATCAGTTATTGATGCAGAACAATTTATATTTTGAGTTGTATAATTTGTATCCCCACCAACAGCAGTTATGTTTACTGAAGGTGTGTTTGGAGCAAGATTACTCTGAGTAATAACAATTCCATCAGAAATATTAGTAATTATCCCATAATCTTCTAAGTCGCTAGAAGTAATAGCAACTGTCCAATTATCTCCTACCTCTGTTTCATTAGAAACAAGTATTTGTGTGGAATGATTATTAAACCCGGTTAAATATTCTTCATAAACTTGTTCTGGAGAAAGGCTTCTATTAAATATTTTAAATTCATCAATGCTTCCATTATGGGGTTTTCCACCATTATCCCCAATTCCAATTCTCCAAGAAGAACCAGCAACATCCCTAAGCCCATATTCTAAATTATCCCCCTCCTGGACACCATTAACATAAAGTTGAGAATACCCTCCACTTTCGGGAGTATAAACAAAAGCAACATGCCACCATGAACTTGTATCGGGGACGGTAGTGCCATATCTGGGACGCCATGAACCAGAATATACTGCTATCCCAAATCTATCACTCGCACCATTTTCATCCATCCAAATAGTCAACTCTTCTTTTGAACTCAAAGCAAGATTTATCAATCCATGATCGGATGTCAAATCATCAAATTTCATCCAGCCCATAATGGTTCCTCCAGAAGTTAAATCAAAATCTTCATCCAATTGAATGTGGTCATCTATTCCATCAAAATGATAACAACCTCCGACCTTACACAAAGTTGCATCTTGCCAGGTAGGATCAACACCTGCACTGCTATTCCCCAAAGTACCATTATTTTCAAAGGTAGAAAAATCCCTTATAGTTCCATTACTATCAGAAACATTTCTATCAAAAGGAAAATTCAACAAAGCAATAGAAGACCCATCCAATCTCCAATCAGTTATATTAAAAACGGTATCTCCATCAGCATCCTCACCAATATCAAAATATAAAGTCAAATTATCTCTAGAGAGATTATTATCACTCGTAGCATTCAAAATTATATTACTATATGTGGGAGGAAGGCTATTCAAAATAGTTATATTACTAGAATTGCCCCACCCGCCAAAAACATATCCATCATTTAACCCGATGCTACAATTCCAAATATCGTCTCTTGTTGTATTTGAACTATTCAAAACAGCACTAAACAACGTTCCATTTTCATAGCTAGTATTATAATCCTCACTCAACCACAATACTGAATTATTATACCATTTTACACTTACATTTAGTTGATTAGCATCATCATCAGTTATCGATGCAGAACAATTTATGTTTTGTCCAGTAAGATTTGTATCTCCTCCGATTGCAGTAATATTTACTGTAGGTGTGTTTGGAATGGTGTTATCAGTAAAAGATAAATTAACCCAATTTGTGTATAGTGAGTTATGTGGACTCTCTTCCTTATAATGTTCAATATAATAACCTTCCGCAACAAAAAATATCTTTCTTTCAAATCCTTTTTCCAATTTAAGAATCTCAAATTCAAGTTCTCTTTCAAATCCTTTTTCCATGATTAAATAATCATCATCAGAAAATAAAGTGAGTTCATCCTGATTAATAGAATTAATTTCATATTTTATTACATAATCGGGTAAAATAAAATATTCATTCCTCTTATAATTATAACTATTTATTTTTTTAAAATCAGTTTCAAACCATTGATTAAACAAAACTTCATTTCTCTCCAAATAATCATAAACGACCAAATTATATTGATCTAAATACGTTGTTTCATCCAATTCTTCAGTAATTTTTAATTTGACAGTTCCATTAATCCCTTCCGAATCTGAGACATCAGTAATACCCACATATTCTTTATCTTTTGAAATTGCTCTGGGAATAAAATCGGACATTTTAACATATCCATTATTTGAAATTTTATAGAGAAATGGTGAATTAGAACATAAACAATTTGTCCACATAGCAGGAATATCCTCGCATGTCAATCCAACATCATTCTGTAAAGTAGAACAATCAGAAATACTATCCCCCCTACACTCTCCCCTAAAATCACTCCAAGAATACCCATTTGTTCCACCAGCATCATTTCCAATAGAAACACAAGAAGCATAACCATTATTAGTACAAACATCATTACAAGAAAGACCAGTTATAGAATTTAAACATAAATCCCCGGGACAAACTTCTTCTCCCCCAACATACTTCTTAGAATTAACTAACAAAGCAACTTCCTTAGTAGTTGTATTAATAAAATCAGACATATTAGTAACAAGGGCATTAGAAATATTCACTCCAACAGCGCTAGTAAAATCTGTAGCATTAACCTTATACCAAGTTTCACTGGACCAATTCCAATAACTGATATTTGTATAATAGTCTGCCTGTACTTCCCCATATCCTTCCCAAGTAAAATTTAATCCTGGAACTGCATTAATATCTGGAACCTGGCTAGATAAATTAAAAACAAATACGTGCGTATCTTGTTCCCCATCAGAAGTAGCTAAAGAAGTATTCCAATCATTTACATCAGACCAATTAATGTAATAATAATCCAAATAATTTGCTTCAGTTAAACTACTATCAAAAGGGGCATCTGGAATTCCCAACATTTCATATGCCTTAAGGTTAGGAATCACAAATCTTATTGTAATATTACTAGAGTTCCCCCATCCACCAAAATCATATCCATCATTCAACTTAATACTACAATTCCAAATATCATTAGGAGTGGTGTTAGTACTATTCAAAACAGCACTAAATAACGTTCCATTTTCATAACTGTTATTATAATCTTCACTTAACCATAACACTGAATTATTATACCACTTTACACTTGCATTTAATTTATGTTCATTCTCATCAGTTATCGATGCAGAACAATTTATGTTTTGTCCAGTAAGATTTGTATCTCCTCCGATTGCAGTAATATTTACTGTAGGGGTATTAGGAGCAACATTTACATTATTTGTTAAAGGTAAATAATCTGTATTATTCTCATCAATAACATAAGGACTTTCACAAAATCCATCACTATTTGTATCCGTGCAGGTCTGAGACCATCCATCTTTTGCCGGTGTTGCCCAGAAGTTTCCCCCCAAATTAGCAGTTCCGATTATACTAGCTCCAGTAATACTTGTCCTATTCCAATCATTTTCTGCTCCAGAATTAGGGAATACATTAACGGAATTATTAATATAATTATTATAAAAAGTATTATTTGATGAAGCTTTCTTAGTTATATTAATTCCTGAAAATGAATTATTTTGTATTCTATTAGAAATAAAAGTAAAATCTTTTCCAGTGCCCACGGCACCAGAAAATAAATCTACTCCAATTGTATTATTTTCAATGGTACAGTTAGTAAATGTAGAATTATAACCATGATTAATCCATACGCCTTGCTTCCAATTAGTCATAGTGACATTGTGGAAAGACACATTACCAAAATCCCCGACATATGAAAAAGCCAATGCTATTCCACTTTGTGAGTCTCCAGATAAATAAGAATCTTTAATCAAAGAATTCTTAGATAAGGAAGAAAATAAAAATCCAGTGCTTGCTATACCTATATGATTTGCCCCAGTAAAAGATAAATTATTTGTAATACTAGGAACATAATAACTTCTTGAATTTAAGGCAGAAGATGAACCATTAAAAATACCTATATTATTTGAATATATCCCAAATTCCATATTGGCAGCAATACCGGATACACTACACGGTGCAGAAAGAGTATAGTTGTAAATCGATGAATTCTCAACATATGTAGTATAAATTTGTTTTGTTCCAAAATTATTCAAATTAATATTATAAAGAGATATATTTTCTAATCTTGCTCCAGAAACTCCTTCTACAGAAATACCATTTCCTTTAATGGAAGGACCCGCCGGTCTACATCCTGCATCCCATTGGAGATTCTGCCCATTTAATTCTACATCACTCACATTAATCTTCAAACATGTCCAACCGGTTCCAGTCCCATAACTAGATTCAGTAGAATTTACTATATAATCTCCTCCACGGTAAATAATATCTCCGCACTTTACAACTTTTGTTATCGTTTGATTACTTGAATTAACTTCTGTACCAAAATCACCTTGATCATATGGAACAACTCCGCACCACCAATCCTCACTAACACTCGTATTTGTAAAATTAAATAATGTTGAATTAATCACATCCTTTGTAGCACTAACATTTTCTGCATAAACTTTTACAGAATTATTAAACCATCTTACTTCTGCAGTTAAAGTATCTCCAACATTAGCATCCGAAACATTAAAACTACAATTCAAACTCTGGAAAGATCTTGGATTTACTGGAGTTAATGTAACATTTGAAATGGTTGGCTTAAGGTTTAGTATAGTTATATTACTAGAATTTCCCCAACCACCAAAATCATATCCATCATTTAATCTAAGACTACAATTCCAAATATCACTAGGAGTCGTATTTGAACTATTCAAAACAGCACTAAATAAAGTCCCATTTTCATAACTATTATTATAATCTTCACTTAACCATAATACTGAATTATTATACCATTTTACAGATACATTTAGTTTTTGAGCAGCATCATCATCAGTTATAGATGCAGAACAATTTAAATTCTGAGTTGTATAATTAGTATCTCCTCCAACGGCGGTTATGTTTACAGTGGGAGTATCCGGAGCAATATTTGTAATTATTATAACATTCCTCATTTCACTAAAATTAGTATTTCCACCCATATCAATAGCATAAGCAGAATAATTATAAGTTCCATCTGGCAAATCAGTAAAATTATTATACAATTTATATACTTTATTATTATAAGAAGCATTAATTTCCCCTGGGCTTAATGCTCTTGAATATATTTTCACTTCATCAATTTCACCTTTAAATAAATAACCAGAACCATCTCCTGACGCCCCTATTCTTGTGACTGCAACTTTATTATTAAAAGCAGCAGCAGTCAATCCATAATCCATTATCTCAACCCCATCAACATAAACCCTCGCAGTAGTGCCATTCCAAGAATTAACAACATGATACCATGTATCTAATGCCGCAGGTATGTTTGTATTACCGGCTTGATAACCCGGCCCAGAACCTGCTCCAATAGTAGCAGTTATATCATGAGTAGTAGCTTCTAATCCAATAAAAAATACGGAAGTACCCACAGAAGTGCCATCATTTCTATGCAGAGGAGTTCTCCAACCGCTAGGAGTATCTGATGTTCTTTTTATCCAAGCTTCAATTGTCATAGCGTCATAATCTCCATCAGCTGTATTTCCTAAATTAATATAATCGTTCACACCATCAAATTCTAAAGAATCTCCATATTTTCCACTCATTATATACTCCTCACCAAAACCCGCTCCGCCAAAAGTACCAAAATTATCATTTGTAGAATTATCATAAACGCCTGTAGCATTATAAAAATCCATGCTCCAATAACCAACCAAAGAATAATTCCAATCAAAAAAAGCGGAGGTATTAGTTTCATCTGTTATAGTTGTATTCAAATAAACATTTTTTTCAACTTGGGTACTTCCATCGGTCGGGGTTGGAAGCTCCCACGTTATTATTGGAGGAATATTCTCCCCTATATACAAACTACTTGAATTCCCCCATCCGCTATCTAGTGATCCATCATAAAGTTTCATCCCACATTTCCAAGAGTCTCCTACAGTCGTATTTCCTGAACCAAGTGTAGCATTAAACAAAACTCCACTTGCATAACTATTATTATAATCAATAGTTAAATTTAATATTCCATCTTTGTACCACCATACCGTAACATTCAGTAGGTTTCCATCAACATCATTTAAAATATCATAACAATTCAAATCATCTATGTCATAATTATCCCCACTTGTACTATTAATCCCAGGTGTTGGTGTTGTTGGGACATTATTTGTATCAATAGTAACATTTCTTTTATCTATACCCAAACTACCTAATTCATCAATAGCATAAGCGGAATAATTATATGTGCCACTTCCCAATCCTGTAAAATTGTGATAAAGTCTATTTACAGTATTATTATATAATGCTTTAATTTCTTCTGCACTTAACGCACGATTTAAGATTAATAATTCATCTACTTCACCTTTAAATTGATAATTTGCTCCATCTGAAGATGCACCAATTCTTGTGGGAGTTGCTAAGTTACTATACGATGTTAAATCATATTGTTTGTCATAATCTCCATTTATATAAACTCTAACAACAGAACCATCCCACACCGCTGCTAAATGGTACCATTGTCCATAAGTTGCTACAGTTGTAGTTAATCCTGCATTCCAACCAAGACCGGTGTTAGCACCAATAGTAGCAGTTAAATGGTCTGTATTATCCACCCCCAACCAATAGGAACTAGTTCCAATAGTAGTAGAAACACCTTTATGTAAAACACATTCATAAGAAGAGCCACCACTTTCTTTTTTAAACCAAGAAGCTATAGTTAAAGATGTAGGAATACCAACAAAATTGTTTGTTGTTTTAAGATAGTCATTCACCCCATCAAATGCTAAAGCATTTCCGAATTTTCCAGTTGTTATATTTGAAATAGTTGGTCCGCTTCCACCAAAAGTCATAAAGTTATCATAACTTGAGTTGTCAAAAACATCGGTTGAATTATAAAAGTCCATGGACCAATATCCCAATAGAGAATGATTCCAATCAAAAAAAGCAGAGGTATTAGCTACATCAGTTATAGTTGTATTCAAATAAACATTAGATTCATTTACAGTACTTCCATTTGTTGGTGTTGGAAGATCCCATGCTATTACGGGGGGATTGTTCAAAATGGTTATATTGCTTGAATTCGCCTGGGCCCCAAAATCAGTTTGATCATATGGAATAACTCCACAACTCCAATTATCCCCAATAGTTAAATTATCGCTAGTCATCAAAGTAGAATTAACGGTAGCATTAAGTACACTTACATTCGTTGCCCCTTGAAGAACAGTGTTATTAAACCATCTAATCTCTGCAGTTAAAGTATCTCCAATATTGGCATCAGAAATAGTATAACTACAATTCAAATTATCTTCTGGACTTGCAGGGCTAGGGGTTAAATTAACTTCATTCACAATTGGGAGATAAGAAACAGTATAAGAAAACATCCAATAGGGTCTCTGTTCAGCCCAATAATTTTCGGTAGAGCTAGCTATCTGCCAATTATATGAACCAGACCCGGTACCAAAAATAACCACGCCTTCCTCATTAATTGTACCATCATACCATCCCTGCGCCAAGCCATTCGATACATCAAAGTATTCCCAAGTATCATCATTCAAAAGGTTAGAAGATTCGGCTGTTGCCTTTCTATCCGCCCCAGCCCCATCACCACTATTATCAGATCCTCCATCGTCTGCACTGCCCGCGCCCAGAGTAGTCCACTCAAAAGCATCGGATGCCCAATCATTCGCTGTCACATCCCCATCGTCATTATTAACACCGTCCTCATCCCCCTCTATCCAAGGTTTAAAAATCCGATAGGCACTAACAGTAAGATCCTCATCGCCCATAGACCACAAAGAAAGATTACAATCATCAATAGTTGCTCCGGGACCTAAATTGGTATCAACATTTGTTACTCTAATCACAGATCTCTGGGTAGCATCTCTCTTAAAAGTAAGGACGTTATCCGAACCATAATTTTCATCAGCATTAGATTCTCCCAAATCCATTCTCGCATCTTCAATATCTGTAATGCCAATTGTTATAACCGCACCATGTGAAAGAGATTCAGACGGACTTTCTTGGTGTTTTCGCATCACAGAAGGAATGTCTACTTGTTCGGTAAGATAAGTTTTTCCATTTTTATTTTTCCAATTTTGTAATACATTTACAGATTCAGATATCTCTTCATCCTTTTCTCTTTCTTTTTCAAAAGAAATGTACTGTCTACTAAATTTCAGTTCATATCCTCCCCTCCCATTAATAACATCAAATTTTTTCAGAACTCTTCCATAAGAGTACTCCTCAAAATTAAAATCGTCTAAATTCTCTAATTCAACTTCAATAACATTTCCCAACGAAATATCCTCAGAATTTTTTCCTAAACTATGCTCACTCAATAATTTAGATAAAAAATCAGGGCCATAAATTACCCTATAAGCTACTTGTCCATTCTGCTTAACAATTTCAACATTAACGCCCTCAACAACATTAGTCCACTTAATAACATTTCCGTTAATTTCCGGATCTTCAAACCTTACATTACCAACATTATCCAAAGACAGTGCATCGCCAGTCTGTTTATCAGTCAAAACAAAATCAACTAACTTCTTCCTAACAGAATAAGTTTCACCATCCCACTCTAAATCAATAAGAACTTCGCCATCAAAACTAACTTCAGTTTTCAAGACCCCAGTATCCGAAACAATTTTATCATCTCTAACAACCCAATCATTTCTAATTGGTTCCCATTTACCATCATCTTTTTGGTAATTCGCAATAGCCCCCCCAATAATTTGTTTAAATTCCCTCTCATTACTGGAATGTTGCCATTTCTGTAATCCTACTGGAATAAATTCTTCTTCTCCTTTCTTCAAAATTTCAACTTCATAAGTTTGATTACTTAAATAAGGAATTATCCATTCAATTTTATCAATAAAACCATTTTTATTCCCATCCATATATGAAATATTATATATTAACTTTCTACTACCATTAATTAACCAATATAACTTAATATCTTCTTTATTAGAGTCAATTTCAGGAATTTGAGTATATGCAACAATGTTTTCATAATGAATATCACTCAAAACAATTATTCTTTTTGTTGAAGAATCTATTTCAATTTCTTCAGAAGTTGGACCGGGCATATAATACTCAACTACTGCCCCCTTCAATGGTCCATTAATAGTAATGATTTGTTCATTTTTCTCTTTTTCAAAAACAACAAATCCAGTAAATAAATTATTAAAAAAATTCTTAAAGAAATCACCAAAAGAAAATTCAATAGCAACATTACCTGTTATTAAATTAGTTTTTTCTATTTCTTTATCTTCTATTTCTACTATTCTTTGCTTTTCTCCAGTTTTATTTTTCTGAATCTTAGTAATAGTTATATTATTCGCTTCATTAGGGATATTAATCTTTAACTCTTCAACTTCTTTTTTTAATTCTATTTTCTTTTCCCATCTAACTGGCTGATTAATAACAACACCATAATATCTTAAAGTTACATTTTTTTCGGGTCCAAGGGCTTGGTTAACTATTGTTTGATTAAGATTAGTTACATTCAAAGAAACACCTGTAACATTTTCCAAAGTATTATTCAAATCCAAACTAGTATTACTTTCTGTTACATTTAAATCAAAAGAAATATTATCATCTATATTTGTTTCATTAGTAGTATTTATTGGTCTAATAATTTCAGTCTCATTTATTTCTGGAATTGTTTCGTTCACTTCAGTTTCATTTAATTCGGGGAAGATTTCAGTTTCATTTATCCTTTCTTCATTAGTTATTTCTAGTTCTTCAACTGGTTTTTCTTCTGTAGGTAAACTTTCTTCTTCGTCTGTTATTCCCCATATTACTCCTTCTATTGATCCCTCTACATTTTCATCTACAGTCTCCTCAGAAATATCTGTCTTGATTGGTTCTTCTAATTGAAAAGATTCAGAAACGTCAGCGACGTTAAAACCTTGGTAAACAAACATTCCTAAGAAACCAAACACAAAAAGTAGTGCAACTAATAAAAATAAAGTAAAGAAAGATAAATTCTTCTTAGTAGGATTTTCCGTACCCAAATAAATACTTTTAACTTTACCACCCTTTGTTCTAACACTTTTAAAATAGTAAGGACCAAATTTCTTTCCACCTCTAGATATATACTTCTTATAAACCAACCTGCACCCCTCTTTTTAACAAAAATAAACAAGAAAAAGATATATAAAAACCTTCCTAAAACTAGTTTACCTACAAAAAAACGTTAAATAAAAAAATTATAAAAAAGAAAAATTAAATATCTCTAAGTTCTTCTTGTATTTTCTTAATTTTTGCTAATTTTTGTTTTATTTCCAACACTTTAGCTTGTGCTTTAGATTTATCTTTATTATAACTGCCCTCTTTTTCCACTAATTTAGAAATCTGATTTCTTAATTCCATCTCTTTTGACTGAGCATCCACCATTTTACTATTCAAAGAACCAACTCTTTTAGACACCTTGGCCCTTTCAGACTTTAATTTTTGTAATTCTTTAGATATATCTCCAAGTGCTTCAACAAGAGAACCTTTCTTTGCAGGTTTTTTAACAACCTTCTTTTTTGTAGTAACCACTTTAAATCTATTTTAATATTATTAATATATAAGTCTTTCTTTTATATTTTTTTCATCATATTATTTATTCTTTTCAATCCCTTATGGTATGATTCTAAACTAATATACTTAGAATCGTAGGCCGTTTTTAATAATCTCTTTTGTCTATTTAATTTTTTTGTCATATCTTTCTTTGCTTCCCGAGTTTTCTTTTTCTTTTTATAACCAACATACATACTCTTCAATCTCTTAGATTGGGTTTTTTCTATTCTTCTCAGTTTTATTTGATGGAAGATAAAAACTAACAATATTGCAAGTCCTAACAAAACAAGAATGAACCAAAATCCTACCTCGAACCCAGATGGGAAGAAAATCATTGGTTGTTTAATTTTTTCAGTTCTAGTTAAAGGAACACTTTCATCTCCAACCGGAGTTAAATCAAGTGCTTTAAATCTTATTCCATTGTCTTCAAAACTAACTACCATATCATCAAAACCATTTTCATCTAAATCAAAGAATAATAATTCATCAGGAAGAAGACCAAACTTTTGTCCAGAAATCTCTAAAACAAGTTTTTCATTAATTTTATAAAAATAAACACTAAAATCAAATTCAACTCCAAATTCAAAAATAGCTATTATTTTGTCTCCAACACCCAAATCTTCTATTAAATACTCTTTACTTTTTGTAAAATTCAATATATGTGTTACATAAGAAGCACCGCCAGATCCACCGCCACCACTCCCCCCTCCAGGGCCATCATCATCTCCAGGAGGACTAGAAGGTGCTACTACATTCAATCCAACGGTAGCAGTAGCATAAGAATCCTCCGGGCTTATAGCAGGAGAATATTTGAAATATAATACACTTGGCATAACAATAGAAATTGCTATCAATGCCAAACACAGTGCAGTCATAACTTCCCTACCAATTTGTTTCATTTTTTATTCTTTTTTCTCGCTCCCATTTTATGTATAACAAAATAACCAATAATAAACACAACAACAAAAATACTTCCTCCAATCCAAATAATTGTCCAATCAAACGTGCTAACATTTAATTCAAATTCCTCTTCAGTATGGATTCCTTCATAAATAAGACTTAATTTAGCAGGATATTTCCCGGGATTCATATTTTCTGCATCTACATATATCACAACATTCTTTTCTTCCCACAAATCTAATTTAAATGTTTCACTTTTAAAAGATTTAAATGGGTTATGGTATACTTCTAAAACCGCAATAACTCCTTCAATTTCATTACCCCAATCACTTTTTATTTTTAACTTAAATTTATTTATAATTCCATTTTCTATGTTTTTATCATAATCAAGAATAGAAACATGTATATCTCCCAACTTAAATTCAGTTTCAGCTTCTACAGTTCTACCTTCAAAATTTAGGGTAGCTCTTGCCCAATAATCTCCGAATCCATTTTCTTCTGGGTTCCATTTAAATATTATTTCTTTTATTTCTCCTAATTCTAAAATCTCATTAACGGGAATTTCACCAACACTCTTATTAAATGAATTAAAAATTTCTATTTTTCCATTTATATTCTTTAAGGGAACGCTCCCAAAATTTTCCATTTTTAAATCAAAAGGAACCAACTCTCCAACAGAAACACTAGTGGACCTTAATCTCGCAGCCATATAGGGCCCTTCATATGGAACCCTAATAACATAAATTGTAGCAGATGCCGTCAAAACATTAATAAATTCTGTGAGTTCATCAATGGCAATTTCTCTTGCTAAAAAATAAAATCTATAATCTCCTGGTTTTTCAAAGGATTCAGGCATGAGAATATTAAAATTAAAAACTTTAGTTTCTTTTGGAGCAAATAAATAAGTCTGAGCCTCAAAATTAGTAATATTTTCCATTTCACCATAAAGGGACATCTCGGCCAAAACCTCCTTATCTTCCATATTTCTAACATGTACACTTGCACTTTTTATTGCATTAGATTCAAATATAACTATATCAATACTCGGAGTAACTTCTAAAGCCGATACGTTTTGAAATACAAAAAACAAAATTAAAAAAACCAATAATTTAAGTCCCTTCATCATAACAAAAAAAAGTAGTATGGGTTTTTAAAAATTACTATTATCCAGAATAAATACAAACAAAAGTAAGAGTGCCTGTTTTCATCCCAGAAGATTCATCAACCGGGACCGTAGCATTTACACTTACATTAAATTCATCAGTAGCTGTAGCATAGGCTAAATTATTAACAAGATATTCCGCAGTCCCTATAGAAGCATTAATTATTCTATATCCAGTTACACATGTTCCACTTTGGCTAGCATTACACTGCATAGTCCAATTATTAGTTGGTGCAGAGATCATTTCAAATAAATCTTCGGTAGCATATCCAGATACATTCTGAATAACATTTCCAGTATTTTCTATAACTATAAAATCATAGTCAGTAACAGATTCACTCCAATTAGAGCTTCCCCTAGAAATATTTCCCAAATTAATGGTACTATCTGTAGCACTACACGAGGTACTATAATTAACCTCTAATTTAACCGTTCCAGTTGTAGTAGCAGCCCCCGTAATTCCATCCATAAAAGAAACACTAAACCATGTGCCAGAAATAGACGCAACAACAGCCAACGTCAATAAAACAGCTAAACTATTATTCGATACCTTCATCATAAAACTCCTCATCTGTGTCATCAATGTCAACTACATTTAATGCAACCATTCCAATAGATTTATCTTCTACATCTAAATATTTTGCATCTGACATTTCATAAGAATGAGAATAGTCATAAATCATGTATGCTCCAAGTACAGAAACAAAAACAGCTACTATCAACAAACCAACAATAACTTTATCAGATACCTCTTTTTTACTCTTTTTCATAAAAATACCTAGGAAGTTAAACATATATAAATCTTTTCCTTACCCAGAATAAGTACAAATAAAAGTAAGAGTTCCTGTTTTCATTCCAGAAGATTCCCCGACAGGAACAGTTGCATTTACACTTACATTAATCTCATCTGTAGCAATGGCATTACTTAAATCATATACAATTAATTCTGCGGCTCCAGCAGAGATATTAATTATTCTAAATCCAGTGGTACAGGTTCCACTTTGGCTAGCATTACACTGCATAGTCCAATTATTGGTTGGTGCACTAGAGGACTCAAATAAATCTTCTGTAGCATATCCAGATATATTTAAAATAGAATTTCCATTATTTTCTATAACAATAAAATCTGTACCGGTAACCGATTCACTAAAATTATATTCCCCCCTAGAAATATTTCCCAAATTAATAACATTATCTGTAGATGTACAACTAATAGAAGCATTAACTTCCAACTTAACCGTTCCAGTAGTTGTAGCAGCACCAGTAAAAGAATCCATAAAAGAAACACTAACCAATGTGCCAGAAATGGATGCAACAATTGCCAAGGTTAACAAAACAACCAGACTATTATTCGATATTTTCATTATAATGCCTCTTTTTTCTAAACAATAAATATTTACTTTAGTATTTAAACTTTTTGAATATAAATTGTCCAGATACATTATCATTTAAAAGCTTCTCTGCTTTTTTAGTTAAATTCCCATTTGTAAAAAATAAAACGGGCAATTTATTTTCATTTCCTTCTTCCCAAGCGAGAGTTATGTCATTATCATTAATTACTTTTTTTGTTTTGGCCTTAACAAAATATCTTAATTTCCCCAAGGAGGTAGGAACATCAACTACAAAGTTAAATTCTTTATTCTTTCTAACTACATCTTGAGAAATAATGTAAATTTCTTTTTCATCAAAATATTTATTTAATTCTTCAAAGATTCCTTTTTCTTCAGTTCGTATTTTTTCTTCCTTTTGAGGAGCTTCTTTTACTTCCTCTATTATTTTTTCTGGTTCTTTTTTAGGAGCCTCTTTTTCTTCCTTTTTCTTTTCAGAAACCCCGAGTTCATTTTTTATTAATTCTTTAGTTTTTTCATTATCTTCCAAATAATATTTCCAAAAGATTTCATACTCCCCAGAGATTCCCACATTCAAAGGAATAGCAAAATCTTTCAATGCCCTTAAAGCAACTCTCTGCCAAGGTTCAGCAGACTTATCTCTAATAACTCCTTTTTCTTTTAATAAAAGGAAAGCTTCTTTTTCTTTCCCAGACAAATATTCAGAAAAGTTTTCCAATTTATCTTCTTGGCCTTTCAAATAATAAAACGGACTACCTCCTTTCTTTAAACTACTAATTTGAACTTCCTTCTTATCCACCAAGTTAGATAAAATAGCACTAGCAAACAAAATATTAGTATTAATAACTTTGGCAAGTTGAGCCGGAATAAGGGGGCCATCTCTCTTTATTATATCTAAAATTTCTGCCTTATTATCCTTAACCATGTAAAAAGAGAAATCAATGTACTATAAAAAATTTATGGCCTTTCCCAGTTTACATTATAATAAGTAACATCTCCTTCATCATCCACAATAGCAATAAGCAAATTCTTTCTAGTTGAATGTGCTACTCTATTCTTGGCAGAAAACTCATACCAACTAAAACTCTCTCCTTCATGAACAGCATACATAACCCATTTAGCATGATCTTCTCCCGGTTTAACTCCCCTATCATAAACCCTAAAATCTGCTCCAAATTTCAAAGCAGTTTTTACAATATATCCTCTGCCCCTCATATCTTTATACACAGAATATCTTGTCCAAAATCTTGGTTCTAACTTTCTAGCTTTTTTAACAAAAGTTTCTAATTTCATTGCTTTATTTTTTCCATCAACAACATCCATCAACCCTTTTTCAATTAAATAAAGGGCTTCTGATAAAGAATATCTAAATTTTTTATACTTAAGCTCACCAAACCTACTTTTATCATAAACGGATCTGGTTTTAGGACTATCCAAGGCAACTACAGAAAACTCCTCAAATTTTCCAACTATTTTATCCTTATCCATAAAAAAACAAAAGGAAAAATTATTTAAAAACCTTTCCTTAACAGAAAAATATGGAAATTACATTTTTGGGGACATCAGGCATGCAGCCAACAAAAGATAGGAACGCCTCTGCAATTTTAGTAAATCATAAAGAAGAAAATATTTTAATAGATTGTGGGGAAGGAACACAAAGACAATTTAGAAAAATAAACACAAGTCCAACAAAAATAACAAAAATTCTAATCTCGCACTGGCATGGGGATCATATTTTAGGCCTTCCTGGTTTAATTTTAACATTGGGCGCATCAGAATATTCCAAAACTCTAGAAGTTTATGGACCAAAAGGAACAAAAAAGTATATGAAAAATATATTCAAATTATTCATATTAAAAAATAGGATAAAAATAAAGATACATGAAATAACAAAGGAGGGAATTTTCTTAGAAACAAAAGATTTGATTATTTCAAATGTAAATTTAAATCATACCACTCCTTGTTTTGGATATTTAATAAAAGAAAAAGACAAAAGGAAAATGAAGATGTCTTATCTAAAAAAAGTTGGATTAACAAAAGATCCAATACTGGGAAAATTACAGAAAGGGAAAAATATCTCTTACAAAGGACATAAAATCTTAGTTAAAGACGCAACTACTTTGGTTCCAGGAAAAAAAGTGTCAATCATATTAGACACCTCCCCATCACAAAAAATAATTAATGCAGTTAAAAATTCAGACCTATTAATAACAGAATCCACTTTCTCTTCAAAACTAAAAGAAAAAGCCAGATTATACAAACATCTAACCTCGGAAGATGCAGCTAGAATGGCAAAAAAATCCAACTCAAAGAAATTAGTACTTACTCACTTTGGAAAAAGACACAACACTACAACTCTCCTATTAAAGGAAGCAAAAAAAATATTCAAAAATACAAAGGTTGCAAAAGACCTTATGACTATTTCACCTTAACTTCATAAACAAAAATATTATCATATGGATTTTCAATTTCTAACATCTGCTTCACAGTCAACTTCTCAAAATATTTTCTAAACGGCCTCATAGAATTTCCATGTGCAGAGACAGCAACATTCACTTTATTCTTTTTAACAAATTTCAGTACTTCCTCAATAAAATCATTAACTCTCACTTCAACTTTAAACATTGATTCTCCTCCGGGAGGAGAAATTTTATACCCTCTATGAAAACCATCATATTTCTTAGGGGAATTTTTAGAAATATAAGAATAATGTGTCATTCCAGTAACATTTCCATAGTCTCTTTCTATTATCCTATCATCTGTAACTATACTTTTACATTCAGGATGAAATTTCAAAACTTCTTTTAGTGTCTGTTTAGACCTTTTCAGGCTAGATTGATACGCAATATGTATTTTCTTATTTTTTAATCTCAAAGCAACTATCTTAGCATCCTCTTTTCCTCGAACATTTAAAGTAGTTTGTCTAAACCCAGAAAACTTGCCACGGGCATTATCCCAGGTAGTACCATGTCTAAATAAATATATATAACACTTCTTCATACTAAAATCTTGATTTTAACAAATTAAAAAACTTTCCATTACAAAAACTTAATAAAGACTTAATCTTTTCTTTCCCATATGACAGATATAGCTATAACTTATGAAACCCTATATGATATATTAAGAAGAGAAAAGAATAGGGCTGAACTACAGGAATTGGATCAATTATTCTATCAAAATCTAATTACCTACTTAAAAGAAAAAAAGGAAATCTTAAGATCTCAAGAACAAAAGGACTCCATTTTCACTACAGTAGAAGTTCAAAAAACAAGAAAACAGATAGAAAACATACAAAAAATAATAAAAGAGCTTTATGAAAAGAGAGAATCTAAAATAATTCAATTGGCCTTAATAAATTCAAGATCTCAAACACAAAAAAACGATAAAATCTCTATGTTAAATTCAGAAAAAGAAATATACGACTCAATAATCCAAAATTTAGATAAATTCAGAAATGACATTTTACATAACATAGTTTTAGGGAATAATTTGAATCAAATAAAAAACGAACCAAAAGACTTAAAAAAGGATGAAAAACCTAAAACTACAACGAGAGAAGTAATATTCAAGAAGAAAACAGACAAATTTGTCGGTACTGATTTAAAAAACTATGGTCCCTTTGAGAAAGGAGATATAGAAAAATTACCGGAAGAAATAGCCAATTTCATGATTACTAAAAATCAAGTTGGAAAAGTAGAAAATGAAAACACCTAAGACAAGAAAATCGTATTGTAAAAAGTGTAAAAAACACACTGAACACAAATCTGTTCAGAACAAGACAACTGGAAAAAGGGGGGCTCTAAAAAGAGGATCCATTAACAGAGCAAAAAAAAGAGGCTTAGGTGTAGGATATGGTAATTTAGGAAACTATGGATCAAAACCTGCAGTAACTAAATGGAAAAGAGCAGGATCAAAAACAAGCAAAAAAATAGCACTAAAATTAACTTGTAATAAATGTAAAACTTCAAAAATATTACAACAAAGAAGATCGAAAAAGGTGGAATTCGTATAAAATGGAATCAAAATTTATAAAAGTAAGATGTAAAAAATGTAAGAACGAACAAATCATATTTCAAAAAGCATCAACAGTAGTCAAATGTTTAGTCTGTGAAGAAATATTAGCCACACCAAAGGGCGGAAAAGCAGAAATAAAAGCTACAGTTTTAGAAATCTTAGAATGATAAAATGTTTTACAAAAAAAAAGGTATGCCTGAAGAAGGAGAAATAGTTCTTTGTACAGTTAAAAAGATTCTTTATCACTCAGTTTTCGCAACAATTGATGAATACAGTGCTCTAGAGGGCATGCTTCACATTTCTGAAATCTCGCCAGGAAGAATAAGAAATATTAGAGATTATGTAAGGGAAGGAAAACAAATAGTTTGTAAGGTTCTAAGGATCGATAAAGAAAAAGGCCATATTGATTTATCTTTAAGAAGAGTAAATAACGCTCAAAAAATAAATAAAGTACAAGACAACAAATCAGAACAAAAAGCAGAAAAGATTCTTGAATTCATTGGAAAAGACTTTGGAAAAGACCTTTCTCAAATGTATAAAGAATTAGGGTATGCCTTAATAGAAAAATATGGGTCTATAAACGTTTCTTTCGAAAATTTTTCCTTAGATCCAAGTCAAATAGATGAATTAAAACTAACAAAGAAATTATCGGATCTTCTAAAGAAAACAATAGAAGAAAAAATAAAATCTCCAGAAGTAGAGATAAAGGAAATAATTGAGTTAACCACAGATAAACCAAATGGTGTAGAGATAATAAAAAAAATATTAGCAAAATTACAAAAAGGAGAAATAAAGATATTATATGTTGGTTCTCCAAAATATCAAGTATCTATTAAAGCATCAGATTATAAGACTGCAGAAGGACTTATTCAACAAATAAATGAAGATGCAGAAAAAATGGCAGAGGAAGAGGAAATTACAATAAATTTTTCTAGAGGAAAATGAAAAAGATTTTAAGATGTCCAAAATGTCTAATTTACACCATGGAAGAAACCTGTTCTAAATGCAAGGTAAAAACAATAAATCCAAAACCTGCAAAATATTCTCCAGAAGATAAATATGGAAAATATAGAAGAATAGCTAAATCTTCTTAAAAGTTCTCTAAATTTTCACTTGAATAATTTTTAATTAACATATCAAAATCAACTATCCCATTCTGTCCTCTCCTAAGATAAAAAGCGGGATGATAAATAAATCCTATGTTTCCTTTCCATTCCAAATTTTTTAAATCGACCTTCATATATTCCAAAGCACTTTTACCTAAACAAATAATCTTTTTTGGCTTAATTGATTTTATAACCTCATCAATATAAGGACGAAAATAATCAATTTCTTGTCTGGTTGGTTTTCTAATTCCTCCCTCTGAATTTAGTGGGATAATTGGAACAGTATTAATCACAGCGAAGTTATCAAAAGATTTTGAACTTAACCAAGAATCCAAAAGTTTTCCACTCCGACCAATAAAGGGGATCCCTTGTTTGTTCTCATTATTACCGGGAGCTTCTCCAATAAATAAATAATCTGGGCTATCTAAATTTCCTCTAAAAATAACAACATTTCCATCAGTCTTTAAAACATTTGCATAAAGTTCGTGTTTTTCAGCAGCTTTCTTTAAATTAACTATAGCTTCCTTTAGACCCATTTCAAAAAAATAAAAAGAAAGGAATTAATAAAGTTATTGATTGCTCAATATTTTTATATCTCTTTTAGTAGTTTCAGTGTATTTATATTCAACACTCACATCTATGCTTTGTGTATATTGTGCAGTTTGATCTATATCCATTATACAAACCAATATCTTTTCCTGCCCTTCAGCTAAAGTTAAATCTCCTTCAACTCCGCTTCCAGATGGAAAATTACAAGAAATTGTTTCTGGATCGACGTTATTTATTTTAACATGCACTTTGTTTTTTTCTTGTTGTGCAGTTAAAAGATCAATATCTTCACAAGAAACAACATCACTATAAACATTTCCAGTGCCCCTATTTTCAAATCCTATTTTGAAACTAATTTGACTTAATCCTCTCAACTCTTCAGTAAAACTAGTTATCTGTACTGGTCCGCTGGAAACACTTCCACTACCCAAGTTAACGCCTGCATAATTACATACTTCTTCTGAATCAGAATCTTCTATTCTTTTAGAAGTAATACATGCTTCTATATCAGACTTAGTCTGGTAAGGATAGCAAATCTTAGCAAATAAGGTCGTGTCATAAAATTGCTGGTTAATTGTTCCGGAATAATCTATTTCTCCCATTTCTACAAGAGCTTCGCCACCAACATCAAAAATATCTTTCTCAATTGGATATAAACTATTTGGAACCAATTTAAAATCAAAATTTAATGTACTAAATTCGTTTGGTGCCACACCAAAAAGTTTAAGTTTCACAGTATTTTCAGGAACATCATATTCTCCCATATTAACAACTTTAATTTTAACATCCACAGCATCATCTTCTCCAAATTCTGAAGGAGGCATCCCCTCTTCAAATTTTATTTGTAAAGCATCATTTCCACCAACATATGGCCCAATTCCCCTACCAGTAGGTACGGTTCCCTGTTCACAGGCAGCAACAAAAAGTACCATTACAGCCAAAAACGCTAACATTATTTTTTTCATAATATCTTCCTCCTTTATTGATCTTCCCACCAATCTATATTAAATACAATTTTCTTAGATTTTACTGATTTATATTTGTATCCTAAATTTATATTAAGATTATCTTTGTAAATTATTGGGGATTCATCAAATTCCAAGTCAGCAGTACACTCTATTGGATCCCCCTCCATAAATACAACTCTTCCTTCTCTTTTCTTACACACAAACTCTGCTGGAGTTCCACTCAAAAAAACATGAACATCAATTAAATCAAACTGGCTATCTTCTTCTCTGATTATTCCACCCGTAGAGGCCTTATCTAAATATATTTTCAAATCGATTTTACTACTTCCAGCTATTCTCTTTATATCCTTCTCTATTTTAGAAACAACTAATGGAAATGCTTTTTGTTGTATTCTAGAATTACCTAAAATCTCATCGGCATCACAATCTATGTCTTCTTGTAAATTTGGATTATCTAAAATACAAACATCAACACTAGACAAACTATTAATTGAAAAAGTCATCTCAGCACGTATACTTACATCTCCAACACTATCATCAAGGTCATGATAAGAATATGTAGCCATTTCAGAGGGGAAATACACTATTTTCTCAGAAGGAATAATTGTTCCACCACTGCCTTCATATGCTTCATCCACATATTCAGAGATACAATCTTCAGCTACGGGAACTCCCCCATAGTAAGCCGATCTATCTCCTTTAATGCATAAATCAAATTCTGCTTTTACGGGTAACTCATTAAAAACTTTTAATCCCACTTGGAATTCTTCATCTTCAGATAAATCCTCTTGGGGGTAGTCTTCTAAAAATTCAAAATCTAAAACTTTTGGGCTGACTCCAAGCCCTTCTTGACTAGATTGATCACAAGAAGATATCACTAATAAACCAATTACTAAAAAAAATATAACTCCTATTTTTTCAACCATAATTTATAAAATATAAAGATGTTTAAAAATGTTTCTTTTAACTATTAGATTCTAAAATTTCAACATTAGTTACACTTGTAATAACAAAGTTATACCAAACTTCTACCTTGACAGATTCTCTAATTGGGGCAATCTCAGAAGGGACTATAACATCAAAATAACACCCAGAATTAACTATTCTTTTATCATCATAACATTTCTTATCAGAACATTCTTTATTCAGAATATTATAAACATCATCTTTGAGACCAAAAACCTCAAAATTTCCCTCAACATAAGAATTACTCAAATCAAATTGACAAGCAGAGTTGTCTACAAAACTTATCACTCCTTCTGGCAAGTATATCCTAAAATCTGTAACTTCTTTTAACTTAATTCTTTGATCTGTGATTATATTAACTTCTAAATATGGATTAATTATATCTTCCAAAATAAACGGTTGGGGATAATCAATTTTTATTGGAACAGTGACTGGGCCAGGACTATATTCACTATCAACTGGCCTTCCTTCTTCTGATTCATCTATATCTTCCTGGTTAACAACCTGTAAACTAATATTAGACCTACTATAAAATCCCTCAAAAGAACTTATCAATTCCACAGTCCTAGTATCTTTTCTGCCTAAATATCCAACACCATCTTCAAACACACAAGAAATTGTTTGGGTTGGAAATTTCTGGTTGGGCAACTTTTTAGAATATGGAGGAAGAATTATTTCCTCAGGAAATATCTCATCTGCACTTTCTTTTTCATATCCCTGCAATTTACAATCAAAACTAACTTTAGTACTTTGAGAACTCAAACTTCCGATATCTAATTTGGCTACAACATTAATTGGATGATTCTCTTTAAATTCGCTGCTAGGGGTTCCCTTGAAGCTAACAACCGTAACCCCTATTCCCTCTTTTTTTAATTCATCATCTTCAAATCCACCAACCTCTTGTAAATTAGAAGAACCAAACAAATTAGTAAAAAATCCTTTAATCCCCTCACCAGATACTTCTCTATTCTGCCATCTTTCTACAACATTTTCTTCCCACCATCCACTTTGCCAAGCAAAAACATAAAATGATCCAACTAATAATAATAAAATAAAAACTATAGTAACCATTCCTCTACTTGAAGGAGCTTTAAATATTGCAATCAGATAAACAACTATAACAAAAAAGCCAATTAATCCCCACTTACTTTGCCAATTATACGATAAAATCGCCCCAATAATTATTCCAACTAGAAAAAAAATCCATTTAATAATCCATATAATTGCCCTTTTAGTAAGCTCGCCCTCTGACAAATCTTCTACATTTTCCCCTTCACGCATCACTCTTCTTAACAAAAATCTTGCGGCTTTCTGACCCATAATCAACCCTCTTTTTATTCATAAACTATTTTTAATTCATCTATACTAAATTCACTATCTGGTCTTACTTCAACAAAGTTATTTCCTTTTCTAATCATTCTACCTATATCAAATTGAGCAAACGTATTTCCCGTATTGAGATCAATTGTATCATCATTCACAATAATCTCTGCTCTTTTTCTATCCCCAAACATTTCTAAATTCAAATAATAATCCTCCGCCTCATCGTACACATTGTTTCTTATGTAAAATGAATAAGACGGATAAACCCTACCTTCAACTTCATTTCTAATTTCAATATCACTAATTAAATAATCTCCGCCACTCACACTAAATTTAAGTTCATTAACTCCAGATTTAAAATCTTCTTCATCCAATTCAATAGTATGCTCCTCACTCATACAAGGAACTAATTTACTAAATATCAAATGATTATTCAAATAAGTTTTCATAATATTGCTTTCTCCAGCATTTCCTTTACAAAATACAAAGAATTGCAATTCAGATTCTTGAATTGAATTTTTTTCAGACGAACTAACTGAAAAATCCAAAATCTCAAAGGAGTGCACCAATTCAAATTCTTTTCTTAACTTTATATCTTTCAAATAATATTTATTACTCGACCAAAAAACTAATCCAGACGGGCTAACTTGTAATCTAATTTTATTTTCATCCTCAAGATATTCTTTTGGTAAATCTATAGTTTTTATTCTATTTTCACTTATTTTTTGATTAAATATTTGTTTTCCATTCAAAGTAACAATTAAATTCCCTTTAGATTCAATTACAGCAAAGCTTAAAGATAATTCATCTAAAGAATCAATATTATTCAGACTAAAATCCAATTCTTGATCTAATTCTCCAAATAAACCATTTCTAACCTCCAGAGAATTTGATAAGGTTACAACTTCTGGTTCCTCCTGAATAAACAAATCTACAGATTCTAAAACATGATCAATTGTATCCTCATACTCCATATCTAAATTTCCTGGAGAAACTTCCAATAATATTCCATCAACAAACTCTCCCTCACACACTTCACTACAGTCATCACCAAGTAATTGACATCTCTCACAAGGAGGCATAACCAAGGTATATAAAATAATAAGTATAGCAATCAATATAATCAACCCCTGTATTTTTGGGTCATTCCCTCTTTTATTCATAAAGAACATATATTATTTAAAACTTGAAAATAATTTAAAAGCCTTTCTGTTAAACAAAATATTTTACATATTTTGGAAATTCTTCTTTCATCATCAAATCTACCCTATTTTCAGATTTTACCTCTTCTTTAAGATCTCTGCCCATTACTTTATTTTTCAAGAAAACATGACACAACTCATGAAAAACAATCGCTTTAACAAATTCAGGATTATCCGTAAGGTTATTCATAATATCCTCATTTAGACAAATTAACTCTTCCTCTCCATGGACAACCAAAGCACCAACTTTAAGGGGGATTTTTCTTTTAATTTCATCTTTAATCAACGGACTCTTTTTAGCTAATTTCCAAAATTTATCCAAACTTACCATAGAAATCTGACAAAACACCTTATGTTTCTTAGAAAACTCAATATGTGCCTCATTAGCTAAAGATTTTACTTGTTTTTTTGAAAACATAAATAAAAAAAGTAAACTAAATTTATAATGATTTCCATACTAAATTTTATAAATACTTCTATCTCACTAAAGGTATGGAAATTCTGATTATAGCATTAGTTTTTATTTATTTAATAATTTCTGTAATTTCAGATATAAAAACAACAGAAATTCCAGATTTTCTAAATTACTCCTTTATCTTTATAGGAATTTTTATTTATGGATTAAAAACTTTAGTAACCAACGATAATTCTTTCTTTCTTTCTTCAATAATAACAGTTGGAATTTTCTTTGCACTTGGAATTATTATGTACTACACTAAACAATGGGGTGGAGCAGACTCTAAATTACTTATGGGGCTAGGAGCATTAATTCCAATTTATCCAGGAGTACTATTAAATAATTTTTCACTTAAAACAACAAAATTTTTGGGATTAGATCTATTCATAAATCTCTTGGTAGTTGGAGCAGTTTATTCACTACTTTTTATCATTTATCTAGTTATAAAAAACAGGAAGGAATTTAGGAAGGAATTTAAGAAAATATATCAAAAAAAAGAAGTAAAATTTTTAGAAAAAATAATGTGGATTTCAATAATTTTAATTAATATATTCGGTTTCTTCTTATTTCAAAATAGTTTACAAAAGAATTTTGTGCTTACAATCTCTTTAACTCTTCTTTTACTTAATTATTTAACAATTTCAATAAAGGCAATAGAAAAAGTTTCCATGTATAAAACAATTTCTACAAAAAGGCTAAGAGTTGGAGATTATGTAACAAAGGAATTAAGATCGAAGAACAAATTGGTATACAAACCAATAGTACATGGAATAAATGAAAAACAAATGAAAGAAATAAAAAAACATTTCTCAAAAGTAGAAATCAAAGATGGGATAGTTTTTGCTCCAGTATTTTTAGTTGCAACAGCAATAACCTTATTTTTTGGAAATATAATTCTTTATTTATTACCCTAAAGCTCTTCTAACATCTACTACTTCTACAGAAGCGACTTCTTCGAACTTTTCTATACTTTCTTCTAAAGGATCTGGACTTCCTATAGATTCATCCATTACAAAAATAATTTTTAAAGCATTCAAACCAAAAGCAACTGGTTCAATTTCAGTTTTCATATCTGAATCTTCATTAATAAATTTCTTAATTTCAGATTTTACTTTAGTTTCCAAATCTTCCATATTAACTTCTGGACTTTCTGGCATAATCTTTATAGTAAGAACAACATCTGTCATTTTTAATTTGGTCCCTCAAATCCACAACTAGGGCAAACATATTTTATAACTCTCACTCTGCAGGATTTACATCTGATTATTTCTTCCTTTCCACAATTTGGACAATCAAAACATACAGAAGCATCTAAACTTCCTATTTTTGTTTTACATGAACAACAATATTTTTCTTTTTTTACCATAATAGAATTTTGGGAACATACTTTATTTATAAAGGTTTTGTTAGCTTCGCGGAACTTCATGATGTTCTAAACATCTTGCTTCATATTCTTCATCACCAACTAAAATTAAAGGACTATTATAGTGAGCCGGTTTTCCATCAATTAGTCTTTGTGTTCTATTAGCCCTTTTACCACATCCTTCATAATCACATCCAGCTGGCAATTTAACAACTCTGTCTGCCATTGCCAATAATCCGGGCATAGGTCCAAAAGGTTCGCCCCTAAAATCCAAATCTAAACCAGAAACCAAAACACTCTTACCCATAATTTGAAAGTCTCTTACTATTTTAATTAATTCATTAGAAAAGAAATTAGCTTCATCAAACGCAAAGACATCAATATCCTTCAACACATAATCTTCTAATCCCCTCCAAGGGTCTTCTGAATTTAAAATTTTGGCATCTATCTCTTCACTCATTCCTCTACTCACGAGTTTACCTTTAGAAAAACGATTATCTATATCTGGTTTAAAGGCAATATAATTCAAATTAGTATGATCCAAACGTTTTAATTCTAAAATTAATCTTCCAGTTTTTCCAGATTTCATAGGCCCACAAATAACTTCCAAATATCCTGGCGTATAAATGTCTGACATACAAAAAAATAGAATTAAAAAAGAAATTAAAAAGATTTGTATACTTTAGACATCATCTCTTACCCCCTCATCAGTTATATAAAATATGCACTCTCCATCCGGTAAGCTAGGACTATCTACAAGCTTTGCTACTCTAGAACCTTTCTTTCCTCTTCTAAGATACAATCTAGTAGCAGAAGCATGATGAAGTATGTGCCCCCCAATAGCTTCAGTAGGGTCTCCAAAAAAAGTATCTGGCTTAGACATAACTTGATTAGTTATATACACTGCCAAGTTATATGTATGTGCTAATCTTATCAAAACATGTAGGTGCTTATTTAATTTTTGTTGACGATCCGCTAATGTCCCTCGCCCCATAAATTCACTTCTAAAGTGACTCATTAAGGAATCAACAATAATTAGTTTTACAGGAACATTTTCTTTATTAATTAATTCTTCAACCTTTTCTGCCAACAACATCTGATGATCTGAATTAAAAGCTCTAACTACCTTGATATTTTCTAACACGTCTTTATACTTTAGTCCAAATCCTTCAGAAATTTGTTTAATTCTTTCGGGTCTAAAAGTTCCTTCAGTATCTATCCATACAACTGCCCCATCTGCCCCTCCTTTTTCTTTTGGCAACTTAGTAGAAACTGCCAAAACATGGGCTAATTGTGTTTTTGAAGATCCGTAAGCACCAAAACATTCAGTTATACTTCCAGATTCAAATCCTCCACCAATTAAAGCATCAAAATTCTTGCTCCCAGTTGTTATCCTTATCACTTGTTCTCTCTTCTTTAGCAAATCTAAACCAGTTTCAAAACCCATATTCAGTTTTTCTCTAGCAACTTGGATTATTTTTCTGGCAATTGCATCAGAAACTCCAGAAGCTTCTCCTAACTTGGAGGGAGATGCGACTGCAACACTCAATAAAGTATCATAACCTGCATCTTTCAATTTTTCTGCTGTAGCAGGCCCAACTCCTGGCAAATCATTAATAGTAAAATTCTCTTCTACCGAACTTTCTTCTTCAACAATATTAGTTTCTTCGATATCTTCATTAGACTCTTCAATATTTTCATTTATTATCTCTTCACTCATCTTCTTCTGCCTCCCCTTCTGATTGTTGCATTAATAACTCTTCTTGTGCTTTTTGCAAAACAAGTATAGCTTTAATTAAATCTTGTCGTCTTAAGTTTAAAGATTCTGATCTCCATATATCTTCTCCCTTTTTCTTCCAGCTCCTAGTTAAAGAAACCGTCTTAAATTCTACTGTATTCTCATTAAATGTCTTTTCATTACTCCAGATGGCTGCCTCTATGGCTCCAGACTTATATTTATTTATTGGTTTATTTACCATTTAAATCCCTCCTTTGCTTTCGCATTTTGTTTCAATTTCAGATAGTTCACCAAAAGTTGGCAAAACAGACTGACTATTATATATTTTAAATTTATTTAATTTTGACAAGACTAATTTTTCGCTCAGTTTTTCATAGCAAGTAACTTCAATAAGAGTAATACCTTTTTCAAAACAAATGTTTCTTTTTATCTCATCTCTTAATTTTTGTCTTTCAAATTCTTTATAATCTTTCCAAAACATAGTACTACTAAATTCAAAATGTTGTCTTCCCTGATACTCAAAAGCCAATTTTAACCTAGGAATAAAAATATCTAACTCAAGTTTTACTCCTAAAGCGGCCCAATCATGAATTATTATTTTTTCATTTGGAAATAGATTTTTAACATAAAGTAAAAGTTCCTGCTCTTTTCTAAAATTATTGCCAATAAGAGGCAGGCCAAGCTTCAATCTCCTTTGGTTTTCCGCCTCTCTTCTCTGTTTTCTATATTTTCTATTCAACATATTATGATAATTTTTATGTAATTTTCTATGTTCTACAAGTTTGGAATATCTATATTTTTTACTACAAGATTTACACCGCTCACCTCTAAAATTTTCTAAAGCAATTCCACAGTCTGAACACCTAGGCTCAGGCAATAACGACTTTCTTAAAAGTTTAATTTTACTATAATGGGCTTTATCTAATACCTTTTTCCTTACTTTATTATTCTCTCTCCATCGCCTATCATTATTTTTTTTACATTCTTTATTGTCTTCTCTCCATTTTTTGTATTTTAGCTTTAATCTCTCTTTATTTTTAAACTCCCAATCTTTTTTGTAATTCCTACGATATTCTTCAACACAATCTCTGCACACTACGGCATTTTTATTCAATTCTGTGATAATTATATCACAAACTCTACAAACTCTGACCTTCCTTAATCTCAAATTTTTAGCCTTTTTTATTATATTATGAATAGGGATGTTTAATTGTTCAGACAAAAGCTTATTTCTAAGATTTGGATAATTCTCTTTTAAATATTCTATATCTTTCTCAGACCATCTCAAATTTACCACCTTTCCTATTCGGATTTTATTTAATTCCCCATTCAAAAAAATGAGGAGGTGTTAAAAGTAGTATAATAAAACTTATTTATAAATATTTTCGCCGTGCGTGGCAAGCTGACAAGATGAATCACTACTTGGGAAGTAATATAAAAAACAGAAAGGTTTATATATAACACAGTATTATCTAATGTAATAAGGTGTAACAAATGGTAAAAATATTAATCGACCTATCAAAAGAAGAAGATAAACTAGTTGAGATGTATAAACTAGTTCATGATTTGAAAACAAAACAAGAAGCAATAAAACAAATGGTTCGATATTTTAAAGCAGATATCAAACCACGGCATATAAACGAAAAGGATTACTTTTCAACATAGGAGGCAATAAAAATGGAAATATCAACAATTATATTTTATGTAGGAATTGGCCTAGGAGTAATTATATTATACAAATTGATTAGTGGGTGGATAAATATTTACAATAAATTTCAATATTGGATTAATAAAGCAAAAAGAGCTTTTGCTGATATTGATGTAATTATGCAAGAAAGATTAGATAAATTATATGCTTTAGCTCAAATTGTTAAGAAATATGACATACATGAATATAAAACAATTAAAGATACTATTGAAGCAAGAAGTAGATGGTCAAAGGATATGCCATTAAACGATAAGGTTAAGATTACATCTGAAGTAGAAAATAATTTTTTTAAATTACAAGCAGTGTTTGAGAAATATCCAAAGTTAAAGGCCGACGCATTACATCATAGATTAATCACAAAGGGAAGCGGAGTAGAAAGAAGAATAAGAAAAACGAGATTGAATTATAATAGGGTTATTCAGAACTATAATCAAAGGTTACAACAATTCCCAAAAAATATAATTGGGTTTATTCATCATTTCAAGGAATTTGAGTATCTGGATTTTGCAGGACAAGAAACCTATAAACCAAAAGAAATATTCAATGATTAAAAAATAGGAATTAAGATGACATCATACCTTATTGAATTTCGTTTTCAATCAAAGAGAGTAAACTCCTATCTAAGAGGTATGATCTATCATATTAATCGAAAATTTAGAGTTGGTAAGGGAAAGCATGTGCCACATATCTCCTTACTTGGGCCATTTACCACAAATAATGAAGCCAAACTAATTTCTGATTTTGCTAGAATATGTTCCAAAACTAAATTATTGAAATTTAAATTGAAAGGCTTTGGTACTTTTGATAGTAATAGAGTCATATATGTAAAAATTAATGCTAGTGACAGCTTGAATGATTTCCGTATAAAATTAACAAATACCTTAAGAAAATATTGTAAGGTTAAACCACATGATAAAAAAAATGAAAAAGAAAAATTCGCATATCATTCTACAATAGTTATGAAACTAACTGAAAAAAAATTCAATCAAATTAAAAAATATATTAATAGTAAACCAAAACCAAATTATTCACAAATTGTTATGAGAATCACTTTGTTAAAGAGAGGTAAAATTTTAAAAGAGTATGATTTCATGCAGAGGAGATTACTTAATAGAAATCAATCATTAAATCGTAATACAACTAGAAAAAGTAAAGAATTATTGAGAAAATATATGCGAGGCACATATAAACCAGATATCAAAATAAGAAAAAAAACGAGAGTTGAATCAAAATCTTTCTGGAGGAAAATTAAATCTTTTTTTGGTGTTTAAAATAGAAAAATGGCGGTTTGTAACTAACCTCTTCTATTCAGAGGTCTAAAAAAATTGTATACTTCCCAAATTGACAAAAACAAATAGCATAAATATGGCATACAATAAAAACACAACACAACCAACCAATCCACTTATCAATAAAGAAATAGATGCGTAGTAGAATATACTAGAAATCTTTAATTCCTCCCCTACATTGATAACTTTTGACAATATCACCGATGTTACTGAACTTATAACACAACTAAGATAAATTATTATCCAAATCAAAAATACATCTCCCATATGGAGTAGAAAAGTTGTTACATTTATAAATATTCACAAAAACAACAAAAATCCAATCCCAACTAAAATAGCTATAAAAACAACCCACTCCAAAAATCCGCCAACTTTGATAAATCCATTAATTCTAGTACGATTCAAAGGAAAAAAGAAATACACTCCACGTGTGCTCAACATATCCATAATCAAGTGACTCATATACCCTAAAAAGAACGCTCCAGCCCATAGAGTTTTATCAAAGACCATAAATAAAAAGTAAATAAAAAATGGAAACCAAACAGTATGCATAAATCCTCTATGTCCAAATAATAAATTCAACAACCAAGATAAAGGTTTAACTTTATTCCCCAATTTACTAAAAGGATGATCTAAATCTGCCAAAACAGCAGAAAACACACAAATGGAAACAAAAAGAACTTTCTCACTTATATTAAAATATTCAATCATAAACAGTCCAACTAATAGACCAAAAACCAAATGAGTTTTAAACATCATATTAATAAAAAACAAAGAGATTATTTAAAGATTACTTTTCATAGTGTTCTCTATCTAGCTCTCTAAATGCATCCTTAGTAGGTTCGGGAATTAATCTGTAATCCAATAAAGTCAGCCCGCATCTAGAGAAAGGATTACCATCTTGCATAGTAACCATAACTCCATTTTTAGTCTGAAAAGCACCATACAAATTCTCCAAGATGGAGCCATATTCTCTACTTCTAACTCCAAAACTTTTATCGTCCCACGCAGCAACAAAGGGGTAACTCGAATCAGGAGCCATCATTAATTCCGTTTCAAAAAGGCGATTAAGGCTTTTCTTGCTCCTAAATTTATCATATAAAAATAGAAAATCGCCTCTCTTTTTTCCAATAATCAAATCTTCCGGAACAATAGTATTTCTTCTATCTTCAAAACCATACTCTTTACCCAATTCAATGCCAAAATCTTCTTCTAACTCTTTAATTCCTCTTTCATGTTGTCCAACAAAATCCCAACCTAAATTAATACCAATAACTTTTCCATACTCTACAACTACGTCAGTATCATGAGTGGCCCTCTTCATATCAAACTTCCTCCAACAACTCAGCAGGACTAGCTTCTTTTATTTTTCTAGCTACAAACTCTAATCGACTAAACATTTCATTATTATTTACTTTCCCTTCAATAATTAGTTGTTTTCCTAAAGCTTCGCTACGCCACTTATCAAACAATCCTAAAGAGTAGTTTTCCATATCTTCTTGGTTAAAAGAAAATAATCCTTGGATAACATCTCCAAAACCCACAACTCTTATATTTCCAGTACCATCATCAAAAAAGAAGTTTATCACTCCTCTTTTCTCAACATCAACTTTTCCATGTTCCTTACAAGTTCCGTCTTCCAAAACCTTTTTGCCACATTTAGTACAAACAGTAAAAAATCTTGGTTCAAATAGTTGAACAACCGTACCATACACTTCAACAAAATCCCCTTCTTTCACTTCTTCTATCTTTTTTCTGCCTAACTTACTAGTTGTCTGAGAAACATCTCCAATCTTCTCTCCTTTAGGGTTAACAATAATTTGAGCACCGTTTCCTAAATGTACTTCAACAAATCCATTGTTATCTCTAGAATA
>Ga0233436_1000311_pt1 | contig 57722 bp, 69 predicted proteins | sample SI_122_August201_2_FD_182723 | JGI IMG/M metagenome (GOLD analysis project Ga0233436, IMG submission 182723) | Seawater microbial communities from Saanich Inlet, British Columbia, Canada - SI_122_August2016_150_MG | ecosystem: Environmental > Aquatic > Marine > Inlet | place: Canada: British... | reverse complement strand
TCTTAACACATCAAAATTGGTTTCCGTTAACAAAGAAACATTATGAAGATTTAAGGTCAAGAAAAATTGCTGCCCCTTTAAACGAAGTTCTTGATAAGTTTGGCAGATTTAAACAATGTAATCCTGACCAAAAAGTTGTCCTTTGTTTTGAACCAAAGATAATTACTGCTGATGAAACTGTTTACGAAACGGTTTATCAATTACGAGAACATGGCCTAAAAGATGCTTACTTTGATACTTTCTTTAGTGATAAATTGAAAGCAGTTGAACAAGCAAACTATGAATTAGGAACAGAATATCAAAGAAGTTTACATCTGCTAGGTAACGTGGGTAATGTTCAATTTCAGTTTGATAAAGTTGTCCCAGATGGTTTTGATATTACTACCACCCCTGAGGCAGTTTCTTTTGGAAAATCTAAATGCCCAACAATTTATGGCGCAGTCGGTTCTATAGAAATGTTAGAAAAAATTTCTGAAGATCAAAATGCAATTGGCGCTTATGCGAGATTAACAGAAGGTTCTGGAATTAAAGGTTTAATAAAAAAAGGTTGGAATTCTATTACTAATACTGAAAAATTAAGAAGGATACATTTAAGTTTGTATGAAAATTAACTCATTAACTTCTTCAATTCTTCTGAAATAACTTTCCCACTAACTTTTCCACCAAGAGCTTTCATACACTGGCCCATTAACGCTCCAAAAGGAGCATCTTTATTTTTATCAACAATCTCTTTGATCACAGAACTAATTTCTCTGGTGTCTAAGGTTTCATAATTCTTTAAATCAAATTTGCCTTTAATCATATCAACTAAAACATCAACAACAATATCTTTATGGATTTTATCCTCATTAAGATACTTAAACAAATCTCGATAATTATCTTCAGTTAATTTAGAAGGATCTAACTCAAACTTCTTCTTAATTTCTCTGGGCATAGAAATTAATGTATCTGCAATAAAATTAGCTTTGAATCTGGAATATCTTTTAACCAGTTCTTCAAACAGTTCTGGATAATCTGATTTTGCTATGAAATTTGCTAAATCTGGATCTAAGTCGAATCTCTTTTGGTAACGTTGAGCTTTCTCTGAAATCAATTCTGGAAGTTCAATTGCATGAGGATTTGGTTTAATTAACGGAACATCTGTTTCTGGATACATTCTCGCAGCTCCGGGTATTGGCCGCATATAGGATGTAGTGCTGTCTGGATTATCTTTACGGACTTCTTTAGGAACACCAATAAATAATTCTTCTGCTCTTTCATAAACTGCTTCTAAAGCAATTTTAGCTCTTTGTTCAATAGCAGCAACTAAAACAAAAGCATCTTTCGAAGAACACTTTAACTCTTTTTTAATAATACTAACTTCTTCTTCGGTAATTCCATAATTGGGTAATTCGTCTGAATGAAATATTCCTTTTACTCCTGCTTTAATCTTTGCCCTTCCGGAGAATTCACTACCAACACGATAATTTGGTTGCAATTCTCTGCCAATTATTCCTGCAAAGTTTTCTAATTTTAAACTAAGAATTTTTCCTTTACTTTTAATAGCAGTTTCAATAACTTTTGATTTGCTTTTAGATAATAATTCTGTTAAATCGTAAATCTTAAACTCATTTAGCTTCTTTCCAGAAAGTTCTTCTTTGATTTTCAGTAATTCTTTCTGACGTTTAATCTCTAATTCTACTAGTTGTGGAATTCTTTTTAGATCTTGGAAACCTTTCACTTCAATCCTGTTTCCACCTTTAATGGAAATGTTAACATCTTGTCTAATGGTTCCCAGTCCTCGTTTAACGCCTGGTAAAGATCTTAGAAACATTCCTAACATTTTTGAAGTTTCTAAACATTGTTTTGGTGTTTTAATATCAGGAGCAGTACCAATTTCAATTAAAGGAATTCCTAATTTATCAAGACAATAAACTTTTTCGGTTTCATTTTCAGAAACAATTTTGCAGGCGTCTTCTTCTAATGAAATGTTATCAATCCTAACAATTCCTTCTGAAGTTTCTAATTTACCATTTCGAGCGATTAAAGCAGTCCTTTGAAATCCACCGGTATTAGAACCGTCAGCAACAGTTTTCCGCATTACTTGTACTATTGGAGAAATTGTGGACTTAACTAGTTTTGATAATTGTAAAGAAGTGTATAAAGCATCTTGATTTAATTCATGTGGTGGTTCTTCATCACACTCAACTAAACAATTGGTATCATTATAACCTCGGTAAACAAATGTTTTATCTCTGATTTGTTCTTGTTTTGCAGCAATATCAACTTTTCCAGACTCTCCTGCTGAAGCTCTGATTTTTCTTCTAATCTCAAAGTCTGGTTTATCATCTCTTAATAATGTTGGACAATTACAGAACAGTTTCTTCCCTTCTAGTTGTTGATGAATTTCAATTCCACATTTCAAACCAATTTTTTCGTAATCCATATATTGTTAATAAAATCATCCTTATTTAAAATGGTTTTGTTTTGATAGATGAGTTTGATTGGTTATTTCCCAGGATATAAATCGTTAAAAACAAGACAATCTCTAAATCTTTAAGAAGAGTTCTTAGATGTTTTATACTTATGGTTTGAGGATGAAATGAATCTGCTAAATAAAACTACTAAACTTTTGGGAGTAATTATTGTTTTGGCAGTGATTATGTTTACAATTTCTATCACTTTTAATAATAAACAGATTCCTATCAGTTTCTTTGGTGGGCAAGAAATTTTTTCTCCTAGTGATTGGGTTAATGAAGAACAGATTAAAGTTTATTCAGACAAAATTGTTTTAAATGTTAAGAATGCTACTTGGGCATCTTTTACTGATACCAATTCTATGGACCCTTTCATCGATGAAACCTCTAACGCAATTGAAATCCTACCAGCAAGAGCAGAAGCAATTAATATTGGTGATGTGATCTCTTACAAAACTAATTATGGAATAATTATTCATCGGGTAATTGAAAAAGGTATAGATAAAGAAGGGATTTATTATATTGTTAAAGGAGACAATAACAAATTAAAAGATCCAATTAAAGTCCGGTTTGAAGATGTTAAAGGAGTTGTTATTGCTGTTATTTATTAAAAAGTGTGATTATACGCTTTTTAATGACCAGAAATTTTAGAAAATTAAATTTCTCGTTTATTGATAATTCTAAATTCATATTAAAAAGTCGTCTTGGCCAGTAAAATCTGTCGAGCACTATATAAGTAAAATTAATTATTGGCTCGAACTTAACTGGGGCTAAAATCTGGATTTACAGATTTTACAAATGTTTAGGCCCAGACGACGACTTTTTATTACTGGTAATGTTCGTTAACAGCTTCTCCGGGACTTAGAATTGTAGAATGAGCAATCCACCAATATTGATAATCTCTATTTAATTTGTATCTTGAATCGTTCTCTTTAAACAAACTATCTTTGTGATCTAAACGTAAAACTAAATTTTTATTAGACCTTGAAAGTGCAACTTCCGGATCTGTATAAAAAGTTTCTCCTGCGGGAATGTTTTCTTTTAACCAATGAGATAAATCTTTTTCATCAATTGCTCTGTATAAATGTTTCATTTTGACTTCAGAATGGAGATTATTTATAAATCTTTTTTATAAGTTTATTATAATGGTCTGTTCAATCGCCTTTTTCTACGTGACTCGTTTAGCCTCACTCAAATCTTGGTGATACTGTTGACTTTGTGGTTAACTACCATCTCTGAATTTCTTTGCCAACAGACTCTTTAAATGCTTCAAACACGGCATAAACTCTTTCTTTAAGTTCAGCTTTAGGTTTTGGAGAATAAACAAACACATAACCACCTTTCTCAAGATTAATTTGTCGACGTTTAATTAAATCTTTTTCAAACAAATCTTTAACTCCTCTCTGGATTGTAGTTCGATCTCTTTTAACCCTTTTTTGAATTTCTTCAATGGTAAGTTCTTGTTTTTCCTCTAATAAGAATTTCATTATGGCAATCTCTGTTTTATTTAATCCAAAAGAGCAACGTAAAATATCCTCCAGCGTAATTATCCGACAAACAAAGTTTAACCCCATGGTTTTTGGTAAATTTTTATTGTTTATAATGCTTTTGGTTCACAGTAGTGTGGAATGGTTGTGCATTTTCAATTATGAAAGTAGCAGAATTCCATTTTATTTATATAACCCAAGAAGAATTCTATTGTTAGGTGGTTACAAATGGTAAAAGAAAAAGATGATATTGATTGTAAAGAAATCTGTTTTTTACGAAAACTTGATGATGACCCCGAGTTTAAGAAAGAAATGGAAAAATTAAAAAAGAATAAACATTGTCAATGTTAAATTAGGAGGATAAAAAACTCTCAGAAATCAAAGATTTCTGGGGCATCAAAAAAACGTGGAGGTTTTTTTAATATGTTAGAATTAAATAATGAGAACTTTGAACAAGAAGTTTTAAAATCAGATTTGCCAGTAATTGTAGATTTCTGGGCAAGTTGGTGTGGTCCATGTAAAATGTTAGGACCTATTTTTGAAGAAGTTAGTAAAGAATATGATGGAAAACTAAAATTTGCTAAATTGTCAACTGAGGATTTCCCTGAATTAGCACAACAACACCACATTACAGGAATTCCTTGTATGATTATTTTCAAACAGGGTAAAGAAGTAGATAGAATCATTGGAATGAATCCTGCACCAACGTTAAAGCAGAAAATCAATTCTATTTTAGGATTTTAATTTTTTCTTGTTTTTTTTTTGTTTTTTGTAAATGTTAGTTTTAACTCTTTTACGCTTGTTTTATTATGATATATAAGAATAACCGTTATAAACCTCAACACCTCATTAATGGTCATGGCAAAAGATTATATTAATGGCATGGAAGATTATTTGAAACTGGCTGGAACTCCTCCAACAGTATATGATAATGGTAGAAAATTTGGTGTTCATGGTAGAACTAGTTTAGACCAATATTATGATGTTACAATCATGGGAGAAAATCCACTTTATGATCCATCTAGTTTTGGTGAAACAGAAAAAGGTTTATTGGGTAAAATCCAAGATGCAGCTGAAAGATCTGCTCAAAAAGTTAAGGATGGATTTGGGACTAAAGCTGGCGTAATCATAGTTGATGAATTAACATATGTGACTCCAAGTGACCCTTCAGTTGAAGTTGTTGTTGTTTACAAAGAAAGAAAAGGGTTCATCTGAATAAGACAATTTTTTTTTATAATTTAAAAAAGTAATCATGGCCAGTGAAATCTACTGAGCAGTTATATTTAATTGTATGAAATAAATATTTTTTCTGGATTTGCTCAGAACTTAACTTTTACTGAAGTAGTACATAGTAGATTTCACAAAATTTAGGCCATCATGATGACTTTTTCTTAATTTCAATCTTTTTCAAATATACTAAAACGGATTAGAAATTACGAACTTATTAATCCGTTTTATACATACTCATTCATAAATAATTAGTAATTTCAATTATGAACGAGTATATTTCATTACATTTATATATGACTTCTAGGTTTTTACTGTTATGATTTGTTTCCTAGCCATGATTGTATTTGGAATCCTGGGTATTTTCTCAGCAACGCATAGAAAAATTGCTATTGAAGCTTTTGATTGTGTTTTTAGAAAAGTTACTTTGAGAAAATGTAATACTGGTTTAGATGTAAGATTAAAAAGTTCCATTACCGGAAAATCTTTCCAAAAACATCCTAAATTAGGAAAATTTATTTACAGGCATTTTGAAATCATTTCGGGATTCTTTACAGTTTTGTTAATTCTAAGTTTAGTCTGGACAGGAATATCTGGATACAACTATTACGTTTATGGGAACTGTAATGGAGCAAGTGTAGAGGACCAGCAAGGATTATGTTTATTTGATCCTAGTGGTGAGAATTCTCAAATTAGTACTTGTGGTGATGAGGATATTATCTCACAAACAGAAGGTTCTGAACCAACATTAGAAAATGTTAAATTATCTTTGTTTCCTACTTATACCACTAATAATTATAAAGATACTTTAGTTTATGTTGGTTGTTACAGTTGTCCAAACACTAGAAAAGTTAATCCAACTATTAATGAGCTTGTTACAAAAAATCAAGACACATTGAAATTTGTTTTTGTCCATTTACCATTACATAAAGATCAAGAATATATCTCTAAACTTAGTAATTGTTTGTATACTCAAGACAAAGATGCTTTTTGGGATTTTCATAATAAATTAATGCAAATGACTACAGAGGAAGTGAAAGTTGAAAATAATGTTATTTCTGCATTGAAGACAATTGAATCTGTAGATGCTGACGAAATAATTTCTTGTTTAGAAACTCAAACTAGTGAAATAGTATTATCTAAACAATTGGATGAAATTAAAAAAATGAACGTAGAGGGAACTCCAACAATCTTTGTTAATGATCAAACTTTTATTGGTCCAAAACCGTTAAGAGTCTATGAGAGACAGTTGTCAACACATATTGATTGGTTTGGAATGCTTTTGATTGGATTAGGAGTTCTTATTCTGTTAGTAATTGTTTATTATGCAGTTTTTAAGAGAGATTAGTTTTCTAAAATATAAATATTTATTAATGATAAGATACTTCTAAGATATACAAATGACAGAAGAAAATAGAGTAGTTACAGAAAAAGAAATAAAACAAACTAGAAGTTTTTATACAAAGATTGCTGTAGGAATGGCGATTGCCATGTTAGGTTCAGTTTATATAACTAAACAAATAATGGAAGGGTTTACAGATATACTCGTTCAAAAAATTGATCGCACAATGTTAGAAAAACAATCAAATTTCTACGAAGAACCTGAAGCTAATTTTATAGCAAGATCAGTTGTGAATCTTGAAGGAATAGCTTACGGCTACCATGAGAATTATGTGGCTCCCGTTGTAACTGAACATTGGGACCAATATGGAACACGAACCGGACCAACATTAAGTCGATATATAATTCCATTTGAGAATCAAGAGGGGAAAAGAGTAACTTTAGAAGTTGTAGATTCAAAAGACCCCCGCGTTCTTAAAGAAACTATTGATGATAATATTAAGGGTTTTTGCACAATAACAGCAAAAGCAGAAAAAGTTTCTCCAGACAGATACAAAGCTTTTGCTTCTGATGTAAATGTAAAAGAATGTGATGAAGTGTATGTAAGGCTTTTGCAGAGGATATAGATGTAAAGAGTTGCCCATAATACAGTCTGTTACATAAACATTAAAATTTTCTAACCAAAAAGCTTATAAACTTTAGTTTACACGTATAAACTAAAATGGACACATGTAAACTTAAAGTTATACCTCTAAGAACAAGAGCAATTAGGTTACTTAATATTAAAGCAGGGCAAAAACTTAGTCAAAGAAAGATTGCTCGTTCTCTAAATGTTTCTCCTACTTCAGTTGCTAAATTAATTCCACTATTAGAAAAAAGGAAGCTCATTAGAGTTACTAGAAGTAAAGAGATGAATCTTAACCTAGTTGAATTAAATAGAGAAGAGAGAGAAGTTATTTATCTCAAAAAATTAGAAAATCAAAAATTCATCTATGAGTCTGGATTATTAAGCTTTCTAAAAGAGAAATATCCTGGGAGCACAATTATTTTATTTGGAAGTTATGCTAAAGGAGAGGATACTATTAATTCAGATATTGATTTAGCCATAATTGGTTCTAGTAAGAAAAATGTAGAGTTAAAAAAATATGAAAAATCTCTAGAAAGAGAAATTAGAATAAATTATTACAAAACATTTAAAGAGATTAACAAAGAACTTAAAGAAAATCTTTGTAATGGTGTTGTTTTATCTGGAGGAATAGAATTATGAGTGTTAAATTATTTGAAGAGTATCTTGAAGATGGAATTGCTAAAACTCAAAGTCCTGATTTTTCTAGAGCAAAATCACTACAAAAAGAAGCAGAACAATCATATCAAATTCTTAAACAATTTATTGACAAAATAGGTGTTAATGATAACAACGCTAATTACGTGATTAAAAATGCTTATGACATTATCATGGAACTCATTAGAGCTAAGATGCTTAAAGAAGGGTTTGGTTCTTCTGGAAAAGGTGCACATGAAGCAGAAGTGGCTTACTTAAAGAAAATAAGTTTTAAAGATCCTGACGTTGAATTTGTTGATGAGTTAAGATACTTTAGGAATGGGATTCTTTACTATGGGAAGAGTTTTGATCAAGAATATGCATTGAAAGTTTTAGCTTTCTTAGAGAAAGTTTACCAATCTTTAAGTAAATTATAAAAACAAAACCATTATTTCAATATAAAATGCTAGAATCTATCTTTGGTAAGAAAGTTGACTTTAATGAACTCAGAACTGATTTCAATATTCTTAACAGGACTATCAATGAAAAACCAATTATTTATTTTGATAATGCTTGTATGTCACTTAGACCGAAACAAGTTCTTAAAGCAATGACAGAATATTATAACAAGTTTCCTGGTTGTGCTGGTAGAAGTAATCATACCATCTCTCAAGAAGTTAATAAAGCGGTTGAATCCTCTCGAAAGAAAATTGCAGACTTTTTTGGTGCTAATCCGGAAGAAGTGGTCTTTACTAAAAATTGTACAGAAGCAATTAATTTGGTTGCAAATGCTTTTCCTTTCAAAAATGGTAATGTTGTATTAACAACTGATAAAGAACACAACTCTAATTTAATTCCTTGGTTAAGATTACAAAATAAATGGTTAATTAAACATGATGTTATTGAATCTGCTCCTAAGAACGAATTTTCAATTGATAATTTGATTAAGAAACTTGTATTGTATAAAGATAAAGTTAAACTTGTCAGTGTTGTTTATACTTCCAATTTGGATGGCGTTACTAATCCCATTAAAGATATTATTAGAATTGCCCATAAATATGGGGCAAAAGTTTTACTTGACTGTGCTCAAGCAGCAATGCATCAGGAGATTAATATTAAAAAACTTAAAGCAGACTTTATTGCTGTTTCTTCACATAAAATCTTGGGCCCTAATGGCGTTGGTGCACTAATCTCTACTAAAGAAAATTTAGAATTTTTAGAACAGTTCATTGTCGGCGGTGAGACTGTTGAAGATTCACATTATGATCAATTTGTTCCACAAAAAAATCATGAAAAGTTTGAAGCAGGATTGCAGAACTATCCTGGGATTATTGGTTTTGGCGCAGCAATTGATTACATTGAAAAGATTAGCCTCAGAAATATTCATAAACAGATAACTTTACTTAATGAAACTGTTACAAAAGGATTATTAGAAATTAAAGGAATTGAAGTTCTTGGTCCGAAAGATGCAACTAAACGTGCAGGGATAATTTCTTTTGTGGTTAAAGGAAAAAAAGTTCATGAAGTTTCGCTATTGTTAAACAATATGCATAATATCATGGTGAGAAGTGGAGCACATTGTGTGCATTCTTGGTTTAACAATGATTCAAATGCGGATTCTGTTTTCAAAGATGGAACTGTGCGAGCAAGTTTTAACTTTTATAACACTTTGGAAGAGGTTGAAATTTTTATTAAAGCAGTAAAAGAAATTAGTGAATTGTAAAATGGACTCAAAACCGTACTATGAAACAAAATTTTGGAATATTATATTACATCAAAACCAAACTTATTTGGGATATTCTGTTGTTGTATTAAAAAGAAAAGCAAAGTCTATGTCAGAAATTACACCAGAAGAATGGTTAGATTTTGGAAATGTTGTTAAGTCTTTAGAAACATCTTGCAAGAAATGTTTTGATGCAACAATGTTTAATTGGACTTGTTTAATGAATTATGCTTACAAAAAGAATCCTCCTCAACCCTGGGTACATTGGCACTTTCGTCCGAGGTATAACCATGAGGTTATCATTGATAATCAAAGATTTGCGGACCCTAATTTTGCTCACCATTATGATACAAAGAAAGAAAATCTTGTTGATGACAAAACTTATAGTTTAATTATTGAAAAAATTAAAACTTTTTTGGAGTAAGTTGGTTTAATGTGATTGACTACAAAAAAATATTCTTAATCTTAGAACAAGATCATCAAGAAACTATGCTTGAACAGTTTAAACATCATAGCAAATTTCAAATGTTAATCGCTACGATGCTTAGTTCTCGTACAAAAGATACCACTACCATTCCAATTGTTATTAAAATGTTCAAAAAATGGAACGCTCCCGAAGATTTTCTTAAATTGAAAGGTGAGACATTAGAAAAAGAATTGTACGGGATTGGTTTTTATAAAGTTAAAGCTAATAATATTAAAACACTTAGTAAGATGATTCTTGAAGATTTTAATGGGGTCGTTCCTGATACTTTAGAAGGTCTGATTAAACTTCCTGGCGTGGGTAGAAAGACGGCTAATTGTATGTTGAATTATGCTTTTAATAAACCAGCAATTGCCGTAGATATTCATGTACACAGAATTTCTAATAGGCTTGGCTGGGTAAATACTCAAAATGAATTTCAAACAGAAGAAAAGTTAATGAAAATCATTTCACCATCATTCTGGGGAAAAGTCAATCTGCTTCTTGTTGATTATGGACAGAGAGTTTGTTTTCCAATCAAACCTGACTGTGAAGCTTGTAAGATCCAAAAATATTGCAATTATAATGCTCTAGTTACAGAATAATTATAATCTTCAACGTATTTCAATTATATTGATGGATTTTTATGTTGCAAGGGCAAACGAGAGAAAACGTCAAGATTTTCTTAATTCTATTAGGTTGGGTAAACTAGAAAATTATGTCAAAGAAATAAAATATATTAACAAAGAAACAGATTATTGTATGGATGTTGACTGTCATTTTGCTACTAGAAATTTCTTTGTTCCTAACTTAAAATCTACAATTAATGTCTATCCATTAGCTTTTGATAATAATTTTACTGAAAATGAAACAGATTTCTTATCCGTTTTAATTGATCATGAATGTTTTCATGCCAGAGAATATTACCAAAAACCAAAAATCACTATTCCCTCTAAAAAACTAACTAAAGTAGAAACAGCAATTTTTCATTTAGATTTAGAATTGCGTGCTTACCATAATCAAATAAGAATGATTAAAACTGGCAGAGATGTTTCAGAAACATTTCTTGATAATCTTGAATCTAGACTCAGAAAAAAAGAAAGATTAAAATCTTTTCTTGGCCAAGAAGGTGTAGAAATATTAACTGCTTAAAGTTTTTTGATAATTACAACGCCTCTACTCTCACCATTTTTACTATAAGAGACTGCTTCAAGTAATTTGTCTATATTTACTTTGTAAAAAGGTTTCTCAATATAAGAAGAACTGCACAATTCCACTTCTTTATCTTCAATAGAACTTATTAAAGCAAAATGGCCCCAATCTCTTTCTGGAGTAAATACTGAACGATGAAAATTCACAATAATATCATTATCATTATTAAGATTCTCTTCAATTAATTCTTTGAAATCTTTAATCTCATTAAATGTTATCACTTCTGCTTTTAAACCATACTCACTTAGCCAATCAAACTTTGAAAATTCTTCTAATCTCAATCCTGCATCATTGTCATCAATCTTAAAATTTAAATTAAATAAATCTCTACTAATGGTCCTTATTCTTGTACCCATTTTAAAAGCAAGCTCTTCTTGTTCAACCCAATGTCCTTTTCTGAAAAGAACCATTTGTAAACAAGTAGCTGCACAAAGATGTGGTCTTTGAGATAAGTGTTTATATTGAATTTTCATAAAAAATGAAAAATGGAGATACTATTTAATTCTTCTCATTTAAGAATGGGATTTTTTTAGTTCTAAGAATATAAGCTGAAACTAATAAAAAGATTCCTAGGATTAAAGCTGCTGGTATCCAATTACTTTCTTTAACAACAATTTGTTCAGGATAACCATGACATTCATAATTAGTGTTACAATAAGCATTATCTGAGCAATCTCTATTACTATTACATTCTCTTTGTGCAACACTTATTAAGAAGTAACCCAAGATTACTAATGCTAATATTACTGCGACGATTTGAATTGAACCTTTTTTATCCATAACCTTGAACAGAAAAAGGTTTGTTTTTAAAGTTTACGATTTCATGGTTTTGATTCATTAACCCTCTTCACTCACTTACTTACTCTTGAGTGGTTACTGGGGGAAAGATTTATAAGGCGTATGTTATTTTTATTCATTATGACACTAAAAAATAAAATTATTGCAGGATCTGTTCTAGCAACATTAGCTCTTGGATCTATTGGTTATTTTGGTATAAAATCAAGAAAGGAATATTTGACAACTGAGTTTCAAAGAAAGAACACTTCGATTGTGGCAACTGTTTTAGCTGAAGAATATCAAAATACATTGTCTCCAAATCCAGAAAAACATATTAATGGTCTTGTTAGTGAAGCATATTCAAATGAAACTGTAAAATTAGATTCAAAATATACACTAAAAGTTGAAACTGATGATGGAAGAATTCTGGGGGTTTCTGTTATTGACTCAATGGGAACAATAAATGAGGGGGCTGTCAAAAAAGAATCTTTAGATATACTTATTAAAACTGGTTCTAGAATAAGTTTTCCTTCAGGTAATTGGAACAATGACAATTTTACTAGCAGAGATAGAATTGTAAGATCTCCATCCGAAACTGATTTTACAGAAAATACTCAATATGGAACAAAACGAGCAGATAGAATAACTGTTCTTTCATATTAAATTTATTTTTTAATCTTTTTTCTTAATTTTTTTACACACCAGAGCACTACGCCTATATTGACTAAAAAGAAATATTTTTTACTAACTTAACTCATACAAGCCCGTACAATACTCTACCAAGGATATTTGCCTTTTCTTAGCAGAGGAGTATAACTTTGCCATTTTATTTAATAAAGACATATCTTTTTCTAGCAAAGTGTTCTCTAACATTTGTGCACAAACTTTTTGAGATATCCTTCTTTCTGCATGCCATTGCATGACATCTTTTGGAGTTAACTTATTTAATCTCATTTTAATTCTTGGAAAAACATAACTGTATATATACTTTACGAAAATAGAATATATGTTCTTTATTCATTATTGCAAATTATTTGATAAAAAAGAGTAGCGGGGGAAAGATTTGAACTTCCGACCTCCGGGTTATGAGCCCGGCGGGCACTCCTAACTGCCCTACCCCGCTATGAATGTTAGAATTTAGTGTTACTTTAAAAAACTTTGCTTTAACTATCCTCCATCCGGAATATAATAAATTTGTATACTACGTGCCGGCGCGTGGATTTTTGGAGTAGCGCCAAATGAGGCACATTTTTTGTTTTTTTTTTTAACAAAAAATCCAACGTGCCGTGCCCTACTCCCAAAATGCGCCTATTGCATGTAGTATACAAAATAGCGTTATTCCAGATGAAGCACTTTAACTATCCTCCAGATAACAATAAAATATTTAACTGGATTAAAAATAACTTATATATGAAAGAAATGAAAAGATCTCAGCCAATTGATCTAAGGAAATCTCCTTTAATTCCTACTGAACAGTTCATAATCCCAGAAGTATATAGAGACGATTTAGATTCTATTATGGTCCCTTATGGGACAATAAAGTCAAGAGTTGATAGGATGGCTTATGAAATTTCTCATAAATATTATTCTGAAGAAATTATTGCTTTATGTGTATTAAAAGGTGCTTTAAAATTTTATCATGATTTGTTTTATAATGAACATATGTGGACGCCATTTGAGATTTGTACAGTCCGCTGTAAAAGTTATGAGGGTACTGAATCTACTGGAGATGTTAATTTCACTGGTTTTAATTTTAATAAAGTTAGGGATAAAAAAGTTATTATTACCGAAGACATTTATGATACTGGTAGAACATTGAATAAACTTCTTGACAAAATGAATGAATTCAAACCCCAAAGTGTTGAAGTTGCTTGTTTGCTTGACAAACCTGAAAGACGTTTACCCGGAATTGAATGGCAACCAGACTATACTGGTTTTGTTATTAAGAATGAATTTGTTGTAGGTTACGGTTTAGATTTTGATAAGAAGTATCGTGGTCTTAAACATATTGGCGTTTTGAAAGAAGAGATTTACCAAGATTAATTTTTCTTATATTCTTTTTTAAAAAAATATCCTAGAAAGCCTTCCGCATAAGAAATTGGCATTGGTGTACCAGCATATAAATAAAGTCCTAATACTCTTGGATCAGTATCAATATCTTTTAAAAATTCAATGGTGGATTTATCTGCATACTCTTTACCTCTAGAATGTGCTTCTTTAAGTAGTTCTACTAAACTCATATTTATTAGTTAGTTTACATACTTATTAAGATTTTCTTTTCTTAAAAATATATTTTACCAATTGGTCTTTGGTGTATATATCTTCCTGATAATCGTAATATTTAAAAATGGGGACCATTTCTGTCCCTCTGTGGCCCCGTGGCTTAGCCTGGAAAATTTAATTTTGGGTAATAGAGCGCACGACTGATATCCTTACGGAAAGAAATCGTGAGGTCCCGAGACTCTTAATTGAGCGGGTATTCAAATCTCGGCGGGGCCATACTTTTTTTGTTTATCATCTTATTCTCAACTATATACTTTCCTGCCTATAAATCTTTAAATACGACTTATCATTCTGGAATAATAAAAATTCGAATAAGCGAATTTATTACTAATCCATTTAGGGGGTGTATTATAATGAAAAAAGTATTGGTGAGTTTAACTGTTTTGATTATGTTTGTATTTTTAGTGGGCTGTCTAGATTATAAAGCCTATGATGTTCCTACAGAGGAAGAAGTTAATGTTGATGATTTAGATTTAATTGATGAAATTGCTCAAATTGAACAAGAGATTGAAGCTACGGAAAATACTGATGATTATTTAGTTGAAGGAGAAGAAGTTTTAGTTGAAACTCCTGTTGAAGGTACTGAAGAAGAAGTTGATGAAGTTGTTGTTGAAGAAGATGTAATGTTACCTGAATTAACTGAAGAAGAAAATTTGGAAGAAGTTTCTGATGAAGATATGAGTGTCATTTCAGTAAAAGAAAATGAGTGGGTAAAATTAAACGTTAAAGTTACTGATCCAGACAATGATAAAGTGACTTACAGATTTACTAAACCTTTAAGCAATAATGGTGAATGGAAAACTAATTATGGTGATGCTGGTGAGTATGTTGTTACTCTTAGTGCGACTGACGGAATGTTGACAACTGAAAAGAAAATTAAAATTGTAGTGGAAAGAGTTAACGTTGCTCCAATTATTAGTGGTGTTAAAGACATTACTGTTAGAGAAGGCGATACAGTTACTTTTAAACCTACTGTTTCTGATCCAAACAAGGATGCAGTTACTCTAACAACATCTCAACCTTTAAAGAGTGGTACTTGGGTAACTGATCATACTAGTGCTGGTGAGTATGAAATCACAGTTCTAGCAACTGATGGTGAACTTGAAACTGTCCAAAAATTTAAGTTAAGTGTTACAGATGTTAACGTTTTACCTGAAATTACTGGTCTAAAAGATGTTACAGTTAAAGAAGGAGAAATCGTTAAAATTAAACCTGTGGTTTCTGACTTAGATGAAGATGAGTTTACAGTTACTATTAGTGAACCTGTTGGGGATGATGGTATCTGGGAAACTGGTTTTACTGATCATGGAGAATATGTTGTTACTGTAACAGTAGATGATGGTAAAGATAAAGTAACTAAAAAAGTAAAAGTTGTCATTGAAGATGTTAACATGCCACCAAATATTGTTGATGTTTCATTGAAAATGAACAATGTAGTTGCTGAAAACACTGCAAATGCAGAAGGATAGAAAGAACTATTCTTTTTTCTTTTTTTTATTTATATTAAAATAATTAAACTTAAATGAGGGAACGAGGGGACTTAAAAAATGGTTACAAGAACGAGTAAACTGGTATTAATAACTTTACTTATTTTTCTAATTGCGTTAAGTACTACTCTTGCAGCAAAAAGAACATTTACTGTTCAAGAGACAGATTTAGTTAAAATTGTTCCTGAAGCTATTGACCCTGATGAAGATAAAATTGTTTACTATTTCTCTCCTCCATTAGATGATGATGGAGAATGGCAAACTGGATATGATGATGCTGGCACACACACTATAGAGATTACTGCTTCTGACGGTTTAAGTCAAACTATTGAAGAAGTTGTAATAATTGTTGAAAATAAAAATCAAGCCCCTTACATTTCTCAGAATAAGTTAGAAATAACTGAAAATGAATTAATCAATTTAAAAGAATTTGTTGTTGATCCTGATGATGACCCTTTAAGTTATCACTTTGAAAGTCCGTTTAATAGTGAGGGATTATGGACCCCCAATTACAATAGTGCAGGAAACTTTGTAACAGAGTTTACTATCTCTGATGGAGAATTTGAAACTGAAGCGAGAGTTGAAATTACTGTTTCAGAAACTAATCAGTTACCTGTTGTTTTAAATTCTTTTGCTACTAAAAATATTTTTAATGTTAATGAAAATGAAGATTTAAAGTTTTTTGTTAAAGCTAATGACGGGGATGGCGATAAAATTAGTTATAATTGGAGTTTAGATGGTCAATTTATTACTGAAGAATCTTCTGGAGAATATTATTTTGATTATGAAAGTTCTGGTGAGCATTCATTAATTTTAGTTATGGGTGATGGAGTAGATGAGTACAAACAAGAATGGACTATTGTTGTTGAACATGTTAACAGAAAACCCATTTTAGAAACAGTTCCTATCACAATTAATGAAGGCGAAAAATTGTCACTGGACCTTCCTGACTTAGATTTGGATGGTGATGAATTAGTTTATACTTTTGAAGAACCGCTTAATGAAGAAGGTGAGTGGGAATTAGATTATGATTCTGCTGATGATTATACTTTAAGATTTAGTGCTTTTGATGGTGAGTTTACTACAAATGTGAAATTGTATTTAACTGTTGTTGATGTTGATAGGGCACCTGTACTTAATGTACCAGAAATGTTAGAAATTAAAGAAAATGAAGAACTTATTTGGAACATTGACAGTTATGATGAAGATGGAGATAAAGTTACTATCAGTTTTGAGAATTTTCCAGAAAGTGCAATTTATATTAATAAGGGTAAAACATTTTCTTGGACGCCTGGTTACGACTTTATTAGAAGAAGTGGTGGATTCTTTAGCAATGTTATGAACTCTTTAAGATTAGAACACTTGTTTTTGAAAAAGAAATCATCCCCATTAACTGTTACAAGTTGTGGTAAAGATAAATGTTCTGTTGAAGAAGTTGAAATTATTGTTTATAATGTTAATCGTGCACCAATATTGCCTGAAGAAAATAGTGTTGAATTCACTGAAACTGAAAATATAAAAGTTAGTCTTCAAGCTTACGATCCTGATGGGGATATAGTAAGGACTTATTATACTAAACCATTAGGTAAAAGAAGTGGTGAATGGAAAACAGATTATGATGATGAAGGTCATTATGCAATTTACGTCACGGCTACTGATGGCCGTTTGGGAACAACTGTCCCAGTAGGTTTAGATATTCTGAAAAAAAACCGACAACCATCAATTAAAGTTAAAGAAGATGAACTTGTTGTTAATGAAGGTCAGGAGTTTACTGTAAGAATTGTTACTTCTGATCCAGATAATGATCCACTTAATCTAAGTATAAATTACTTACCACCTGGAGCATCATTTTATGATGGTATCTTTGTCTGGAAGCCAGGATATAATACAGTTAACAACAAAACTGATAGTTTTAGTAACAATTTTGCAAGTAAATTATCTTTCTTAAATCGGAAATATAATTCTGAACAATTTACTTTATGGTTAGAGTTTACTGTAACTGATGGAGAATTTATTGTTAACCATCCTATCCAGGTTACTGTTAAAAATGTTAACATTGCTCCTGAAATTGTTGATTATTTACCAGTTGAACCTCAGCCAACAGTTTATACTGGTGATGAAATGGTTTTTAACGTTGTTACTGAAGATTTTGATAACAATAAATTAACTTTTGAATGGGATTTTGGCGTGATGGAAACTGGTGTTACAGGAACTAATAGTATTAGTAGGGTTTTCAAATCTGCTGGTGAGAAGAAAGTTAAAGTTACTGTTAGTGATGGCCGTTTAGAAGTTGAGAAAGAATGGGTAGTTAAAGTGCTTGAAAGTAAGAAGCCTGTGACTTCAACTTCAAAACCTGTTCCAACAGAAAACGGTTCTTTCAGAGTTTATGTAATCAAATCTTAATTTCTTTTTTTAAATTGTTTTTTGTTTATATCATAATTATTGCTTTTTTTACTACTCTGTAATCAAAAGTATTTTAAATGGTTCACTTATTGATTATTAAATGGTAGAATTACTTAGAAAAATTTGTGGATATGCAACAAATTCTGAAAGAGCTTTAGTTGTAATGTCTCAGTTAGCATACTTTACAGGAAATATGTTTGATAACAAAGATTTAGATCTTTCTTTAACTAGACTTAATAAACCATTATCATTAAATTATTCAGGAAAACAACATTCTGATTTTATTAATTGGGAACTGATTAAAATTTTTTATTGTTTAGAAGAAAAACAGCAAATTTGTCATTTTTATGATAATCATGCTTTTAAAATTAATAGAGCTTACACCGGATTAACTCCGACTGGAATGGAAACTGTTAAAGAGTTAGTTAAAAAAAAACCTTTTTCTAATTTTAATATCCGAGATTTAGTAACAGAAGTTACAAAAGAAGTTATTTTATTAACTGGTGACAGACATTATTTTGGTAAAAAAAAACATTTTAACCTTCCTGAATACGTTTCTTTCTAATATCAGTAAAATAAAAAGAGAAAAGAAAATAAAAATAAAAAAATAGACCTATAACAAATAATTTTAGGGTTTCTGACCATTATTCTGGAATAAACAATAATTTTATATAGTTTATTTTTTTACTTTTAACTATGATTGAAACTAAAAAAGAGTATGATGATGTGATTAGTTCTTACGATCAGTATATTAAATGGTTTAAAACGAAATTTTTAGTTGATTTTAGTAAAAGATTAAATCAATTAGATCTTAAAATGAACGAGTTTGTTAAATTTTATTATAAAGATGTCATGAAGGATATTAACCAAAAAGTTTTAAACAATTTTGAAAAATTATCAAGTAAAATAATTAAAAAGATTAAAACACTTAACAAACATCCATATCCAACAGTAATTGGTTTAATAATTAAAGATTCTAAAAAATTAACCAATATTTTTGAGTTTTGGATTGGTAAATTTAATTTGTTCAAAATGAAAATCATTCATGAATTTGGTATGGATTCTCCACAATTAAAATTCATAGAAGGGTTTGAATCTTTTCTCATGTCTTATCATTTTAATAATAAAGTTCTCTTTGAAGTTTTTGCTGAATATTTAAATGAACCAAAGTTAAAAGATGATTTTGATCGAAAACCTATTGGTAAATTAATTTTAGCACAAGAATATCTGCTTCAAAAAGAAGGGGGAATTACAAGAAAAGAATTAAATGCCCTTAAAATATATTCTATCGAGGAAGATTGGAACCCAGGGCTTGTAATTAAGAATTATAAAGGAACATTTAAGCCAAAAATTCATTTCCACATATATATTCATCACATGTATAAACAAGAGTATATTAAAGAAGTTTTTACTGAAAATTTGATGTCAAACATTAAGATGACTTATTACCGTGACATTAATCTCAAAAAAACAGGTTATTTGGAGAAATATGCAAAATTTTCAGCTTTAGTTGAATATTTTAATGAGAATATTAATGATTTTACTTCATTATTATTAAATTACTTGAAAACATCATTAAAACTATCTTACTTAAAATCACCACATAGATTAATTAGATCGAACTTTATTGATGTTAACTGTTGTATTAGAGATTTAACCTCTTACGGCGCTGCTTGTCAACTGGGGACTCCTGGATCTCAGGCATTATTGGTTGAGTCAATAAATAAATTATTAATTAATTTTTCATTATTTTGTGTTGAATTTGCTGAGAAGAATAACTTATTTTTAGATAAGAAAAGTTACCCTATAGGGATAAATCCTATTAACAGAATTAACATAAAAAATTGGGATTATTCTTTAAATAAACCTCAATTATTATTAGATAAGAAAAATTTTGAAAAAAAACTTTGGGGATATTTTTCTAGTATTGATAAAAAATTTCCGTCTGTAATTTACAAGAATCAATATGGAGGATTATCTACTTGGACACATGAATTAACTCATCATTTTGATAATGACAATAATCCTAACCCCTCTTTAGAGGTTAGAAATTTATATCGTTTGGCAGATACTCCAAGAACTAGAGGGATAATAGGATTTCTTTGTGATTTGCGTTCTGATTCTGTTACTCAATGGGTCGATGCCCAAATAGTTCATAAAGGTAAACAGTTGCATAATATTGGGATCTCTTACAATGGGATTATATTTAATTCTTTAGATTATTTGCGTAATCTTTATACTGCCTCGATGGTTATGCAGCAATTATCTTCAAACCCTAATTATGTTCCTCCTAACACTTTAGGAAGGGTCTTTGGCAATGAATATTACCCTATTGGAAAATTTTATCTAATTTTATATGGGATTTTTAAATCAATTAAAAAAGATATCCCCTACTCTATTTATGTTGTAAGGGGAAGGTATAAAATTTTTAAAAACAAAGGGCCAAACTTATTCATTAATTCTGAAGGTAGTAGGAAGTATAACTATGTTAAGAAGGAATATGAAAAAATATTCAAAAGTTTTGGTAGGCATTTAGATAGGAATGAATTAAACGAAAATGCATTAGAAAATGTAATCATAAATTATGGTGAATCCAATATTAAAGATATTTCTAAAAATTATCATGTGGAAAAAAAGAGTTATCTTAGGGATATTGAAACTATTAAAGAGAAATATAAATATGAAATATTTAATTTAAATGAACTGGGGGATATTGAAATAATTAGAAAACAATCAGGGGAATTAGCAAATTTGATTGAAAAAATTGATTATATCTCTCGGCATTACTTCTGGAGAATTGGATTGGTTTATTCGGAATTAAAAAAATTGGGTCCATCTAGTAAAAATTATAAAAACATGCTTAAAAAATATAATCTATTGAAGTCATTTATCATTAAGAAAGATTATATTTTTAACTTTATTACTGGAGTTATTACAACTGGAAATGATGTTCTAGGTGCTGGACATCAGATAATGGAAGAAAAGTTATATGACATAAATGAAATGGAAAAACTTGTTGAGAAAGAGATAATGTCTCGTGTTGAAATTGATTCTTCTAACTCTCACCATATTGGAAAATTATTAGCTAAAAAAGAGATTTATTTCTCGTTTTTTGATCAAAAAATTGTAGAAGAAGTATTTAATGAAGTTCATAATATGACTTCCTCTTTAGAATTTATTAGGTTAATGTTTCAGCTTGATGAATTCTTTAAAATACCGAAGAAATTGCGACTTTTTGATTCAGAGAAAAAACTTTATGAAATTTTAAATCAAACTGCTTTGCTAGAATTCCAGATGGCAGAACAACAAGGTTTTGAACTTACAAAAAAAGAGATTGAAGAATTCTTATCTAATAGAAAATAAATCAAAAGAATAAAAAGAAAAATAAAAAAAGTTCTAAACAAAGATAAACTTGAACCCGTTATCATACAAAGTTACTTCTACTCCATTAACAGTTTCAGTAGGAGCAAGTTTCCCATCTCCAAACCAGCTGTATAACCAAGACATCATTAGTCCGTAAAGTGAATATTCTTGTTCAACACCATCAACGGAGATGATTAAATTTTCTTCTTCATCTGGAATGTTTGGATCATCGCCTGAAACACATATTTCTTTACTCTGGATAATTGTACATCCTAGTGCGTAAGCAAAATATTCATTTTCATCATCTAACTCTTTATTCTTTTTGGTTGCTTCTTTTGGTCCCTGGATCACATTAGCTTCCATCGTTATCTCTTTAGTGTAAACGTTATTGTTAACGTTTTCATCAGATTCTAAGAAAGGATCAATCTCAAAAGTTAGAATTATTGGAATTGGATCTACACTTAAAGAAGTTGTTGGGAAACTTAATGCGCCAAATTCTTTAAAAGAATCTGCTGAATCATAACGAACAGTTTGTCCTGGTTCAATTGTAATAAATGCTCCCTCTGCCCTTTTCTCATGTGGTTGAGAATATTTTTGTTGGATCTCAGCAGTTTCTGTTTGAATTTGTTCTTCACTCCAACCAAGAGAGTTAGCTCTTTCCATCATTCCATCAATTCTTTTTTGAATTTGTTCTTCAGACTCAGGATGAGCTATGTAACTTGTTTCTCCAAATTCAGGGGTGGTTTCCGTTTCTGAACCGTCTGCGTTAATTATTGTAATTGTTGAAACATCTTCCATTTTTCTATCACTTAACGTTGTTGTTAATGATCCTGGATAAAGTCCTTTATACTCTTCGTCAACATAGGCAAAGTATGGTAATCTAGTATAAGAATCTTCATCGCCCACATTCTTAATATCAACAGTATAATGATACTTTTCTCCCGGGATTATTGATTCATTATTATCTATAACTAAATCTCCTACCGATAAGTCTGGTCCTGCTACTACTAGAAAACTTAAACAGAACATTAAAATGGTACTAATTGTTAGTATTTTATTCATTGTATATACCTCTTTTTATGTTAAGATTATTTTTTTATATATAAATATTTGTGAATTTGTTTATTGTTCTCTGCTCTAGAAATATTTAAGTAATTGTTCTCATTATTCTATTCAATATGGGAAATGCAACTATTGATGATAAAATGGATGAAGGGTTGAATTATGTTTTGAGAGACGAGGTGGCTCATCTAATATATATGAAAGAAATTGAAGAAGGACCTCCTTTAAGGGAATTGTTTGCGGGTTGTGGTAGAATAAGCAATGTAAGATCTTATTGGTTAATTAGGGGGATGTTACAGGGTTTTGTAACTGCAGACGATTTTCGTGCTGAAGGTATTCCTGATCTAACTGGAATGTCTCCAGATTGTTTTTACCTTTCAGACGGTAGTTATACTACCTCATCGATAGTGGAAACGTCTAAGTAATAATTGATATTAATGAATAAAATGACAGAAGAATATTTTAGATTAAATTATGTACAAAGAGATGAACTTTACTTAAGTATACCAGAAGAACCAACTTTGAAAGAAATATTTGGTCCGTTTAGAGATCCAAGAAGTGTTTTAGCATGTAGAATTATGAAAGCAACTTTAGGTGGTGCATCTCATGTAGAAGATTTTGGTAAATATGGGATTCCAGAAGTTGATTTGCAACGTTCTTATGTACCATGAAAAAGAAAATAAGTTTGGGTTTAATTGTTATAATTCTTTTCGGATTAACTTACTTCCTTGATTTTGATTTAGAAAATATAACTTCTGCAACCATTACAGAATCACAAGTAGAAACTTTAATTCAAGATACTGGAAACATACAAGTTTACTTTTGTCCACAAGAGGATTGTGAAAGTGCATTGGTTCAATTTATTGATTCTGCGCAAGAATATGTTCATTGTGCTTTCTTTGAAGTTGATTTAGACAAAGTTAGAGATAAACTTCTGGAGAAAGAAAAGGAAATTGAAGTTCTTGTTGTAACGGATAATGATTATTTGTATGAGTTTAACCATTCATTTGTTAAAGTTGATAAATGGGGCTTGATGCATAATAAATTTTGTATCATTGACGGAAAGAAAATTTCTTCCGGAAGTATGAATCCAACCAATAATGGTGCGACTAAAAACAATAACAATTTGTTATTAATTGAATCTTCTGTTCTTGCAACAAACTATGAAGCTGAGTTTCAAGAGATGTGGAACGGAACTTTCAAGAAAGGTGATAAAAACTTAAACACGGTTGTTGATTTAAATGGTGTTACGATTAAAAACTATTTTTGTCCAGAAGATAATTGTGCAGAAATGGTTAAAGAAGAATTAAAGAAAGCAAAGAAATCTATTCATTTTATGACATTCTCGTTTACTGATAAAGAGATTGCTAACATTATGCTATTAAAAAAACTTGATAACGTTTCTATTAGTGGAGTTATGGAAGCAAGACAAGTAACTAAGTATTCTGTCTATAAATTGTTAAAGTTTCAAGATGTTGATGTTGTTAAAGATGGAAACAAACAGAATATGCATCATAAAGTTTTCATTGTAGATAATTCTACTGTAATCACTGGTTCTTATAATCCAACTGGTAACGGGAATAAAGGAAACGATGAAAATGTATTAATTATTACAGATGAGAAGATAGCTGAGAAGTTTATGGGAGAATATGAATTGGTTAGAGAAGCAGCTAGTCTGAAAGATTAATAATTCTTATGTGATTAAAACTGGTTTAGGACCAATAGTTTTCCTTGTCACCCCCCAGTAACAAAAGACTTATAAAGGTGCATCCATATCAATTATTTATGAAAGAAATAAGTTTAGAATTAAAAACAATTGATGGTGAGACTCGAACTTTGCAAGAAATATTAGGTGGTAAACTAAAATCTCGTGGTCTCTTCAGAAAAGATCATTTATTCACTGGTATAGAATGTGATGCAGTTGATACTCTAAAAGAAACTGGAAACTATCGTCCTTTCGATTCGATATTTGCTTATACTAAAGAAGAACTTCTTAATTCAGACTACTCGGATTCTATTTGGACATATGTGGATAATCTTAATCCAATAATTGTTATCTGGAACAAAGATGCTTTTTTTAGACATACGAATCAGGAATATCATTTTATAGATCCAGAAAAGAAATTAGAAGCAATTGCAGGGATAGTTTACGTTACTGAGAATTATAATTAGATCTTGATTCCCCAATAGGTTCCTTGAATATTTTCAAACCCATTTCTTTGCACTAATTTATTACCGTCAGAAGTGACTGCATTACAAAGTAAATATTCAAACCTTTTCTCTTTTGATCTGTTTATAAGTTGTTTTAAGACCCTACTACCAATACCCTTTCCTCTTTTATAACTTGGCAATTCAATATTTAATAAATAATTTATGCTATAAGGGCTGGAAACTTTTTCTTGTTTCCATAAATCTCTGATTAAGCTAATATTTTGAAAAAGAGAATTTTGATCTTGTGAAGTTACAGAATCTAATAATGCTTCTAGATTCTCTTTATTACATTTTTTCCAAACATTCCCAAACGCCAAATTGAACTGAAATTCAGTATAATTTGGCATGGTTTGTACTAAACAATCTCCATAATATTCAATATTTATCCCTAAATCTTGCATTTTTTAGTCTCAGAAAAGTAGATTTATATCTTTTCCTATCTTAGAGGATATAATTCAATGTTTTATCACCATTAACTTAATAAAATAAGAACTTCTCTGAGAATTAATGATGGATCCAATTCATAAATTAGCAGTAGAAACTATTCAATTGAATAAACAAGCTATTATTTTTGCTCCTAGTAGAGCTTCTGCAGAAAAAAGTGCTGAAGAAATATCTAAACTAACTAATTTTCAGTATCCTGAGATGGAACATGAAGTTCTTAAAGCTGCATCTTCTTCAACTAAACAGTGTCGAAGATTGTCACGCTGTCTTAGAAAAGGAATTGCATTTCATCATGCTGGTCTTTTACAAAAACAGAAAGATTTGATTGAAGATGAGTTTAGAGGTGGTAAAATTAAAATCATCTGTTGTACACCAACACTTGCCGCAGGAATGAGTTTGCCCGCCTACAGAGTCATTATCAAATCTCTAAAACGTTACTCTGGCAGATGGGGTATGGACTGGATTCCTGTATTAGAATATATGCAAATGGCAGGTCGTGCAGGAAGACCTGAATTTGAAACAGAAGGACAAGCTATTACTATTGCAAAAACTGAAAAAGAAAAAGAAGAAATTTATAACACTTATGTTACGGGAGAACCTGAAGAAATTTATTCAAAGTTAGCAGTTGAACCGGTCTTGAGAACATATTTGTTATCTTTAATTTCTTCAGGAATTATTAGAGACGAAAAATCTATGAAAGAATTCTTTTCAAAAACATTTTGGGCATCACAGTTTAAAGATTTTGCTAGGCTTGAAATTATTATGGACAAAATGTTATCTCTCTTAGATAAGTGGGGTTTTGTCACAATCTCTGGCGCTGATAAAATTAATGATGATTTTGTTACAGCAGATCATCTCAACAAAGATAATCAAGAAATAAGAAAACTTAAAGCAACTCTTGTTGGAAGAAGAGTTTCTGAACTTTATTTAGATCCATTAACAGCAAGACATTTGTTAGACTGTTTAATTAACTTTAAAGAAAATAAAAATAGTTTTTCTTTATTACAAATGATATCTTATTGTTTAGAAATGCGTCCTCAGTTAAGAGTTAAAGCAAAAGAACAAGACAAAATTCAAGAACAACTTGTTAAGAATTATGATTTACTTTTAATGGACGAACCATCAGCATTTGATCTTGATTATGCTCAGTTTATCAATTCTGTTAAAACCACTTTATTTTTTGAAGCTTGGATTAATGAAGATAACGAAGATTATTTGTTGGAGACTTATGATATTCGTCCAGGTGAGATTAGGATGAAAATTGAAATTGCTGATTGGTTACTTTATTCCTCAGCAGAATTATCTAAAGTTTCAAATTTTAGTAATGAACTAATCCGAGAACTCTATAAATTGAGAACACGAGTAAAAGCAGGTGTTAAAGAGGAATTATTAGTTTTATTGAAATTGAAAGGAATTGGAAGAGTTCGTGCAAGAAAATTAATTAATAATGGTCTTAAAGATTTAGGAGATTTAAAGAAAATAGATTTAACTTCATTATCACAAATTCTAGGAGTTACTCTTGCAGTAGATGTAAAGAAACAACTGGGTGAAGAGGTTAAAGAGATTCCAAAAATGACTCGTAAAGGTCAGTTGAGTTTGAATAAGTTTTGATTTAAATCACTTTTAAATATTCTTAAAATAAGAACTTACTGGTTTAGACCTTTTAATCATATCACTAAACATGCCTCTGTAAAGATCAACAGTTTCTTTGTTTTGGATCTCGATGCCGGAACCAACTCCTAAATGGATGTGAAACAAGATAACTTTGTTATGGATAATAAATATTTGCATAGGTAAATATTCTTTAATAATATACATATTAATTTCACGTTTCTTAACTCTATTTTTAAAATCATCAATCATTCTTTTAAGGAATTCTTCTCCTAAATTTTTTTTAATCAGTTCAATGTGCCAAAGAAACGTTTCTTCATTACAAATTGCATAAAAATATTTTTCTTCTTTAATTGCTTCTTGATAAGCATTGTAAACCATTGTTGCTTTTGTATCAGTAGTATGGGCAATAGTGGTTCTTTTTTTGTTAATCAAATCTCTAAGTTTAACAAAACTCTTTTTATCACTAGGATAAAAGATGAATGGTAAACTGCCGTGTCGAGCAACAGTCTTTAATCCTTTCTTACATGATGAAAGTGCTTTAATCAAATAAAATGTAAAATCTTCTTTAGATTTTAATAATTCAATCTTTGGAGAATCTGGTTCCTCTAAAAGTTCTATGATTGTATTTTCATCTTCTAAAAATTTGTTAAATTTCTTTTTTAAAAAAGGGATAACTTTATGGTGTGGATCATCAAATGAATAATAGCAAGGTTTCTTGCCTTCTTTATCAATAAGCTTTTGTTCTAACAATTCGTTTAAAGGGTCATAAATTCTCCCTAAAGGGATTTTAGTTATTTTAGATAATTCCTTTGCTGTTAATTTATTTTTAGATAATTCCTGGAGAATTAAATATTCTTTTTCGGTTAAATGTTCTCTATCTCTGAGTTCTTTAATAACTTTTAATTTGTTCATTTGAATTAACAATTGTTTTTAGGTATTTAATACTTTCGTTTTAACACCAAAAAACGTTTTTTCGTGGGAAATGTTTTTAAGTTAGTTTTCTTTTCTCTATTTATGAAAATAAAAAATGGTTTAGGCATAAAAAGTCCTAATGTCAGATTAAAACATGACATTTACCACGAATTAAATTTCTTTGTTAAAGTTTTAGCTGAAAATGATTGTTCTATTCCTTATCAAGGTGCGTCTATTCAGGATGTTGTTAATGATTTTGTACGTAGAGGTTTAGAAGAATACAAAGTTAGTGAGAGAAGAGAGAAATTTAAACTGTTAAGGTTCTAAGAAAAATACCATCTCAAACCAATTCTTTTCTCAGCCAATCTTTTCTTAAATAAAAATAATATGCAATCCCTGCAGAGATTACATTAGAAATTGGATAAGCAATCCAAATACCTAATTGTTGCATTCCAATAATTGATGATAAAACATAACTAAATCCAAACAACATTATCGTATTAAACAAAGCTAGAAACATTGCGGTTGTAGTTTTACCAGCGGCTTTTAATGTTCCAAAGATAACCATTTGCATTCCAATAAAACCAAAAGATAAAGCCATTATCCTAATAAAGAAGGTGGATTCTAAAACTAATTCAATTGCGTTCGGAACAAAGAAAGCTGAAATAGGTTTAGCAAAAATAAATAATAAAACTCCTAATCCAGTTAAAGTTAAGAAAGCAATTTTCATTCCTGTTTTAACGATTCTTTCTGCTCGTTCATGCTGTCTTGCCCCTAAATTATTTCCAACAATTACAGAAGTAGCAATAGAAAATCCAACTCCTGGAATGATGATAAACATAAATATCCGCATTCCAATTCCAAAAGAAGCGATAGTTAAAGTTCCAAACAACGAAGCTACAAAAGTCATTAAAATCATTCCTAAAGAACGAGAACCCATTTCTAAAGATGAAGGTAATCCTAATCTGAAAATTTTCTTAACCCAAGAAAAATTTAATTTTAAATTAGACCATCCCAATTTAATACCATAAGTTCCTCTAATCAATATAATAATTCCAATAATAGCAGATAAGTATTCAGTAATTAATGTTGCCAGAGCAACTCCAGAAACTCCCATTGCTGGAATAAATCTCCAACCAAACATTAATACCGGATCTAAAAAGAAATTTAAAACCACTGAAACAGAAATGATAATTAACGGAACTTTTACTTCACCAACTCCTCTCAATGATGATTGAAATAAAATGTAAACAAACATTGCTACGATTGCTAAAAAAGAGATTTGTAAATAAGAAGTAGCTTGTTGTAAAACAATTATATCTTTGGTGAGAAGTGATAATAAATAATGTGAAGAAAAATATCCAATGACTGAGATGATTACTGCTACAATCATTATTAAACTTAAACTTTGCCCAACCGTGGATGAAACATGATCATGGTCACCTTTACCATTATATTGCGCAACAAGAATCGATGAAGCCGTTAATAAACCCATTGCTAAAGACATTAAAAAGAATAATATTGGGAAACTTAATGAGACTGCGGCAACTGCTTCTACACCTAATCGACCAACCCAAAAAGTGTCAATTAACTGGTAAACTGTTTGTAAAATGTTTGCAAATATTATGGGGACAGCTATCACTAATAAAGATTTAGCGATTGAACCGTTAAGCATTTTATCTTTGTTCATGGATAGGAATCTTTTTGAGATGGTTTATAAAACTTTAGATGTTTGGTATTTTCTTGTCTTGTCTTCTCTAAAAACAAAAAACTTAATAATAAGCAACGCCTCCATAATAACTGAGGTAGATTAATTATGACAAAAACTGAAGAAAATTTGAAAACAGCATTCGCTGGCGAGTCTCAAGCGAGAAACAAATACGATTATTTTGCTAAAGTTGCAAGAAAAGAAGGTTACCATTACATTGCTAGAATTTTTGAAGAAACTGCAATTAATGAACAACAACATGCAAAAGATGAGTTTAAACTTTTGAAAGGAATTAATGATACTAAAACTAATCTAAAAACAGCTATTGATGGTGAGCATTATGAAGTTAATGACATGTATCCGCGGTTTGCTAAAGAAGCTCAAGAAGAAGGAAATGTAGAAGCTGCAAAACTGTTTAAAGCAATTGCTTTAGTTGAAAAAGAACACGAAAATCGATTCAAGAAACTATTAGAAATGGTGGAATCAGGCATGGTTTTTAAGAGAGATAAACCTATTCGCTGGAAATGTAACAAATGTGGTTATGTCCATACTGGTTTAGAAGCTCCTCCGGAATGTCCAAGCTGTAAACATCCACAAGTTAATTACGAACCGGAATGTATCTGTTTTGGTGATGATTGTGAGGTCTGTTGTGGTCTAGGAGTTAAAGAAGATGTTTCTGAAGAAGAAGAACCGATAGAAAAAGGTTCTACAGAAAAAGTTGAAGAGAACGTAACTGAAGAAGTTTCTCCAGAAGAAAATAATTTAAATTAATTTTTTTTCTTTTAAAATGATAAAAGCAGTTATATTTGATTTATTTGGAACATTAACCAATGGTAAATGTAATCCTGAGGAAGAGATTATTAAAACATTTAATCTTAAACCTGACATTTCTGATGTTGAGAAACTTGTTTGTGGCACCTATTTCAAAAATTGGGATTCTTATTTAGATATAATTATTAAAATATTAGATTTACCGGATACTAACAAAACAAAAGGAATATTATTGGATATTTTTAAAAATGACTTTGCTAAAGAAGAAATAAATTCAGAAATGATTAATCAAATAAAAATTTTAAAATCAGAAGGAATTAAGTTAGGGCTTTTATCAAATATTCCTAATCCTCTCTATGATATCATCAGAAAAAATAATCTTGAAGATTATTTTGATGAAATCCTGTACTCTTTTAATGAATGTTTAATAAAACCTGATTTGAACTTTTTTAATTTAATATTGTTCCAACTTAATGTTAAACCTAGTGAAGTGATTATGGTTGGTAATTCATTAAGATCAGATATTGAACCCGCAAAAAAGTTAGGTTTGAATACTATTCATTTTAAAGATGTAATACAATTAAAAAAAGAACTGGTTTCATTTTTCGTTTAATCTCTTTTACCTAATTCTTTAAAAAGTAAATATGAATCTTTAATCTCATCATCACTTATTTCTAATCCCAAAAGTTTTTTGTGCATAACTAATGAAATTGGATCTTTATCCCATATCTCTTTATTTCCGTAAAATTGTAATCTTTCACTTTCTGATTTAATCAAATAATTATGAAATGTTCCTCTTGTTGAGATAGCTTCTTTTCCAGTTTCTTGAGAATAATTTTCCATCTTCTGAATAAAACGTTCATCTCTTTGTTGAGTTCTCTTCTGAATATTATTCAAAACAGTTCTAGCTTGATTCAAATATTTGTCACTAAAATCAACAATATGTGGAAGATTGTTGTAAACAAAATAACTTTGTTGTAATGTAAATAAGATTTCTGGGTGAATTATTTCATGTTTAAAATCCCATTTATTATCTGAAGCTAATTGGTATAATCTTGTATTCAGTGAATCATCTTTAATACCCATCCTACTTAAAATGTTTAATATTTCTGGATTCATTTCAATATTCATCTTCCCATTCAAATCTACTTCATATATTTTTAAAAATGTGTCATAATCATTATTAATTAATGTTTGATCAGGAACTAAAATAAAGCCACTTTCCAAAAAAATGGTAGCATTATCAGTTTCTACAATTTGTTCCAATTGTTCTTTAATGTTATCAAAATCTTTTGGTTCATGTCTTGAAAATAATATTTTTGGTTTCATATTAATTAGTTAACGGTTGTGTTTTAAAACCTTTTTTTTAAAGTTTCCGGAATATTTCCGATTTTCTCTTAAAAACACTTTTTAAATCTAAACCTATTAAACTGAATGGTGATTAAACATGGTTAATGAAAATATTGAATACATTATTAATGGCGAGGTTTTAAGAGCAGGGAAAATGACTTTTGAAGGAAATGAGTACAAAATTGAAGTTGTTGGTAATGACACAGAACTTGTTGCGCAATTATTTGACATTTGTCCAATGAGAATTGGGAAATATAAAATAGACCCTATTAAAGAAAAATTAAAAAGCGAACCAATTCCTTCCTATGAACGAGAAAAACATAGAAATATTATTGCTAAATTAAAATCTCCTTCTGGTGATCTTATCATAGATTATCTTAAAAAGAGTAAGAGATAAATAGATTTTATTTTTTTTTAATTTTCACATTTCTAAAAGTAATGATCTTTAACAGGAGGAAACATTAATTTTGTAATAAAATTGTTAGTTATTTCTTGATCTCCTTTTGGTAACAAATATGTTGGTTCATTATTCTTAATCATTTTCAAATTTCTCAACAGATTACTTGTAATGTTCCATTCAAATCTCATTCTTGTGTCTAAATTATCTTTTGGAATATTTTCTGAGAGTTCTACTTGATTTATATGTCTATATAAGTGAGTAAATATCTCTCCATTTGAAACATAACATTCATCTTGCATTATATCCATAAAAATGTTTTCTGAATTCTTATTATTTACAGAATCTAAAGTATTTTCAACTACATAAATGACTTTATCTAATCCTTCTTCTTTGTTTAAAATGCTTTGATAAAAATCGTTCCACTTTAATTCTTTTAATGAATCTGAATAAGATTGGTAAGGTCCAATAGCTGCTGCTGTTTCCATAACTTTTATTTAGATCTTTAAGTTATTTAAATATTATTGTGATTAATTATATCCTAATTCTTCTCACAAACTTTATAAAAAGTAAGATAATCATTCTTAAAATGGCAAAGAAAGACTTAAAGGGAATAACCGTAAGTAAAGACAGTGATTTCAGTGAGTGGTATACACAAGTGATTTTGAAAGCAGACCTAGCAGATTATTCGTCCGTATCAGGATGTATTGTTTACAAGCCGGGATCTTATGCTATTTGGGAAAAAATTAGAGACGTTACAGATAAGAAATTCAAAGCAGTTGGTATTAAGAACGCATATTTCCCTTTACTTATCCCAGAAAAACTATTACAAAAAGAAGCTAACCATATTGCAGGTTTTGCACCAGAAGTTGCTTGGGTAACTCATACTGGAAATAGTAAATTAAAAGAAAGGCTAGCAATTAGACCTACTTCAGAAACGATCATGTATGATTCTTATGCTAAATGGATCCGATCACATAATGATTTACCATTAAGAATTAATCAATGGAACAATGTTGTCAGGTGGGAATTTAAACATCCAACACCGTTCTTAAGAGGCAGAGAATTTTTATGGAACGAAGGCCATACTTGTTTCGCAACAAAAAAAGAAGCTGAAGCAGAAGGAGCAGAGATTATTGGCATTTATGACGATGTTTGTAAAAATCTTTTAGCAATGCCATCTTTAATTGGAAGAAAGTCTGAGAAAGAAAAGTTTGCTGGTGCTGAATATACTATTAGTATGGAATTTATTATGCCTAACGGGAAAGCTATCCAAGGTCCTGACTTTCATTTTGACGGCCAAAACTTCAGTAAAGCATTTGAGATTTCATTTACAAATGAAAAAGGCGAAAAGGATTATGTCTGGCAAAACACTTTTGCCATTACTACCAGAATGATTGGAGTTTTAATTGCCATGCATGGCGATGATAAAGGTTTAGTAGTTCCACCAAAATTGGCGCCAGTTCAAGTTGTAATAGTTCCAATCTTGTTTGATGATTCTAAGAAAGAAGTTTTAGCAGAATGTCAAAAAATTAAGAAAAATCTTGAAAAGAAAGGAATATTTGTACAATTAGATGATCGGGATAATTATTCTCCTGGCTGGAAATTTAATCAGTGGGAGATGGAAGGAATTCCTGTAAGAATTGAACTTGGTCCAAGAGATTTAGAGAAGAAACAAGTTATGGTTGCTCGTAGAGATACTTCTGAAAAGAAAAGTATTGCTATTACTGAAACTGCTGACAAAGTCGAATCTTTATTGGAAGATATACAGTTAAACTTGTTTAAGAAAGCTCAGAAGGTTCTTGACAATTGTGTTGTGGAAGTTGACAATCTTAAAGATGCTATGGATGCTTTCAAAAACAAGAAGATTATATCTGCTCTTTGGTGTGGTTCTGTTAGCTGTGAAGAAAACTTTAAAGATAAAACTGGCGGGAAATCATTAAACAGTCCTTTTGAACAGCCGAAACTTAAGAAAAATCAGAAATGTTCGTTCTGCAAAGAAGAAGCGACAGCTTTGTTTTACTTCGGGAAAAGTTATTAGTTTTTTTTTCTTTTCTTTTGTTCGTAACTAAAGGGTAGTAAATCCTCCCACACATTTATAAATTGCGATAATATTTTGGTATTATGGACGAAATTATTCAAAAAAGCGGACCGTTCTCACTAGAAACACAGATTTCTTTACGTGAAGCGATAAAGTCATCTTTTGGTGAAAAAGCACTTGGATATCTTTTTGATGACAGTCTTATGACCGTTGATGCTGTAACTGGAGAAATTGCTCCCGATATTAGGCACATGGATAAGATTGATCTGGAAAAAATAGGATTTCCTGGAGTAAAACTCTCATCTCATTATCAGGATCCTAAATTTTTAGAAGTTACTCTTGAATATAATTCAGATAATGATAAAAAGAAACTTGATTCAGTTAGTAAAGTATTAAATGATTCATTTAATTCTTTATCTCAAGAGTATGGTTCACAAACATCTCCTACTGCTCGTGAAGTTCATTGTCATGTACTTATAGATTCTCATAATTATTTAATGGATTTAATAGGAAGTATTCAATCAGAATATAATAATGCCAGCGCAGAAAAAGCAGGAGATTCAGTAATAGACAAACTTATTGCTCAAGGTATTCCTGAAGAAGCAATTGTTGGGAACCAAGAATTATGGGATTATATCCAAAAAGTAGAAAGGAACGAAATTGTAAGTGCAAACAAGAATTTTTATCTTACTGATAGTAATGGAGAAAAATTGTTATTAAAAATATCAGATAACAAAACAAAAGCAGAAATAGAAGCGGCAGCTAATTATTATTTGGGCAACCATTTTAATTTTATTGTTCCAGGAAAATCTCCTCAACCTATCGAAGCTAATGGTTTATATCTAACTTTACAGAAAGATGTTTCTGAAGAAGTAATAGTTCTCAAACCTTTAGAATATTGGGTTGGTTCTTTAGCTTTATTTCATCGAGATGCGGAAAGAATTCTTAGAGAAAATAATGTTGAAATTAAAGATAAGAAATTACGTTCTGTAGAAGAAATAAAAGAAATGTATTCTCGTGGACGAGGAGTTCATGATCTTAGCTACTTTAATGAAAGTAAGCTGGAAGATGTAATAAATCTCCTTGAAGAAGCTGACAAAAAGGATTATATCCATGGTGATTTGAAAAACGGAAACCGTTATAGTAGTTATCTTGTTGATTTAGAAGGATGTGGTAAAGGCCATCCAGGAATTGATTTATCAATGTTATTTATGCAGTATAATCTTCCACAAAGAGACTGGGAACATTACTTAAACATGTATTTAGAAGTAAGAGGAGTTGAAAATTCATTTGATCAGGAATTAAAAGAATTAAAAGAAGGGGTAGAGAAAGCAGCTATTTATACCTCAACAAAAGAAGTTGTTGGTTCTTCATTAAGAGAAGTCAGAGAAAATACAGCTAAAGATAATAGATTATTAACTAGCTACTCAAACTAACTAATCTTGAAGATAAGTGACGGTAAAGGTTTATTAAATGATAGTAATGGGCAATTAAAGAAGCATTTTCTTTTTTTATTAATTTGTTCAAATCTTTTTCTTTAGAATATCTTTCTTTAATTTTTCCGACAGTTAACCAGTATTTACTTGCTTCTGAATAATCTTTTTTTAAGTAAACTGAGTAAGATTGATTGAGAAGTTCTTTTAACTCTGTAAATAAATCTGTTTTAGGTATTTTACTGACAGAAATTAAACGGGCTAAGTTAAGGAATTCAGCAGCAATTTTTTCTAAGATTGTAACTAAATCATAATAATCATAAGATTTATCACCAGCAAATTTATTGATCTGGATTGTTCTTAAGCAATGGTCTCTTAATTTTCTTAGGTTTGAACTAACTAACACTTCAAGATTGTTAAAATCAACTTTTCCCCAGTCTTGATCAAGATTATCAGTTACTAGTTTGCTAATTTGAAACATTTTAATGATTAATGGTTCGGCGTTTTCGTCAACTTTGAGAAAAGATTTAATGGTAAGTTTGTTTTTCTCTTGAGAAACAATTTCTAAACCCGTAAAAGTATTAATAATTTCATTAAGTTGCGACAATTTTAACGTTTGTTTAGATTTAAGAACAATTTCATCATAACCTGCTTTGTAAGCAGATGAAATTAGACTGCGAAGATGATTTTTACTAGTATTTTCTAAAGAAATTGTTTTTGTTTTTAATTCTGCTTCTCCTGTTCCAGAAATAAGTAGCTTTTGTTCATCTTCATCAACTTCAATTTCATCTCCAGCTTTAAGGTTTCTGTTCTTTAACCATTTCGCTGGCAAAGTTATTGTTAAAGCATCATTTCCCTGTTTAATCAGTTTCCTTCTCATCATTAGCTGAATAATTTGTTTCTTTTTAAACTTTTCTAAGTTTATATTAGTTATATTACTAATATAAAAAGGATATAAATAAAACTGCTGTTACTTCTAAACCATAACAACAAACAAAAATGTTTGAAATTAATGTATGGGTAAATTAAAATGAATGAATTGGAAAAAAAGACAGAGAAAGAAATGAATCGAAGAGAATTTTTATGTCTCTTTGGAGGATATGCGGCTTTAGTAGCAATAGCAACAACTGCCGGGTTTTTGTTTTCAGAACCGGATCCAAATTACAGAAAATTTACTTTAAAAGTTGGCGAAGGGGTTCATAGTTTTCGGCATGGAAGTGTAAGATATTCAGGAATGCCCAATCCAGATATCTTCGTTTTGTCTGGGAACAATTACCCACTAAAAACTGAAGAAGTCAATATTGGTTGTTTCAAGTATAAAGTGCTTGAGTTAACCCCTGAAGAGATTAGGTTAGAGTACATGAAGAAATAACAATAAAATTTAATTAGAGGAATGAATAAAATGAAAAAAAAATTAGAAGAAACAATTCCTGATTTTGTAACACCAGAAAATAATTGCGTTGTTGCAGCTTATGTTACAAACCCGGAAATTTTAGCAAGAGATGATGCTGGCTTAAGAGGAGTACCATTCTTATTTTACGTTGGTACAAGGACAAATCATGAATCTTTAACTCAAAGTATGGGGAAAGATTATCTTTCACGAGACGAACTTTCTACACTATTAGAAGAGATGGACACCAGAAGTAGACTGCCAGAAACAATTAAGATGGGAAATGAAGAAATACCTGGAAATAAACTTGCAACTGGATACGTTCCATTTTCTTTCGGCGTTTGTCATGAATCTGATGAAAAAGTTAACAGACGAATCAGAACAAGAGCAAATTACAATAAAATGGTTCATGAGATCTTACCAGAAGTAAAAAGTGTAAGAAAAGCTGAAGCCAAAAGAAAAAGTACAATACGTTACAGATTGGGAAGAACACTAGGACTAGTCGATTAAAGTGATAAGAAATCATTAATAATTTGGAGGAATAATTAAAATGACAAGCGGATGGGAAAGTTTTGGAAAAACAGCGGCAGTTGTAGCTGGATTAGCAGTAGCAGGCGGAATAATTTATGGTATTGGAACAACAGTATATAATTCTGGCCAATATAATGCTACAGAAGAAAGCGAGAAAGTGATTAAAAAATTAAAAAGTGAAAAAAATGAAGAAATAAAAGACTTAGAATTTAAACTAAGAAGTACAAAAGAAAAACATAGTAGATTGGTTAAAAAAAATAATCAGGAAAATGAAGAATACGATGCAATGGTAGCTGAAGGAAGAGTTATTCCAGAGGATTCATGTTTTAGATACGGTAAATTTGAAAACAATGCTGAAACTGTTAGGAACCATAAAGCTTGTACCTCTTTTAGTGCTAAATTAGATAGAATTAGTCGAAGAAGTGGAAAAATCAATTACATTTCTACAGATTTTTTTGGGTATAAAACTAACATTAATCCCACCGGAATTGGTAGTTTCGAAAAACAGAGAAAAAGGTTTATTGAATATCAAAGGAAATGATTTTCTTTTTTTATCTTTATTTTTTCTAGATAACCATTAAATTTATATTCTAGAACATAACTAAAGCAGTTATGGCTTTACAAAAAGAAATCATTGTGATTGGTGATGTTGAAATGGGTGCAGGAAATTTCACTGATGATTTTATTAGTGATGAAGCTTTATCAGAATTAATTATTGAGTTAGGAATGCGTGATCATCCTATCGATTTAATCCTAAATGGTGATACTTTTGACTTTTTGAAATGCCCTTACTTTGAAAAAAATCAATTAACTTACCCAAGACACATTACTAAAGAAATATCTTTATCTAAATTGAACTTAATTTATCATGCTCATAATCGGGTTTTCCGAGCATTAAGAAAATTTTCTAAGAACGAAAAGAATCATTTGTTTTTTATTATTGGTAATCACGATTTTGATTTAGTTTACACTTCTGTACAAAATAAAATTAAAGAGTACTTAAATAATCCTAAAAATGTTTCTTTTAGAGAGAGTTACCATTTCCAAGATGTTTATGTTGAACATGGGCACCAATACGATTTTTTAAATAAAATCAACTTTGATAAACTATTTTTAACTTATAAAAAGAAACAAATACTTAACTTGCCATTTATTGCATTAGGATTAATCAGTAAATTCATGGTTATGAAAGAGGACCATCCTTTTTTAGAGAGAATATTTCCCAGGCCAACGTTGTTCTCATTTGAAAGAAAAGTAATCAAGAAAATAACTCTTGGAACAGTTTCCTATTTTCTTAAAAGCATGTTTTATTACCCATTTCGTTACTATTTTGATCCCACTTACACTTATCCACGAGAATTATTTAGTGAATTATATCGAAGAATAAAAAAAGTTCATTGGGATGTTGATAATGTAATTCATGTGTTTAAGAGAAAAAAGCGTAGATCCCTCAAAAAAAATTGGTTACATATTTTGGGACATGTTCATGATAAGTATATTGAAGACAAGAAAGGAACGGCGATTATTCATCCTGGTTCTTGGAGAGATGAATATGATCTGGACAAAGAGTCTAAAAAGCTCACTTCAAGACCAAAGAGATATGTTCAGGTACTTATAGCTGATGAAGGTAAAGAATATCAAGTTATTGACCATCCTATTAAAAGAAGTCCTTTAGATTTCACAAAAGTTGTTAATAATGAGTTAAAACATCTTAAACTTGCTGCTAAAGAAGAAAATTTTGAACCCGTTTTTTATTGATAGTGTTTTACTACTTATCTGAAATGAGTAAGATTTAAATAAGGTTTCAATTTTCAAATAACTTTACATCAAACGGGGGTTTTTAAAATATTAGAAAAAGATATAGAAGAAGTGAGTCACCGCTATTCTGCAGACAATAGTACAAATGATTCTACAGCTAAATCTATAATTAGGTCTATTGTTGATTTTACAGAAAGCTCTACTAAAAAAGACAGTTTTAATTTAATTGACTCTAATTATTCTATTGATGAACATCTCAGTGAAGAATTAAACGAAAAATCAGATGAGAAATCAGATAAAAAAGACTTTTCTACTAATAATATTGATCTCTTATTAAATCCAGAAGCCGCTTATACTCACTCTCAAGAAGAACTTTTTACTCAAGACTTTTACTCAAACAATACTTCTATCAGTTATGAAAAACTTTTTGCTGATGATCCTGAGTATATGGGAAGTAATTCTAATTTATCTGAAATGACTTACTCTGACACAGACTCAGAAACCTTAACTGATGAAGAAGCTGAAGAAACTATGGAAGACCTTCAATATGCCAGTATGCTTGGAACATTTGACAGTGTTGATTTTGTAAAAAGAAGGAAACTTGCCATGTGGGCAGATTTGAACCCTGTTGAACGAGAACTATATCATAAACTTAATTCTCTTACTTGTAATGTGGATTATTCTAGAACGTTTTAGTTTTTTAATCATCATGATGGCCAAGAGGTGAGTGAGCTATGACAATGCTTGCACAAAGTTAAGTTGCTTTTTCAATCAAAATTATCTTTTCAATTATCATTTATTTAAGAATCAAGAAAAAGACGAACGAACGGCCATGATGATTAATAATATTCTTTTTTACCTAAACATTTTTAAAATATAAGCCTAATTTAACATAAAAAGAGTTCTTGAATGTGTTTTATAATTAAATGGTTTGTTGGATGTTTGGAGATAAAACAAAATGACAATGTATGAATGTACTACCAGGAGTGGTAATATTATTAGAACCACAAGTGAAACGACTGCGATTATGCTAGGATCTGCTCAAAAATATATTGTAGGAAAAGGCATATTTAGAACTGGCGAGAGCAATTATAGAATTGTTGAACCAAAAATAGAAACAATGGACTTATCTACAAAAGGAATACCTGCAAAAAGTATTGATGAAGCAGTTGATGCTTAATTTTTAATTTACTCATTTTTAATATTTTTATTACATTCATAACGTTGCTGTTAAATTCTCCTGTTAGAGAAGCAAATCTAAAGTCCGTTTTATCTAAAGGGCAAAGCGATACATTAAGAACTAGAATTAGGAGGGGATCTCTTTAAGTTTGCCAAGTAAGCAAAAATGATCTCCTTTATCTGTCCAAATATCAATTATATCAAATTTATTAAAATATTTTTTGAGTCTAGTTTTATTGAAAATATGGTGTGGAACACCTTTCTCAAGACCACTTAACATAATGTAGGTGTTTGGTTCAATTAATTTCATTTTTGTTTTTGTAGATTTATGATGTTTGCATTTGGTTACTGTAATAAACACATATCCATTTGGCTTAATAACTCTTTCAATTTCAGAGATACATCTCTTGATGTCATTGATTTTTGCATGATGAATCACTTGAACAGAAATTACTGCGTCAAAAAAACAAGTTTTGTAAGGAAAAGTATTGTAGCAATTAGCGTTTTTTAATTTTGCTTTTAGATTTAAATCTTTAAGTTTTTCTCTTGTTTGCTTTAATCCGGAAGGGGCGTTATCCATCCCATAAACTTCAAACCCATTTTTTGCCAAATCAACAACATGTCTTCCTGAACCGCAACCAAGATCTAGGATTTTATTTAATTTATTCTTCTTAAATAACTTAATAAGTTTACTTAAATCCTCGTGGGGTTTTCGCAAAAATTGATCCTCTTTTTTCTTAAAGATTTCTTCCCAAGCCATAATGATTAAAACATCATATTAGTTAATAAATGTTACTAAAAAGGTTTAGAGATTGCTTTTTACATTTTTTAAGAATTCAAATTTATTTGGTTTAACTCTTTTTAACTTCAATTTTCCATAATTGGAACATTTCTTCTTCAATGAAATGCATTTTACCAGGAATAATTAGACAGTGTAACGGTTTGCCAAAATTAAACTCTTTAACCTCAGATAATTTTCCAGATTTAACTAGATAATTATTACTTCCAAGTCTGGCACAGCCAATAACAAGTAAATTGTCATTAATCAAATCCTCTTTTTTTCTGTCTTCAATAGTTTCAAGAACATTTAATGCTTCATTCACTGTCATGAATTTATCTTCTTCTGGTTTGAGATCAAGTAAGAACAAAGTATGTAATCCTAATGATAAGTTCTCTTTGTAAACGTTGTATGGTGTTTCTAAATTGGGATGGTCTTCAATGAACGGGATTGAAGTTATTTTTCCAAATTTGTATAATTCTAAACCAGTAATTCCAACACTGTTAATCACAGAAGCATTGTTAATGACTTCAACGTTAACATTTTTTTCTTTAGCTAACTTGAACAGTTGCATATGTGTAGTTGCTGAGAAAACGTCTCCAATTATCAAGAAAGCAATGTTTTGTTCTTTTGCTTCATTAATAATCTTTTCATCTCCTTGTTCAGTTATCTCTCTGTTGGCAAGAATAATCTTTTTTCCATAAAACTTTTCCAAGTCTTCAATTGAACATTGTAATAAAGAAGTGTAACTCTCTAAGTAGATTTTATTACAATTCTTAACAATCTCTAATCCTTTAACTGTAATATCTTTTTCTGTACTTAACCCAATGCCTATTAAATATAATGTCATTTTTTACTAATTTTCTTTGTTGTTATATAAACTTTTCATTCGAAACTAGTGGTAAGAAAAGATTAAATACTTAATACTCTTAACAACCCTACTCTGAGTTCAGATGTAAACAAGAGAGTTTAGCTTAGAAAATCCACGTGGTTAACTTTAGGTTGTAAAACTTTCAGTTCATCAGATGGGCTCAGAACTTCTTTTTAATATTAATTAACTATTTTTAATGGAATAATACCATCTTTTTTCTTCTTTGCTTGCTTTTCTCCACGATTCATCTAATTTTGATACTAAAAGCTTTTTTTTTTCTATGATTAGAACGTTAGTCTTACAAATCCATTGGTGTGAACCTTTTGGTTTCTCAATAAAATTATTAGATGAGACTTTGTAAATGTAAACAAACTTCTGTTTTGGCTTTCCCCTTACAAAAATGGCTTTGAAAACTTTTTTAGAATAATCTCCAAAACTTTTAGTATATTTTTCAGTTGTTAAAGCCATTCCAATAGCGATATCTTTTCTATCTGTTGCATAAACTCCACAAATGCAATTTTCTTTTTTACTATTATCTAAAGGTTTATTTGGGTTAAGGTATCTAGAAGTTATTTCTTTCCCCGAACCATGATAAAGAGATTTTGGAACCATTTAATTAACTAATTTTCTCCTAAATAACCTTTGTAAGAAAATTTCTTAGTTTGTAAATCAAAATACTCTTTCATTATTGCTTGCAAATTCCACATTCTGTAAAGAAGTTGATCTTGATAACTGTCAATTTGTGCTTTTAACGCTTTAAAGTACATTCTTCCTAACCATTGACCCAGTTTACCACCTTTAGAAAACTTGTTTTGCCAGTCATAATGAATTTTCCCATCCATCCAGATGTATAAATGGGCATTAGACAATGCTTTCTTCTTCCCATTAACGTCTACTTCCACTTCCACTAAGTCCCATACATGAACCGTAAATAATATTTCATAAGAAACAAATTCTGTAATTCTTTTTGTAATTAACCATTTGAATTCTTGTTCTGCACCTTTAGGAGAGGGTACTTTATGTTTATAGTCCTGTTCATGCCATTGATACCCATAATTCTTTGTCCAGTCAATAATTGCTGCGTAAAGGCCATCAAAATCAAAAAGACCTTCATAACGAACAGTAATTCTAGGCATACCTGCTTTCTTTTTATCTCCAAGTTCTTTTTCAACTTTTTTCCAGTATGCGTCGTTCATCAATAAAATGTATATCTATTAGTTATATAAATATTTCTACATAACCTTTGACCAAAGAAATTAAACATAATATATCCCTTCAAGAATTTTTTCAATCAAATCTTTACAGTTATCCAATTTCTTGCTTAAATCTATTGAAATGTTAGCTTTTTGTATCTGTCCGATACGATCAATGATTTGTGTATAAATTCTAATCATGTCTCCTTCCAATAAATTAGTCCCATCCAAAACGTCAAAGAAACTTTTTCCATTATAAATTGGATTAATCATGGCAGTAACTTTGCTCAAATTATCAAACTTCTTTTCTCTGCTTAAATATTCATCTCTAGATAGTTCTCGTAATAATTTGTTATATGCTTCATTCTTAACTTCCTTTTTAAATTCAGTCATATCTTTATGTTCATAGACAATTGCTCCCAATATCAATAAGATTTGATAATAATCTAAATTTTTAGTGAAATCAGTAGCGAAAACTTCGCCCATTGTAATCTCATCGGCGTAAACTTTTGAAGAAAATTTACCTTTATATGTTAATTTATTATTTTCAACATATCCATATTTACTTAACTTTTTCCTGATACTATTATATCTGGCTAAAAGGACTTTAGTGGGAACTTTATCATAATCATTACCAAATTTTTGGTAAGAGAAAAAACTTAACCTTAGAATGTGTTCAATTTCTTCATCAGTATGCAAGTTGATTAAATTTAAAACTGTGTTGATTGATAATCTGAACTGAGATTTAATTGGTTCAGTGTCTTTTGTTGTTATTGCTTTCATTTCTTGAATATTAAATGTTGGTCTGAAAGTCATGACAACAACATAACCTATTGTATCAATACCACGACGACCAGCTCTACCAGCAATTTGAAAAAATTCTTTAGTATTTAAATTCCTAAAACTATGCCCATCATACTTTCTTAAACTATTAAAGCAAACAGTTTTTGCAGGCATATTGATTCCAACTGCAAATGTTTCTGTTACGTAAAGCACTTTCATTTTGCCTGCTGTAAACAATTCTTCAATGATTTCTTTGATTACTGGAAGAAGTCCTGCGTGATGAAAACCAATCCCTTGTTGTAAAGTTTCTTTTATTATTTGTGTTGACTTTAATCGATTAATATCATAAGGCGCTTCACGTAATCTTTCATTAATTAATTCTGTGATTTTACTATCTTTCTTAAACAAATTTTTTCTAGCTAATTCTAAAGCTTTTTTTTGACAATCTTTTCTAGAAAAGTCAAAGAACAAGCAAGGAAGTTTATCTTCTCCAAGCTCTTTAATTAATTCTATATGGTTCGGCTTGGGAACTCTAACTCTTTTTTGTTTTCTTTTACCATGCCTAAAAACAGATTCATAATGTGGGATCTCTTTTGCTCTTCTAATTTTTTCTAATGTGGTAATACCTAATTCAAAATCGTAAAATGATTGTTTTAACGGGACATTTCTTTTTGTAGCAACAACAGTTTTAACTTCATGTTTTTTAATCGCTTGAATCCAATCACTGAATTGAGAAGCGTTAGGGATTGTTGCTGATAAACATAAAAATCTAACTTTCTCTGAACTATAAATTATTGATTCTTCCCAAACATAACCTCTCTCTATATCATTGATGTAATGAACCTCATCAAATATAACATAAGCAACGTTTCCTAAATCTTTATCCTCACTAACTGCCATGTTTCTGTAAACTTCTGTGGTCATGATCAAAATTTTAGCTTCTGGATTGATAACTATATCTCCCGTCATTAAACCAACTTTATTTTCTCCATACTCTTTAGAAAAATCTCGATACTTTTGGTTTGATAAAGCTTTAATTGGTGCGGTATAAATAATTCTTTGATTATCATTAATATGTTTATCAATTATGTATTCTGCAATTAATGTTTTACCGCTACCAGTAGGAGCAGAAACTACTACAGAATAATTGTTTTCAATAGCATTTGCAGCTTCTTCTTGAAATGGGTCTAATGTAAAATTTTTGTATTTCATTTTTATTCTTTTTCTTCTCTTTTTTTAATGATTATGATCAATTATACTTTCTTTTTAAAATTTATCCTCTCCAGATTAGAAATGCAATGTAGATTAAATATGTTCCTACTAAAATCATCCCTTCTTTCTTGGAAATGCTTTTCCGATATGTTGAAAATATTAGGAATAATGCTGTTACAAATAGCATTATCATTGCATCAATTTGTAATATTGCCGGATTAACGGCAATTGGTTGAATCAAACTAATTGTTCCAAGTACAAAGAGGATATTAAATATGTTACTTCCAACAATGTTTCCAATAGCAATATCACCCTGCTTTTTCCAAGCTGCCATGCCAGAAGTTGCTAGTTCTGGTAATGATGTTCCCAGTGCTGCAATTAATAATCCTACAAAAGATTCGCTTAATCCAGCAAGTTTTGATAATTGACTAGCGAAAATGACAAATACTCTTCCACCAACCATAAGAGCAATAATTCCACCAATGATCATTAAACTATTTTTCCAAGTTGAATTTTGGTGTTTAAACTCATCACTAAACTCTTTCTTTACCACTTTTACTTCTTTTACTTCCTTAACTTCTTTTCTTGATTTTCGCATAGAACGGAAAATGTAATACATAAAAAACAGGAAAATTGAAATAAAAATTAAACCATCAATTCTGCTTAAAGTAAATTCGTTCTTACCAAAAATAAACCAATCATTTGCTAATATTAGTAATAAAAAACTAGAAATAATCATAAATGGATATTCATGAATTAACGTTTTTGATCTTATTTTAAGTTTTGTTAATATTGCACAAACTCCAATAACTAATGCAATGTTTGCAATGTTGCTTCCAACAATGTTCCCAATAGAAATGTCTGCCTTACCTGCTAGGACCGAGAATAAGCTAACTACAAATTCTGGCAGAGAAGTTCCAAAAGCAACTATTGTTAAACCCACAATCATTGGTGATATTCTAAGATACCTAGCTAAGTCCGCGGAACCATTTACTAAATAGTCTGCACCTTTAACAATAATAAATAAACTAACTAAAACCATTAGAACAACAAACACAATTTCAATCATTTATCTACCTCATTTATATTTAATTAATATTCATTTAAAGAATCTTTTATGCTACTTAAATGTGTCGGAAAAACAAGTTTTTCCAGACATCCTAAAAAATCTTTGTTTTTTGTTATGTGTTGGAAAATCGAAATGAGAGAATTAAAATTAAAAAAATCAAGAAAATGAATGATTAATTACCATTTCCTAATTTATATTCCATTAAACAATTTCCCGGATAACAATCTTTCCTACCTGAATTTTTAATTTGATATAATCCCCAGTCAGCAGCGCTGATCATGGCTTTAGAAATTTCTTTTTGTGCTAATCTCATGTCACCCTTACAATGTTCTAAGATCTGGGTGAGCTTATCATTATGTAATGTGGATATTCCTGCACTAAACGTAACAGTTTCTTCTATTCCTTTTTTCGGTTTAAATATTATATTTTTAAAATCAAAAGCAATTCTTTTGTATATTGTAAATGCTCCTTCAAAACTTGTTTCTGGCATTAAAATTGCAAATTCTTCTCCCCCGTACCTCGCCATCATATCTGTACTTCTTAAATTTTCTGGAAAATAATTTGCTACCTTTTTAAGAGCATAATCCCCTTCTAAGTGTCCATAAGAATCATTATATCGTTTAAAATGGTCAATGTCCATCATTGTTAAAGAGAATTCTCTTTTATTACGTTGAAAATCTGCTACCAAATAACTTAATTGATTAAGAAAAACACCTTTGTTAGCAATTTGTGTCATTGAATCTGTTGTTGCTTGACATCTGAAGTCAATATCAATTAATGCTTTCATCATCTCCAACAACAATCCGTTTAGAAGCTTTTTCTTTATCAGTTAACCTTGTTGGTCTAACAATTGGTTTTCCATTACATATATTAACATTCATTCTTTAGAAAAACTTAAGTTGATTTATAATTATTTCTACCCTGTAGTCATTATTGAAAATAACTGGTAAATCGGTAAAATAAAATAAAATCACATCCTCCACTTTATTGGGGTTCTAATCCTTTCCTGTAATCCTAATTGTACAGGATTAACATTTTCTCCCATAATTAATCTTTCATATTCTCTTTCTAATTCTCTTACAGTTATAATTCCACCAACACAATGTTCTAAATTAAATTCTTCTGGTTTTCCACCAACTAAAGGGTTATATACAGAAGCAATCCCAACAACTCCAGCAGCAGTTCCAGTGAAAATGGCTGCGTCCGCTTCCATGAATTCTTTTAAAGGAATTTTTCTTTCTTCCACTTCTATCCCTAAATTGTTTAACATTTGGATTAAAATGTTTCTTTTTGTTCCTGGTAGAATGTCTTGGTCTACTCCTGGTGTAATTACTTTATTGTCTCTGGCAATGAAAACATTTTCTCCACCACCTTCTAAAACATTTCTTTCTTTAGAAATATCGGTGATCAAAGCTTCATCATAACCCTCATCTAATGCTATATCTTTAGCTAATCCACCAAATCCATAATTGGCTGTACATTTATGAGTTCTTAAAACTGAAGCAATTCCTTTTTCATAAACCCGAATGTCCGGATTTCCTTCAAGATATTTTCCCCACGGAAATAAACTGATAGTCATTACAGTTTGATGTTTTTGTGAGTATACTCCCAGGCCATGTTCCTGTTCTTTATCAGAGTTATATTTTTTATCTTTGTAAACTAAAGGCCGTAAATAACAACCTTTTCTTGGATCAAGAAATCCTGATTCAATGTTTCTGTGAATTAATTCTGGAAGTACATCTAATGTTTTACTAAAATCAATCCCTTTTAATCTTAAAAAATCACAAGATTTTACTAATCTGTTAACGTGTTCTTTAGGTGTAAGAAAATATAATTGTTCTTTTTTGTTATCCCAAATCGCTCTTATTCCTTCAAAAGCTCCCCGGGCATAATGTTGGTTATGACAAAAGAAGGGGTCTGGATCTAAATCATTTTCTTTTAACTCTTTTCTATTATAAAATCCATTTTTCCCAGAACTATCTACATAATATCCTTTCAGAAGATCCAAATTCATTTTTACTTCCTCCTTTAATTAGTAAAATATTAATTGAAATAGTGAAGAAGTATTTAATTATTTATAGACTCTAGCCTATCTTTCTCTGTTGTTATTGACTACAAACCATAACAAATTAGATACGTTTATAAACTGATTACTAAAATATTGAATAAATACTAGGTATAACTAAGTATGGGGGCATAAAAATGGAAACAGAACATAAAGATTGTGGTTGTAATTGTGAAGAAGGTAATGATTTGAGTGTTGAAGAAATGGTTGATAATAATTCTTTCATCTTAGACACACTTATTGGTTTGTTAATTGAGAAAAAAGTAATTACAGAAGAAGAGTTCCGTAAAAAGCTTGATGCTAACCAGGAAGACCAGAAATCTGAAGAATCTGAAAGTAAAGGTTCTGAAGAAGAAAAAGAAGAATAAAATTCTTTTTTCTTAATTTTTTTTCTTTACTTTACGTATCTTTCAATGATATTCTCTGCTAGGTAATTTGTACTCTCCCTGATTACATCTGCAAGATAACCTTTTTTATTTTTTACAGATTTATCTTTCTTTACCTCATAACTTACTTGGTTATAATCTTCACATAACAAATAAATTTTTGATGCTAAACCAAAACCACTTTTAAGTTTCTGAAAAAAAGTGGGTGGGGCTTTAAGAAAACTTTCCGCATTTTTTAGGATTCTTTCTAAATCATCTTTAATTCTTTTTGTATCTTCTTTAATTTTTCTTACCATTTTTATTCTTCTCCTGTTTTCTCATTCTCTTTAATCTCTCCACCAAACCCACAAACGTTACATCTTATGAACGTCTTATCTCCATAGGGAATTAGTGGGATGAAAAATAATGTGAAAAACTTTTTAATTTCAATTATTGAAGCAATAGTTTCTCTCTTACAGTTTGAACAGGGAAACTTAACACTGCCTTTTTGTTCAGGTTTTGTTTTAGTACCAAATAATAAAAACATTTTTTATTCCTCCAACATCTATCAGAATTATCCCAACACTAATTTAGGGACAACAGTTAATAATAAAATCAATAAATAGTGAAATGTTGTTAAAGCAATGCTACGGCCCTTACTTAATTTCATTAAACTCTTTGCTCCTTCAACATTAATTTTTATGAAGAAGAATAAAGCTGCTAAAGAGATCATTGTTTTTGCTATACTGCTTATTGGAATCCAAGATATTAACAAATATGGTGTTAAAGAATAAATTATCAATTTAGCAGAGTCTTTGAATGTTCCTTTTCCTTTAACAATCTTACTAAATCCATAAATTAATGATGAATAAATTAAAAATCCAATAATTGAAAAAATTGTCATTAATGATGTCCAAACAATTATTTCTCCAATACCAATAGAAAATGCTAACATGAATTCTTCTGAAATGTATGATCCACCCAGAATAATTGTTAATGCTAAATTTGGTAATAACAAAGTTAAGAAAAAGTAAACACTTTGTTTGATATTTTCATTTTTAACTAATTTAAACAATTCTTCTTGGTCTTTAAAGCTAAATTTAATTTTATTAATTATATCCATTTTAACTACCTCTAAGTAGAAATATATAAACTTTTCTTATAAAACGTTAATTTTTAAGAATTTCTCAGTTCCAAATCTCACTTCCTTCTAAACTTCTTTTCCAACAAACCTTTGGGCAAGCCAAATGTTTGAATCCAAATTCACTCAAGTGAGATATTCTTCACTACGTTCAGAAATCTCACGACCTACTTCCTTCTAAACTTCTTTTCTAATTCATCAACAGGAACTTTAATTAACACAGCTCTGCCATGTGGGCAAGTGTAAGGTAAATTACATTTAGACAATTCTCTAAGAAGTTTTTCCATTTCAAAATTTGTTAAACTATCACCTGCTTTAACAGATGCACGGCAAGCCATTCGTGTAATTATTTCTTCTTGAATTTCTTCCAAAAGATTCTTACCATCTTTCAACTTCTCTAAGACAGAAAAAAGTAAATCTTCTGCTTGCATACGGCCAAATAATGTGGGCACGGTTTTTAGAATAAACGTATTCCCACCAAACTCTTCTAAATTAAAACCCATCTCCCCCAAAGTTTCCAAATTAGCGTTAATAATCACTTTCTCTGCAGCTGACACTTCTATCATTCCACCTTTCAATAATTTCTGTACTGAAACGTTTCTGTTCATCAATTGTTTCATGAACTTTTCATATAGTACTCTCTCTTGGACAACATGTTGATCTATTAATAATAATCCACCAGGAGTTTCTGCTACAAAAAAAGTTTTATGAATTTGTCCCAGCAATTTGAATGGTGGGATTTTTAAATTCTCAAAAACAATTTCTTCTTTTACCTTTGTTTCTGGGACAAATATTTCTTCTTCGGGGGTTGATTCTTCTTCACTAAAACTATCTTCTTCCTTCTCTATATGGGTCTGTTCACTTTTCTCGAACTGATATTTAATTTCTCTTTTCTTTTCCTCTATTTTAGGAGTTCCAAAAGTTAACTGTTCCTCATAATCAATATCTAAAACGGGGATGAGATTATTATTTTCTAAAGTTTTTTTAATTGCAGAAGTAATCACCTGAGAAACTTCTTCCTTTTGTTCAATCTTAATCTCAGTTTTTGCTGGATGAACATTAACATCAATCTCTTCCGGATTTAATTCAACATTTAAAACATAAGTTGGATGTTTACCAACAAACAATAATGAATGGTATCCATCATAAATCGCTCTGTTAATACTTTCGTTTCTTACCCACCGTTTGTTAACAAAAAGGTGTTGTTGATTTTTATCGTTCCTGGCATCAGAGGGTTTACAAATAAATCCTGTTACTTTCACATTATTTTCAGTATGATTAATTTCTAACAAATTCTTCGCTAATGTAATCCCATAAATTGAAGCAATTTTACTTCTTAAATCCTCGACTCTTGGTGAGTTGATTAATTCGTGTTTTTCATGTATTAAACGAAAATTAACTTTCGGATTAATTAATGCGTAACGAATAACAGTTTCAATAATATGTTTTAATTCTACGGAATCGGATTTAAGAAACTTTTTTCTTGCGGGAGTGTTAAAGAATAAATCGTGAACTTCAATAGTTGTACCTTCATCACATCCAATAATCCCTGAACTGATTTCTTGGCCAGACTCTAACACCATGTTAAAACCTTCGATTTCATCTTTTTGTTTAGTAATTATACTTAACTTGGAAACTGCAGCAATACTCGCCAAGGCCTCTCCTCTGAAACCTAATGTTTGAATTGAAAACAAATCAATTACATTACTTATTTTACTTGTTGCGTGTCTTAATACAGATTTTTTGGCATCTTCCTGATCCATCCCAGACCCGTTATCAATTATCTTAATCAATTTCTGGCCAGAATCATTAATTTCAATATGAATCTTTGTTGCTCCAGAATCTAAAGAATTCTCAACAAGTTCTTTTACTACAGAAGCCGGCCTTTCAATGACTTCTCCTGCGGCTATTTTATTGATAAGATCTTCACTAAGAAGGTTAATTTTTGTCATTTTTTAATTGAACAAAACAAGACTATATAAATAATGTTGTGGTCAAATAAATAATTCTATTTTAAAGATTATCTTTGCTATAGAAATCTAAGCAAAAACATAACGTTTTTTGAGATTTCTATCTGCTATAGAAATCTAAGCAAAAACATAACGTTTTTTGAGATTTCTATCTGCTATAGAAATCTTTTTAAACTTATCTCTCTTACTTATCGTTATGTCAGAGATAAAAAACCAGTTTTGTCCAATGTGTGCAGAAAACAAAACCACATTACGTGAGGAAGAAGTAGATATACCTCATTTTGGTAGAGTTTTTATTTTGTCTGCAGATTGTGGTGGTTGTGGTTACAGAAAATCAGATTTAGAACCTGCAGAAAAGAAAGAACCTTGCAAATATACTTTTGAAGTTACTTCTGAGGATGATTTAAATGTTAAAGTAGTTAAATCAGGTGATGCAACAATAAAGATTCCTCACATTATGACTATAAAATCTGGACCTGCTTCTAATGGATATGTTACTAATGTTGAAGGTCTTCTTGAACGTGTTAAAAAGATGATTGAATCTGTTGCTGAAAGTGAAGATGATCCGGCTATAAAAAAGAAAGCTAAAAATCAAATTAAAAAATTGGGCAAAGTTCTCGTGGGTAGAGAAAATTTAAAAATCATTATTGAAGATCCTACTGGTCATTCTGCAATTATTAGCGACAAAGCACAAAAGAGCAAACTTTAGGTTTGCATCATTTGTGATTTAGAAAACTTTGTTTTAGTTTGTTAAGAAATAACATTAATTATTCTCTTCATCATCCTTTTTCTTAAAAGCCTGAGGCAGGTCAATAACATATTTACCTTCGTCTAACTTAAACACTAAAGGGTCATTCTTAAACAAATGTACCAAATCTAATTCGTATTTGCCTGGTTTTAAAACTCTAATTGATTCAATATCCAGGACAATAGGTTTTTCTTTATCTTCTTTTTTAATATGTAAAATTTCAGAAACATCTCTTTCAATCTGTTGTTTCTCTTCAACAGACAAGTTACCTACTAATTCTTTACCTTCTTCAATGTGTTTCTTTTTAATGTAAAAAAAAAGTCTGGCCCCACAGCTACAACCTCTAAGAATTTCCTGTGCTCCATCCTCATAGAGCTTGTTGCAACGAACACATTGATGTGGCATAAGTATGATGTTAATTAACTATTATATATTAATTGTGGTAATAAAATTACCTCTTTTTCTTCCTTCTCTTAACCCTTTTAGTATTATCCTGAGTGAAAAGTTCAACTTTATCTGGGTTTTGTTCAATCTTTTTAACTATTGATGCAGGTCCAACAATCGTCATCCCAGTTCTATTTCCAAGTAATATGTTAGCAAATGCGCCTTTAACTTTTTGGCTAAAGTCTTGTTTATCTTTATTTGGATATATTACACTAAGTTCAATCCCTCTAAATTTTGGAGAAATTTCTTCCATTGTAATTTCAATTAGGTCTGCTTCTTCCTCTTTTTTTAATCTCCCTTCCATTAAGACAATTTTTTCTTCTTTAACAATGTTTAGGAGTTTATTTATCCTTTTAGCTGGAGAAAGATTTTCTATCTCATGATAGGGAATGAATTGAAATGTTACCATCTTTTTTACCTCTTTCTTTCCTTAGTAATCTTTTATACTTTTTAAACTTTGTTTTTTAAACTCTATGCTAGAGTAAATAGTTGTTCATAAAAATCTTCAACGTTTTTACCGTATTTTGCAGAGATTCCAATGACTTCATACTGTGGAAATGCTGCTTTAATAACATCCAGATTAGCTTTTTTTAAGTCAACTTTATTTGCAGCAATCAAGACAGGAATGTTTCTCGCTTGTAAATTTCCAATAATAGTTATATTTACTTGCGAATAAGGATCTTTTGTAGCGTCTAATACTACCACCACTGAATCCATATTATCTAACCATTTAATTGCATCAATGACACCTTTAGTTGCATCTTTTGCTCGGATTTTTGCATCTTTCTTTTTCATGCCTTTCTTAAGAAAGTCTTCGTAGTCAATACGTGTTGCAATTCCAGGAGTGTCAACCAACGAAAATGTTAACTCTTTTCCTTTTTTGTTCTTAATATTGATTTGTTCTTTAATCTTAATTTCTCTAGTCTCATGAGCAATGTGAGAAACTGAAGACATTTCTTCACCCAACCAATCTTGACAAATCCTGTTAGCTAATGTTGACTTTCCACCATTTGGAGGACCGTACAACCCTAATTTAACATGACTTTTTCTACTAAACGGATTAAATGAGAGCTTTTTGAATAGATTCTTTAGAAATTGTTTTACCATCTTTTTTTAACTACCCCTCTCTTGTTGATTTATTAAAAATTGAATTTCCTAATGCTTATTAAAGTTTTTGGTACTAGAAAATGGATATCATCCATTTTCGGTACAAAAAATGTTTGTTTTTTTGTAGTGCAAGGTATATATTGTTAGTAAAATTAAAATAAGTCAAATACCTAACTTTTTAATTTTTCTATGCAATGTTTCCGGTCTGATTATGATTTTCTTAGCTGTTTTGGTTACATTCCACTCATTATCTTCTAATGACAATTTTAAAAATTGTTTTTCAAACGCTCTTTCAGCTTCCTTCCAGCTAAGTTCTTGATGCGGTATAAAGCGAGCGATGTTTCTGGAAAGTTTTCCAACTTCTTGATACATTTTTTCCATTTGTTGTGGTTGAATTATTGATTTGTACTGTTCTAATGTTGTTCGAATGGTTTGATCAATTTTGTTTTCTTGATATTCTTTTTTTGAAAGTGTATCTCCCCTTATTTCATCAACATTTATGCCGAGTTCTTTAATTGCTCTATGGATACTTCTTCTGTCAATACCAAGCGTCTTTGCAATTTGTGAAATGTTTCCTCTGTTAAGTTTAAGTTCTTGTTTCAAAAATTCTGTTTTAAATATTCTCTTTGCCTCAGAAAAACTTTTATTTATTGGAATATAAATATCTAAACTTTGATTTTTTAATTTATCACTGATATCTGTTTCAATTTTAGGAATACTAATGCCCCAATTTTTTTCCATTGTTTCTTCTAGCAGAGGAGCTATTTTTTCTTTAATCGTTTCTTCTAAATTTTTTTTCTCTTTAGGGGCCATTATGCATTTTTCTCAACAATGTTCCTGTGGGTAAACCATAAATGAAAATTAATGAATAGATTAAATAGGGATTTATATTTGTGTTAATTAAGATTGGAATTACAAACAAATAAACATAATTTAATATTTGGTAAATTCTTTTACTGATAACAAAATCAAATATTAACAACATTACGCCTATTATCATAACGACAACTAAAGTTATCATCTCGTCTTTTAGAAAAATAAAATAACTATTCAAAACCATTATTGCAATGAATAAAGCTCTTTTAAGAATAAAAAAATATTTTTTTCCTTTATTTAGTTCTTCAGGGGCAATAAAACTTAACAACAAACCTCCCAAAATACCACCTAATCCTATTACTACAAATATGATATTTTCTAGCATTTTAAATGTTCTTAATTTCTTTTTTGAAGTTTATTAAAAACTGGTCCCAATAATCTTCTTTAATTACTGTTCCACAAGCGTTTTCATGGCCACCACCATATCCTTCAATTCCAACCAATGCTTTTTCTAATGCTTCGCGGATTGGTTTCTGGCCACGGACACTACATTTCATCTCTCCATTCTTTTTTCGAGCAATGAGGATAACTTTATTTTCATAAGTATTGGTTAGTTCGTTAGCTAAGTCCGCGGTAAATGACCAGTTGTTTTCAGAATAATAATATAATAAAAGTTTACTACTTGTTGCTTTCTTTTTTGCATCATTAATTAATTCTTCGTATTTTATATTTATTTGACTGAACCTTTTGAATAAATATTTTCCTTGAGGAGTTTCTTGATTAAGTATTTCTAACGGTCCTGTTATACGACTAAGAACTTTTATTGATTTTCTTACTTCTGAAGTTGGTCCTTTTAATATGAATGAAACAATTCTAACTAATTTTCCTATCGGTTGTTTATAGACAGCATCTTTCAAACTTATTACTTGAGGTAATAATTTAGGATGTTGTTTTGAGAAGTCTTCTGCAAATTCTGGCATTTGCCAGTCTCCTAGGCAACCAACCATTGCAAGCCAAAGGTTTTCGGGATTACCATTGACTTGATAAGCCATATATGTGGTAGGATAATAAGCGTTAGGATTTTTAATTCGTGGATTATAATATTTTACATTCTTTAATTCTTGTGGCTGGTGATGGTCTATATATATTATGTCTCTTTTTGCTCCATCAATAAATTCTTGATCCAAAACTGGTTTATCGAGAATAAATATTTTGTCTGGATTAATCTCATCAACTTTTCTTAACCATTGAACACCAAGTTTAGGGGAAGATTTTACAATAATGCCTTTACCTTCTCTCTTCATTTTGTAAAGTAATAAAAATGAACAAACTCCGTCAGGGTCATCGTCATAAAAGAATAAAGGGTTTTTCGAATTTTCAATATTTTCTCTAATTTCATTAATTTCTTTTTTTGTTAACATGGTACTTTAATGTTTTTCTGGACATATTTAAATCTTCGCTTTGTGAGACAAATAAGTCACGATGAATCCTCAAAATATTCTTAAAATCATTGTTTAAATTGGAATATTGCCGAAAGCTTTATAAACCCCCTCAAATCACAGTCAAAAACGCATGTATGCTCAAATAATATTGGGTATGAAAAAGGTGATCCAAATTAATTTTGGACGACAAGATGAACAAATTCTTTTAAGTGAATGGAAGCTAGAACAATGCGACCGATAAACAAATAGGATGCATAAAAAATGAAGAATATCATTTTTTAGCACTAAAATAAAATATCTGTTTTATTTTATGTGTAAAATAAGAACGAATCCCCGTTGATCCTGCGGGAGATTGCTGCTATGAGAGTTCGATTAAGCCATGCAAGTCAGAGGGTCTCTTCGGAGACACAGGCTGAATGCTCAGTAACACGTCAATAATCTGCCTTTAGGTCTAGAATAACCTTGGGAAACTGAGGCTAAAACCAGATAGGTAAAAAATATTGGAATATTTTTTTACTGAAAGGCAACGCCTAAAGATGAGTTGGCGGCTGATTAGGTTGTTGGTAGTGTAAAGGACTACCAAGCCTTCGATCAGTACGGGCCTTGAGAGAGGGAGCCCGGAGAAGGGTACTTAGACACTGACCCTAGCCCTACGGGGTGCAGCAGGCGCGAAACCTTTACAATGTACGTAAGTGCGATAAGGGAACTCTCAGTGCTCATGCATAGCATGGGCTTTTGCTAAGTGTAAATAACTTAGCGAATAAGTGGTGGGCAAGACGGGTGCCAGCCGCCGCGGTAACACCTGCGCCACGAGTTGCAATCACGTTTATTGGGCCTAAAGCGTTCGTAGCCGGATAAGTCAGTCTTGGGTGAAATCGTTGCGCTTAACAAAACGAATGGCTTGAGATACTGCTTGTCTAGAGACCGGGAGGAGTTAGGGGTATTTCTGAGGGACTGGTAAAATGGTATAATCTCAGGAGGACCACCTGTGGCGAAGGCGCCTAACTAGAACGGGTCTGACGGTGAGGAACGAAAGCTAGGGGAGCAAAACGGATTAGATACCCGAGTAGTCCTAGCCGTAAACGCTGTGTACTAGATGTTGCATATTCCACGCGGATATGCAGTGTCGGAGCGAAGGCGTTAAGTACACCGCCTGGGAAGTACGGTCGCAAGGCTGAAACTTAAAGGAATTGGCGGGAGAGCACTACAAGGGGTGCGGCGTGCGGTTTAATCTAACTTTACGCAGAGAATCTCACCAGCAGCGACGGCAGAATGATGGTCAGATTGAATGTCTTACCAAACGAGCCGAGAGGTAGTGCATGGCCGCCGTCAGCTCGTGCCGTGAGGTGTCCTCTTAAGTGAGGTAACGAGCGAGACCCATGCCCATAATTGCCAGCAGGTCCTTTAGGACGACTGGGCACGTTATGGGGACTG